>Ga0307372_10013254_pt1 | contig 10679 bp, 10 predicted proteins | sample OX1MG_FD_202533 | JGI IMG/M metagenome (GOLD analysis project Ga0307372, IMG submission 202533) | Soil microbial communities from Risofladan, Vaasa, Finland - OX-1 | ecosystem: Environmental > Terrestrial > Soil > Coastal area > Acid sulfate soil | place: Finland: Risofladan, Vaasa | collected... | reverse complement strand
GTTGGGATTTTTGTTGGGATTTACCCTAGTGCGATCTCGGGGCGACGACCTATAGGACTCTGAACTGGGTTTTTGTCGTGGGCGCTATCGGACTTGAACCGATGACCTGCTGGTTGTAAGCCAGCTGCTCTGACCAACTGAGCTAAACGCCCGGAGAGACAAACGCTACTTCGCGGCCGCCCGGCTCAGCGCCTTGAGCAGGCCGGGCGTGGAAGCAGCGACCGGGGTGCGGCGCTCGCCGTGCTCCAGCGTCACGAGGTCCCGTCCCTGCAGCTCGCCCACCACGGCGCCGGCCTCGGCGCAGATCAGCGTGCCACCCAGGTAGTCCCAACTGCCGAGCTCGGAGCCCCCGATCGCCGTGAAGCCGTCGAGGACGCCTTCGGCCACCGCGCACAGGTCGAGGGCGGCCGCGCCGAGACACCGGTACTGGGACCATCCGAGGTACCCGGGTGGATATCCGGAAAAACCGATGATCGCCTCGCCCAGCACCTCGCATCCCGATGGCCGGATAGGGGCTCCGTCCCGCCTGGCTCCGCCGCCCCGCACGGCTTCGAACCGGACACCCGACGCCTGGTTCACCACCACCGCCGACCGGGGACCGTCAGCATCCACTGCACAAAGACTGGTGGCGTACCAGGGGATCCCACGGGACGCATTGGTCGATCCGTCCACCGGATCGATGACCACCACCACCTCCCGGTCCTCCCGGTGGGGCCCGGACTCCTCCGACATCACCCCGAGCCCGGCATCGTCGAGAACACGCAGGGCGGCCGCGTCGGCAACCAGGTCCGAGCGGTACTGCCCATGGCGGGTGCCGGCCAATCCCCAGTCGCTGAGACCACCGAGCGCTTCGGCCACGGCGGACGCAGCGTTGTGGAGCACCTCGAGCAGCGCATCATCGTCCATGGATCGACGATACCGGAGCAGGCCGGGGACGGTAGGCTGAGCCAACTGTGGCAGTCATCGATGTGGCCGGGTACGTGGCCGACCTCAAGGATCATTCGGTCGATCATGGTTTTCACGTCCATGACGAACGCCACTTCGTCGAGACCTACTCGCTGCGCCAGGTCTGGGAGGTGGAGCTCCATCCCGAAGACGGGTGCGGAGGCCCCCTCGATCTCCATCTGGCCCTCGAGGTGGACCCGAGGACGCTGCTGTCCTTCGAGGATGCCGTCTTCGGGCTGCCCGAGGACGAGGAGCCTCCTGACGACTTCCACTTTCCCCTGACCTTCACATGGGCCCTCCCCCCCCTGCCCAACGGGCCCGACCTCCTCCGGTTGGCCATTGACCTCGCCGGTGTGGGAGGCATCGAGCTCCCCCTTGAGGTATCGGCAATCGACTCCTACGCGTCGGCCACCGATGCCGCCGAGCGCAGACTGAACATCGTGGCCCGGTCCCCGGTCTCCCTCACCCGGGTCCTGGCGGGCGAGGAGATGATGTGTGAAGTCTTCGATCGATGCCTGGCGGTGAGTCGTTATCTCCTCGACTCGGCCGGCAGCTGGTTGGGGTGACCGGCCCGACCGTTCGGGGAACACTCCGGCGGGCGGCGGTCGTTGTCACCGCGGCCCTCGGCCTCGGTCTCGGTCTCAGCGCCTGCGGCGACAGCGGGACCGCGCTTGCCAAACAGGCGTGCGTCCATGTCGACCGCTCGATCGGGTTGTTCAAGCGGGCCGGACAGCAGAGCGACGTGACCGAAGCAGCCCAGCTTGAGCAACGGGCATACATCGAGCTCCGGGACGCGCTGCCCATCGCCGCCCAGGCCGCCTATGCCGACGGCCAGTGGCAGGCGCTGATGACCACCCTCTCCGAGACCAACCGGGTACCGGAGGCGACACTTACCAGTGCCCTGACCGCCCAGTGCGCGGTGGCGGACCGCTCGACCTTCGACCAACCCCCGCCGCCGTCGTCCATCCCGCCCCCGGCACCCCTCACCTCATCGGGCTGATCCCACCACGTTCTCGATACCGACTGGTGGTCAGGGCACGCCCCGGTTCCGACCCGCGGCCGAGAGCGCCGGCGAGGATGTGGACGATGTCGTCGACGAAGCCGTCGAGGACGGGGGGGCGGTCAGCTGGCGTCCCTCCATCTGGAGCCGGCCGACGCTGATCGCCTCGGGCAACAGGACCGCATCGAGCCACTGCCCGGCAGCGGCGGTCGGTACGGTGTGCACCCCGTCGGCGTCACGGATCTGCACCCCGTGAATGGATGACGCGTAGACGCCCCCCGGACACACCTGGGCGCCGAAATCATCGAGCCGCACCGTGGCCGGATGCTCCGCCGCCACCTGTCTGAGCATCGTGTTGTAGGCGTTCAGGCGCACCGGCGAATCCTCGGGCCACGGTTGCCCGTTGTCCTGTTCGCCCGAGGAGAAGCATGGCGAGGTCAACAGCACCACCAGGGCGCCGGTGGAGGTACCGACCTGGACCGACTCCTCCAACGACTGCCGGAGCGCGGCGTCGAACAGGGGATCGCCGATGTGGACCCAGTGCCCGTCGATCAGGCGGTCGGAGACCTCCCACCGTCCGGCCAGTACCAAGACCACGTTGGGCCGGAACTGCTGGAGGTCACCCTTCCACTGCGCCGGCCACTGCTGGGACGCGGGCGAGGAGGTGTTGCACTGCTGGGTGAGCGTTTGAGGAACCCCGTGGCCGAGGTACTTGGTGCTCCGCAGGATCCCGCAACCCACGATGGCCCCGTTGTCGATGCTGACGTCGTAACTGTTCTGCGGCTGGCTGGCCAGCATGGCGAAACCGACGCGCCAGGCCACCGAATCCCCGAAGATCATGACTTTGACCGGCGGGCCGGCGTACTGGGTGCCCACGAACCGTACCGGGCTGGTCGCCTCTGCGGCCGAAGGCACCGTGGTGGCCACGGTGACGGCGACCACGCCCAGAAAGGCACCCGCCGACAGCAACCAGGCGCGCCATTGGGTGAACGACCGTATCCTTCGCTGCCGGATCGGCAGCTCTACCAGGTAGAAGGAGCCGGTGGCCACGGCCAGCGTCGCACCGATCCGCAGAATGAGGAGGGGGTAGTCCTGGAGGTGGAGGCGCTCCCCGTTCAGCAACTGGAAGAGCGGAAAGTGCCACAGGTAGGCACCGTACGAGATCTTGCCGATGTAGCGGAACACGGAGTTCCCGAGAGCGATGGACAAAGAACCGCCCTGAGCGGTGACCACGCAGAAGATGACCACCGCCACGCCGAAGGCGAAGAGGAAGTAGCCGCCGTCGAGGAGGAACGCGCCGGGGGTCGACAGATGTGACCAGAGGTAGGCGCCGGCGGCCACCGCCGACCAACCGAGGACCTGGAGAAGGGTGCGGGTTGAACGATCCCTGAGCTCCCAGGCGGTGATCGGCTTGATCCGGGGACCGAGCCGGCGACGCGGGTCCCGCCGGTGAGGGCGGGGTGGGAACTGCCCGGTCGTGCCCGCCGAGGGATGGGACCGTTCGGGCCGGGTTGTGGCCGCGTCGTCGGATGCGAGGACCGACCGCGGTCGTCGCTCGGCCCAGATGGCCATTCCCACCGCCAGGGCGGCACCGACCAGGATGTCCTGGGCTCGCGTATCGGTCCCTTCGTAGAGGCGCATGACCGAGGCTCCGCCCTGATAGGACAATCGCATGTCGACCGCCGACGCCACAGCGCCGACCACGGAGACGGCGAGGATCGGCCACAGCCGCCTGGAGGGTCGGAGCCTCCGTCCCAGATGGAGCATGACCAGCGCCACCGGCGGCCAGACGATGTAGAACTGCTCCTCGATGGACAGGGACCACATGTGCTGGAGCGGCGACGGTTGGGCGGCCAGGTTGAAGTAGCTCCCGCCCCCGAAGATGAAATGCCAATTGGCGACATAGAAGAGCGTCGACAAGGAGTCGAGGCGGAGATTGGCGAATGCTCCCGGCGTGGCGAAGACCCTGGCATAGACGGCCACACCCACCAGCATGACGAGGAGGGCAGGAAGCAGCCGTCGGGCCCGGCGGGCCCAGAACTGGCCCAGCTTGATGGTCAGGCGCTCGGCCCACTCCCCGAGCAGGAGCGAGGTGATGAGGAACCCCGACAGGACGAAGAACACGTCGATGCCGAGGAAGCCTCCGGTGACCAGTGGGGCCCCGCCGTGATAGAGCATGACTCCGAGCACCGCCACCGCCCGAAGCCCGTCGAGCGCCGGGACGAAGCCGAACTCTATCGGGCGTCCGTGGTCCACGGCGGGGGTGGCCGGGGGCTGCGATGGCCTAGTGGCCGGGTGGATGGGGAGGGTCATGGGATTGCGCCGTCCGCCGCCCGCCGACCAGGCACTGTCCACTCACGAGAGGGCGCACCCACCTCTCTATTTTCGCAGATTCCGGGGCGACTACGGGATCGGCGCTCGTTGGGCATGCCTCAGGGCCCGGCCTGGTCCTCATCCATGACCCCGGCCACCACTGCGAACAGCCGCCGGGTGTCCTCCTCCAGATGGTTGCGAGCGGCAATGAGGACGGCGCTTCCGACGTAGGCCAGGGGCAGCACGATGAGGAAGGCGGTTCGTAGGTTGTCGCCGAACCGCTGCGAAAAGTAGGCGGTGACCAATGGCGCAGCGGCGGTGCCGAACAGAACCGAGGCGAGGTTGAATGCTCCGAACCCGGTGCCCCGCAGGGTCGCGGGTACGGCATCGGTCAGGCCGGCCCGGACGGCGGGGATGGCCGAGGTCGCGAAGAAGAATCCGACCAACTGCAGCGGCAGGCAGGCGGCATACGGGAGTCGGGCCAGGGAGACGATGAACAGAGTGGTGGCGACCATGAGCGCCAGCCCGGGGATCACCACCCGGGCGCCGGTCACCCGCGGGGCCAGCCGGTCCGCCACCCGGCCCCCCACGATGACACCGGGGATGCCGCCCACGACGACCAGGACCAGGAAGGTGGCCGTGGCCCTGCCCTGGGTGAGCCCGAGCTGGCGCTCGTAGAACACGGTCATCCACGAACCCACCGCGGTCAGCACGAACAACACGGACGACACGCCGACCAGCGCGAATCGAAGGGTGGGGATGGCCATGATGACCCGGAGGTCCTGGCGCAACCCGCCCAGCATCTCCCGGACGAAGGGCCCGGGACCCCGGTCGAGCAGCGGGTCACGGGCTTCGCCCGGATCGACGTACTCGGTCTGCGCGACCGCACCGACCCGCACCCGATCGGCGGTGCCCCGCCGGGGCTCCCGCAGACGCAGCAACAGGACCGCCACCGCCAGGCCGGGGAGCGAAACCAGTGCCAGGGCGGTCCTCCAGCCGAAGGCCGGCCCGATCAGGCCGCCGGCCAGGACTCCCACTCCGGTGCCGACGAAGGTGAGGCACTGCTGGACCGAAAAGGCCCTGCCTCGGCGTTCGAGCCCGTAGTAGTCGGGTACCAGGCTCGACACCGACGGGTCGGTCACGCCCTGACCGAAGCCGAGGGCTCCCCGGAGCGCCACCAGGACCCCGAACGTCGGGGCCAGCGCGCCGGCGGCCGAGACCAGGGACCAGGCGGCCATGGCCACCGAGGCCGCCCGGGTTCGGAGCCACCGATCGGCCAGGTAGCCGGCGGGCAGGGTCACCATCCCGTTCACCAGGACGAACGCCGACATCAGCACGCCGATGGCCAGGTCCCCCACCCCGAACGCCTGCTTCAGCTGGGGCACCATGCCGCGGACGACGTTCTGGTCGACGGCGTCGATCAGGAACGTCCCCCCGAGGACCCACATCGGCCACACCGACACCGGGGCCACCCGGCGGCGGCTACCCGAGGAGGTACCCGGGCCCCGGAGGTGCCGGCTCATGCCAGGGGCGGCCCGAAGATGCCGCCCGGCTCCGCTCACACGGTCGGGGTGTACCCGGCCGGGAGGTTGATGGTCTTCTTCTCGAGGAACAGCTCGAGTCCGTCCTCGCCGAACTCGCGGCCCACGCCCGACGCCTTGTAGCCGCCGAAGGGCGAGGAGAAGTCGATGGGGACGTTGGAGTTCACCATGTAGGTACCGGTCCGGATCTGTCGGGCCACATCGAGACCCCGATCGTTGGAGCCGGTGAACACCGCACCGCACAGCCCGTAGTCGGAGTCGTTGGCGATGCGAACCGCGTCGGCGTCGGTGTCGTAGGGGATCACCGAGAGCACCGGACCGAAGATCTCCTCCCGGGCGATGCGCATGCTGTTGTCCACGTCCACGAACACGGTCGGCTCCACGAACCAGCCCTTCTCGATCCCCTCGGGGCGGCCGCCGCCGACGGCGACCTTGGCCCCCTCTTCCTGGCCGACCCGGATATAGTCCTCCACCCGCTGACGCTGGCGTTCGGCCACCAACGGCCCCACCTCGGTTTCCGGGTCGAGGGCATCCCCGACCTTCATGGCGCTCACCTGCTCGACCAACGCCTCGGTCACCTCGGCATAGCGGTCGCGGGGAGCGAGGATCCGGGTCAGCGAGATGCAGGCCTCGCCGTTGTTCATGATGGCGTTGGGCATCATGAGCGGGATCGACGTCGCCAGGTCCACATCATCGAGGAGGATGGCCGCCGACTTGCCACCCAGCTCGAGGCTGACCCGCTTCAGGTTGGCGCCGCAGGCTGCACCAATCTTTCGCCCGGCCGCCGTCGATCCGGTGAATGACACCTTGTCCACCCCGGGGTGGTTCACCAGATGCTCTCCGACCTCCCGCCCGGCGGGCACCACGCTGAGCACACCCTTGGGAAGGCCGGCATCGGCGAAGATCTCGGCCAACACGTTAGCGTCGAGCGGGGTCTCGGGGGCCGGCTTGAACACCACGGTGCTTCCGGACAGAAGCGCTGGCGAGAGCTTGGCACAGGCCAAAAACAACGGCACGTTCCACGGGGTGATCGCCGCCACCACGCCGATCGGCTCCTTCGACACCATCACCGGGCCGAGGAGCCCGTCCTTGACGATGTCGAAGGCGAAGGTCGAGGCCAGACCGGCGTAGTAGTCGAGGATCATGGTGGGTGCCAGCACCTGGGCGAGGGTGCCCCAGGAAATGGGCGAGCCCATCTCGTTGGAGATGAGCTCGGAGATGCCCTGCATGTCGTTGCGGATGGCATCGGCCACCTTGGACAGGATGGCCCCCCGCTCGGCCGGGGCCATATGGGGCCACGGCCCGTGGTCGAACGCCTCCCGGGCGGCGGCCACGGCCCGGTCGACGTCGGCCGTCTGGGCCTCGGGGACCCGGCCCACGAGCTCTTCGGTGGTGGGTGACACCACGTCGAACACTGAGGAGGACGACGGCTCGACCCAGTCCCCTCCGATGAACAGGCGATCGTACGACTTCACGGGCCCTCCCTGGATCGATCCGGACGTGCCGGCCGGCTCGTCGGATCGCCGCCCGGTGGGACGGCGGATCTGCCGGTGGAGGGAAATCGTAGCCCGCGTCCGCAAGGGGCGTTCCACCGGCCCCGATCCCCGCACGGGCCCGGGCCGGAGATTCTCGGTACGCTCGCTGGGCCATCTGCCCGACTCGGCTGCCCACTCACCGGCGGACGTCGAGAGCCCCAGCGGGATCGACCAACCCAGGAGCGACTGTGCTGTCCCCACTTGACGACTACCCGATCCACCAGATCTCTGAGCCGATGCGCTTCGTCGGGACCTCGGACCGCAATTTCTACGACCGCTACTACTTCAACATCCATGGGACGGGCGAGGTGCACGGGACCGACGACGAGCTCTTCGCGGTGATCGGTGTCGGCCAGTACCCTAATCTGAGCGTCGCCGACGCCTTCGTGTCCGTGCTGTGGGGGAACAGCCACCGGGTCATCCGGTCCTCCAGGACCCTCGGGGCGGACCGGATGGACGCCTCGGTCGGGCCGATCCAGGTGGAGGTCGTCAAGGGCCTCGAGAAGGTCCGGGTCATCGTCGAGCCCAACGAGTGGGGCATCGAGCTCGATGCGGTCTATGACGGCTTCTCCGAGGCCCACCTCGAGTCGCGGCACTTCGACCGCCAGTTCGCCCGGGTGACCTTCGACTCCACCCGGTTCGCCCAGCTGGGCTCGTGGACCGGCACCCTCAAGGTCGGCGACCGGGAGGCTGGGCTCACCCCCGACCGCTACTGGGGATCGCGCGACCGCTCATGGGGCGTGCGCCCGGTGGGCGAGCCCGAGCCCCCCGGGATCCTGGCCACCGACACGGAGGGGGGCTTCTTCTGGATCTATGCGCCGGTCCGGTTCGAGGACCACGCCATGGTCACCATCATCCAGGAGCGCCCGAGCGGCGAGCGGATCATGCAGGACGCCCACCGGGTGTTCCCATTGGGCTCCGGACGGGAAGCCGAGTGGTTGGGCAGGCCCGAGCACCAGCTCCGGTTCGCCCCGGGAAGCCGCGCCGTCGCCGGTGCCACCCTCACCTACTTCGGGGCCCACGGTGAGAAGACGGCCGAGGTCGAAGTCGAGACCCTGCTGGCCTTCCCCTTGCTCCTGGGCAGTGGTTACGGGCTCGAGCCCGACTGGAAGCACGGCATGTACCAGGGCGACCTGGTGGTGCAGGGCCGGGAGGTCCCACCGGCCGACCCGACGTACTCCAACTGGGGACTCACCGAGTATGCGGCCCGTTTCACGTGCGACGGCCAGGTCGGTTACGGCATGTTCGAGTGCGCGGTCATGGGGCCCCACGAGAAGTACGCCTTCACCGGCTGGGAGTGAGGCGGCCGGCACCGTGACCCGGGCCGCGGCGGTCTCAGGGGACCGGGCGGACGGCTTCCGGCTCCCAGAACGCCCGCAGCGAAGCGATCTTTCCCTCTGGGGAGCGGCGGTAGGTGTAGACGCCGTCCACCTCTACGGCAGAGCCGCCGGTGAACGTGATGCGGATGATGCCTACGTTGGCCGCTTCGTCCCCGCAGAGAATCGATTGGCGGATCGTGAACCGGATCGACTCGTTGGCGGCGATGACGTTGTCGTAGAAGGCGGCGATGGCTTCGATCCCACGGTGACCCTTACCCTCGGGGTCGAAGGCTGAGGGGCCGATCGGGTCCTCCACCACGGCGTCGTCGGCGAAGAGCGCGAGCCAGGCTTCCCGGTTGTGAGCCTCCACCGCGGCCATCGACGCCTGGCCCAGCTCACGAGCGGTCCTCATCGCACTGCTGTCTCGGCCATCACATCGTCGGCGAATCGACGCAGATTGTCGAGCTTGGTCTGGAGCGCCTCGGTGTCCGGGCCCTCGGCATAGGGCCAGCGGAACCCGACGATCACATCGGTGACGCCCTGTTCCTCCAGCCTGCGGATACCGTCGACCGAGTAGGCGTCCAGCGAGATGACGTGGACCTCGAAGGGCCGGTCCGACGTGCCCTCCTCCTCGCGCAGCTGGTCCAGGCGCTGGAGGAGCTCCGGCAGGTCGTCGGGGTCACCGCCGCCGTGGAGCCATCCGTCGGACCGGGCCGCCCGACGCAGAGCGGGCGGCGCGTGACCGCCGACCAGTATGGGGAGCGGCTCCGTCGGGGTGGGGCTGATCTTGATCGACGGCAGGTCATAGACGTCGCCGTGGTACTCGAAATAGCTGCCGGCGCAGAGACCGCGCACGATGTCAACGGCTTCGTCCATCCTGCGGCCGCGGCCCTCCCAGGGCACATCGCAGAGTGCGTAGTCCTCGGGCCAAGGACTGGTCCCCACCCCGAGGGCGAGGCGATTGTCGGTCATGACCGCCACCGACGCCGCCTGCTTCGCCGCCAGCAGTGGATGGCGCATGGGCAGCTTGAGCACGAACGTGATGAAGCGGATGCGCTCGGTGACCGCCCCCATCGCCGGGATCAGCGAGAACGGTTCGATGAAGGGCTTGTCCTCGAGGAACTCGCGGGAGTGGTCGGGGGAGAAGGGGTATTTGGAGTCGGACTCCCGGGGGTAGCAGATGCTGTCCGGCACGACCATGCCGTCATAGCCCGCGTCCTCCGCGGCCCTCGCCAGAGACAGGTAGAAGCTCGGGTCGACCATCGACTCGGCATAGGAGAACCGCACCGATCAGTCCCCCCACTCGACATGGGCGCGGATGGAGCCGTCCTCGGCGACCCATCCCTCGGCCTCGGCCGCGTCGATCATGGCGACGAATCCGGACTCCCAGTTCGGGTCGAGCAGCAGCTGTTCGCGGGTGGCGGCATCACCGGCCAGTCGTCTCACGCCGTCGGCCGGGACCAGGACGACCCCGTCGGGCCCGACGGTGCCGGCGTCGTGCAGGCTCAGTGCCGCGGCCAACGCACCGAGGTCACCGTTCTCCTCACCGTCGCCACGCTGTTGCGGGAGGGCCACCACCGAAAACCGCCGGAGGTCATTCCTATCCCGAAGGACGATGGACGCCGTGGCCAGATCCACTACCAACTCCATTCGCCAGGCTCTCCCTCTTCGCCCGCTTCCGGACACGGACCCTACTGCGTCGCGGGCCGGTCCTGGCAGCCGGCCGGGCTGACAGGCTCAGGGTTGCGGAGCCACACCGGGCACGCCGTTGGAGCGCAGACGCTCGGCCACCCATGAGATGCCGTCCGGCTCGGCCATCTTTGCGGGCCAACCCGAGAGTACGAGCTCCACGTCGTCGAGGGTGGGGACGTAGCCGATCACCATGACCAGCACTCGGTCGACCGGGATGTTCTCGATCTCGATGTCGCCGAAGGGCGTGAAGGAATCCGCCTCGGGGACCAGCTCGAGCATGGTGTAGAGCTCGCCGGTGTCCTCGACCCAGCTCAGCTCGTACCGATTCCCCTTG
>Ga0307372_10013252_pt1 | contig 10680 bp, 8 predicted proteins | sample OX1MG_FD_202533 | JGI IMG/M metagenome (GOLD analysis project Ga0307372, IMG submission 202533) | Soil microbial communities from Risofladan, Vaasa, Finland - OX-1 | ecosystem: Environmental > Terrestrial > Soil > Coastal area > Acid sulfate soil | place: Finland: Risofladan, Vaasa | collected... | reverse complement strand
CAGGCCGCAGATCGACGCCGCGGCGTCGGGCAGTTCGCCTCCGAGGTCGTGATCGCGATGATCGAATCGTATTCGCCCACCGCGGCAAAGCCGCCGCGGATCAGACGAGCGATCGGGTTATCCGCGCGCAAGCCAGTCAGCCCTGAGGTCCGGGCGCTTCGCCGGCAGTACCTCGCCAAAGCAAGGCGAGTCTGGGCCGAGATGCGCCGGCGCCGCGCCGGATCCGGTCCGCCGGAGCCATGATTAATCTGGTTCAGTCGTCCGACTCGTAGGAATCCGACGGGGCCGAAAGGACTCGGCGGCCACATCCCCCCGACGCAGACGACCATCGACAACGACGAAAAGTTTGGACCGGCGGCGCTTGCCTCGCGCTCCGGCGCTACACCGGAGGCCATCCGAGCCTCCGAGCCCGGGTGGCCTCGCCTTCGTTTTGCGGTCGCTCCAGCTTTCGGTCGTCGGCCTCGACGTGGTCCCGGGCAAAAACACCGCCGCCCTAGTCCAGATCACCTGATCCCGACGCCCGGGCTCAAGGTGATCCGCGATGTCCTTGAAGCTCGCCGAAACGGTGACGGAGACATTGACGGCCGTGCGCTTCGCGACCTCTTGACCTTCGTCAGCAGCGAAGTCGCTCCCAGTCGGGCTGGTCGTCCAGCCGGCGGCGGAGGTCAGGTCGCCGGAACAGCGATGACCAGGAGCGCTATTCGGACATGCCGGCGGTTGTCTCCCTCGTGGTGGAGGATGAAGGTTGGCACGTCGCCGATCGACTCACCTTGACGCACGACCTGGGGGTGGACGGCCACTGCGGCGACTGCCTTCTCGGTGATGCCGGTGACGTCCTTCTCGTGGACGAACAGAACCAGGGCGGCCTTCGTGTCCCGCCAGACCAGGTAGCTGAGCAGCTGGCCGATCGCGTCCCCAAACGCCTTGGTGCCGGACCAGATCTTGCACTCGGCGATGAATACCGGGCCCCGGTCCTGCTGGATGGTGATGTCGGTTTTGCCCGAGCGACTGAAGGCCTCCGCACTCCCGATCCCGAACTGGTTGTTGAGGATGACCAAGAGCAGATCGCGCAGGGACTCCTCGTCCATCGGTCGAAAGGTCTCGGGGAGGCGTTCGATCAGACCGCGGGCTGAGGCGAGCTGACTGATCAGGGCGCTGTAGTCCGCGTCCGAGATCTTGGGATCGCGCGCCTCGGTCTTCGTCTCCACGGCGACCGGCCGGCGACGCGGGACCGGGACGAGGTCCCGGGCGGCATCGGGCCGAGACCGGATCGGGATATCGAGCACGTTGGCGATCAACTGGTTCTGCTCGAGGTGGCTGCACCGCTGCCGGAGCCAGTCGGCGACATCGCTGCGCAGGGAGAGGTTGTAGCGATCGATGTCCTCCCGCAACCACCCCACCCACACCCTGAGTGCCTGGAGCGACTGCTCCACTTGGCCCTTCGCCTGGTCCGCGTACTCCGGCCGGCCTTCCCAGGTGATCAGCACCTCCCTTCCGCGGACTTCGGCGCGCGGCGGGTTGTAGTTGAACTGGGTCGGGATCACCCGGAAGAACTCTGCTTCCCCGGCGAACGGAAGGTAGACGGCGACCTTGGTGCCGCGGGCTCGACTGGGCAGGTCGCCTGGCAGCATCGGAATCTGCAGGTCTACCTCCCGCGGCTTGTCCTGGCGCAGGTCCTCCTCCTCGAGGACGATCGGGTGAGCCTGGAGATCCTCCATCAGCGCCTCGGCGAGAACCTCCACGCTCTCGCTCAGCACCTTGGAGTCAGGCAGGTCATCGACTACGTGGCGGGCAGCCTGCCGCCGCTGCTCCAAGTAGTCGTACATCCGAATCCCGTTGAAGAGGACCCCAGACATCCCTGGCAATCTACCCACGGTGCTGGCGGGTAAACGGCACCGACCATCTCTCGCCTCAGCGGCGGCCGTGGCTGGCCCGACCACCCATGGGCGACTTCTGGACAGGCATCGGGCTGAAGAGGAAGTTGGTCGTCTCGGGAGGGACGTCCGCCAGACTTACCGCACCATGACCAAGCCCACTGACTACGACGTCAACCTCGGTTTCAAGCGCCTCACGCCGCAGAACTGGCTTGCGACGGATCCGACAACTGAGTTCTGGGGCGGCGACCCGCAGCATTTGGCCGTGGACGTCCTGGCGCCTCGGCTCGGCACCCACGTGCCTCGAGCGGTGCATCGGAAGTTCGAGACTGCCCGCGCCGCCATGGTTTATGCCGGCTTCTTCCACCCGCTCTACGCATTGGGCTACGAGCAGCTCTTCCGCGTATCCGAGACTGCCGCCCGGTTGCGCTGCGAGGAGCTGGGAGGGCCTCACACGAAGGGCTTCGAGAAGGTCGTCAATTGGTTGGTGAAGCGGGGGGAAATCGACGAGTGGGACGTGACGCTCTGGCCGCAGCTCATCAAGGCTCGGGATGCGACCACGCACGGCCGAGACCAATGGCAGGTCCCCGCCGACAACGGGCGCGCCGAGGTCGAAGGGTTCGTGAAGCGAATCGACCGCCTGTTCGCATCCAAGGGTGTCTAGAGTCCGCGGCCGAGGCCCAAAACCAGCCGTCGCACTGGGCGACCTCCGACGACCAGATCCGATGGTCAGTCATACCCATGCACCTGGTGACAGATGGACACACGGGTGGTGACGATTGACGTCTTTCAGACGTAACAAGATAAATTCGGCCCCGGCCGAAGGGCTGTGAGCAAGGACACGGCTACCTGCGCCGCTGTCCGGGGTGCTGCTAGGGTCGCCGGATGTGCGCTGGCCCTAAGGCAAACTCTCGCCGGCTCGGACCCGTGGTCAGCCTGCCTTGCGCGCTCCAATTTCCTGCCTCACCCTACGCCTCACGTCGGCGCGATTGATCGGCAGGAGCAGCATCGTACGTAGTTCACTGTCTGCTGGACCAAGAAATTCGTTGAACCGGCTCGTTTGCTCAGCGATCTCTTCATCCGAGGCTACGTCGTTCACCAACTCCTCTAACCACTGATGGAGGAGATCTGCCTCCTCCAGATTCGGGGCCATTTGCGCGTGAAGAATGTCTATGTCGACGACGACCCTCGTGTCGTGATGCACCCGCCTCTGCTGCAGGACGCCGAGTCCGTAATCGCTAAGACACGCCACCCGCCGATCGAGCGCGAGCGCGTCCGGATGAACAGGTGCTATCAGCTCAAAATCGGCTGCGACTGAATCGACGCTCGTTAGGTCCGGTAGGGGCAAGACCCTGAAATGGCCCGTGCGCCACTGCTCGAACTGGACCTGGGGATAGTTACGAATGCGTGAAACCGCTAGGTGGTCACGAAGGGCGCCGCCTGCCTTGCGCATTGTGCAGGGGTGCGCCACCACCATTGCCAACCCCGTCTCCGGAGGCGCTCCCGGTACCTCAACGTCGGCGAAGACATCCCCCGTGAGAACCGGTCGCAATCTCTCAACCTCGCTTCCCCTCATCGAATAGAGAGACGGTGAATCAGGAGGGATCTCCAGATCGGCCGTGGATGCTCTTTATGCGCGTCCACGAATGGAGAGGTTCCCATCGCCTGCTACGAATGTCTCGTATTCGCGATGGTATGTCGTTCGCCAATCAGGATCAAATGCAGTTAGAAGGGTCGAGCCGTCTGGAATTCTCATGTTCGCCCATTCCAGGAGTAGGTCGAGGCGGCCGGCGGCGTAGAGGTCGAGACCGCGGATTGGGTAGCCGGAAACAATGGGCACCTCTAGCCAGCTGGCCGGATCCTTAATCGCCAACTCCGAGAGCACGCCGACGAATGCCGCGAGGGTCGCCACAGAAAGACGGTTTGGTCCCGAGGCAGGCTCTCCCTTACGCCATTTGCGCACAGCCTGGCCGGAGACACCGACGCAAAGTGCAATGTCATTCCAAGCCATACCCCATTGCCTTGACAGCTGCTCGAGCAAGGCCGGCATGTCCTCTCTGACCTTGAAGTGGCTCCTCCGCTCAAGATCTCGCGCGTTGATCTGGTGATCCAACGCCTCAACATGCGCATTAGTCTCCTTGACGCGATCGCGCAAGTCGGCCACTTGGCCCTTGAGGGAACTAAGAGTCTGCGGAATCGGTACCATGACGACGTTCGCCGCAGAGGACTGTGTCGCGGTGACCTCCTTGGGTTCGACCGCTTCAGGGGAAATCATTCCTGGCCCCTCAATAGGGCGCGCAAAGGATCTGTTAAGGCGCCTTCGAATAAGTCATCGATTGGAGCGTGCAGGCGATCTGCTAAGTCGAGAACGAAGTCGACGCTGTACTCATTGAATGCGTCGCCACTCGTCCACGAGTTGTCGAAATCCAAGAGAAAGAAAGGTGAATTCGCCGGAACTTCCGCCACGCGCAGAGGCCCTACGGAGGCAACGACCTGCCCCCGCAAGGCGCCGAAACGTACAACGGTGGATATCTCGTCGACCGGTTCCGATTGCACGACGGACTGAGACAGCGCAATCGGCTTATCAGCCAGCACGTCAAGAGTCTTGACGTATTGCGGCGCCAGATATTCAACCCACTCACGCGGATGGCTGAGACCTGGGACTCTAATTTCGTTGATATAGCGAAGACCAAGCCTCTCTACACCGACAAGATTGTCGACCGAGGCAAGCGTCTCGAGGCACGTTCGAAGAACCGGTCGGAACTTTTGGTACTCACCGTAGTCGGACGTCTCAACAGCCATGTTGGTTGGACTAACCGTGACTGACGTCGTGCGTTCTCGTGAGAAGAAGCGGTTGGGAGCTCCCTGGGTAGCCGTCTGCGTTGAGCCACCACCTCCGACTGACATGAGGATCTGGACGCCCGCAGCCTCGGGAATCGGAAAGATCGGACGTAGTAGGGTGGTCAGGTTCTGCAGGACCTCTTGTGAGCCCAGTCGCGGGGCGAAGGGGTATCGAAGATCCGCGATTACGAGCCGAAGAGGCGGCCGGGCATATACCTCCCGTGTCATTCCGGTTGACCTCCGTACCCAATGCAAACCAAAAGCGCAACCAGAATGGTACCACGTCAGGTCAAACTCGGTGCCGCGTGCCTGGCTCGAGACAGGCGAGGAAGCCAGGGTGCCGATCGCATCGCGCCCCCAGGGCCACGGTCGTATGACCCGCGATGGTCCTTCGAGTCAATTAGGCGGTGCTGTTGATAACGGCCGGCACAGCTATCCGCTTAGCTCCGCTACGATCTCGTCCCGGTACGGCCGGGCTTCCGGCGGACCATGCCGAGCCTCCCAGCGCCTGCTTCTCGACGATCTAAGCCCTGTCAGCCGCTTGCAGACGGCCTTGGATGCCTTCCGGACGCTGATGGGATGGGAGCCGGCGTGCCGCCCACCAACTACCGGGGAATCAAGGACGGCGCGTCGGTCCTAGCGGAGCAAACCGGATAAGCACTACGGCCGGCTATCAACAGCGTGACTCGTATCTGACCGCGGCCGGGGAGGGTGCCGACTCTAGGCGCCTTGCCGGACGCGGGCAAGACTCTGAGCCGAGTCCAGGCGGGTGGACGTTGGGCAGGTGACAGGACTCATTGACGAGTCGATACTTGGACCTTGATGGCTAGGGGTCGCTACAACCCATACGTAGAACAGGAGCGGCAGCGGGCTGCTCAAGCCAGGCGAGTAGCGGCGGAGATCCGAGCACGCGAAGCAGAGGAGCGTCGGAACTCGCGCCTTCAACAGCAGGCCCATCTCCGAGATCGGACTCAGGAGGTCGATGAAACCAACACCGAACTTGCAGACCAGTTGCTGGAAATGTCCACCCTGCTAACGACCGGCGTCAAGAATGCTGGGCCGATGGACTTCGTATCTCTTAAGGTGCCACCAGAGATCCCGCCTTTTGATCCAAAGGGGCAGGACCAGCCGACACCGGAGCCGCAGTGGTCGTCTTTCGAGCCCAAGGCGCCCGGGTTCTTCGGCCGCCTCATGCCGGGCGCACTGCCGAAGCAGCAGGCAAAGGTAGATGCTGCCAGGGCCGCACTTGAATCAAAGCACGCCGAATGGTCCGACTACGAGCAGAAGCGACTTGCGTGGCTGGCAGACGCGACCGCCCGGCACGCTAACCAGGTGCGGGCCGCAGAGGCTGTCGCCGACGCTCAGCACGCAGACATCGACGTCTTCGAGGCCGCATATCGATCTGGTGATGCTGATGCCGTTGAGCAATACTTTTCGATCGCTCTGGCTAGGGACACGCTTCCCGAGGGCTTTCCCCACACGGCCCGCACGGCCTATGTGAAAGAGTCCCGGCAGTTGGTCGTGGAACGCGAACTCCCCACCGTCAACATCGTCCCAACGGTTAACGCCTACCGGTACGTTCGCTCAAGCGATTCCGTCACGAGCTCCACGCGGCCCGCGCTGCAAATCAGAGACATCTATGTGACCACCGTCGCCCAGTTAGCCCTTCGAACCCTCAATCTCATCTTCGCTGCGGACACAGCTGGCGATGTCGATAGTGTGGTTCTCAACTGCTTTGTCGACACGACTAGCCCTGAGACGGGCCAGCGGGTGACGCCATGTCTCCTCACAGTTAGGACCACCCGCGAGGTCTTGGGCACACACGACCTAACTAAGGTCGACCCCATCGCTTGTCTAAAGCACCTGAATGCTGAACTTTCAGCCAAGCCGCATGAGCTCAAGGCCGTGCGGCCAATTGTTAACTTCAACATGGTCGACCGACGCTTCGTCGACAAGCCTGATGTACTGGGAGAACTCGAGTCGCGACCCAACCTGGCCGAACTAACTCCTCAACAGTTCGAGGGATTGATCACCAACCTCTTTGACAAGATGGGCCTCGAAACGAGGATGACCCAAGCTTCTCGAGATGGCGGCGTAGACTGCGTCGCTTGGGACATGCGCCCAATAATCGGTGGGAAAGTGATCGTCCAAGCCAAGCGCTACAAGCACACAGTTGGCGTATCAGCTGTCAGGGACCTCTATGGCACCGTCCTCAACGAGGGGGCCGCTAAGGGCATTTTGGTTACCACTAGCGGGTACGGGAACAGCTCATTTGACTTCTCTCAGAACAAGCCCTTGCAGCTCATTGCTGGTGGCGAACTCATCTACCTTTTGGCGGAACACACCGGTGTGCAAGCACGGATTGAGTTCCCTGAGGAGTGGGTTGATCCCGTGCCTGACATGGTCGAGGCGGGAATACCTGAGATCACTGTGAAGCCTCCAGCGGAGCCAATTCAGGCCCAGCCGACCGAGGCTCCCGTCGATCCTGAACCACCGACTCCGTGAACGGAGCATCTCGAGCTCGGTTCTTTGAGCATACCCAGCCGATCACGAGCATTTGCCCCGGACTTGCTTGAATCGAAGCGCTCGCGGGCGGCACTTGGAGAGTCGGGGACGCTCGAGGCAGCATCCGCGTCGAGGGTGTCGACTCGGGCGATGCCTCCGATCTGCTTACGCCGCGAGCTCGGAGCGGGGAGGTAGGCCCAGATGCTACTGATAACTGGATAGCCGGAGCAACCGACCGTTACGAGTGGCTCTGTCCAACAAAGAGACTGCGACCCTCTAGGCCTTGCGGGTCGTGTTCGACGGAAAGGCCGGCGCCTTTGAAGGCAGCCACGTACTCCTCGTCTCGGAAAAGCGAGACGTGGTGCGGCTCCATAAAGTACTCGATACCCTCCGGCCGGCCGACCAGGTAATGGAACTCGAACTCCACCCTTCCGGTACTCACCTCGCCCGCTGCCATTCGCGTTACCTTCAGATCGGGCTCGTCGACACAGAGCAGCTGGACGTGGCCGGCCTGGAATTGGTCAGGCTTGATGAAGCCCTCAACCAGCAATACCCCACCTGGCGCCAAGTGGCGGGCTAGGCAACTGACCGATTGCTCGAGCTCGCTCCGATCGCGCGAATAGGCGATCGAGCTAAACAGGCAGCTGACCACGTCATATCGGTGGCCGAGCTCGAAGTTTCGAAAATCAGCGACGTGGAATGTGACGTCCGGCAAGCGGTCTCTAGCGAGATCAATCATGCCAGGATCGAGGTCGAGTCCCTCAACCTGGTACCAGGCTCTAAGAAGCTCCATGTGTTTCCCGGTGCCGCAGGCGACATCCAGCCAGGAATTGCCGTTCGAGACCTTTCGGGCCTCCACGAGAGAGTGCAGCTTGTCGACCTCGGCCTGATAGTCCTTCCAGGAGTAGAGGAGGTCATAGAACCGCTGGCTCTTGGAGAACATGTCAGGAGTGTAGGTGCTCTGTTGCTGATGCTGATTCGCCGCGAGACAGGCTGCTATGACCCGGCGATCTCGCGGACATTGGCAGGTCCATCTTGGCGAAGTGCACCTCGATTACGATCCTTCTCCGATCTGCACACACGCCCGCGAAATCCCGAGGGACGTGTTCGTAGAGCTTGGCGCCGCTGGATCATGGCGCTGGTCGAAGCACTAACAAGGTGTGCAGTGGCGAAGACTGGTGTGCCATCATCAGCTGCACGCAGTTCTGACCTGCCCTCGCGGCACGGTTGAGTAAGAGGTAGTTAACGTGGCAGTTGCCCGACGCCCCCGTCGTTCAAAGGTTGGCTCAGGGTCGGTCGACGATCTCAAGGCTCTCGTCGACTCATTGATCAAAGAGAACCGCAAGCTGCAGAGGCAATTAAGCAGCCTCGAGGCGAAGACGGTCGGTCGCGCTAGCCAAGGAGCTGCCAGGGGCATTGCCGCCATCGCCCGCCGTGTTGAACGGGCCCTCGCTTCAGGCGAAACTCGGACCCGGCGAGCTCGACGATCGGCGAGTGCGTCCACCAGCGCAAGACGACCTACCAGCACGAGGGTGTCCCGCGCAAAGCCGGCCACCGCACGAAAGCCCGCCAGCCCCGAGACTCAGGCCAAGCGTCTGGCGGCATTGGCCAAGGCCCGGGAGGCGAGGGCTGCGAGGAAGGCAGCAGCATCCGCGGGCGGAGAGTAAACGACCCCACCCAGCGGAAAGGCTGGTGTCAAACGGTTTTGAAATCCGTTTGACATCTACCCGACAGGACGGCTTGCTGCCGATAACCAGCGCCTCCACCGAAGCGGGCCAACATCAAAGGTCTCCAGGAAACCCTAGGCGTTTCACTCGTCGCTTGACTGGCAGCGGCCCGCGGCCTTAACGTGAGTGCGTGCAATGCAGAGTGCCGGCTATGCGGAATGGGCTCATTTTCCGAGCCGCTTTCGCCTGGAACTCGCACCCTGAGCCTGGAGCAAGCATAGGCAGCTAGCACTTCAACCCAGACCCTCCAGAGGGCTCGCGTGGTTCCAGCCACCGGCCCTCTTTCTTTTTGCCGTCAGCCGCACACCAAACAAGGGAAAGCCGCGACTCAAGTGAACAAGCGACTCAGCGCCGACTTCTGGAAGTTCTTCACCGGGCAGACGATCTCCAACTTCGGAGGATCGATCACCAACTTCGCCCTGCCCCTGCTCGTCTTCAAGTTGACCCATTCTCCGATCAGTCTGGCCATCACGACAGCCGCCGAGTTCCTGCCCTACCTGCTTTTCGGGCTGGTGATCGGCGCCTGGACCGATCGCACCGACCGCCGCCGGCTGATGGTCGCCACCGACCTGCTCCGCGCCGTCGCTATCGGCAGCATCCCGCTCGCCTTCTTCGGCGGTCTCCTGACCGTCTGGTGGATCTACGCGGTCGCCTTCCTCCACTCGCTGTTCACGATCGCCTTCAACGCCGGTCAGTTCGCGGCCGTGCCGTCGCTGGTCGAGGGTGACGACCTTGTCACCGCCAACGGCCGCATCAACGCGAGCTTCGAGGCGGCCTCGATCACCGGCCCCTTCCTGGCCGGGGTCGCGCTCCTGACCTTCCCGCTCCAGGTGCTCTTCACCGCAGACGCCGCCTCCTTCGTCATCTCGGCGATCTCGCTCGCCTGGATCCGGCGTAGCTTCAACGGCCCAGGCGCGCCGCGCTCGACCCACATCCTCCGCGACGTCGCCGATGGGCTTCGTTACGTGCTGGGCCACCCGGTGCTGCGGACGATCTCGGCCATGATGGCGCTCTACAACTTTTTCAACAGCAGCAGCTACGCACAGGTGGTGCTCTTCTCCAAGGAGCGGCTGTCAGCCACCGACGCGGAGATCGGCTGGATGTTCTCGGCCGGCTCGGTGGCGGTGATCATCTTCTCCCTCTTGGTCGGCCGCCTCCGAAAGCGGTTCCGATTCAGCCAGATGATCCTCGGCGTGCTGATGGCGACCGGGCTTCTGCTGATCGTGTTCTCGCAGATGCGTTACTTCTGGCTGGGACTGATGGTCTGGGCGCTGTGGGCGGGCGTCGGCTCGATGTTCGACATCAACACCATGAGCCTGCGGCAAGCGATCGTCCCCAACGAAATGCTCGGCCGCGTGATGACCATCGCCGGGGTGCTCGCCTGGTCGGCGATTCCGCTCGGGACGCTGGCGGGCGGCTTCGCCATCCAATACAGCGGCCACGTCGAGTGGGTCTACCTGGCGATCGGGATCCTGACCTTCTTGATCCCGCTAGGGTTCACCTTCACCGCGTTGGGCCGGGCCGAGCAGTACCTGCCGCCGGGCCGCCGTGGCAGCATCGAACCGGCGATCGACGAGGCCAACGCCTAACTCAATGCGGAGGTCGCTGCTTCCCGGCAGATGCTGTCGATAACCAGAGGTTCTAGAGAGCATCGGGCATGTGACTCAGAGCGCCAAGTGTTGGTGTGTCCACCGAACTTGGTCAAACTCACTCGGCTCGAGATCAAGGTCATT
>Ga0307372_10013249_pt1 | contig 10683 bp, 11 predicted proteins | sample OX1MG_FD_202533 | JGI IMG/M metagenome (GOLD analysis project Ga0307372, IMG submission 202533) | Soil microbial communities from Risofladan, Vaasa, Finland - OX-1 | ecosystem: Environmental > Terrestrial > Soil > Coastal area > Acid sulfate soil | place: Finland: Risofladan, Vaasa | collected... | reverse complement strand
ATAGAAGTGCTGGTCTGGCCCAACCATTGAAAGCTTCAATCGTGGGGAAGGCCCACAAGCGTATAATCGGGACGGTGGCATAAACCTACCGAGGAGGCAGTTATGAACATCCGCGCTTCATACCTAGCCTTGATCTTAGCAACCCTGCCTCTATTTTTGGGATGTGCCACTTACACACCCGCGCAACGTCTCGCTGAACAAACAGTTCAGGCGCAAGCTGCAGCCCGGCAAGTGCTGATTTATCAGATCCAGACAAAATTCCTGGCCACTATTTCGCCTGAGGGGGCGTACACGCGGGTGCGATTTGTCAACACGGGTAATCGTCCACTCGTGGCCATAGCCTTTGAAGCTGTGCCGTATGCATATGGGGAACCCATACTACGGGCAGTATCGGCTCCGGTTGCATTTGGTGCCAAGGGCAATTTCGAGCCGGGAAAGCGCTATGCCGTTCTCAGCACAAAGCCAGTATGGTCTGGTCCCCAGGGTCGTGTGGACTGCGTCCACCTGGTTGGAGTGGTTCTCCAGTACGCAGACGGGCAAATTGAAAGGATTGATCGCAGCCAAATCACAAACTATCTGACTTCTGAGATCGCCCCACAGAATTGTTCGAACCCGAACCTCGCTTGGGCAAACTGATTCATGCTTCCGCGATCTCTCAGTATTTCTTAAGCAGTGTTCCCAGTCGCGATTGCAGCGGTGCTAGCTGCGCCATGAGTTTTGCAAACGCTGCGTCGTCCAGTGTGCCGTAACCGCGCAGTTTCTTGGATGTAAGCTCCAGGAATTCCACCAGTGCAAACTCCAAGCGCGTATGCACCTGCCAGCGTGATGTCACAGTTTCACGTTCGGGTAACCGGATGAATTCTTGCGTGAGTTTTCCAAGCTGTATGCGCGTGTCTGTTACGAAACGCCGCAACTCGCGGCATTCCATCTCAGAAAGTGTATCCCCCGGTTGCGCCGCCCTTTCAATGCCGGCGAGATGCTTTCCCACTTCCGCCAGAACTGCAGTCAGGTAACGCTGCTGACTGGGATTGAGCATATGCTCAGGTCACTGCCGCCGGATTCCGCCCAACGACCGCGAGCATTGGCAGCGAGATCAGTTGTAACAGCACCCCTGCCATCACTAGCCATACTGGTCCCAGTGCATACAACGCTCCTAACATCACGCTACCGACGAACCAGGATGCACCAAACACTGTATCGAACAATCCAAAGGCTGTGCCTCGCAGGGTCTCGGGAGTGAGTGAAGCCACGCCCGCACGGATGGTACTTTCCTGTACGCCCAGTGCAGCACCCCAAAGTCCCGCGCCTATCCAAATCCACACGGGATGAACTGCCAGGAACAACAAAGGTAACGTAGGTATCGTAAGTAATGGCAAGGCATACAACACCTTCAGGCCATAGCGATCGAAGAAGCGCCCCACCACAATCGCCGACAAAGCATCCATGCCCATAGCCACAGCAAACAACACCGGGATGAGTTCGGGGGACAGACGATGCGTAACTTGTAAATGAAAACCCACCAGGATGAAATGGGAGAACCCCAGGATAGTCACTGCTGAAAAGGCCATATAACGGTAATAGCGCGCATCAAATTTAACGCGCTGCTTACTTTTCTCCGCCGGCGCAGCTTCCGGCTCAATGCCGCGCGCACGCCACAGGAAAAACAGCGCCAGCAACGCGGGTACGATCAGAATCGCGAAACCCAGTCGATAGCCGGAATACGCTACCGCCGCCGCCACCAGCAGCGGGCCGGCTACCGCGCCCAGTTGATCGAGAAATTCGTGCAACCCAAAGGCATAGCCGTGACCCAGATCCCGCCCCGCACGCGACAAGAGCGCATCCTTAGCGGGATTACGGACGCCTTTGCCGATGCGCTCCAAAAATACCAGCAGGCCCGCTAGCCAGGCAACCGGCGTCAGTGCCAGAGCTGGTACCGCCAACATATTGAGGGTGTAACCCGCGCCCATCACCTGCCAATTACGTCGCGTGCGGTCCACGTAGCGACCGGAGAACAGCCGCACGGCATAACCAAGAAACTCACCCAGGCCCGCCACGACACCGACAAAAATTGGCCCGGCACCCAGAACCGCCAAATACGGCCCCACAATGCTGCGGCCGCCTTCGTAGGTAAAATCCGCAAACAGGCTGACGATGCCGATACTGATGACAAAGCGCAGTGCTGCGCCGCGGGCAACGCCCGGATTCGCCAGAATGCGCTTGGTTATACTCAAAAAATGAACTTCCGTTTCGCTCGCAAACCGTTACTCGCGGCAGCTCACTGGCCATGAAATCACGTGGCCGGATGGCACCACATCTTTAAGGGCTGTGAGTACCGTATCTACGGTCACAGGTTCATCGAAGAATTCCACCACTAAAGGTAAGCGTTGCGTAAGTCGCAGCAGATCTGCGGAATGCACGATTCCCTTGGCACCGAAACCGGCGATACCACGAAATACAGTCACGCCATGGACTTTGTGTCGGTCATGTAATATTTCCATGATTTCATCCAGCAAATTGCGTTTGCCGCCGTGATCCGCTTCGCTGAGATAGATACGCACTAGGATCATATCTTTAATCATGGCATCGAACCTCACAAGTTACGCGCGATGTAGGCGCCCACCAGCGCCGCAAATAGCCCTAGAAACACCGAAAGCGCCAGGTAGCCAGCTGCGTATCCTATCTCGCCATCTTCGATAAGCAGAAACGATTCCATGGCGAAAGTAGAGAAGGTGGTGAACCCTCCCAGGCCGCCCGCAAGGATTGCAGCACGCAGTGTTGGGCTGATAGAAACCCGGTCAAGGGTTTCAAAGAACAAAAACCCCATGAGGAAACAACCCAGCACATTGATGGTCAGGGTAGCCAGCGGGAAGCTTTTCCCGTAAACAAGCTGCATCAACTGCGTCACGCCGTAACGCGCACAACAACCCACTGCCCCGCCCAAAGCTATCGCCGCATACGTCCACATTCAAAGTCGACTCCTGGTTTTCAGAGGCTGCCTAAAATAAATATCAGCACCAAAATCATACCAATCAGTGCAAGATAGAAATTGAGATTTCCTGATTGTAACGCCCGCAAACGTTCTGCAGCATGATTTATCAATCGTGTTATCGGCAGGAACAGCAGGGCCCCGAAAATTGGCGCTACCCGATAGTTGAATTGCAGGCGTTTTAAAAAATATTTTTGACTTACGTGCTCGTGCTCCACATCTAGAGTCGGCCGGTAGATGAAACTATAGAAGGTGCGCATGGCGTTGGAGAAGGTTAACGAGGTGGTGGCCACCCGGTGATTTTCTCGTGGCAGCCCTCCAAACCATACTGCTGCACGACGCACACCGAACCGTTTTGCCGGTATCAGCAGTGCGATAGCCAGCAGCGCCAGCGACGGACAGACAATTACCAGCATTGTTGGTGAGATGAACGCAAAGCTTGAAGTAAGCGGAACCAGTATCAATCCATCATGCATGGCAGAGGCCACATGCATGCCGAACAGCTGAATTGATGCAGTATCCAGCGTCTGCAGCCACCAGGGCATGCCTACCGCCAGCGCCAATACAGCCATACCCAGAATGCCGGTTGCAAAACTAATCCGCCAAGGAATCATTTTCGCCTGAGAGTCGCCCTGCCCTAGCAAGCCTACGCCCAATACTTTTACAAACGTGGCAAATGAAATTGCGGCGGTGAGTGCCAACCCTGCTCCAGCGAGTGCCATCACCAAGCGACCTGCCAGACTGCTCAGATGAAATCCTTGGAACAGGGTCTGGAAGATATACCATTCGCTCACGAAACCGGCTTGCGGCGGCATGGCAGCAAGACTCATGCCGGCGAATACCGCGCCGATCCCGAACAACCAGGAACTCCGACGCAGAAGCCCGCGTTGTGCAATGAGATACGAGCCAGTAGCGTTAAAAACACCATCTGCGGCAATGAACAAGCCGCCCTTGGCGAGCGCGTGGGCAGCAAGCTGCAACATGGCTACCACCCAGGCTAACCCAGCAAGTTCCACCTGCCCCTGAGCACGAAACAATGCAGCCGCACCCAATGCGGTGACCGCAATCCCAGCATTCTCAGCGGTGGAAAGGCTTAGAAGTTCGCGCCAATCTTCTTCCTGGAATGCGTACAGTGCCGCGAGAATCGCGCTCACCACACCTGCGGCAATCAGCAATATGCCTAAGCCGAAAAGTACCGATGTATCTGACAGCCATTGGGTAAATCCCCGGCTCAATCCAAAAAATGCCGCGTTGAGAATCACTCCAGACATCAGATTTCCAGAGACACCACTGCCAGCACCGTAAGCGGCGGGAAACCATTCGTAGAACGGCAGGATGCCAAGCTTGGCTCCGAAACCGATGAGCAGGAGGACGCCCACCAACGCCTGCAGCCATGGCGCAAGTGCTGCAATGCTCACTGCCGAGTCTTGGAAATTGAATCCATCGATCCCCAGTGTTCCCATGAGGAGAAACGCGAACAACAAGGCCACGCTACCTACTTCCAGCAGGCTCAACATGAAAAGCACTCGCCGCCCGCCGCCATGGGCGTTGCGGCCGCCGAGAATCATCACTGCTCCGCCCAGGCTCATGACTTCCCAGGCAATCAGAAAAGCGATACTGTCCTGAAATCCAAATACCCCGAGTGCTCCCAGCAGGCTCAGGGCCGCACCCGCTATCCATCCGCGCTTGCCTTCCCCCGGTGTACCGAGCCAACAGGCTGGAAGCGCTGCCGCCAACCCAAACACCATCAACCAGAGTGCTGATGGTGAGAGTGCAAAGATAACTGGGCTGCCGCCCACGTTCATCGATAATTGCACAGGGAGCATGCCGCCCGGCAAAGTAAAGAACGCAAGCATGACTCCTGCGAGCGCACCCGCCGCGAGCAACAGCCGCGCAAGCTTGAGGGCGCTGCTGCATAAGACCAAGAGGCAAGCAAGCGCCCAGCAGCTGAAGGTGATCAACAGTAAAACATCACTCATGGCGGCTCATATCCATCTGGCCATCGTGTACGCGCTGAGGTGCGCGCTCCAACAACATCAGCAACGCATGAATGATGGCTGCCGGATTTGGTGAGCAACCGGGAAGATAAACGTCCACTGGCAGCACACCTTCGAGGCCGCTGCCGGAGCTATACCCGCCTTTGGCGATGCCTCCGGATACGGCACAAGTGCCCATGGCCATGACCCACTTGGGTTCCGGCATCGCTTCGTAGGTTGCCAGCAATGCATCGTGCATGGCGTAGGTGACGGTACCGGTAACCAGAAGCACATCGGCAAAACGTGGTGAGGGTGTGAGAAAGATGCCGAGGCGGTGCAAATTGTAGAAAGGGTTGTTGAGCGCTTGTAATTCCGACTCGCAGCCGTTGCAAGAACCGGCATCCACATGGCGTATATGCAGACTGCTTTTGAATGCACCTTCAACCCGCGACTTCAAATTACCGGCTTCTGGTGACTGCAAGGCCTGCTTCCACCTGAGATCTTCTCGCTCATGCACTGCAAACGCCCAATCGTTGCTGGTCTGCATGGCGCCTGCAGGACATACTTCCACGCACATTTGGCATGCGATGCAACGGCCATAATCCACGTGCAAGCGTACCTCATCGCTGTGCGCTGATGTCAACGCACCTGGTAGGCACACAGCGATACATTCCTTGCAGCCCGCCTCGCATTTATCTGGATGATAGCGCGGCATGCCAAGGGTATTTTTTTGTCCATCATCCTGACCTAAAGGCCAATCGGTGGTTGCGGTACCGCGTGTTAATCCAAGCAATGTCCACATTGGCATATGCGCCGCTCCTACCTATCACACCCAGCGATGCTGAGACCGAAGCTGGCTTCGTTGATGGCATAGTCCATCATGTTCGAACCATGAACCGTATACGGGAAAACACGCCAGTTCGAGAAAGATGGCGACTTGATTTTGACGCGCTGCAATTTCCCGGATCCGTCAAGGTGTACGGCATAGTACAAGGCGCCACGCGGCGACTCGCACCAGCCAATACCTTCCCCATTGGGTTTCGTCACACACGGATTGCAATACGCGCCTGCAGGAATATCGGTCAGCAGTTGTGCAATCAGATCTGTACTTACTCGAATTTCCTCGGCACGCACCTCCGCACGCGCGTTGGCATCCCCCTTATCTCTCAATGACACTTCAAGTTTCACCGCGGCATATGCGGCATAGGCATGATCGCGTCGCAAATCACGATCGAGACCTGAAGCGCGTTCAACAGGGCCTGTGGCGCCCTGATCGAATGCGACTTGGCGGCTCAGCATTCCGGTATCGATAAGGCGATCAAGATAGCTGGAAGTCCGCGACAACTGCCCTAGGTAGCGGTTAATCTCACGCTGCAATTTCTGCAGCTCTTCTGATAGCCCGGTGTAGATATTCAGATCGTGGCGCAAGCCGCCCGGCTGAAGCAGGTTGCGTAAAAAGCGGTTGCTACACAGGCGCGCGCTGATCTGCTTGACACGTTCCTCTAACAGCTTGCCTTCGGCGCTAGCGACCTTGAGCGTGGTGGTATCGGCCAAGTGGCCAAAATAATGCAGATGGTTATAGATCCGCTCAAGTTCGGCGCATAGTGTCCGCAGCCACGCGGCCCGCGGTGGTATCGTGCAGTCGCAGGCAGATTCGACCGCTTGGCAATAGGCAAGCGCATGCGCGAAACTGCCGATACCCGAAACACGCTCTGCGAGTATCACGCCCAGTGCCGGTTCCAGCCCTTCAAAACGTTTCTCCATGCCTCGGTGTTTGAAGAACAGCCGCGGCTGATAATGCAGGATGTGTTCTCCCAGGTAAAAGAACAGGAACTGGGCGGACTCCACAACGTCAGCACGCACCGGACCAAATGGCAGTTCCTGGATGTCATCGCCCAACACTTGCGGAATGCGCGCCGGTTGCCGTTTGAATGGCATGGCTGTATCTACCGGGTAGGCAGGATTCAAGGGGGATAATATTGGTCGCGCTCCTTCCTGCAGCACCAACGGATAAGGTTCCGGCTGACCGTCAAATCGGACGCCGAAAAGATCTGTAATCTCTCGTTCATACCAACCCAGGAGTGGTGTAATCCCGGCCAGGCTCGGTAACGTCTGATCCGTTGTGTTACAACGCCATAGCGCAAATTGTTGGCGCACACCTTGGGTGGTGAGATAACACACCTCTATTCCACCCAAAGACGGGTACCACGCCCAAGCCATCTGCATACGTCCACCGTCTCGAAGCAATGCCTCACAGGCAGACTGTAGATCCGCAGGTCCAAGACGTATTTCCAGGGCACCGTTCATAACGTTCCGCCTATGAGTTCATATGCAATACCGGTAAAAACCTGCATTAACCCATGTGCCCACCACAAACCCATGACCAGCAGTGGTATCAACGCGAGCCACATTGGCAATACACACCAGCTACTGATGACCGGTCCCTTGGGCGCGACCTCGGGTTGCCTGCCAAAGTACATGGCACCAAAGTGACTTAGGAAACCGATGAAAATGATGATCAGTAGGACCAGCATCACCACCGCTGCCCACAGATTTGGCCCAGAAAAACCTGCGCGCAATATGCTGAACTCGCTTAGGAACAAACCAAAGGGCGGCGCACCTGTGATGGCCACGGCACCGGCAAGCCATAACAAGCCCGAAACTGGAAATTCATGCAGCACACGGCGGATCGCCGGCATCTCCTTGCTTCCGTAGCGGCGCATTACATTTCCGGCACCAAAGAACATGAGTGATTTATTCAGGGAGTGGTTCAGCATGTGGTAGAGCGCCCCGGCAATACCCAACACGCCGCCAAATCCAAAACCCAAGGCCAGAATACCCATGTGCTCGACACTCGAATAGGCCATTAGCCGTTTGACGCCTTCCTGGCGTACGATGAAAAGCGTGCCGACAAATACAGAGAAAATGCCTAAAACCACCAGTGCTGTATGCGGTAGCCAGCCTATGCCCGCTGCGTCAATAACTGCAAGAAAACGTACGATCCCAAGCATGGCTGTATTGAGCAGTGCGCCGGAGAGCATTGCCGAAACCGGCGCCGGACCTTCGCTATGCGCATCCGGCAACCACGTATGCATGGGTGCTAGACCGACTTTCGTGCCATATCCCACAAGTACCAACAGAAAGCCGAGCTTGAGCACCATCGGATTCATATGCTGTGCGACATCCTGCAGTACTTGCCAGGTCATGTCATAGCTAGGGCCCAATACCAGACTTCCACCCCAGTAAAGCAGCACCGTACCCAACAATGCCAAGGTGATGCCCGCAGAAACTACGATGATATATTTCCATGCAGCTTCCATACTCTCTGCCGCGCGCTCGAAGCCCACCAGGAAGGTACTCACCAAAGTGGTAAGTTCGATGGCGATCCAGAAAACGCCAGCATTGTTTACGAAAGCTGCGAGCAACATGGTCCAGGCAAAACCAGCAAACAGTGCGTAGAAACCCGGCAGGTGCTTAGTTTTCGCAAGCAGGCGCATGTAGCCGACGGCATAAATAGATGCGAGCAAGTACACGACCGACGTGCACAATGCCACCCATCCGCCAAGTGCATCGATGAATAGGTATTGATGCCAGAAATATACTGGTGCATGCGCCATAAACGGCAATGGCGCAGCGGCGAGAAACACCACGATACTGACAATCAAATTAAGGTATTCAGCGAAACGTGGACTGCGTATCAGCAAAGCACCAGCAACCGCCACTAAGGGCATGATCAGTACCACGATGAAACACAGCGTCATCATCAGCCTATCAACCGATTGAGTTCTAAACTGCTGGTACTGCCCACACGCGCCAACAGATAGCGTACCAGCACACCGAAGCAGGCTACCGCCACAAGCAGGTCGAACAGGACCACCAACTCGATCAGCATTGGCATGCCCGGGATCAGTATCTGCGACCCCAGGAAGATACCGTTCTCCAACAACATCAAGCCAAGAATATGGCTCACTGCCTCATGCCGTATGCTCAGAATCAAAAATCCGACTAGCTTCATGGTGAACATCACCGTGAGCGCCAGCACCACTATTTTCTCGGGATAACCAATGGCTGTCGAAATGCGAAACGCCAAAACTAAAGAGAAAATCACGCAGATCGCACCTACGATTAAACTGGTCGATGGTTGCAATACAAGGTGCAACTCACGTCCCACATGCAAGCGCCGGAGAATACGCAGCACCAAATAGGGTAACAATAAGCCACGAAACAGCACCGTTAGTACGGCAATGAGATATAGTTCTGGATAATGTCCGTAGTAACCCACTAGTGCTGATAACAATGCAATCAGCCAGGACTGGATGCCAAAGGCATACATATAATCTTTCAGCCAACGTGAACCTAGCATTACGAACGATAGCAGCATGCTGGCTATGGTGATGAGGCTGAAAATCGATGCGGCTAGGGGATCAAGAGGGGCTACAAGCATGAATCACCTTATCTGGTTGGCGATGATGGCAAGGATAGCCAATAAGAATGAGGCTGCCAGCGGCTCCTGATAACGATAAAAACGCAAACGAGATTGCGATGTCTGCACTGCTACCATGATCATCCCAACCAGGAATAACTTGATAATTAACGCAATCGCTGCGCCCGAAATGCCAAGTACTGTACCGTGTATGGATAACCCCCAAGGCAATATCAACACGTTACAGAAGATTACGTAGAGGATGAATTGCTTCATCATGGAGGCCCAGTTAAGAAGGCCCAGCAGCGGACCAGAATACTCGAGGATGCGCGCCTCCTCGATCATATATACCTCGATGTGAGTACTGGAATGGATGGGAAGCTTGTCGGTCTCCACGAGTAGCAAGATAAAGAACGCCAAGACAAGAAATAGATGAGTGGGACTCCAAAATACGGCATTATTCGCTACCAACAAATGATTCACCACAAATGGCAGCATTGATTTGGCCATAAGAGTGATACCTACAAACACCAAAATCAGCGTGGGTTCGACCAATATCGAAAGCATGACTTGGCGACTGGAGCCGACACCGCCATAGGCACTACCGGAGTCCAGGGCCGCGAGATTGATAAAAAACGTACCGAGCGTGAGAATCAGGCCGCCGCCAAGAATATCGCCCATGTTGGATAGCGGCAGAGGATAGTTGGTGAGCACCGGGATTAGCAGCGGTACTGTAAGCATTGCGGTAAACGCAACCATGGGCGCCGCCCAAAATATCCAAGAAGCCGTGTCAGGAATGACAAGCTGCTTATGGAACAATTTCCACAAGTCGCGGTAAGGCTGCAGAATGGTAGGTCCCTGGGAACGCTGTACGCGCTCTTCGTAACGCAAGATAAATCCCTGGATCAGCGGTGCCAGCAGCATTACCGCCAATACTTGCGCTATCTGTGCTAGTACGTCACGCAGCATAACTACCTTTCTCCGCGTAAACGGATTAAGGAGTTTTCTGTTACCTGGGCTGCATTAAGATACATATGCGCGGCGACTGCGCATTCCTTCCGGCATGTCATATAAAACTCCTCTGAACTCTTAGGATTCAGTAGGAGTCATTAGCCTTTTATGAAGAGGCAGTTCGAGGCGAACTCCATCGCCGCATTGCGTCACTAGCAAAACATATCGTGCATATGAATGTCAATCGATGAATACAACGAGGGGTCACTTCAGATGCAAACCATACTCGCCTGACAACAGGCTGGTGCTAAACGGGCCGATTATAAGTTTCAATTTTTACCTGAGAG
>Ga0307372_10013248_pt1 | contig 10684 bp, 8 predicted proteins | sample OX1MG_FD_202533 | JGI IMG/M metagenome (GOLD analysis project Ga0307372, IMG submission 202533) | Soil microbial communities from Risofladan, Vaasa, Finland - OX-1 | ecosystem: Environmental > Terrestrial > Soil > Coastal area > Acid sulfate soil | place: Finland: Risofladan, Vaasa | collected... | reverse complement strand
GCTGCGCCCGGGCGCACCGAACACCGCCTGCAGCACCCCCTTGCCGGAGTCCCTCAACGCCAGCGCAATGGCCTCCAGCTCGCGTTCGGCCGCCTGCCACGTCGGGATGGGGTCGCCCTGGCCGGTCTTGTGGATGACGAGGCGCGAAGTGGCGAAACCCAGTGCGCCGGCCGCCATCGCCTCGCGCACCAGGGTTTGCATGCGTTGCAGGTCGTCCGCCGTCGCCGGCTCGCGGTCGGCGCCGCGCTGGCCCATCACATAGACGCGCAGCGCCGAGTGCGGAATCTGCGAGGCGAAGTCGATATCGTGCGGTCGCCGCTCGATCGCATCGAGATAGTCGGGATAGGTCTCCCACTCCCAGGTCAGCCCCTCGGTCATCACCACCTCGGGTATGTCCTCAACCCCCTCCATGACGCTGACCAGAAGGTCGCGGTGCTCCGCCCGACAGGGCGCAAAGCCGACACCGCAGTTGCCGCCCACCGCCGTGGTGACGCCGTGCGACGACGAGGGCGACAGGCGCTCCGACCAGATCACCTGGCCGTCATAGTGGGTGTGGATGTCGACGAAGCCCGGCGTGACCAGCCGGCCCCGCGCGTCGATCTCCTCCACCCCGCGCCCGCTCACCGCGCCGACCGCCGCGATTCGGCCGTCGACCACGGCCACGTCGGCTTCGAAGCGTTCGCCGCCGGTTCCGTCGATGACGAGACCGTTGCGGATGACCAGGTCATGGGCGTGTGGCATGGGCGTTCCTCTCTTGACCGCACCGTTCGCTCTCGCACCGCCGCCGTCAACGCGGAAAAGCCGTTTCGCGCCGCGGCGCCGGCTCACGCGGCGGGCGAGAGTGTCGGCTCTGCCGCTGGGCTCTGAGCCTCAAGGGCGGCGGCGACGGCGTCCTCGACGCGCTCCAGCCAGACGAATTCCAGCTTCTTGCGCGCCTCCTCGGGGATGTCGTCGTAGTCGCGGCGGTTGCGGGCCGGCAGCATGACGCGCGTGACGCCCGCCGCGGCCGCGGCCACCACCTTCTCCTTGATCCCGCCCACCGGCAGCACGAGGCCACGCAGGCTGATCTCCCCGGTCATCGCCGTGTCCGAGCGCACCTTGCGGCCGGTCATCAGGGAGGCGAGGGCGATGTACATGGCGACCCCGGCCGAAGGTCCGTCCTTGGGAGTCGCCCCCGCCGGCACGTGCACGTGGATGTCGTGGCGTTCGAACCGCTCCGGGTCGATCCGAAGATCGGGCATCTCGGTCTTGACCAGGCTGAGCGCCGCCTGGGCGCTCTCCTTCATCACCTCGCCGAGCTGGCCGGTGAGGATGAGCTTGCCGGTTCCGGGCGTGCGCGTGGCTTCGATGAAGAGGATGTCGCCACCTACCGGCGTCCAGGCGAGTCCGGTGGCGACGCCCGAACTGGCGGTTCGCATGGCGACCTCGTTCTCGAACCGCGGCGCACCCAGGATCTCGGCGACCAGCTTGGCGTCGAGGGTCACCGACTGCGCCTTGCCTTCGGCGATCTCGACCGCCGCATGGCGCAAAACCCGGCCGATCTCGCGCTCGAGGCTGCGCACGCCCGCCTCGCGCGTGTAGTTCTGGATGATTTCGGCGATCGCATCGGGCTCGAGGTTCGCCTGCTCCGGCGTCAGCCCGTTGGCCTCGAGCTGGCGGCGCAACAGGAAACGACTGGCGATCTGCAGCTTCTCCCCGGCGGTGTAGCCCGCAAGGCCGATCACTTCCATGCGGTCGCGCAAGGGTCCGGGAATCTGGTCCAGCATGTTGGCGGTGGCGATGAAGACCACGCGGGATAGATCAAACGGCACGGCCAGATAGTTGTCGCGGAAGGTGTGGTTCTGCTCGGGATCGAGCACCTCCAGCATGGCCGAGGCCGGGTCGCCCTGGATGCCGGCGCCCATCTTGTCGATCTCGTCGAGCATCATCACGCAGTTGCGCGCGCCGGCCTTGCGGATCGCCTGGACGATGCTGCCGGGCAGGGCGCCGATGTAGGTGCGCCGATGGCCGCGGATCTCGGCCTCGTCGTGCAGACCGCCGAGGCTGGTCCGTACGAAGGGTCGTCCCATGGCTTTCGCAATAGACTGCCCCAGCGAGGTCTTGCCGACTCCGGGCGGCCCGACGAAGCAGAGGATAGGCGCCTTGCCTTCCGGCGCGAGCTTGCGCACCGCCAGATATTCGATGATGCGGCTCTTGATCTTCTCGAGGCCGAAGTGGTCGGCGTCGAGAATCTTCCGCGCCTCGGCGATATCGATGGGCGCCGCGTCCGGCAGCTTCCACGGCAGCTCGATCAGCCAGTCCAGATAGGTGCGGATCATGCCATACTCGGCCGAGGCGTCGGGCATGCGCTGCAGCCGCCGCAACTCCTTCTTTGCCTGGGTCTGCACCTCGTCCGGCATGCCGGCGGCGTCGATCGCCTTCTCGAGTTCGGCGATCTCCTGGGCCGTGCCGCCGTCCTCGCCGAGCTGCTTCTGGATCGCCGCCATCTGTTCGCGCAGCAGCACCTCGCGCTGGCGCTCGTCGATGGAGGCCCTGGTCTGGCGTCCGATCTCGGCGGAGAGCTTCAGCACCTCCAGCCGGTGGGCCAGCAGGTGCGACACCTTGTCGAGCCTCGCCGTCAGATCGACCGTCTCCAGGATCTCCTGCTTTTCGGCTGGGCTGACGTCCATGTAGGCCGCCGCGAGGTCGGCAAGCGCCGCGGCCGACTGGATGCCTTCGATCGCCATGCGCAGTTCCTGGGGCGCCTGCGGCAACAGTTGCAGCACCTCCAGCGACTGCTGGCGCAGCAGCATGAACCGGGCCTCGATGTCGGCGCCGCCGCCTTGCGGCTCGGGCAGATGCAGGCCGCGTGCGGCCAGATAGGCCAGCCCCGGCACGAACTCGGTGATGCGAAAGCGCTGCACGCCCTGGCAGATGATGTGGTGGCCCCCGTCGGGCGCGGTGACGTAGCGCAGGATGTTGGCCACTGTGCCGACGGCCTCGAGGTCGCCGGGTCCCGGCTCGTCCACCGCGGCGTCCTTCTGCAGCACGATCAGCACCTGACGCTGCTCGCGCACGGCGGCCTGGGCGGCCTGGACCGAAAGCGGCCGGCTGATGGTGATCGGAAACACGATCTCGGGAAACAGCACGGTGTTGCGCACCGGGACGACGATGAGGATGTCGGCTGATCGGGAGTCTGGGCCCTGCGCCTCGGCGGAGGCTGGGGAGGCGGAATCAGCGGGACTCATGAGGACTGGACCTTGGAGAGACTGACGATGAGGCATCCATCGACGGCGGCGCGACGGACGCCGTCGTAGCGACCCACGGGCAATGGCACGCGCCGCTCGAAACGGCCCTGCGGCAGCTCCATGCGGTGGATCACCGCGTTGCGCAGTTGCAGCGGCGGCCGCCGGTCGCCCGCGATGAGCAGGGCGCCATCGTGGATCACCGCCTCCACCTTTTCGACATCGACGCCAGGAAGGGCGGCCAGCACCAGCACCTCGCGTTCGGTCTCGAAGACGTCGACGGGCGGTTGCCAGCTCACCAGACGGCGCGCTGGGTGCGGCCGGAACATGTGCTCGGCCCTGGCCAGCATCTGCAGCGCCTCGGACCACATCCATTCGTGCGGATCGTTCGCCATGCGGCTCCTCCCTCGCGGCCCCTGAACTTCGCCGACGCCGATGCTGGTTCCCGATATGGGGACTTAGGCGCCCGGCCGCCCGCCGAAAGCGCGGCCTACCGCCAATTCGGCCAGCAGCGCCCGCAACCCTGCGGACAGGATAGCCCCGGTGCTGGATCGCTCGCTCAGAGCGCCGCGCCGTCAAGTCCGTGATGGCGGCGATACCAGGCGCAGAACAGCGCCACGCCGTCGCCGAGCGGCGTGGCGGGACGATAGCCCGTGAGCGCGTAGAGCAGGTCGGCGTTGGCGAACGTGTGCGGCACGTCGCCGGCTTGGGCCGCGACGATGCGGCGCTCGGCCTCGAGACCCAGCGCCGCCTCCAGCGCATCGATCAGCTCGGTCAGGCGGGCGGGCTCGCCGCGGCCGATGTTGACGACCCGCCAAGGCGCCGCGGGGCTCAGCGAATCGTCCGGACCGATCGGCTCGCCCTTTCTCGGCGGCAGTGGGATGAGCCGCGTCACCGCCTCCACGAGATCGTCCACATAGGTGAAGTCGCGCCAGATCTCGGCGGTCCCATAGATCTCGACGGGTCGCCGCGCGACGATCGCCTCGGCGAAGCGCCAGGGCGCCATGTCGGGGCGCCCCCAGGGGCCATAGACGGTGAAGAAGCGAAACGCCGTGGTCGGAACCTCCCAAAGATGGCTCTGGGCGTGGCTCATCAGTTCGCCGGCCTTCTTGGTGGCGGCATAGAGCGTCAGCGGATGGTCGCTCGACTGACGCTCCGAAAACGGCCGCGCCTCGCTCGCGCCATAGACCGAGCTGGTCGAGGCGAAGAGCATGTGGCTGACCCGATGCGTGCGGGCCAGCTCCAGCACGTTGAAGCCGCCGACGAGATTGGCATCGACGTAGGCTCTGGGATTCTGCAGGCTGTAGCGGACTCCAGCCTGGGCGGCGAGGTGAACGATGACCTGCGGCTGTGCGCGCTCGGCCGCCGCGGCCAGACGGGCCATGTCCTCGAGCATCGCCGCCTCGAACGAAAAGCCCTCGTGCGCCTCCAGGATGGCTAGCCGCGCCTGCTTCAGCGCTGGGTCATAGTAGGGAGTCATCCCGTCCACCCCGGCGACCGTGTGGCCGTCGTCGAGGAGGCGCCTGGCGAGATGGAAGCCGATGAAGCCGGCCGCGCCTGTGACGAGAATGCGCATGTCCGCGCCGCTCCTGCGCCGGCGCCGGCGGCGACGCAAGCCGAGTTCGTACAGGCCGAGTTTGCATAGGCCGAGTTCGCTCTGGCGCAAGCGCCCGTGCGCGCCCACTCTGCCGCGGACGACACCAGCGAAGGCTCGGTTCATGGCCCAGGACGGATATCGCCGCACCAGCATTGCAGGCCGGCCGATGGCGCCGGAGACCCTGATGCTGGGTTTCGGCTTCGATCCGCGTCTGTCGGAGGGCGCGGTGAAGACGCCGCTCTTCCTCACTTCGACCTTCGTGTTCCAGACCGCCGAGGAAGGTCGGCTGGCGTTCGACTACATGAGCGGACGGGCGCCGGCGCCGGAGGGGGCGGACGCCGGCCTGATCTATTCGCGCTTCAACAACCCCAATCTGCAGATCGTCGAGGAACGCCTGGCAGTGCTCGAGCGCGCCGACGCCTGCGCGACCTTCGCCAGCGGCATGGCGGCGATCTTCACCGCCGTGCTGGCGCTGGTGGGACCGGGCGATTCGGTGCTGCGCAGCCGGCCGCTCTACGGCGGCACCGAGACGCTCTTCGACCGCCTGTTCTCCCGGCTGGGCATCGCCAGCGTCTCGTTCACCGACGGTCTCGAAGGCGCCGCCGTCCGCACCGCCGCCGAGGCTGCGCTCGACAAGGGCCGGCTGGCCGCGATCTTCGTCGAGACTCCGGCCAATCCCACCAACGCTGTGGTCGATCTCGATCTGGTCGCGCAAATCGCCGCCGAAATCGGCGCGCGACAGGGCCATCGGCCGGCGATCCTGGTGGACAATACTCTTCTGGGTCCCCTCTACCAGTCACCGCTCGCGCACGGCGCAGACTTGGTGCTCTATTCGCTGACCAAGTACGTCGGCGGCCATTCCGACCTGATCGGCGGCGCTGCACTGGGCTCGACCGAGCTCGTCGCAAAGGTGCGCTCGCTGCGCGGCCTGCTTGGCAATCAGGCGGACGCCCACGGCGCCTGGATGCTGACCCGCTCGCTGGAGACGCTGCGCCTGCGCATGGACGGATCGTTCGCCGGCGCGGCCGAGGTCGCCGCCTGGCTGGTGCGTCAGCCGCAGGTCGAGCGCGTCGCCTACCTCGGCGGCTATGCGCCGTCGTCGCCCGCGGCCCGGGTGATCCGGCGCCAGTGCCGGGCGATGGGGGCGACCTTCTCGTTCGTGGTGCGCGGAGGCCGCGCGGCGGCCTACCGGGTGCTGGATCGGCTGCAGGTGTTCAAGCTGGCCGTGAGCCTGGGCGGCACGGAGTCGCTGGCGTGCCATCCACGCACCACTACCCATTCCGGGGTGGGCGCGGCCGAGCTGGAGGCCCTCGGCGTCGAGGAGGGGATGATCCGGCTCTCCGTGGGCCTGGAGGCGCCTCGCGATCTGATCGCGGATCTGGGCCTGGCGATGGCGGAAATCTAGGCTGCGCTTCAGCGCCGAAGGCGCGCGGCCCGGGGCGTTCGCATCTTGACCGGTTCGCCGTCCTTGGAGATCAGGACCGCAAGCCAATGGGCGCCCTCGAACTCGGCGGCGATCACCATCGCCATGACGCTGAGCGGGGTCGAGAGCAGCACCCCCGTGGGCCCGAGCAGCACGCCCCAGAAGCCGATTGAGATGAGCACCAGCAGAGGATCGATGTTGAGTTCGTCGCCCTGCAACATAGGCATCAGCACATTGTCGATCAGGAGCACCGCGCCGCCCAGGCCGACGACGATGAAAGCGGGCCTGGTGGCGTCGCTGAACTGGGCCAGGGCCACCAGAGCCGGGATCAGGGCGCCCGCGAATGCGCCCACGATCGGCACGAAGGCGCACAGGAAAACCAGGAAAGCGACGAACAGCGCGTAGTTCACCCCCAGCGCCACCATGACGACGAGGGCGACCAGGGCGATCAACAGGGCCTTGAAGGTCACCAGTCGCACGTAGCGTTCGACGGCGCTGCGGATAGAGCCGAACACGAACCTGGCCTGTTCGCGCTGCTGCTGGCTTTCGTAGAGGCGGTCGAGCTTGGACGAGAACGCCCGGCGCGAGGCGGCCAGGAATCCCAGGTAGATCAGCGCCAGGCCGGCGAATCGGACCGCGCCCCTGGCGGCGACGAAGACTCGGCCGAGGACGCGTCCCGGGTCGGCGCCGCGGAAGAGCTGGTGGACCGTCACGGGCGCCTGGCCGGCAAGGCCGCTCAGCTCGGCCAGCGCCTGGTTCAGCCGCGGCTCGATGGCGGCGAGCTGAAGCGCGAACGGCGGACCCTGAAGGACCAGCAGCATCACGACGGCGGCGAAACCGGCGACGATCAGAACGCCGGCCGTGGCCCCGCGCGCCAGGGCGGGCGCGCGCGGAAAGCGGTTGTCGAGATCGCGCGCCAAGGCGTCGATCAGCAGCAGCAGGAACGCCGCGACCACGAGCGGCGCGAGGATTTCTCGGAAGATCCGCACCAGCACGCCCGCCACCACCACGGCGAGGAAGATCACCGCCGCCCCGATCCCGGACAGCCGCGAGCGATCGGGCGGCGCGGGCTGCCCGCGGCTCTGCGGCGCCGCTGTCACGCGGCGATCAGATGCGCGGGCCGCCTCAGGTCTGCGGCTAGGCCCTCGCCCATCAGATCGATGAAGTTGTCGCAGTAGAAGCGCTGGGCGACCTGGGCCGGCACGCCCGCGAGGCTGTCGTTGAAGCGCTTGAGCGGATTGCGGCCGCCTTCGACGTGCGGGAAGTCCGAGGAGAACAGCAGCATCTCCTCGCCGCTGTTGGCGATGATCCAGCCAGCGTCCTCGTGCGGATAGGGCGTGACGCGCACCTGGCGTCGAGCGATCTCGCTGGGCTTGGCCGAGAGCTTTCGCAGCCGTTCCTCGTTCTTGGCGAACGCCGCCGCGGCCGAGTCCATGAAGCGCATCCAGCTCGGAACCCAGGAGGCGCCCAATTCGATGGCCCCGAACTTCAGGCGCGCAAACCGGTCCATCACCCCGTCGATGATCAGGCAGGCCAGGGTCTGCATTGCCGAATTGGGGATTGGCATGAAGCTGACCGAGGTGAAGTTCTCTTCGCCGCCGTGGAAGTCCTTCACGCGCGGCAGACCGTTCTCGAAATAATCCGGGTTCAGCTTCTCCTCGCCGCCGACGTGGAAGAGGATCGGCAGCCCGGCGTCCTGCGCCTGCGCCCACACCGGATCGAAACCTGTGTGGCTGGGCGAATGGCCCCTGGGGCAGCGCGAGGCGACGAGGAGCGCCTTGGCGCCCAGCTCTATGGCTTCGCGAGCCGCGGCGGCGGAGCGCTCGAAGTCCATCAGCGGCACGTAGCCGGTCGCCAGCAGACGCCGATCCGCCGCGCAGAAGTCGCTCATCATGCGGTTGTGGGCGCTGGCGGCGGCATAGGCGAGCTCGACGTCGCCGCCGTACTCCAGCTGGAAATTGCCGAGGCAGAACGTCGTGAAGACGAGCTGGCTGGCGAATCCCAGATAGTCGAGCGCCTTCGGGCGATCTTCGCGGCGGAAGGCGCCGAGGGCCTGATAGTTCTTGCGTAGCAGGATGTTGGCCTCGTCGCCGGCGCGAAACGCCGGATCGTCGTGCTGACGGCGCGCCGCCTCGGCCCAGCCGGGCTTGCCCTGCTTGTGCCGGAAGATCGGCAGGGCGTGATAGCGCTCCAGCATCGGCCTCGAGAAATAGGCATCGAGGCAGTCGGGCAGCTCCATCAGATGGCTATCCGCATCGTGGATGATGCGTCCTTGGGCGTAAGGCATCGCAAGTCCTCCAGCTCGTCGCCTCCGGGCGACGGCCAATCGTGGAGCAGGGATATCAGACCGCTCGGCGCAAGAACTCAACCGCCAATCTGGCGGGCGCGAGGCCGGATGTCGACGCCGGGTCAGTCCTGCAGGCGCGCGGCGGCGCGCCCGATCGCCGCGCGGGCCTCGTCGAGGAGTTCCTTGACGATCGCGGCGGCGCTCTGTGTCCGCCTGACCTGTGCGACGCCCTGACCGGCCCAGAGCGACAGGGCGTCGATATCGCCTGCGGCGCCTTGCACCGGCGTCGCCGCCTGATAGCGCAGCATCGCCCCGCCGCGCGGCGTCCTGGCCACGGCTTCGCCCTCGCCGGGCCGCGCGCCGGGCGCCGGGCGGCCGGCGGCCTCCCAGGCGGCGATGGTGGCGTTGCGCAGCACCCGGTGCGGCGCGTCGGGCCAGCCGCCGTCGAAGAGGCCGGTGTGCAAGGTGTCGGTCTCGCTCGCCGCAAACAGCCGCTCGCGATAGCGCGGATGGATCTGCGTCTCTTCGGCAGCCAGGAACCGGGTGCCGATCCAGGCGCCGGCCGCGCCGAGCGCCAGGACGGCGGCGAGCCCGGCTCCGTCCGCAATGCCGCCCGCGGCGGCCACCGGCGTCGGATCGACCGCGCTCACCACGGCGCGCACCAGCGGTAGGGTGGCGACCTCGCCGAGCACGTGGCCGCCGGCCTCCCAGCCCTGGGCGGCGATCGCGTCCGCTCCCGAGTCCACCGCGGCTCGGGCATCCGCGGCGCTGGCGGCCGTGTGGATTAGCACCGCGCCGGCGCGGTGGACACGCTCGGCGAAGGGCGCCGGGTCGCCCCAGAACAGCGAGATGACTGGAGCGCCTTCCTCTAGGCAGACGCCGAGCCGCGCATCCTGGGGAAAGGCGAGCACCAGATTGACGCCGAAAGGCCGCTCGGTCAGCCGCCGCGTCTGACGGATCTGCTCGCGCACCTGCGCCTCGTCCGCCCATGAGAGCGCCAGCATGCCGAGCGCCCCGGCATTGCTCACCGCCGCGGCCAGCGCCGGCGAGGTTGCTCCGCCCATGGGCGCCTGGATGATCGGCGCCTCGATGCCGAGCCGCTCGGTGAGCGCCGTGCGCACCGCCGCTTCAGGCCGGGTCGGCGTAGGCGGGCGCGCGCCTTTCCAGGTTCGACTTGACGGCCTCGATCTGGTTGGGCGAGCCGATCAGCCGGCCCTGTTCGATCGACTCCTGGGTAAGCCCGGCGTTCACGTCCGACATCACCGCGGCGTTGAGCAGGCGCTTGGCCGCGCGGACCGCGTCGGGGCTCTTGGAAGCGATCTCGCGGGCGGTCGCCAGCGCCTCGGCCCGAGGATCGGCGCAGACCCGGGTGGCGAACCCGTAGCGATAGGCCTCCTCGCCCGAGAAGATCCGGCCAGTATAGGTAAGTTCGCGCACGACGTCCTCGCGGGCAAGATGGCGCATCAACTGAGTGCCCGCCATGTCTGGCACCAGGCCCCACTTGATCTCCATGATCGCCAGCCGCGCGTCGGGGGCGACGTAGCGCAGGTCCGCCCCGAGCGCGACCTGGAAGCCGCCGCCGAAAGCTACTCCGTGGACCGCCGCGATGACCGGAACCGGCACCTCGCGCCAGACCCAGCAGGCGTATTGCGCCCGGTTGGCGACGCCGTGGGTGCGGGCGCCGAGGCTGTCGTCCGGGCGGGCGGAGGCGGGGCTCGACGTGCCCCGCGGTCCCTCGGCCATGCGGCCGAAGTTGCCCATGTCGAGCCCGGCGCAGAAGGCGCGGCCCTCCCCCGAAAGTACGACGGCGCGGATGCGGGCGTCCGCCTTCAGCCGTTCGCCGGCGGCGACGAGCCCCGCGAACATGGCGTCGTCGAGGGCGTTCATCTTGTCGGCGCGCGCCAGCCTGACGTCGGCGACTCCGTCCTCGACGGCGATGGTGACCCGGTCGTTCATGCGTCGATCTCCGCCATCTCGAACTGTGACTTGGACATGCCGCAGTCAGGGCAATTCCAGGTGTCGGGGATCTCCGCCCAGCGAGTGCCGGGGGCGATGCCCTCTTCGGGCAGACCCTCGGCCTCGTCGTAGATGAAGCCGCAGGTGCCGCACTGATATTGCTTGTAAGGCTCCGTGTTCAAGGTTCGGCTCCCATG
>Ga0307372_10013247_pt1 | contig 10684 bp, 10 predicted proteins | sample OX1MG_FD_202533 | JGI IMG/M metagenome (GOLD analysis project Ga0307372, IMG submission 202533) | Soil microbial communities from Risofladan, Vaasa, Finland - OX-1 | ecosystem: Environmental > Terrestrial > Soil > Coastal area > Acid sulfate soil | place: Finland: Risofladan, Vaasa | collected... | reverse complement strand
ACCCGCCAGCGGTTTTCCGATGCGGCCGTGTCGCTTGGAACGACACACTGCCAGCGCGATCAGCCGGACGCAAAAATACGCTGTGCTATGATTGCGCCACATCACGCTTTCGTGATGCAACTCGATGCGGCCCTTCCGCCGAATTTTTGCGCTTCATTTGCTCCTTGCATTTTCATTCCCGGCGTTCGCCGCGCCGCAATCGTCGCCCCAATCCACGGTCCAATCGCCCATTCAGCTACAGGAAGGCCAGCGCTTGACCGTTGCCGCCCGTGAACTCGCCCGCAAAGCCGCAGCCTCAATCGGTTTGGCCGCAGTCCCTAAAGTTTGTCTCGACGCCCCCGCGACAAACAATTCATCCGCGACTTCCTTTCAATTCGAGCAGGCATTGAATGGTTTTGAGGACGAATGGAAGAAGGACGGCGGAGCAGACTTCGCAATCGCGGCACAGGCTCCGCCGGCCGCCACACATATTCAGATTTCCCTGTCGGAGAGTTTTCAGGATTTTCTGTGGGTTGCGGACATTCCCACAGGTCCGGCTCACGCTGTTGTGTTTGTCTCGATTCCGAAATCAGCCGTGCCCGCCGCTCCGTCCGAATCCGCCGGGATCACCCTAAATAAGCAATTTTTGCTGAGCCTTCCCGATCCGGTCCTCGACGCGCAGATTTTGCCGGCGTCGGCGAGCGGCCCGCAGCGGCTCGTCGTTCTTCAACCGGAACGCGTAGCTCTGTTCGCGCAAATCAGTGGCGCCTGGCAGATCGAAGCGCAAGCTCCCATCGAGCACAACCATCCGTGGCCACGCGATATTCGCGGGCGTCTCAACGTCGGCCAGGAAGGTGGCGTTGCGGATTTACCGGGCACGACTTGCGAAGTGGCGCTCAAGAATTCTCTAACCGTCGCATGCACGCCGGGAAGCCAGCCTTGGACTTTGTCCGGGCAGCGGCTTCCTCAAGGGCGCGGCGACATCGTGCCGAATCGCAATTTCTTTGTATTTTCCCCGGACGCCGATAACAATCAGCGCGAGGTGCAAGCTCCCACGAATGCCCCGCCCGAGTTTTATTCATTTGCTTCGCTTGGCGCGCCGGGCGGTCCCATCGATGCATTCAGCACGCTTCTCGATGGCCGCGCGGTTTTGTCGGATTCCGCCGCCCAAAAAGTGAAATGGTTCGCGAATTGGGGCAGCGACATTGCCGGGTTGGCGACCAACTGCGGGCACGGCTGGCAATTGCTCGTCACGGGCGATGGCGATTGGACTGTTCCCGACACAATTCAAGCCTTCGAATTTCCTGATCGCCAACCGGTTGCCGTCAGTGCCGCCGTGAATTTTTCTGGCCCGGTGGCGGCGCTTTGGTCCACGGGTGATCCAAGCACAGCGATTGCTGTATCGCGAAATTTGAAAACGGGAATGTATGAAGCGTATAGCCTCACGTTATCTTGCGGCCGTTAGCCTTCTCGCGGCACTGATCGTTTTCGCGATGGCAGCCTCCGGCGCGCGGCGGCCGCGCTATGGCGGCACGTTGACTATTGATTTGCAGGGGCGCGTTACTTCGCTCGATCCCGCGCAGAAACAGGGAAGCGTTGCCGATCAAATTGCTCAAGGACGTCTACTGCGATTGATTGCCGATCGCTTGGTCACGCTGGACCAATTCGGTCAGCCAAAGCCCGAGCTGGCAATTTCCTGGCAGCACGACGGCAAATTCATGCGTTGGAGTTTTCGTCTTCGCCCGAACATTAAGTTTCAGGACGCCTCGCCCCTCACGCCGGATTCCGTTGCCGCTTCACTGCAAGCGATGAATCCCGGGTGGCACGTTGGCGTTGCAAGCGATTCCGTCATCGTCGAATCCGATTCGGCTTTGCCGGAATTGCCTTACATTCTTGCCGAATCGCAAAATTCAATTTTGCTTCGTAAGCCCACTGGCGAAATTATCGGCACCGGCGCATTTCGTCTCACCACCTGGGAACCGGGCCGCCACGCCGCGTTCGCCGCGACCGATGATTACTGGGGCGGGCGCCCGTTCATCGATGGCGTCGACGTGCAAATGGGTCGTACTGTCCGCGAGCGCATGATCGATCTCGACCTGGGCAAAGCGGACATTGCCGACGTCGCGCCCGATCGCGCCCGCATCGACGCATCGCGAGGCGTGAAAATTTCCGCATCGGATCCCACGGAATTAGTCGCATTGATTTTTGCGCGTTCCAGCTCGCGCGGGAAAGACATTCGCATTCGCCAGGCGCTTTCGCTTGCTATCGACCGGCCCTCGCTCGTTGATTTCATTTTGCAAAAAGAGGGTGCGCCGGCTGGAGCGCTCCTGCCGCAATGGTCCTCGGGCTACGAATTCCTTTTTTCAACGGCGGCGGATATTGCAGCCGCGCGCCAGCTCGCTTCACAAATCTCTTCCGGCCCCGCGCTGAAGCTAGGCTATGATTCCGCCGACCCTATCGAACGCATGATCGCCGAACGCATCGTCGTAAACGCGCAAGCCGCGGGCATTCCAATTTCCGCGCGAGCCATCGCCGCCGGTTCGCCGGATGGCAACGCGAATCGCATCGCGAATGTGCCCGAGTATGATGCGCGCATTTTGCGCTTTCCCATGTCTTCGCCCGCGCCCGGAGTGGCTCTTCAGGATTTTTTGGAAACTTTCGCAACGCTTGCCGAACTTGACCCTTCGCTCATCGCGCCGCTGAACGATCCTGCAAATCCAGAGCAACTTTATTCGCGCGAGCAATCCGTCGTGGACACATATGAGGTGATTCCGCTCGTGCACGTCCCGAAAGTGGTGGGCTTGAGTGCGCGCGTGCGCGACTGGATGCCCGCGCGCTGGGGCGCTTGGCGTCTCTCCGATGTCTGGCTCGACGGAGCCGCCCCGTGAGTTTCCGCTTGAAAATGTTCGTGCTGTTTCCACTCGTGGTCGTCGCGGCCGTGGCTGTTGTCGGCATCGGCGTCACCCTATCCACGCGCCGCGCATTCGAACAACTTGACGCCTCGCACACGGACGCTATCGTCTCGCAATTCCAGCGCGAGTTTGCCAATCAGGGACAACAAATCGTTCGCGGCGTTCAGGATATCTCCGGTTCTGAAGCGACGCTGAACATGGCCATTCATCTCAGTGCGCGCGATATCGATCCGTCCATGTACGGGCACGACGCCGTCAGCGTTGCGTCGGATCACCGTTTCGATTTCCTCGAGTTCGCCGGAAATGACGGCAGCATCATTTCTTCCAAGCAATGGCCCGCCCGCTTCGGCTACAAGGAGGACTGGCTGCTTCAAAAAACCGATTGGCAGGCGCACGGAGCCTTCCTGCAGAAAATGGATACGCCCGACGGCCCGGCGCTGGGGCTCATCGCCGTCTCCGTGCTCACCGTTGCAGGTTCGAATCTTTACACCGCGGGCGGCGAACGGCTCGGGAAGTCCTTTTTGTCTTCACTGAGTTTGCCACAGGGAATGCGCGCTTTGCTCTACGTGAATCTCGATTCGAATTTCTCGCCGCAGAATTTGACCGGTGTAAATGGGGTGGTAACGCAGGCCGATCGCTTCGCGCCGCTGGTCGCCCGCGAGCTTCAGCAGCCCGGCGAAATCACAGCAACGATTCACTGGACCCCAGACGCCGCGAGCGATGAAGTATTCCATCTGCTTCCGCTGCTTGGCCCTGACAAAAATCTTCTCGGCGTGTTGTTCGTTGGCAGCTCGCGCCACAATTTAGTCATGCTCGAGCGCGGAATTCGCCGCTTGGCTTTGCTCGTCGGCGGAATCGCGCTCGCGCTGGGAATCTTGCTCAGCTGGTGGGCCGCCGTGCGCGTCACGCGGCCGGTTGCGAAGCTTGTCGAGGGTGCTAAAGAAGTAGCCTCTGGGAATTGGGACGCGCGCGTTGCGATTCATTCGCGCGACGAAATTGGCACGCTCGCGGGCGCGTTCAATCAGATGACCGCGCAGCTCAGCGAGCAGCGCGAGCGCCTGGTGCAGACTGAACGCGTCGCCGCGTGGCGCGAACTCGCGCGCCGCCTTGCCCATGAACTGAAGAACCCTCTATTCCCGTTGCAAATCACGGTTGAAAATCTTCGTCGCGCGCGCGAACAGCATGCCGCTGACTTCGACGAGATTTTTCGCGAGTCCACGGAGACGCTGCTGGCTGAAATCCATAACTTAAAAACGATTGTCGGCCGCTTCAGCGATTTCGCAAAGATGCCGCAGCCGCAGTTGCAGTCGGTGGACGTAAATGAAATGGTCCGCGGCGTCACGCGTCTTTTCGAACCGCGATTTGTCGCGCCCGGCGAGCCCGTGATTACGACGGAGCTGCATCTCGATGAAAAGCTTCCGATGATTCAGGCGGACAGCGTGCTTCTTCACCGCGCCATTGGAAACCTTGTCCTCAACGCCATCGACGCAATGCCGAACGGCGGAACACTTGTGCTTCGCACCATGACGCATGACGGAGGCGTACGCTTGGAAATTTCGGATACTGGGGCAGGACTGACGCCCGAAGAATGCGAGCGCCTTTTCACCCCGTACTACACCACCAAACAACACGGCACCGGTCTCGGACTGGCCATTGTGCAGTCGGTTGTCAGCGATCATGGCGGACGAATTTCCGTCACGAGCGAACCGGGCCATGGCACCACCTTCCGCATCGATCTTCTTGAACGTCCGCCCAGTATCGCGGCTGACGATCCCGCGTCCGCCGGCAGCGCGAAGCCCGCAAAATTCGTTGCTGAAAGAGAGGCGTGATTCGCATGGCGGCCAAAGCCCACATCCTGATCATCGACGACGATGCGAACACGCTCGCTTCTCTCTCACGTGCGTTTCGATTGTCCGGCCATGAGGCGACCGTTTGCGACAACACCGCGCGCGCTCTAGAACTTGCACGCGACGGCCATTTCGATTTGATCCTTTCTGACGTGGTCATGCCGGGCAAGGACGGCATCGCGCTGCTGGAAGAAATAAGGGCTGCGGGCATCGCGTCTCCCGTCGTAATGATGTCGGGACAGGCAACCATTGAAATGGCCGTCCGCGCCACGCGGCTAGGCGCCGCCGACTTCCTGGAAAAGCCCATCTCGACCGAGAAGCTCCTTCTTACCGTGGAAAATGCGCTGAAGCTCGCGCGCCTCGAAGAAGAGAATCGCGATCTGCGCCGCCGCGTTGGCCGCCATCAACTCGTTTGGGCAAGTCCCGCCATGAAGGCGCTGATGGCGGAGGTCGAGCGCGTCGCGGCAAGCGAAACACGCGTCTGCATTCGTGGCGAGACCGGCACGGGTAAAGAACTTGTCGCGCGCACGCTGCACGAAAGAAGCGCGCGCAAAGGCGGCCCGTTCATCACCCTCAATTGCGCCGCGGTTCCGGCGGAGCTGATGGAATCGGAGCTCTTCGGCCACGAAAAGGGAGCCTTCACGGGCGCGGCGTCGCGGCACACGGGCAAATTCGAGCAAGCGCATCGCGGTACGCTTTTTCTCGATGAAATCGGCGACATGCCGCTGGCGATGCAGGCGAAGCTTTTGCGTGTTCTCGAAGAAGGAGAAATCGAGCGCGTCGGCGGTGACCGCCCGATTCCGGTGAACGTGCGCGTCGTGGTGGCGACGCATCGCAATCTCGAGGAGCAAGTCCGCCGCAACACGTTTCGTCAGGACCTGTATCACCGGATTTTCGTTTTTCCGATTGTGTTGCCGCCGCTGCGCGAACGCCTCGAGGACATTCCCGTGCTCGCGGAACACTTTGCGCGCCAGGTCGCTGAACAAAATGGTTGGAAAGTGAAACACTTTTCGTCGCAGGCCATGGCGGAGTTATCGCGCTATTCCTGGCCCGGAAATGTCCGCGAATTGCGCAACGTTGTCGAACGCGTGCTGCTGCTCGCACCGGCGAATGACGTCGATGTGGCGGACGTGCGCACGGCGCTGCCGCATCCCGAAACGGTGGGCGGAATCAGCGAAACGGGAGCGGCATCCTCAGGAGTGCAAGCTGGCTCGATGGCCGAGCGCGTCGAAGCCTTCGAGCGCGAAACGATTCTCAGCGAACTCAAGCGCCACCATAACCACATGACCAATACGGCGAAAGCCCTCGGCCTCGAACGCAGCCACCTCTACAAAAAATGCCAGCATCTCGGTATCGACCTCCGCTCCATTCGCAAAGAAGACGACGAGTAATTCCGCGCGTGCCGCCTAACAGTTTGTTGAAAAACCCCACCCATTGTCATTCCGAGGCGAAGCCACCTTTGGCCGCCGAGGAATCTGCATTGTTATTTGGTTTCAGCAAACTATGGCGTCTCGCGTCCGCGGGGAATAGCGACCATTTTTTTCAACAAGCCGCTATCGCCCAGGGCCTTCCGGCGCGCAAAACAGTTTCGTCATAACAAAGTGCGTGGGTAGATAAATCACCATCACCAGGACGATCCACATGAGTGCAATATGCGCCGGCCCTGGTCCCCAAGCGCGATGAAAAATCGGGTCGCTGAATGCATAATCGATGTTAAGCGCCGGGTCCGTCGAGCGCGCCACCACGAATGCGTCAGCCGCAATCGCGGCTTGCAGCAACCAGCCTCGACGGTCATAGCCAACGCGCCCTAGCGACCACAGCAGCAGAATCGGCCACACGATGTGAAATACAGACAGCAGTCGCACCCACAGCGGGTAGCGCGCGTCCCACATATACTCGGTACCGCCGATCAGGTTGTGGCCCGAAAAGAATCGCCACGCCGCATCGAGGTCCCACAGCAGATCGACGGCAATCGACGAAACCGCCTGGCTCGAAAGCAGCAGGGAATTGTTCCACCACAGGCCCGCGCACGTAAGGATCACGGCGATATCGCACAGATGAACGAAATTCTGCGACCCCCAAGTATGCCAGTAAGCGGGAATCCACACGGCGAGCCAAATCAAACTGCCCCAGCGCAGCCATTTTGGGATTTTCGGATTTGTCACGGGCGCGCGCAGCCACATCGCGCCGTATCCTACCAGAGTTGAACTGCATTAGCGCGGCGCGACGAAAAGTTACGCATGTGCGGCGCGTTGCGTGAGAAAATGCGCGGGTGAATCCGTGGGCCACAGCGGGTGCGGTAGTGTTCGGAGGCGCGGCGATTGGAGCGTGGGGCGCGGTGCATCCGCGGTCGCAGCTATTTGGGCACACGCTGTGCGGTACGGGCGATGCGTCAACCGTCGCGCTTACATTCGACGACGGCCCGAATCCAGCGGCTACGCCCGCGCTCCTCAATTTGCTGGACGCGCACGGCGTCCGCGCCACTTTTTTTTTAATCGGTTCGCATGTGCGCGCGTTTCCCGCACTGGCGCGGGAGATTGCCGCGCGAGGACACGCGATTGGCAATCACACCGAAACGCATCCAACCCTGATTTTTCTGCCGCGCGCAAAACTGCGCGGGGAACTGGAGCGCTGCCACGAGGCAATTTTCCAAGCTGCGGGTTGCGAAGTTCGCTGGATGCGACCGCCATTTGGTTTTCGCGGGCCGCAACTCGGCGGCGTCGTGCGCGCGCTCGGCTATTCGGGCGTGGCCATGTGGTCGAAATGGGCGTGGGATTGGAAGCCGCAGCCCGTTGAGCCTGTGATTCGCCGCTTGCGGCGCGTCACGGGTGGCGATATCGTGCTATTGCACGACGGCGACCATCGCGCGCTCGAAGGCGACCATCGCGTGCTCGAAGGCGACCGCCGCCACACCGTTGCGGCGCTGGCGCACTGGCTGCCGCGATGGAAAGATGCGGGGATGCGTTTTGTCAGCCTCGATGCGATTGGCGACGCAGCGCAGACGAATTCACCAGCTGCGGCGGCGAACGGAAAAACGTAGCCGGAAAGCAGGAACCATGGACGATCGAAAATTTTACGACGAGAAAGATGAAACAAAACAGATCCCGCTCACGTGCCCGCATTGCCGCCAGGAGAATACCTACCCGATCCGCTGGAAAGTCCGCACGAAAAAGGCGGAGCTGCCGCGTGGCTCAAACGAAGAGGATCGCGCCCATTTCGCAAAGGCGCGTTCCTACATGGTTCGCGTGGACGACATGGCCGCGTGCCGCAACATTCGCTGCCGCAAGCGCTTCGATCTAACAGGGCAAACGGTCATTTTAATTTAACCCCCATTCACGCCGCCTAAATCTCCGGATACAAATCGAAGAACGCATCCAGCGATTGCTTGAGCGTTTTCTCGATTTCTTCTCTGCTGCCTTCGATCAAATGCATGGTGATGCGCCCGCTGCGGCCACTCTTGAGTTGCACGGTCGCTTCGCCCACCGAGTCGAGCTCCGTCGCTGGAAAGAGCCTCATGCCGTACACCAACGCCAAATCCGCCATCCGACCCTCCTCAATTCGCGTTCAGGTGACAGCGTAAGCGGCGTCGCCGCCCGAGTCAAACGGCGAACGCATCGAAATTGAGAAGGAAAGCCTTGTACCGAAGGATCGCAACTCAAAGAAAGGAGCCTCGTCGCATGGCGGAGCAGACTGCGGCAATTGACACAAGCGCGTCATCAGGGGCATCCTGAACGTAAAGCAGAGCATCGGATAGTGAGAATTTCCGGCGGAGGTGGCCTCGATGAAACTGCGTTTCGTGGATACTGCCGCGCTAATCATTCTTGCACTGGCAATCGCTCCCGCTCTGCGCGCACAATCCGCGACTCCCCCGGCGACGGCTGCGCAGTCTGCTGCGACTACGAACGCACCGCCTCAAGCGCATCCGGCGGTGCCTGCGAACGCATCGCCCGCCCAACTTTCAGCCACTGGAGCATCCCCCGTGCCGGCCGCTCCGGTTCCAAAATATTTCACCGTACCTTCCGGGACACGCCTGCCTCTTGTACTTCACAACGCCATCTCCACGCGCAGTGCGCGGCCCGGCGATCCGGTGTATCTCGAAACACTGTTTCCCATCGTGATCGATAGCCGCATCCTGATTCCCGCGGGCTCGTACGTCAGCGGGGAAGTCACGGAAGCAAAACGTCCGGGACGCATTCACGGGCGCGGTGAAATTAAAATCAAGCTCGACAATTTAATTCTTCCAAATGGCTACCAGGCAAGTTTTAACGCTTCGCCCACCGACGCGGGCACTGGCGGCAACGAGTCTGTGGGCAAGGAAGGCGTGATACAGGGTGATTCAAATAAGGGGGCGGATGCAGGCACCGTCCTGGAAACAACCGCAGCTGGCGCAGGTCTTGGCGGGATTGTGGGTCAGAGCGCACGAGGCGCGGGAATCGGCGCGGGGGCAGGCGCCGCCGCCGGCCTTCTTGCAGTGCTGCTCACGCGCGGGCCCGAAGCCGAATTGCCGCGCGGCACAACTTTGGATGTGATCATGAACCGCCCGCTTTATTTGCTCTCAAGCAAGGCGAACTTCACCACGCCGGGGCAAGCATCCACGCTGGCGGGTCCGCCGAATCGCGAGCCGCAACGCCGCGCCGGTATAGTTCCTTACTAAATTTCTTACGAGCGTGCAATTTTATACGGTCGCAGGCACACTAGACTGACATGTCAGTCTAGTTTAAGCCCTTTTTAAAAGGGAGCTTTTTTCTGCTTCTCACCCGCCGTAAACGCGTTGCGCGTCGCTGCGAAACGCAGCGGGCTGAATGGCTCGAACCACACCGAAGGTTTCCCGGTTGCAATCCAGTCAGCCAGATATTTCGCCGTGACGGGCGCGAGCAGCATGCCGTTGCGATAATGTCCCGTCGCAATGAACAGGCCTTCGATACTCGTCGCGCCCAGAATTGGCAGGTGATCGGGCGAATCCGGACGCACGCCGGCCCATGTTTCGAGAATTGGCGCTTCCGCCAGTGCCGGCGCCATCGTTAACGCGGCGTCCAGAATTTTTCGCAGGCCGGCCGGAGTCATGTGTTTTTCGAACGCACCCCTTTCGAGTGTGCTGCCAATCACCGTGCGGCCATCTTCCCGCGGAGCCATGTAGCCATGTCCACAGCGAAGAATTGTTCGCGGCGCGCCGGCAACATTTCCCAACGCAACCATCTGGCCGCGCACCGGAATTGTCGGCGCATAGGATTTCACGCCGCCGATGTCTCCGGAACGCCATCCCGCGGCGATCACCACGTTGCGCGCCGCAATTTTCTCTCCAGCGCGAACGTCGAGCCTGCGTGTTGTCGTCTTTCGTGACGTGGCGGTGAGCACGCCCTCGCAGCGGCCTTGCTCGATCAGCACGGAGATGACTTCGTCGTCGTCGCGAATCTCCACACCGGCCTTCGACGCGGCAGCGAGAGCGACTTGCGTGATCACTCGCGGGTCGAGATAAGCTTCGTCTCTGATCCACAGCGCCGCGCGCACGGCCGGACCGATGGCGGGCTCGCGGCGTTTCGCCTCACTGAGTGAAATTGCTTCGCACCCAACGCCGTGACTTTGAATTTCCTCCAGGCGCCGGTCGCGCTCTGTTTCGCCCTCGGGATCGAAAAACAATTCCATTGCTCCATTGGGATGGAATCCAGCGGACTTTCCTGAAACGGCTTCGATTGCCGCAACAAATTCCGGATATAGACGGTAACTCTCGCATCCGAGCGCCGCTATGGCGAGCGATTCGCTGTCTGGCGCGGGCGATATCGTTCCGGCTGCTGCCCACGAAGCTCCATGGCCCGGCTCTTGACGGTCGAGCACGAGTACCGACTGGCCCCGCCGCGCGAGCTCAAACGCCAGCGATGCGCCGATAATTCCGCCGCCCGCGATCACGGTGTCGTAACTCTTCATAATCTAATCTTACCAACTATTTTA
>Ga0307372_10013245_pt1 | contig 10686 bp, 3 predicted proteins | sample OX1MG_FD_202533 | JGI IMG/M metagenome (GOLD analysis project Ga0307372, IMG submission 202533) | Soil microbial communities from Risofladan, Vaasa, Finland - OX-1 | ecosystem: Environmental > Terrestrial > Soil > Coastal area > Acid sulfate soil | place: Finland: Risofladan, Vaasa | collected... | reverse complement strand
CTCGGCCGAACGGTTCGGGTACACGGGCGACGCGGGCGACCTGCTGGCGGCATCGTTCTTCTGGGACACGGTGGTGCAGCACCACACGTACGCCAGCGGCGGCCATGGGCTGTCGGAGTACTTCGGGCCGGCCGACCGGTGGAGCACGCTCATCGACGGGCGCACCTGCGAGTCGTGCAACGTGTACAACATGCTCAAGCTCACGCGGCGGCTGTTCTCGCTGCGCCCCGACGCGTTCTACGCCGACTTCCAGGAGCGCGCGCTGTTCAACCACGCGCTGTCGTCCATGGATCCGGTGACCGGCGACACGTCGTACATGGTGCCGATCGGACGCGGCGAGCAGCAGGAGTATCAGGACATGCTCCACGACTTCACCTGCTGCGTGGGCACGGGGATGGAGAACCACGCGCTGCACGGCTACGGCATCTACTACGAGACCGGCGACACGCTCTACGTGACGCAGTTCGTGCCGACGGCGGCGGATGTGCCCGGCCTCGGCGTGCACGTGGCCATGGACACCGACTTTCCCGACGGCGGCCACGCGGCGCTCACGCTCACCATGCCGTCGGCAAGGGAATTCACCCTCGCCGTGCGGCGCCCGAGCTGGGCGGGCGACGAGTTTGCCGTGCGGGTGAACGGCGCGGACATGCCGCAGCCGTCGTTGGCGAGCCTGGCGGCGGGGCGCGCCGGCGGGCGGCTGGTGAGCCAGGATCCGCGCGTGCTGCCGCCGAGCACGTTCGTGGAGCTGAGACGCGTGTGGAAGTCGGGCGACCGGGTGGAGTTGGTGCTGCCCAGGACGCTGCGCTTCGAGACCACGCCCGACAACGCGCAGATCACCGCCGTCATGTGGGGCCCGATGGCGCTGGCCGCCGATCTCGGCCCGCGCCGCAAGGGACGGGAGGAGTACACGCGCCCGCTCGTGCCGGTGATGGTGGCCGCCGGGCGGCCGGTGAGCGACTGGGTGGTGCCGGCGGGCACGCAGCCCGGCAACTTCGTGGCCCGGCAGGTGGCGCGCATTCCCGAGCAGCCGGCGGCGCCCACCGACGTGCCGCTGGCGCCGTTCTACCGCACGTACGAGCGCACGTACAGCGTGTACATGGACGTGATCACGCCCGCGGGGTTCGATGCGCGCGTGGCGGCGCTCGACGCCGAGGCCGAGCGCGTGCGCGAACTCGAAGCACACACCATGGGCTTCGTGCAGCCGGGCAACCGGGCGCAGGAGCCCAACTTCAATTATCAGAGCGATCCCGCCAACCGGCCGTCGCAGCGCGCGCAGGGGCGGTTGGGCCGCGGCGGGGCTGGCTGGTTCTCGTATGATCTGCCGGTGGACGCCAATGCCGCCATGGCATTGGTGGTCACGTATTACGACGAGCTGGGACTGCCGCCGGCGCCGGCCGACTTCGAGATCCTCGTGGACGGAACGTCCATCGCGCACTTCACGCCTGCCGCCACTGCCACCGGATTCTACGATGCGAGGTACGCCGTGCCGGCGAGTCTCACGCGCGGCAAGTCCAAGGTGACGGTGCGGTTCCAGGCCGGGCCGCAGGGGCGCGTTGCGCAAGTGTTTGGGGTGCGAACCGTTCGGGACGTGTTGCCCGGGGGCTGAAGCCGGCGCACATTGCGGGGGATAGCGGCCGCGCCGGGCAGTAGCGCGCGGCGAGCGTTCCCTCGTGCCAAGGATCCGGTGGCGATTTCAGCGTCGCGCGTCGGTTGGCGAACCCGGGTGGCGGCCTTCTTGGCCGTCACGCTGGTGCTGCTCGTGGGCGGCTACGGCTACTACCGGATAGAGGCGGACGCCATCCAGCAGGCGCAGTACGGCGCCGTGGCCGCGGTGGGGCGCCTGAAGGCCGACGAGATCCAGCAGTGGCGCCGGGAGCGCATTGGCGATGCGGCGGTCCTGGCGCGGAATCCATTCATCAGCGGCGCGCTCGGCGAACTCTCGGGCGGCGTCGCGCGGCCCGCGCTGCTGGCGCAACTGCGTGAGTACCTGAAGATCACCGCCGCCGCGTATGGATATGTCGACGCAGCGTTCATCGCGCCCGACGGCCGGGTGCTCGTTGGGGGCAACGGCACCGTGGTGTCGGTCGATTCGGCCACGCGGCGGGCCGTGGCGGCGTCGCTCGCCTCGCGTGGGGCCGTGCTGTCGGACCTGTTCCGCGGGCGCGGCGGCGCGGTGTACATCGACGCCGTGGCGGTGGTCCGGGACTCGGCCGGCCGGCCGGTGGGCGCGGCGATCCTGCGGACCGACGCGCACGCGTATCTGTATCCGCTGATCCAGACCTGGCCCACGCCCAGTCGCAGCGCCGAGACCGTGCTCGTGGAGCGCGAGGGCGACGACGTCGTGGCGCTCAGCGATCTGCGGTACGCACCGAACACGGCGCTCCGCTGGCGGCGTCCCTTGAGCCAGACCAACTATCCCTCCGCCCAGGCGGTGCTCGGCCGGGTTGGCCAGGTGGAGGGGTTGGACTATCGCGGCGTGAAGGTGCTGGCGGACCTGCGCCCCATCGCCGGATCACCCTGGTTCATGGTGGCCAAGGTGGACTCCGGCGAACTGCTGGCCGAAGCGCGCTACCGGGCGATGCTGATCGGGCTCGTGGTGGCCTCGCTCATCCTGCTGGCGGCGGCCGTCACGGCCAGCGGCTATCGGCGCAAGCAGGCCGGCATCTACCGCGAGTTGTACGAGTTGGAGCGTGGAGCCCAGGAAGCATTGCGAGCGAGCGAAGCGCGCTACCGGTCGTTGTTCGAACACATGCTCAACGGATTCGCGTATTGCCGGATGGAGTACGACGCGGCGGGGCGGCCGGTGGATTTCGTCTACCTCGACGTCAACGCGGCGTTCACGCGCCTCAGCGGGCTCACGGGGGCGATCGGGAAGCGCGTGAGCGAACTCCTTCCCGGCATCCGCGAGGTGAGCCCCGAACTGTTCGAGTTGTATGGGCGCGTGGCGTCCACCGGCGTGCCCGAGGTGGTGGAGTTCGACTTCAAGTCCAATCAGCAATGGCTCATGCTCTCGGTGTACAGCTCGGAGCCCGGGCATTTTGCCGCGGTGTTCGACGACATCACCGAGCGCAAGCGCGCCGAGGAGGCGCTGCGGTTGAGTCTGGAGCGTTTCCAGATGGCGAACCAGGCGACGTTCGACGTCATCTGGGATTTTGACGTGACCGCCGACACGCTCTGGCGCAACGACAACTTCCAGGTGCTGTTCGGCGATTCGCCCGCGGAGGTGGAGCCGGGACTGGCATCGTGGACCACCCGCCTGCACCCCGACGATCGCGACCGCGTGCGCGAGGGGCTGCGGTCGGCGCTGGATTCGACGGGCGCGAGCTGGTCGGACACGTATCGCTTCCGGCGCCACGACGGCACGTACGCGGTGGTGGAGGATCGGGGGCGGATTGCCCGCGACGCCGCCGGGCGCGCGGTGCGCGTGATCGGGGCGATGCAGGATGTGACCGAGGTGCGGCGCACCGAGGAGCGCGTGCGCCGGCTGAATCGGGTGTACGCCGTGCTGAGCGAGATCAACGAGGGCATCGTGCGCATCCGCGACCTGCAGGCGCTGTACGAACGCGCGTGCGAGATCGCGGTGGGGCGGGGCCTGTTCCGCATGGCGTGGGTGGGGTTGGTGGACCCCGCCACGCAGGCGGTGCGCGTGGCGGCGTCGGCCGGCGTGTCCGACGGGTATCTGTCGCGCCTCGACATCGTGCTCAGCGACCCCAGGCGCGCGGGCGGCCCCACGGGCACCGCGCTCCGCACCGGCCGCCACGACGTCAGCAACGACATCGCCAACGACCCGCGCATGGCGCCGTGGCGCGACGATGCGCTGCGCCTGGGCTACCGGGCGTCGGCGGCGTTCCCGCTCACCGTGAGCGGCGCCACGCGGGGCGCGTTCACGCTCTACGCCACCGAACCGGGCTTCTTTGACCACGATGAGCTGGCGCTGCTCGACGATCTGGCCATGAACATCGGGTTTGCGATGGAGCTGGCGGCGCAGGCCGAGCAGCGCCGCCAACTGGAGGCCCAGTTTCTGCAGGCGCAGAAGATGGAGACCGTGGGGCGTCTGGCAGGCGGGATCGCGCACGATTTCAATAACCTGCTCACCGTGATCAACGGGACGACGAGCCTCGCCATGGACCAGGTGCCGCCGGCGGATCCCCTGCGCCGCGATCTGGCGGAGATCCAGGCAGCCGGCGAGCGGGCCGCCAATCTGACTCGCCAGTTGCTCGCGTTCAGTCGTCAGCAGATCCTCAAGCCCGACGTCGTGGACCTGAACGGGCTGGTGGGCGGCATGCACACCATGGTGCAGCGGCTGATCGGCGAGGACGTGAACCTGGTGATCATTCCGGGCAAGGAGTTGGGGAGCGTGCGGGCCGATCCGCGCCAGTTGGAGCAGGTGCTGCTCAACCTGGTGGTCAACGCGCGCGACGCGATGCCGGACGGCGGCACGCTGACCATCGAGACGCGCAACGTGGAACTCGACGCGGCCCACGCCGAGTTGCACGCGTCGGTGCGGCCGGGCGCCCACGTGCTGCTGTCGGTGGCCGACACGGGCGTGGGCATGGACGAGGTGACCCAGCAGCGCATCTTCGAGCCGTTCTTCACGACCAAGGAAGCGGGCAAGGGGACGGGGCTGGGGCTGGCCACGGTGTACGGCATCGTCAAGCAGAGCGAGGGCAGTATCTGGGCGTACAGCGAGCCGGGGCAGGGTTCGACGTTCAAGATCTACCTGCCGCGGGTGGACGCGGTGCCGCACGCCCGCGTGACCGCACGGACTGCGGCGCACGCGCCGGGAACGGAGACGATCCTCCTGGTGGAGGACGAGGTGGCGGTGCGGCGGCTGGCCGAGCGGATTCTCACGTCGGCGGGTTACACCGTGCTCGCCGCGGGCGACGGCGCGGAGGCGTTGCAGCTACTGGCGCAGCATCGGACGCCGGTGCACCTGCTGCTCACCGATGTGGTGCTGCCCGGCATCAGCGGCCGCGAGCTGGCGGCCAAGGTGGAGAGCACGCATCCCGAGGTGCGGGTGCTGTACACCTCGGGCTATACCGACGACACGATCCTGCGCCACGGCGTGCTGGACAGCGTGACCCACTTCCTGGGCAAGCCGTACACGGTGGCGGAACTGACGCAGCGCGTGCGCGAAGTGCTGGACGGGCCGGCGCCTCTCCGGAAGCCGTGAGCGCCCGCTAGAAGGCCGCCGCCGACCGCGCGAGCACCGACTGCCAGAGCTCGCGGTTGGCATCCCACCGCTCGCGTTCTTCGGCGAACGTGATCTGGGCGACGTTGGCCTTGAGCGTGTCGAGCACGGGGGTCAGCTTGGTGAGCGACGCCCGGGAGAGCACGCCCTCGTCGTCGATCAACACGGTCCACAGCTGGATGTTCGCGGTCCACCGCGCTTTTTCCGGCGCGTTGCGGATGCGCGAGACGTTGTACCGGATCATGTCGAGCAGCTTGGACATCTGCTCGTGGTCCTTGGCGGCCATCCGGCCCGTCTGCGCGAGATGCAGCTGCCAGAGCTCCACGTTGGCGGTCCAGCGTTCCTTCTCGGGCACGTTCCTGATCGTGGCCACGTTGGCCTTCATCACCGCCCACTGCGCGCTGACGCGCGGTTGCTCCTGCGCGGCCGCCACCGTGGGCGCGGCGAGGAACAGCAATGCCCACAGAGTCCTGATGGTCATGGGGTCTCCTGGAAGAGCCCGATCGGCGACGTGCCGGATCGGGCAAGCGAGTGCAATGTCTGTTGCGGCACTCGCGACGGGAGTCGGTGATTTGAACGACGCGGCGTAGGGGATCGGAGAAGCGGGGCAAATGACGCGCGGCGCCCCGAGAGGCGCCGCGCGGTCACTTCCCACTGATCGTTGAAGGATCAGGGCACGATGCCGCACACCTGGCCCGGCGCGCACCCCGGAGTCACGGGGGGCAGCCCGAGCTTCCTGGCCTGTGCATTGAACGCCGCGAGGTCGGTGGCCCACACCCGGGCCAGCGCGTCGGTCTGCACCTTGAGCTGGCCGCTCAGGTAGTCGAAGATCGGTTGGGCGGCGGCGATCGGCCGCCCGTCGCCGCGATCCACGGTGCTGAGCAGCGTCCCGATCCGGTTGTTGATCTTGATCGGGAAGTTGAGCGGATCCTGCCCGCTCTGGTTCTGTACCTGGTACACGTTCTGCTCGATGGCGGCGGCGTGCACGTCGAGCGTGTCGCCCAGGGCCTTGAGCTGGGCGTCGTCCGACTTCTTGAGCCGGTCCTGGACCTGCGCATTCACGTTGCGCACATCGATCACGGCCTGGTTGGCCTCCGACAGCCGGTCGCGGATCCTGATGGCGAGCGCGAACTGCGCGCGCAGGTCGGCGTCGCTCACGTCGGTGAACAGCGGATTGCGGACCACCGTCACCGGCTGCGTGAGCGTGCGGCCGTCGGCCACCAGGCGCACCTGGTACGTGCCCGGCGGCGCCGCCGGACCCTGGGTGGACGCGCCCCAGAGGATCATGCCCGGGAACGTGGTGGCGCCCTCGTAGCGCAGATCCCATACGAAATGATTGATGCCCTCGGCGGCGGGCGGCGCGCCGCCCCCGAACCCGCCGCGGCCGAACCCGCCGCGTCCGGCGCCCGGCGCGGCCTTGGCCGTGTCGGGCTTGAAGGCGCGGATCACGCGGCCGTTGGCGTCGAGGATGTCGATGCTCACGCGCTGCGCCGGGTGCTTGAGCCAGTAGGTGATCGTGGCGCCGTCCGTGGACCGCACGGCCGTGGGCGGCGCGAACAGCCAGGCGTCGGCGGCCGCCACCTGCGGCGTGTACTGCTGCAGGGGCGCGATGTGGTCCAGGATGTAGAAGCCGCGCCCGTGCGTGGAGATGGCGAGGTCGTTACGCACCACGATCAGATCGCTCACCGGCACGTCGGGCAGATTGAGCGACAGCGACGACCACTGATCGCCGTCGTCGTACGAGATGTACACGCCGTGCTGCGTGGCGGCGTAGAGCAGGCCCTGGCGCGTGGGATCCTCGCGCACCGCGTGTACGTAGTCGTCGGCGCGGATGCCGTTCACGATCTTCGTCCACGTCTTGCCGTAGTCGTGGGTGCGGAAGATGTACGGCGCCCGGTCGTCGAGCAGCGGACGCTTAACGGCCACGTAGGCGGCGCCGCCGTCGAACGCCGAGGCGTCGATCTGGCTCACGCGTCCGAAGTCGGGCATGTCTTTGGGCGTGACGTTGGTCCACGTCTTGCCGCCGTCGCGCGTGACGTACACCAGGCCGTCGTCGGACCCCGTCCAGATGACGTTCACGTCCTTCTTGGAGGGTCCGATGGCGAAGATGGTGCCGTACACCTCGGGGGAGTTCATGTCGTGCGTGATCGGCCCGCCCGACGGGCCCATGGTGCTGGGGTCGTGGCGCGTGAGGTCGGGGCTGATGCGCGTCCAGCGCTGGCCGCCGTCGGTGGTCTTCCACAGGTGCTGCGAGCTGGCGTAGAGCAGGTGGGGATCCACCGGAGAGAAGATGATGGGATACGTCCACTGCCAGCGTTCGACGAGGGCGCTGGACGGTTCGCCGGAGAACATGAGCGGATACGGATTCACTTCGCGCGCCTCGCCGGTGCGGCGGTTGAGCCGCTCCAGGAAGCCGCCGTTGTTGGAGCCGGAGAAGAAGACGTCGGGGTCCAGCGGGTCGGGGGCGATGTAGCCCGGCTCGGCGCCGCCGGCATCGTACGCCGCGGGGGCCGGCGCGCCGCGTCCACCACCGCGACCTCCGCGGCCCCCCGCGGCATCGAGCCCCGCCGTGCTCGACACGCAGATCGTGCCGTCGTCCTGCTGGGCGCCGCACAGGTCGTACGGGATGCGCGCCGTGGCCGCCACGTGGTAGAGCTGGGCCGTGGAGTACGTCTCGGGAGTCCAGGTCTTGCCGCCGTCGGTGGTCACCGCGCCGCCGCCGTCGTTGCCCACCACCATGTGCTCGCCCTGGTCGGGGTCGATCCACAGATCGTGGAAGTCGCCGTGCGTGCCGCGCAGCGTGGTGAGCGTCTTGCCGCCGTCCACCGACTTGAAGAGGTCCGTGTTCTGCATGTACACCAGGTTCTCGTTCTTGGGATCGGCGTACACGTGCGTGTAATAGAAGGCGCGCTGGCGGACGTCATGGCTGCCGTTGATGAACGTCCACGTGGCGCCGGCGTCGTCGGAGCGGTAGAGCCCGCCGGCGGCGTTCTCGATCAGGGCGTACACGCGGTCGGGGTTGGCCGGCGACACGGCGATGCCGATCTTGCCGTCCACGCCGGCGGGGAGTCCGGGGTGGCGGGTGATCTCGGTCCACGTCTCGCCGCCGTCGGTGGACTTGAACAGCCCGCTGCCCGGGCCGCCTGACGAGGCCGTGTATTCCTTGCGATACGCCTCCCAGAGCGCCGCGTACACCACCCTGGGATTGGTGCGGTCGATCTCCACGTCCACGGCGCCCGTCCGGTCGTCGCGGTAGAGCACCTTGCGCCAGGTCACGCCGCCGTCGGTGCTCTTGAACACGCCGCGCTCGGCGCTGGGCACGGCGTACTTGCCGAACACGGCGGCGAACACGATGTCGGGATTGGTGGGATCGATGCGGATCTTCGAGATGGCGTCCACGTCGCGGAAGGCGCCGTGCGTCCACGTCTTGCCGGCGTCCATCGAGCGGTAGATGCCGTCGCCCGGCATGATGTTGCCGCGGATCTCCGACTCGCCCGTGCCGATGAGCACCTCGTTGGGATTGGTCTCCGACACGGCCACCGCGCCCACCGAGGCGCTGGTCATCTGGCCGTCGGTGACCGGCGCCCAGTGCTTGCCGCCATCGGTGGTCTTCCAGAGGCCGCCGCCGGTGGCGCCGAAGTAGGCCACGTTGGGCTGGCCCTTGACCCCGCTCACGGCAATCGAGCGGCCGCCGCGTTCGGGCCCCACGTTGCGCCAGCGGAACGTCTTGAGCAGGGCGGTGTCCACCGGAGACGGGATGGGCGCGGGGCGCGGCCGAGTGGCGGGGCGGCGGCCGCCGGTCCCGGCGGCGGCGATCAGGACTAGGGCGGCCGGGAGGAGGGCGGCGCGGGGCAATCTGCGAGGGCGGAACATGGCGAAGTCCGTTCGGGTTTCGGATGGCGATGGGAAGGGGGCGGCGACTCAATTACGCCCCCGGGGCGCGCGGTTGTCCAGAGCGGCGGCCTGGCGCGTTGGTGTTCTCCGCGGAATCATGGCATCTTGAATCCGCCATGACCCTTCCCTTCGATGGACCCGGCCGCCGGATAGCGCCTCCGATGCGGCACGACGTGCGACGCCTGTTGATCGGCATCGTCGTCCTCGCGTTGCTCGGCTTGATCGTGTTCCCCTGGCTGGCGGGCTTCGCCACCGACTGGCTCTGGTTCCGGGAGATCGGATTCACCACCGTGTTCACGACGTCGCTCATCTGGCGCGTGGTGCTGTTCGTGGCCGGTGGCGTGGTGGGGTGGGCGATCGTGTTCGGCAACCTGCGGCTGGCGGCCGGGCACCCGGGCAAGATGCCCGCGCTGTTCATCCAGCGGCTGAACGCGCCGCCGCTCGACGTTTCGCGTCTGCTCAGGCCGGTGATCCGCCTCGGCTCGCTGTTCGTGGCGTTTCTCGTGGCGGTGGCGGCCTCGTCGCTCTGGATGACCTTCCTGCAGGCGTTCCACGGCGCCTCGGTGGGCACGGTGGATCCGATCTTCGGGCGCGACGTGGGCTTCTATCTGTTCCGGCTGCCGGCGATCTCGGTGGTGCTGAACGTGCTGATCACGCTGGGCGCGCTCTCGCTGGCGGCGGTGGCGGTGGTGTATGCCCTGCGCGGCGAGCTGGTGCTGGGGCCGCGGCGGGCCACGGCCGATGCGGGCGCCGAGCGCCATATCGGGCTGCTGGTGGCGGCGCTGTTCGTGCTCTCGGCGCTGCGGCTCTGGATCGTGCGCACGGCGGAGCTGCTCTACTCCACCACGGGCCCGCTCGTGGGCGCGAGCTACGCCGACGTGCACGTGGCGCTGCCCGGAATTCGCCTGTCGGCGATCGTGGCGCTCCTCGGCGCCGGGCTGGTGGCGTACGGGCTCATCCGCGGCCGGCTGTTGCGGTACACGCTGATCGGGGTGGGCGCGTACGTGGTGGTGGGGATCCTGGCCCGCGGCGTGGTGCCGCTGGCGGTGGAGCGGCTGGTGGTGCTGCCCAACGAACTGGTGGACGAGACGCCCTTTCTCAAGAATCACATCATGGCCACGCGCCGGGCGTGGGGCATCGACGGCGTGCAGACCAGCAATCTGAGCGGCGAAGCCAAGCTGACGATGGCCGACATCCGCGCCAACGCGGCGACGATCGACAACGTGCGCCTGTGGGAGCGCGACCTGCTCCAGCAGACGTTCAAGCAGATCCAGGAGATCCGCACCTACTACGACTTCGTGTCGGTGAACGACGATCGGTACATCATCGACGGGCAGTACCGCCAGGTGCACCTGTCGGCCCGCGAGCTGAACACGGCGTCGCTGCCCACGCAGACGTTCATCAACGATCGCCTCACGTTCACGCACGGCATGGGCGTGACGATGGCGCCGGTGAACCAGGTGACGCCCGAGGGGCTGCCCGTGCTGTTCATCAAGAACCTGCCCCCCGAGTCGGACGTCTCGGTGAAGCTCACGCGGCCGCAGATCTACTACGGGCAGCTCACCAACAGCTACGTGTTCGTGAACACGGCGCAGAAGGAG
>Ga0307372_10013243_pt1 | contig 10686 bp, 10 predicted proteins | sample OX1MG_FD_202533 | JGI IMG/M metagenome (GOLD analysis project Ga0307372, IMG submission 202533) | Soil microbial communities from Risofladan, Vaasa, Finland - OX-1 | ecosystem: Environmental > Terrestrial > Soil > Coastal area > Acid sulfate soil | place: Finland: Risofladan, Vaasa | collected... | reverse complement strand
GGCGTTCCCGCGACCCGCCCGGAGAACGCGGACACCTTCGCGGCGGACCTCGAGCGTGCGTTCGCCGAGCCGGGTCCGCATCTCATCGAGGTGGTGATCCCCTCCTTGTTCTGATCAGGTCAGGACCGGAGGCGTTCGCCGGCTCGGATGGGAATCGTCAGCCAGTTCTCTCGCGGCGGGAGGGGGCAGCTCCACCGCGGGTCGTAGCTGCACGACGGTTGGTACGAGAAGTTGAAATCGAGGATGAGGCGACCATCGTCGCCGGCGCCGAGATCCGCTCCTTTCGCGGTGTCCAGCAGGTAGCGGCCGGCTCCGTAGGTCTCGTCGCCGCAGGTGGCGTCGCGGAAGGAGAGAAAGAACCCGCCCGCGTAGTCGAGGAGCCAGAACATGGACAGGCTGAGGGGCGTGCCGCCAAGTGAGCAACGCGCGGTTCCGGCTCGCTCGGCGATGACGTGACCTGACGTGGAGCCCGGGAGCTCGAAGGCCGCGCCGTCGGCAGCCTGGACATCGGCGGTGGTGCGCAGCGTCGGGTTGTACTCGTAGTACATCGGCGTTGCAGCGGGGCCGCGCTCCCGCTCCGGAACCGGGCTCTGCGAGTGCGTCCGGAACAGCCGCTCGCGCACCTCGCGCCAGCGCGCCCACGCAGCGACCGGGTCCGGTTCGGCACGGATGACCCCGTACAGCTCGCTCACCTGACGGCGCCAATCCGCCAGTTCGAGCCGATCGGTGATCACGCCGACGCCACCGGCAACGTCCTCAGTCAACCGAGGCAATGTACTCCGACGATCAGGGACCATCACCGTAGACGACTCCCCCTCGCAGCTCGTCCAGGCGTCGCATTCGGGCGTGGGCGGTTTCACCGAGGCGCGCCAGCACCCCGGCGATCAACGCCTCGGTGAGCGCCACCGCTGACACCAACGAGTCGAAGGGAGTCACGGTGGTCTGGACGCCGGTGGCGAGCACGAACCGTGCCGACGCCGCGGCGGGGGACAACCAGGGGTCGGTCACGACCACCACCGTGCTCCCCCGCCCGGCCGCGACCTTTGCGCTGTTGATGGTGTCGCTCTGGTAGCGCCGATAATCGAAGACGACGAGCACGTCCCGGCGGCCGAGGTCCACCAGATGGTCCGCGGGGTTGCTGCGCTCGGGATCTATCAGCTCGACGCCCGGGCGGATGAGATGGAGCTGGCTTGCGAGGTATCGGGCAAGGAACGTGCTCACCCGTCCACCGAGCGACAGCACGCGCCGACGCGGGTCGGAGAGCAGATCGACGACCGCATCGAAGTCATGTTCAGAGATCATGTCGACGCTCGCCCTCAGGCTGTGCTCGTAGGTCGCAAACGCATCCTGGAGCAGCGAACCGGTCGAATCGTCGGGACGGGCGCGCTCGTACCTCGCCAGTGGCGAGCTCAGCCGTTCCTGCAACTCCTGGCGGAGGGACTCCTGGAATTCCGGATACCCGCGCAGACCGAGCTTGGTGATGAACCGGGTCACCGTCGCGGGGCTCACGCCCGCGCGCTCGGCGAAGCGCGTGAGGCTCTCCAACCCGGCGACGGGGTAGAACGCGAGGAGTATCTGTGCCAGCCGGCGCTCCGAGGCACTGAACGTCCCCATCCGCTGGCGAACCAACTCGCCGACCAGGAACTCGGGCATTGAAATGATTTTTGCAGTTTTGACCGTGTTGGGTTGGTTCGATAAATCTGTTGACGTCGGCACGGAGCCACTGCTACTGTGCGCCCACCGCGCCGGACTGCATGGGGAGACGAGCCGATGAGCGTTCAGGCTATTGACAGCGACACTGAGACTCTCCACAAGCTGGGGTACGCCCAGGAGCTGCTCCGGCGGATGGGGGGCTTCTCGAACTTTGCTGTGTCGTTCACGATCATCTCGATCCTGTCCGGCTGTCTGACCGCTTACGGCGGCGCCATGCTCAACGGCGGGCCGATCGACATGAACATCGGCTGGCCACTCGTCGGCATCATGGTGATCATCGTCGGGCTGGCGATGGCCGAGGTGTGCTCGAGCTATCCGACCGCAGGTGGTCTGTACTACTGGTCAGCGAAGCTTGGCGGCAAGAATGCCCCAGCGTGGAGCTGGTTCACCGGGTGGTTCAATCTGCTGGGCCAGATAGCTGTCACGGCCGGTATCGATGGCGGCCTGGCGCTCTTCGCCTCGGCTTTCATGAACAACTGGTTCGGCTATCCGCTCGACGCCCCGCATATCCTGCTGGTCTACGCAGTGGCGCTCTTCCTGCATGGGCTGCTGAACACCTTCGGGGTCCGTCTGGTCGCGCTGCTCAATGACATCTCGGTGTGGTGGCACATCGTCGGCGTGGTGGTTATCGTCGCCGTGCTGCTGATCGTGCCGAAGCATCATCAGTCGATCAGCTTCATCTTCACGAGCTTCAACAACGCGACGGGCGCGAGTTTCCCCGGGGACATCATCTACGTCTTCCTGATCGGACTGCTGCTCGCGCAGTACACCTTCACGGGCTACGACGCGTCGGCGCACATGACCGAGGAGACCAAGAACGCCGCGATCGCGGGGCCGCGGGGCATCGTGATGTCGATCGTCGTCTCGCTGGTCGCCGGCTGGGTGCTGCTCATCGGGGTCACGTCCGCGATTCAGAACTACGGCGCTGAGTCGACGGCGGTGGTGCCCGCGGCGCAGATCTTCATCGACGCCGCGGGCGGCGGGATGGGTCAGTTCCTCCTCCTGATTGCCATCGGCGCGCAGTTCTATTGCGGGATGTCGTCGGTCACCGCAAACTCGCGCATGATCTACGCGTTCTCCCGCGATGGCGCCGTGCCCGGACACCAGCTGTGGAGCAAGATCAACAAGCGAACGCGCACGCCAACAAACTCGATCTGGCTGGCGGTCGTCGGCGCCTTTGTCCTCTGGCTCCCCTATCTGTACAACCCGTCCGCGTATTTCGCGGTCATCTCGATCGCGGTGATCGGCCTCTATATCGCCTACGGCATCCCGGTCTTCCTCAGGCTCCGCGCGGGCGACAGCTTCCAGCCTGGTCCGTGGAACCTGGGCCGATGGAGCCGTCCGATCGGGATCGTCGCGGTCGTGTGGATCATCCTCATCAGCATCCTGTTCATTCTTCCGACCGTCTTTCCGGTGACGCTCGGCAACCTCAACTACACGATCGTTGCGTTCGCGGTCGTGCTCGGCGGGACATCCATCTGGTGGATCGTGTCGGCGAAGAACTGGTTCACCGGTCCGCGAGTTCAGGGCACTGCGGAGGAACTGGCATCGATCGAGGCTGGGTTCTCCGATGCTCCGACGCCGGTGCCTGCAGTTTCGGCAGGCTGATAGGCTCACAGTCAGTTCATCACGCGTGCTCGCGGCCACGCTGCCGCGAGCACGCTAAGGATCGTCAAGATGTCCAAGCCCAGGATCGGTGTGACATGCAGTCCGCGCCGCGGACCTGCGTATTACTCGCCGTACCTGCGCGCCGTCGAGGCCGCCGGCGGCGAGCCGATCACGCTCGATCCGCAGCCGAACGGCCTGGCACCCGAGCAGGCAACATCGATGGTGCACGGCATCGACGGTCTCCTCGTTCCGGGTGGCTGGGATGTCGATCCCCCCGTATACGGTGAGGCCCGGCAGGAGGAAACGCCGAATGTCGATCCACCCCTGGACCTCACCGAGATCGCGCTCGTGCGTGCGGCGGTGGATGAGGGGGTTCCTGTGTTCGGCATCTGTCGCGGTCAGCAGGTCATCAACGTGGCGCTCGGCGGATCGCTCCGGCAGCACATCGACGGCCATGACAACCACGGGCACCCGCGCGATCTGCTCGCGCACTCGATCGAGGTGGTTCCAGGCTCGGAGCTGTCGAAGGTCACGCCTGGCGATCGCGTGATGGTGAACAGCCTCCACCACCAGTCGGTGAAGGACATTGCGCCGGGCCTTCACGCAACGGCGCACAGCCCGGACGGTGTCATCGAGGGGATCGAGTCGTCGGACGGGTTGGTGGTCGCCGTGCAGTGTCATCCCGAGGAGTTGCTCGCCAAGCAGGGCTGGGCAATGTCGCTCTTCCGCCGCTTTGTCGACCGAGTCGCCGAGCACAACCACAATGGCGCGGTCGCGACCGACGCCGCCAAGGAGGGCCGCTGACCGATGCTCACGCTCGACGAAGTCACCCAACAGGTCGACGCCGGCGAGGTCGACACGGTGGTTGTCGCATTCACCGACATGCAGGGCCGCCTGATGGGCAAGCGCATGGAGGCACATTTCTTTCTCGAGGAGATGGCGCACAAGAACCCGATCGAAGGATGCAACTACCTGCTCGCTCTCGAGATGGAGATGGATCCCGTCCCCGGGTACGAGATCGCCAGTTGGGAGCGGGGCTACGGCGACTTCTCGATGGTTCCCGACTTCGAAACCATGCGCCGCATCCCCTGGCTGGAGGGCACCGCGCTGGTGCTGTGCGACGTTGCCTGGAATGACGGCGCTCCCGTCCGGCCGTCACCCCGCCAGGTGCTCAAGGCTCAGGTGGACCGAGCGCGCGGCCTCGGGTACGACGCGATGTTCGGTTCCGAGCTCGAGTTCTTCCTGATCAAGGAGACGTACGAGCAGGCGCACACCCAGCACTATCGCGGACTCACCCCGTCGGTCCCGTACATCCTCGACTACCACATCCTGGCCACGAGCTACGACGAGCCGTTCATCCGCGCGGTGCGCAACGGCATGCAGGCCGCCGGCATGCGCGTCGAAACCTCCAAGGGCGAGGCGTGGCCCGGCCAGCAGGAGCTCAACTTCCGGTACAGCGACGCGGTCACCATGGCCGACAACCACGTGATCTACAAGAACGGGATCAAGGAGATGGCGCATCAGCGCGGCTGCTCGGTCACCTTCATGGCGAAGCCCGATCACACGTGGATCGGCAGCTCGTGTCACATCCATTCGAGCCTCTGGGGTGGGGGGAACGCGCTGTTCGCCGGTGAGTCCCCCTTGTTCAAGCAGTATCTCGCGGGCCTGATCGCATGCGCCGATGAGTTCGCGGTCTTCCTGGCTCCGAACATCAACTCCTACAAGCGATACGCCGCGGGAAGCTGGGCTCCGACAACCCTCGCATGGGGATACGACAACCGGACCTGCGGGTTCCGCGTCGTGGGCCACGGGAATTCGCTGCGTGTCGAGTGCCGCATCCCGGGGGCGGACGCCAATCCATACCTCGCCTTCGCCGCGTTGCTCGCGGCGGGCCTGCACGGGATCGAGCACCATCTCGAACTGCCCCCCGCGTTCACGGGCAATGCCTACGAGTCCGACGTCAAACGCTTCCCGCACACACTGAACGAGGCGATCACAGCGCTCGAGCACGGCAAGGTCGCGCGGGCCGCTTTCGGTGACGACGTCATCGACCACTACTTGAACTACGCTCGCACCGAGCAGCAGCTCTTCGACAAGGCGGTGACCTGCTACGAGCGCGAGCGGTTCTTCGAACGCGGATGACGCTCCGGGTGCTGAACCCGGCCACGGAGCAACCCGTGGTCGAACTCGAGCAGGCTGGGATCGCGGAGACCGATCGCGCCGTCGCCGTCGCGAAAGCCGCGTTCCCCGCCTGGCGTGCGGTCGGACCGTCTGACCGCGCACGGCTGCTGCGCCGTCTCGCGGACCTGGTCGAGGACCATCGCGAGGAGCTCGCGCTGCTGGAGACGAGAAACGTCGGCAAGCCGATCTCGGACTCGCGCGGCGAGGTCGGCATGGTCGCCGAGGTCTTCCATTACTACGCGGGGGCGGTCGACAAGCACTTCGGCCAGACGATTCCGGTCGCGGGCGGCGTCGACATGACCTTCCGCGAACCACTCGGCGTGGTCGGGCTCATCGTCCCCTGGAACTTCCCGCTCAACATCGCGAGCTGGAAGGTCGGCCCCGCGCTGGCGTGCGGAAATACCGTGGTGCTCAAGCCTGCGGAGCTGACCCCGATGACGGCGATGCGACTCGCGGAGCTCGCGCTCGAGGCCGGCATTCCCGCGGGAGTCTTCAACGTCGTCGTGGGTCCGGGTCGCGTCGTCGGCGAACGGTTGATTCACCATCCGGACGTCGCCAAGATCGGGTTCACGGGGTCCACGGAGGTCGGGATCGGGGTGATGCGCGGTGCTGCGGAGACCATCAAGCGCGTGACTCTCGAGCTCGGCGGCAAGTCGGCCAACATCGTCTTCGCCGATGCGGACATCGAGCGTGCAGCCGCCGCGGCGCCGTACGCGGTGTTCGGCAACGCGGGGCAGGACTGCTGCGCGCGCTCGCGCATCCTCGTCCAGCGTGAGGCGTACGACCGTTTTGTCTCGCTGCTCATCGACGCGACGGCCGCCCTTCATGTCGGCGATCCCGAGGATGACGCGACCGAGATGGGTCCGCTCGTGTCGGCCAGTCACCGCGCCACGGTCGCGTCATTCATCGAGGCCGAGCCGCTCTACCGGGGATCGACACCCGACGGACCCGGCTTCTGGTTCCCATGCACCCTGGTCGAGGCGAGCAACAACGACCGCGTCGCTCGGGACGAGGTCTTCGGACCCGTCGCAGCCATCATTCCGTTCACCGATGAGGCCGATGCGGTGCGGATCGCCAATGACACCCCCTACGGATTGTCCGGGTCGATCTGGACGACCAACGGAGCGCGCGCGCTCCGCGTCGCGAGGGCGCTCGAGACCGGCGTGCTTTCGATCAACAGCAATTCCTCGGTCCGGGTGTCCACCCCCTTTGGGGGCTTCAAGCAATCCGGCTTCGGTCGCGAGCTCGGCATGAACGCGCTGGACGGCTACTCCGAGGTCAAGAACGTCTACATGACAACGGAGGGCTGATACGGACATGGGACGGCTCGACGGCAAGGTTGCGGTGATCACCGGTGCGGCCGGCGGCATCGGCCGCGAAGCGGCGATGCTCTTTTCCGAGGAGGGAGCAGCCGTCGTCGTCGCCGATACCAGTGGGTCGGCGGGCGCGCAGACCGCAGCCCAATGTCGCCGAGCGACGTTCGTCGAGGTGGATGTGCGTGACGCCAGGAGCGTTGCCGAGATGTACGCGACGGCCGTCGTCGCATATGGCGGCGTCGACATCCTCTACAACAACGCCGGAATCATGCCCGCCGATGACGACTCGATCCTGACCACCGAAGCGGACGCCTGGGATCGCGTGCAGGCTGTCAACGCCAAGGGCGTCTTCCTGTGCTGCAAATACGGGATTCCGCATCTCCTCGAACGCGGTGGTGGTTCGGTCATCAACGTTGCCTCGTTCGTGGCGCTGGTCGGCGCGGCGACATCGCAGATCGGCTACACCGCATCGAAGGGCGCGGTGCTGTCGATGAGTCGCGAGCTCGCCGTCCAGTTCGCCCGCCAGGGTGTCCGAGTCAACGCCCTGTGCCCTGGACCCGTCGAGACACCGCTGCTCATGCGCCTGTTCTCGGACGACCCCGCCGCCTACGAGCGGCGGCGCATCCATCTTCCGATGGGCCGCCTCGCCACGGCGCGAGAGATCGCCAATGCAGCGCTGTTTCTCGCCAGTGACGAGTCCTCGTATGTGAACGGTGCGACGTTCCTCGTCGACGGCGGACTCACGGCCGCGTATGTGACGCCCGAGTAGCCCGCCGCATTGATGGCTTTGTAACCGCGCCGCATATCCCTCGCATCCCGGGAGTCCACGCCGCACCGGCGGCCATTCTGATCGTCAGTGTCATGATCGCCACGCATGGTTGTTGAGGCGGCGATCCGCTCCGCGGCGCTGGCCGACCGTCGCAACGACCCGTGGGAGCCCCTCGCGCCAGTCACCATCGACGGGCTGGCGACGGCGGTCCCGCCCCATCGTGTCGGCGGCGGCGAGGTGCTGCGTCTGATCACGAACCTCTGGCCACGCCTGGAGCGCCGGGTCAGCCTGTTCACCGACGAGCTCTCCGACACCCACCGCTATCTGGTGCGACCGATCGACGAGACACTGGTGCCGCTCAGCCCGAGCGAGCAGGCGGTTCGCTACGCGGCCGAGGCGGCGACCCTCGCCATCGCGGCAGCCGAGCGGGCACTTCGGGACGCCGGCACCGCGATCGCTGACATCGGCCTCATCGTCGTGTCGTCGTGCACCGGATTCGTGCTCCCCGGTGTCGACGTGCAACTGGTCAGTCACCTCGGGCTGCGCCGCGACATCCGGCGCATGCCGTTCATGAACTTCGGCTGTGCCGGCGGCGCCGCGGCGCTGGCCTGGGCGGCGGACTGGGTGCGGTCACATCCCGACCAGTCGGCCCTGGTGGTTGCGGTCGAGGTGCCGTCAATCACCTTTCGGCCTGCGGACAACTCCGCTGACAACCTCCTGAGCGTGCTCGTCTTCGGCGATGGGGCCGGCGCCGCCGTGCTTCGGTGTGCCGCCCTTCCGGGACGCATCGGGATCGGCCGGACCGTGCAGCAGCTCGTGGCTTCGAGCACCGAGGATCTCGGGTTCGAGCGCGCCGATGACGGCTTCCGGGTCGTCGTGTCGCGTCACCTCCCCCGGCTTCTCGAGGCTCACCTCCCGGCGCTGGTCGACGGCTTCATCGGGCGGGCATCCGGTCTCGACGCCGTCGCGCTCCACCCCGGTGGCCAGGCGATCGTCGGCTCGGTCAAACGCTGTCTCGGCCTCGATGAGCGTCAGATCGCCGCGACCCGCCTCGTCATGAGCACCACCGGCAACACGTCGTCGGCGGCGATCCTGTTCGTGCTGGAGGAGATGGCGGCGCAGCTCCCCGTCGCTGAGGGGCGCGGTCTCGCGATGGCGTTCGGCCCTGGTGTGATGGTCGAGCTCATCGAGTTGCTCTGGGTAACGTGAACCAGCGGGCACGAACCGCGCTGGTGCTCGCGACCGGCTTGCAGCGGCTCGTCGAGCTGCGGATCTCTTCCCGCAACCGCGCCCGGTTGGGACGGGCGGAACAGGCTTCACCGGCGACCTACCCGGCCATGGTCGCTGCGCACGTCGCGCTTTTCGCCGTCAGCTCGTGGCCCCGAAGCGGGCGGCGTGTGTCGCGGTCGATGGAGGTTGCGGCGCTGGCCGGCCTCGCCGCGTCAGCCGGCCTGCGCCTGTGGGTCATTCGAACGCTGGGCGCGAGCTGGAACGTGACCGCACACGTGCCGCCGGACGGTCGCATCGAGACGGGCGGTCCGTACCGCTACGTGCGCCACCCGAACTACGTCGCCGTGGCCCTCGAGTTCGCGTGCCTCCCGATCGCGGTTGGCGCCTGCCCGGAGGCGGTGGTGCTCTCGCTCGCCGATGCCGCGGTGCTGGCCCCCCGAATTCGCGCCGAGGAGCGCCTGCTCGACGCGATCCCAGGGTATCGCGAGGCGTTTCGTGGTGTCCCCCGTTTCATTCCTCGACCGGGCCGCCGCAGCCGTCAGATCCCGGCGAGCGACAGCCAGTCGCGCGTGGTGAGATCCCGGAACGTCAGATACCCGCAGTTGATGGCAACCAGTTTGCCCAACGCGCGCTGATCGCTTGCGGCTCGCACGATCGCACGCCGGCTGAGCGCCGGTGACCCCGCCAGGAACAGTGCGAGTTGTGTGAGGCGGCGGCGCTCGCGCACCAGGGCCGCATGGTCGATCGCATATCGCTCCGCCGCGGTGGCGGCGGAGATGCGATCGCTCAGCAGATCGCCGGTGTGCCCGGCAAGGCGCTCGGCGAGGAGCATCCCGATGGCGATGCCGTCTCCTGTGGTGGGGTCGTCGTATCCCGAGGCGTCGCCCACGAGAAAGACGCCACCGCTCGCGACGGCGCGTACCCGCTGATGAAAAGAGGCCGCGCCGAGCGGCCCTGAGACCAACTCCGCATCGGCAAGAGCGGCGACGCTGCGACGCGCGGCATCCGGGTAAGTCCGTGCCGTCATCGGCGGGTGTGAACGGTGGGTGAGGATCGACACGAGCAGCAGGTCCCGGCCGACGGGTGCTTCGTACCACTCGTGGTCGCCGGCGAGGGTCACGGTCACGGCATACCGATCGCGCGTGTCGACTCGCCAGTGTCCGGCGAGCCCGTAGCGGAGGCGCGCCCGCGAACGAGTCCGCAGCCCGGCCCAGGCTCGGACCTGCGAGTGCAGCCCGTCGGCGCCGATGACGATCCGAGCACGGATCTGGCCGGCGGTCGTGATCACCCCGGCAACACCCTGCGACGCGTCGCGGAGCAGTCCCGTGACCCGCTCCCCTTCGCGCAGCGCGGCGCGGGTCTCGCGGCGGACCGCGTCGACGAGGACCTCGTCGAAACTGGTCCGTCGGATACCGAGGCCGTCGGGCGATCCGCCGTCGGGGGGGACGGGAAACGGCACGTGGACGAAGGGTCCACCCCGGAGCTGATAGGTGACACCGCGGATCGGCCGCGCACCGGTGGCGAGTACCTGCGCGTGAAGGCCCAGCCTGCGGAGCGCATCCACTCCGGGTGGCATGACGCCCTCGCCACACGCCTTGTCGCGGGGAAACCGACTGCGATCGATGAGGACGACGTCGTGACCGCGCCTGGCGAGGAGGAGCGCGGTCGTTGCTCCACTCGGCCCTGCGCCCACGACGACGGCGTCGGTCTCCATCACGGGCACTGTCGCAGAGCGGCCCCGATGCGGGCGTCGTGCACCGGACCGCACCCGCCGGACCTCGGGTGGATGATGGGCCGGTGAACTTCCTGTCGGGACTGCACGGCGCTGTCGCCCTGGCGCTGCTCCCCGCGCTCCTCTTCGCCGAAGAG
>Ga0307372_10013239_pt1 | contig 10688 bp, 6 predicted proteins | sample OX1MG_FD_202533 | JGI IMG/M metagenome (GOLD analysis project Ga0307372, IMG submission 202533) | Soil microbial communities from Risofladan, Vaasa, Finland - OX-1 | ecosystem: Environmental > Terrestrial > Soil > Coastal area > Acid sulfate soil | place: Finland: Risofladan, Vaasa | collected... | reverse complement strand
GTGCGGCCGGGGTCGGCGCGATCCCGGACGGCGTCCGGAAGGCGCTCACCGTCGACTTTCCGCAGCCGCACCCGACGTGGCGCTTCGTGTTCGTCAATCACGCGCTCACGAATCCCTTCTTCGTTCCTGCGAAAGACGGCAGCTACGACGCAGCGGCTCTCCTCGGCACGAGTGTCGAGTGGACGGGCTCGACGAGCAGCGACGTCGGCGAGATGGTCAAGGCGATGCGCCACGCGGTCGCGACGCAGGCGGACGGCATCGCCGTGTCGATCGTCGACCCGCAGGCCTTCAACGGGCCGACGGCGCTCGCGCTCGCGCGCGGGATCCCGGTCGTCTCGTACAACGCGGACGGCGGAAAGGGAAACACCCGCCTGGCGTATTACGGGCAGGACAACTACCAGTCCGGCCTCGAGCTCGGCGCGAGGCTCGTCAGGCTCGTCGACCGCGGAGACGTCTATCTGTTCATCGCGACGCCGCGGCAGCAGAACATCCAGCCGCGGATCGACGGCGCCCTCGACGCCATCCGCGACTCCGGAAGCCCGATCACGGCGCACGTCGTCGCCAGCGGGGTCGACGTCGGCCGCGAGCTCACGAAGATCGAGGCCACGTACAAGGCGAACCGCGGCCTGCGCGGCCTGTTCGCGGTGGATGCGGGCTCGACCGCGGGTGTGGCCGCGGTCATGCGCAAGCACGGGCTGCACGAGCGCGGCGTCAAGGCCGGCGGCTACGACCTCCTACCGGCCACGCTGCGGGCCATCCACGACCGCGAGCTCGACTTCACGATCGACCAACAGCCGTATTTGCAGGGCTTCCTGCCGGTGCTCCAGCTCTTCCTCTATCGCTACAGCACCGGCCTCGTCGCTCCGGCGGACACGAACACCGGCCTCCACTTCGTCACTCGCGCGAATGTCTCGCGCTACCTGACGACGAAGAGCCGCTTCGAGGGCAGCTCGAGCCGCGAGCAGTATCCGGTCGGCTGACGTCCGGTTTCGCTTGAACTATTCCCCTAGGAGAGTAGTATTGGCGCGCTCCGGCGGACGACGACGGACGACGGGTGGAGGGACTGGACATTCTCCTGGGCATGCGACGGAGCGGCTCATCCAGGAGGCGCCATACGGCGGTCTCGAAGTGCAATCAGAGGCACGAAGGAGGCATTTAGGGTGAAAAAGATTGTTCTCAGGTCGGGCATGGTCGTTGCGCTTTGCGCAGGGATCGCAACCGTCCTCGTGTCGGCCGCAACCGCGAAGCCGACGAAGAGCTACCAGGTCTGCGTTCTCCTCCCGGACACGAAGTCGTCCGTGCGGTGGGTGCAGTTCGATGCGCCTGACATTGCGAAGGCGCTGAAGGCTGCCGGCGTGACCTACTCGATCAACAACGCGCTCAACGACCCGCTGAAGCAGAAGGCACAGGCACAGGCGTGCCTGGCGGCCGGCGCGACGGTGGTCATCGAGACGGCGCTCGACAACGGCTCTGCCGCGTCGATCGAGAAGCTCTTCACCTCGAAGGGCGGACACGCGATCGACTACGACCGCCAGGTCACCGGCGGTAGCGCAGACGTCTACGTCACCTTCGACGGCAAGGCCGTCGGCGAGGCGCAGGCCAAGGGCGTCATCGCCGGCATGAAGGCGAATGGCACCTACAGCAAGAACGCGGTCGTCGCCGAGCTGTGGGGCGGCCAGACCGACCAGAACGCGTTCTGGTTCAAGAGCGGCAACGACGCCGTGTTCAACCCGCTCTTCAAGAGCGGCGCGTTCAAGAAGGGCCCGCAGCAGTTCGTGCCCGACTGGGATGCGACCAACGCGGCGAACATCTTCAACCAGATGCTCGTCAAGACGAACAACAACATCCAGGGCGTGCTGGCGGCGAACGACAACATCGCCGGCGCCGTGGTTGCTGACCTGAAGGCGAAGCATCTCAAGCCGGTCGCGCTGAGTGGCCAGGACACGACCGCTCAGGGCATCCAGTACATCCTCGCCGGCTGGCAGTCGGGCACGGTCTACAAGTACGTGCCGGACGAGGCGAACGCCGCCGCTGCTGCAGCGGTCGCGCTCATCAAGGGTCAGACGCCGAAGACGAACGGGTTCCGCCTGAATGGCAAGAAGAAGGAGCCGACGCTCGCTCTTCCCGTCAAGTGGATCACGAAGTCGAACTACAAGCAGCTGTTCACGCAGGGCTGGCTCAAGAAGAGCGAGGTCTGCATCGGCGCGTACGCGCAGTACTGCAAGTAGGAAGTCCCGAGGATGGAGGCGCCCAACTCGGGCGCCTCCATCCTCTACCTGTGGTAAGAACGCTCAGCCTGTGACAGACACGCCGATCCTCGAGCTCCGGAACATCACCAAGTCGTTCGGCTCGGTGCAGGCCCTCGCGGAGGTCGACTTCGAGGCGCGGAAGGGCGAGGTCATGGCGCTCGTCGGCGACAACGGCGCGGGCAAATCGACGCTCGTCAAATGCGTCGCCGGGACCCACGAGGCCGACGGCGGCCAGATCTTCTTCGAGGGCCAGGAGGTGCACATCCACGGCCCGAAGGACGCGGCGAGGCTCGGCATCGAGGTCGTGTACCAGGATCTCGCGCTCTGCGACAACCTCGACGTCGTCCAGAACATGTATCTCGGGCGCGAGGTCAACCGCTTCCAGATCCTCAATGAGGCGACGATGGAGCAGCAGACCGCGAAGACGCTCAAGTCGCTCGCGGTCACGACCATCAGGTCTGTGCGCCAGCCCGTCGCGACCCTCTCGGGAGGCCAGCGGCAGTCGGTTGCGGTCGCGAAAGCAGTGCAATGGAACTCGAAGCTCGTGATTCTCGACGAGCCCACCGCGGCCCTCGGCGTGGCGCAGACCGAGCAGGTGCTGGCGCTCGTGCGCCGGCTCGGCGAGCAGGGGCTCGCCGTCGTGCTCATCTCGCACAACCTCAACGACGTCTTCGAGACCGCGGACCGGATCACCGTCCTGCGGCTCGGCAAGAGCGTGGGCGTCTTCGAGCGCCGGAACACGACGCAGCAGGCGATCGTCGAGGCCATCACCTTCGGTGCACCGGCGAAGGCGGTCGAGGAATGACGAGCGCAGACGTCGTCGGCCAGGACCGCAGGCCGCCCGTCGATCCGGAGGAGGATCTCCCCAGGGGTCTCGCGGGGCTGCGCGCGCGCGCCTGGCTGAATCTCCGGACGGGCAACCTCGGGCCGGCGCCGATCATCGTCGGCTTGGTCATCACCGTCGCGATCTTCGGGCTCACGGCGACGAACTTCTTCACGGCCACCAACTTCGCGAACCTGATCACCGAGAGCGCAGGCACGGCGATGCTCGCGTACGGCGTCGTGTTCGTGCTCCTCCTCGGTGAGATCGATCTCTCGATCGGCTACCTGGCCGGCATCGGCGCACTCATCGTCGCCGAGCTGCAGCTCCCGGGGAGCAGCTGGCAGATGAACGGCATCCTCGCGATGCTGATCGCGGTCGTCGCCTGCGCGCTCATCGGCGGCTTCCAGGGCTCGATCGTGGCCTATGTCGGCGTGCCGTCGTTCGTCGTCACGCTCGGCGGCTTCCTCATCTGGCAGGGCGTGATCCTGAACAAGCTGGAGCAGCGCGGGACGATCATCATCCAGGACCGCTGGATCAACTACACCGACAGCTATTTCTTCTCCCACTGGCTCGGCTGGGTGATCGCCGCGATCGTGACGGCGCTCTATCCGATCAGCGTCCTCTACAAGGCGATCACCGCGCGCGGGACACAGATCGCCCAGGTGAACCCGGTCGTCTTCGTCGTGCGCGCCATTGGCCTCGCAATTGCCTCGTTCGGCATCGTCGGGATCTCCAACCACGCCAAGGTGATCACCACGTCGCTCGGCCTGCCGTTGGCAGGCGTGATCCTCGTCGTCTTCCTGATCCTGCTGACGTTCCTCGCGCGCTGGACGACGTTCGGCCGCCACGTCTATGCGGTCGGAGGCAATGCCGAGGCAGCGCGCAGAGCGGGCATCAACGTTCCGCGCATCCGTGTGCTCGTCTTCATGATCTCGGGGGCGACGGCCGGAATCGGCGGCATCATCTTCGCCGCGCAGGTGAACTCGGTCGCGCTCACGTTCCCGCCCGGGAACCTGCTGCTGAATGCGATCGCGTCCGCCGTCATCGGCGGCGTCAGCCTCTTCGGCGGCCGCGGCGAGGTGCGCGGCGCGCTGCTCGGCGCGGTCCTCATCGGGACGCTCCAGAACGGCCTGAACACGTTGAACGTGTCCAATGGCTGGATCTACATCATCACCGGCCTCGTCCTGCTCTTCGCGGTGACGCTCGACACGTTCGCCGTCAGGCTGCAGAAGCGCTCCGGGCGCTAGCGCGCTTCGCGGCCCTAGTCTGCGTCGGGCTCGTCGTCGCCGGGCGGGGGTCCCCAGCTCGGGACGGGCTCGAGCAGGCGACGAACCTCGGGAGTCGGCATCGGCCACCCGGCCTCGGGGGCGGAGTGGTCGTCGTCGAGCGCGTCGGTCAACATTGACGAGACAACGCGCGAGTCGACGAAACGGTTGCGGTCCTACGGTCCGGTGACCTCCGGTACCCCAAAAAACGCTGCGATCCCGGGCCTGCAACCGGTGACCGCACCCCGACGAGGCCGAGACGTTACCTGCGCGCGAGCGCGAGCTCGCCGACCTTCGTGCCAAGCGCGCGCCCGGCTGCCGCGTCGGCCGGCGTCTCGATGCCCTCGGCGGGGCCGGCGGCGCTCATGCGCTCCGCCTGCGCCGCGAACGATCGGCCCGTGAGCGCGGTCAGCACTTTGTCGGCCGCGTACGCGAAGGCGCTGCCTTCCGAGACCCAGCCCGGTGAGGCGGGTGTTGCGGCCGGCGGCGTCCACGCGGCGCCGGAAACCCAGCGGCCGCGCTCGAGCACGACGACGTTGCTGCCGACGAGCTTGCTCACGCCGGCGACGATCGGCAGCTGCCGGTTGAAGGCGAGGTAGCGGATCATCGAGATCGGGCGCGGCGCCTGGTATGCGCGCTTCGCAGCCCAGGCGGAGACGGCTGCGTCGTTGAGTGCACCGTTCAGCGTGCGGTAGAGGCGGAGGTCCTGTGCGAGGTTGCCGGTCGCGGCCGCTGCGGCGATGCGGTTCCACGCGAGCGGCGACGTGTCGACGCGCGGCGCGCGCGCTCCCGAGGTCGCGCGCAAGACCGAGATCGCCGCCTGTTTATACGCGCGGCTGGACGGAATCCCGAACGGCGGCTTGCCGACATGGACGCGGCCCGCGAACGTGCGGACGCCGCCCCACTGTGCGTCGACGAAGCTCTGGACGTCCGTACGCGAGAAGCTGAGCGGCTGCCAGAACGTCGGGTCGTGCACCGTCGAGCCAGACTGCTTCACGATCAGCGGAGCGTTCTGCGACACGAAGCTCGGATCGGCGTAGCGCATCGACTCGTGCGCCCCGTCGCGGCCGCCCGCTGCGATGACCGCTGCGGCGATCCGGTTCGCGGGCGCGTCCGGCGAGAGACACAACGAGCGCAGCTGCTTCGTCAGGATTGCGAAGCTCGACGCGAGGTTCGAGTTGAACGACGCACGCCAGAGCAGCAATTGGTATGCGGCATAGCTGATCGCGACCGGTGAGGGGCCGGCGGACGACATCGTGGTCGCGAGGTCGTACAGGTCGCGGGCCTGCACGGGCTCGGACGCGTCGCCGGCGCGCAGCACCGCGACGGCCGTCTCGTCCCATACCGTCGCGATCGAGCCGCTGTGCTGCGCGGGAGTGCAGGGGGCCGTGGGGGACTGGACGAGCGGCGTCCGGAGCGGCGGAACGACCACTCGGACGATGCGGTCGACGCGGCGCACGTTCGTCTCGGTCGTCGCGCCCCACGGGTAGCGCACGTGGACGACGGCGGATGTTGCAGCGCCGAGCCCCAGGTGGACGCGCGGGTCCTCGGACGAGAGGTAGCTGCTTCCGGCCTGCACCGTGCGCGAGAGCGAAACGCCGTTCGGCAGCGTCAGGGTCACGACCGCGCCGGGCACGAACCGGGACAGCGATAGGTCGATCCAGTTGCCGCTCGGACCGCTCGGGCGGAGGAGCACGAGCCTCCCGCCGATCGTGTTGATGGCGATGTCGATACGGCCGTTGTTGCTCACGTCGGCGGCGGCAACGCCGCGGCCGTTCAGCGGCAGGTTCCGGAGCACGCCGGATGCGGTGCCGAAGCGCGCGCCGAGAGGCGCGAGCACGCGGACGGGCTCCGCATCGGCGGCGAGCTTCGTCACCGGGATCGCTCCGGCCGCGAGCACGAGGTCGGGGCTGCCGGAGTTCGCGAGGTCGACCCACGAGGCGCCCCAGCCGGCAAAGCCCGTGCCGAGCGCGGCGTCGAATTCGGGCCGCGCGTTCAGGAACGCCGAGCCGTATTCCCGGAACGCGGCGGTCGGCTCGCCGCGCGAGTTCGTCACCACGAGCCTTCCGTTCGCGGATGCGATGCCCATGCCCGCGAACGGATCGGCGACGCCCGCCGCGGTCGCTCGGTCTTCGAAGCGGAAGCCGAGGCCCGCGGGATCGGCCTTCGCGCCGCCCGGCCAGGGCACGTTCACGTACAGGTCGTTCGGATCCTCGTCGTTCGCGACGTACAAGTCGGGGCGGCCGTCGCCGTTGACGTCGATGAACTGCGCGCCGAGACCGTGCCGGAAGTTCGCCGACTCGAGCCCCGCCTGGACGCCGACCTCGCGGAAGTGTCTGTGCCCCTCGTTCAGGAAGAGCAGATCGCGTACGCCCGCGACGTTCGTCGGGAAGCCGGCGAGCGAATTGGGCACGGGCTCGTTCGTGTCGGAGTAGCCGGCGACGAAGATGTCGGGCAGGCCGTCGCCGTTGACGTCGGCGACCGCGACGCCGGTGTACCAGCCGTGTGCCGGTAGCGCCCTGGTCGTGAAGGTGCCGTTGCCGTCGTTCCACAGGACGTCGACGCCGCGCGTCGTCGAGACGACGAGATCGGGGCGCCCGTTGCCCGTGAGATCTGCGGCGGCGCAGCCGTCGCCTTGCGCCTGCAGCCCGGTGTGCGACGCAGCGGTGACGTTGCGGAACTTGCCGTGCACGTTCTCGAACAGCGCGGAGCGCGGAAGCCCGCCGTGCGCGCTCCACTGCGCGGTGTCCGCGCTCGAGTACGAGTTGACGACGAAGAGGTCCTGCCACCCGTCGCCGTTGTAGTCCAGCCAGCACAGGCCGCCGCCCATCATCGCCTGTGTCTCGTTCGACGGGCCGAAACGGAATGAGCCCTGCCGGAAGTCGAGCCCCACGGAGGCGGCGACGTTCGTGAGATGAGTCCCCGCGAGCGCGTCGCTGGTCACCGGGGCCGCGATCTGCGTCGGCGCCGCGGCAGCAGGGAGCGCCCAGTGACCGTTCGAGGTCTGATGGAGGTGGTACGTGACGTCGGCGATCTGCGCGGTGGCCGTCGGCGGCCCTTGTTCCCGTCCCTGCACGAGGAAGATCCGCAGACGGTCGCTCGTGCCCGCCGGCTTCGCTGCGAGCAGATCGTGGGCGATCAGCTCGGCGGTGTGGCGATCGAGCTTCGTCTGCACGCCCTGCGACGGAAGGATCGTGATCGGGGGCAGCGCGCCCGGCGGCAGTGCTCGGAACGCGTTCGCCGCGGCCGGCGGGCTCGCGAGGACGATCGCAACTGCCGCAAGCGCGACAGCGACCGGAGCGAGGGTGAGTAAGCGTCGCCGGTCGAGTGCGAACGGGACGAGCCGCAGCATCGGCATCGCCAGGCACACGATCGCGAGTGCTCCGAGCAGCGCGACCTTGGCGGCGAACTCGGTCGTCGTCGGCGCGATGAGCACGGACGAGAGCAGCCCGAGCGAGACGGCGTACACGAGCCGCGCCGGCGGCGAGCGGGGCGACGTCTTCGGGTCGGTGATCATGAAGAAGAGGAACACGAGCACCTCCGGCGACGTGATCAGCACCCACCAGAGATGGAAGCCGGTGATCGGCCCGAGGTGCCAGCGCGCAGTCATCGAGTGACCCGCCAGCGCGAGCACTCCGATGCCCGCGGCGAACGACACCCAGAAGCCGAGCGCGACGCGCAGGAGATGAAGCCGGCGGAGGATGGCGAAGCCGCCGGTGACGATGACGACGAGCGCAAGCGCGAGCCACGCCGAGGTCGGCCCCCACCAGAAGTCGAGCGGCGCGGCGCGGTTTCGGCCGAGCGCGAGGAAGCAGACGACGAGTCCGATGTTCGACGGATTGAAGATGTGCTCGCCTCGCCACTTGATCACGTGCTTCGAGAGGAGCGAGATCGCGGCCGTGCCGACGAAGATCCACCAGCCGCGCAGGGTCCACCAGTCACCGTGCGCGGTCCCCGGCACGCGCAGGACGAACGCGACGCCGTTCCCGGTCAGCATCGCGCTCGCCGGCCACAGGATCACGTGCTGGCTCCGGAAGGCGATCGCGACCTCGAGCACGGCGCACGTCCCGAGCGCGAGGAGGATCTGGGCGATCGAGACCTCGAAATGGAAGCCGATCTGGCCGATGACCTGCAACGACGTGATCGTCGCCGCCAGGTGCAGGCGCGGATCCCTGAGCTTCGGGAGGAGCACCGGATACGCCCTGCCGCGGATCTCCAGGATGGGTGCCGCGGTCGCGCTCAAAGCCTGACCCATCCTAGTGTCCTAAGGAAATAGGTGACAATGGCGGGATGAGGCTCGATCGCGCCCGTCGCATCGTCGAGCACGTCGTCGCCGCGGCTCCGGCCCCGCTCTCCGTCTACGTCGCCGACACGCACGGGGAGCTCGTTGCTGCTGCCACGATGGACGGCGCCGCTCCCGACACGCGCCTGAACGCGCAGCGCAAGGCATACACCGCCGCACGCAGCGATGCCCGTTCGACCCGCGAGCTGGCGGAGAAGGTGCGCGACGACGCGGTCGAGCGGGCGAGCTTCGATCCGTTCTTCACCTTCTTCCTCGGTGGCGTCGCCGTCTTCGAGGGCGAGACGCGCGTCGGCGCCGTCGGTGTCAGCGGCCTCCCGGGCGCCGAGGACGAGCGCCTCGCGGCGGCCGCCATCGACGCGACCGCCTGAGATGCGCGACGACGCGACCCGCCGGGCCCGCGAGGAGCTCGCCGCCGGTGCCGTCCGCGCGCCCGCGCGCGCGCATTTCCGCGCGATGGGGATCGATCCGGCACGGCTCGACGGCCGGATCGTCGGGATCGCGTCGACGTGGACGGGGACGATGCCGTGCAACCTGAATCAGCGCGAGCTCGCCGAGCGCGTCGTCGAGGGTGTCACCGCGGCCGGTGGCGTCGGGCTCGTCTTCAACACGATCGCCGTCTCCGACAACCAGTCGCAGGCGACGCCGGGGATGCGGGCGTCGCTGATCTCGCGCGAGGTGATCGCAGACTCCATCGAGCTGATGACGGCTGCGCACGACTTCGACGCGCTCGTGTGCCTCGTCGGCTGCGACAAGACGGTGCCCGCGGCGCTGATGGCACTCGCCCGCGTGGACAAGCCCGCGGTGGTGCTCTACAGCGGCCCGATGCGCGCCGGCCCGAACCGCACGACGATCCAGGACGTCTGGGAGGCGATCCCCGGCCCCCGTCCCGTGTTGGACGAGCTCGAGCGCATCGCGTGCCCAGGCCCCGGAACGTGCGCAGGGCACTTCACCGCCAACACGATGGCGGTCGCGCTCGACTGCCTCGGGATTGCCGTCATCGGCGACGGGTTGATCCCTGCCGACGAGACCGACGCGAAGGGCGATGCGGCCCGGCGCGCGGGTGAGCTCGCCGCCCGGCTGACCGTGACGGCGCGCCGCTTCCTCGACCGCCGCGCGCTCCTGCACGCGATGGCCGGGATTGCAGCGACCGGGGGCTCGACGAACGGCGTACTCCATCTGCTTGCGATCGCGCGGGAAGCCGGAGTCCAGTTGACGCTCGACGATCTCGCTGCGGTGAGCGAACGGACGCCGGTGATCGCGAGCCTCCTTCCGACCGGCCGGTTCACCGCCGAGGACTTTCATCGCGCCGGCGGGACCGGCGCGTTGCTGCGGGAGCTGATCCGCACGGGGCACGTGGACGGCGGCGCACCGACCGTCGACGGCTTGACGCTCGCCGAGCGGACAGAAGGCGCTCCTGCGCCGGACGGTGCGGTGCTCTCCACCGTCGAGCAGCCGTTCAAGGCGGGCGGCGCGCTCCGGGCGCTTCGCGGGAACCTCGCTCCCGGCGGCAGCCTCGTGAAGGTCAGCGGCATGCGCGCGCACCGCGGGCCTGCCCGCGTGTTCGACAGCGAAGAGGCGTGCGCGGACGCAGTTCGCGGCGGCGGCGTCCTGCCCGGCGACGTGCTCGTCGTCCGCTACGAAGGTCCGGCCGGTGGCCCGGGCATGCGCGAGCTGCTGAGCGTCACGTCCTCGATCGTCGGCGCCGGGCTCGGCGACTCGGTCGCGCTCGTGACCGACGGGCGCTTCTCGGGCGCGACCCGCGGACTGATGGTCGGCTACGTCTCGCCTGAGGCGTTTCGCGGCGGCCCGCTCGCCGTCGTGCGCGACGGCGACGTCGTGGCCATCGACGCCGAGGCGGGCACGATCGTCCTCGAGGTCGACGACGCCGAGCTCGCAGACCGGCTCGCCCGTTGGACGCAACCTCTGTCCGACGTGACCGGCGTGTTCGCGCGCTACCGCGCGCTCGTCGGGCCGGCGTCCGAGGGCGCCGTCCTGTCGTGAAGGCGCTCGTCGTCGAGCCCGGGCGCGCCGGCGCGCGCGTCGAGGAC
>Ga0307372_10013237_pt1 | contig 10688 bp, 10 predicted proteins | sample OX1MG_FD_202533 | JGI IMG/M metagenome (GOLD analysis project Ga0307372, IMG submission 202533) | Soil microbial communities from Risofladan, Vaasa, Finland - OX-1 | ecosystem: Environmental > Terrestrial > Soil > Coastal area > Acid sulfate soil | place: Finland: Risofladan, Vaasa | collected... | reverse complement strand
TGGTCTCCCTGGTCTCCCTGGTCTCCCTGGTCTCCCTGGTCGGCAGCTTCATCACCGGCGTTCCCGTCGTCGGCGGCGGCTTGCGAGCTATCCCCCGCCGCCCCGCTCTGCGTGGCCAGGTCTGCCGGTTCATGCCCCGGCAATTCCTCCCCCTGCAACTCCCGCTCGGACGATCCCGGCTCCAGCAACTCCGGCACCGCCGCGTCGGCGAGGTCCGCCTCCAGCGGCCCGGCCCCAGCCCTCCCGTTGACAGCCCGCCCAACGACAGCACGGTCGACATCCACCCGCCGGGCCGCTTCAGCCCGGCGCGGAGCCGACGGATGGTTTTCAGGAAGCCGCTCCAGCCGCTGCCGCAACTGGCCAAGCAACTCGGCGGGGTCCCGCGCACGGCCGTCCAGGTCATGGCGCCGACTCCGGCGGTCCCGCGCCTCGCGTGCCGCCCACTCCCCCGCCTGCGAACCCCCCGCAGCCGACCCCGGTTCAGCCGAAACCCTGTCAGCCGAAACCCTGTCAGCCGACGCCCCAGCAGCCGACTGCTCCTTACCCGACGTTGGTGCCGGATCGGCTCGGTCAGCTAAGGACCGGCGCGGCGGCATATCCATCGAGCGCATCCCCCGATTGTGCCGGGCGCCTCCGCAGCGCGGGCCATTCCGTCGAAATATTGCAGTTAACGAAATAAATGAGACTATCAACGTAACGACCCTCCATTGGTCTGGGAGGCAACGGTGGCAGATACCGGACTTAGGCGCGACGCGGTCGGGTTGCGCGAAGTTCTGTTCCAGAGCATTACCGATATGGCCCCCGGCGCCGCGATCGCGGCGTCCATCCCGGCTGGGGTCGCCTTCGCCGGCGGCGCCCTGCCCCTGGCCGTGGTGTTCGCGCTTGTCGCTTGCCTCTTCTCGGCGTGGAGCATCAGCGAACTCGCCCGCGAGCTCCCGGCGGCCGGCTCGATGGCCACGTACGCGGCGCGAGGAATCCACCCGGCGGTCGGATTCCTCGTCGCCTGGGGATACGTGCTGGTCGGCTGGCTCATCCCGCCGCTCGTCCTGCTGCAACTCGGGTTCACCGTGGCCACCACGCTCAACGCCGAGATCTCCGGCTACCCGGCGAACCTATGGTGGCCGTGGGCCGTCCTCGGCGCGCTGATCGTGCTCGGCGTCGGCTACGCGGGGGTGCGGACTTCTGCCAGGTTCGGGACCGTTCTCGGCGTATTCGAGATCGCCGTCTTCGTGATCATGGGCGTGCTGCTCGTCAGCCACGCCGGCAGCCACAACAGCCTGGCCGTCTTCACGACCAAGTACACGCCGCCTGGCTTCCACGGCCTGTCGGGAGTGATCGCAGGCTCCGTGTTCACGATCCTGGCGTTCGGCGGTTTCGAAGGCGCGGCACCCCTTGCCGAGGAGGCGCGCAATCCGCGCCGCACGATCCGGCTGGCGATCCTGCTCGCGACGCTGTCGATCGGCGCGCTGTACGTGTTCACCACCTACGCCGCCGACGTGGCTTTTGGCCCGGCCAGGTTCACGAAGTTCAGCGGCTCGGGACCCGCGTCCTGGGAAGGTCTCGCGAGGTCGCTGTACGGGCTGTTCTGGATACTCGTCTTCCTCGCGATCGTGAACTCGACCATTGCCAACGCAAACGCAGGAGTGAATGTCTCCAGCAGGACGGCATTCGCGATGGGCCGGATCAAGGCGTTCCCCTCGTTCTTCGCCACGCTCAACGCCAGGCACCGTTCACCGGTGAACGCCATCGTATCCGCGACCATCATCACCATCGTGGTCACCCTCGTTCTTGGCAACGAGTACAGCCCGCAGACCGCGTTCGCGATGGTCGGCACCGCACTCGTGATCGTGCTCGTCGCGATCTACATCCTGATGAACCTGTCCTGCATAGGCTTCTTCGCCCGGAGCAGCGAGCACCGGTTCAACCCGTTCTCGCACCTGCTCGTCCCGCTGCTCGGGATCGCCGCGTTCGTACCCGCCTGGTGCAGCGGCGCGGGCATCAAGATCCCCGGCGCCAGCTTCATCGAGCCGCTTGCTCCCCCGCTCAGCTACATGGGCCCCGCGGTCGGCGTCTGGATGGCCGTCGGCGTGGTCTACCTGGTTTACCTGTACGTACGTGATCCGGAGCGGGTCACCGCGGTAGGCCTGGTGTACCTCGATTCCTGACCATAGGGTGGGCCAGATGAGTGACCTTGAAGTCGTGAATTTCCGGCCGGAACCCGGCCAGTACGCCTGGACGTTCGGCGGCGTGGCGCCGGTCGCGCGGATCCGCACGCCTGCCGTGCTCGAGGTCTTCACCGAAGACGCCTTCGCCGGCCGGGTACGCAGCGAGAACGATCTGGTGTCGCGGGTCTGCGAGTTCCCGTTCGTGAACCCGCAGACCGGCCCCTTCTACATCGAGGGAGCGGAGCCTGGCGACACGGTCGCGGTGCATTTCGTCTCCATCACCCCGGCCAGGGACTGGGGTGCCTCGACTACGATCCCGCTCTTCGGCGCGCTCACCGGCACCCACGCCACGGCATTGCTGACCGAGCCGCTGCCCGAGATGGTGTGGCTGTGGCACTTCGACAGCGCCGCGCATACCTGCCGCTTCACGGCGACTTCACCGTCGACATGCCGATGAACCCGATGCACGGCACGGTCGGCGTGGCGCCGGCCAACCTGGAGGCACGTAGTGCCCTAGTGCCTGACGCGTTCGGGGGCAACATGGATACTCCCGAGATGCGCGCGGGAACGACCTGCTACCTGGGCGTGAACGTCGAGGGCGCGCTGCTGTCGCTGGGCGACGGGCATGCCCGCCAGGGCGAGGGCGAGACCTGCGGTGTCGCGGTCGAGACCGCGATGAACACGGTCATGGTCGTGGACCTGATCAAGCGCACGCCGTGCCCGTGGCCGCGGCTGGAGACCGACGGCTACATCATGACGGCGGGCTCCGCCCGCCCGCTGGAGGACGCGTTCCGCATCGCGCAGACCGAGCTCGTGCTGTGGCTGGCTGACCAGTATGGCCTGGACGTGATGGACGCCTACCAGCTCGTGAGCCAAGGGGTCGAGGCGCCACTGGCCAATGTCGTCGACGTGAACTACACGTCGGTTGCCAAGATGCCCAAGCGCTACCTGCCAGCTTCGGCCGCGATGGGCGGCACCCATGCCAAGCTGCGTGAGCTTGCGGCAAGCTACCGGGGACACTGACTACCAGGGACGCTGACCTCGTTCAGCGACGGATGTAGACCGGCGTGCCTGGTGTCGGGAGCAGGTGATGGAAGAACTCGGCGATATCCATCGGAATCCGCACGCAGCCATGCGAGACCGGTCCGAGCGGCACTGACTCGGAGCCGTGGATCGCGTACGCGGTGCCGATGAAGAACACCGGGTTGTACATCTCACCGAGCGGAACGGTGACCCAGCCCGGCATGAAGACGGTGGTCCTGAAGTCGCCGGTCGGCGTGACCGCGGTGCCGCAGCCGCCGGCCGGCGAGCAGTAGTAGTAGCCACCGCCGCTGGAGATGTGGCTGACCAGCGCGACCTGGCCGGCCAGGTACAGGACCAGGACCTGCAGGGACAAGTCGATCTCCACCCGCTGGCCGCCTCCGCCAGGGACCAGTTGGGCCGGGTTGCGCGGGTCGGCGAGTACCCGACGCGTAGCTGATCCCACGTTCCCGGTGACGGGAATGCCCTGTACTGCCTGGAAGGCCCACACAGCCTCCAGCGTGTTCTGGCCGAACCGGCCGTCGATCACGCCCGGGTAGTAATGCAGATCGGCCAGCCGCGCTTGCACGTCCCTGACGTCAGTGCCGTGCATGCCAACCCGCAGCAGCCGGGGTGACGCCGGCGGTGCCGGGCTGCTCGGTCCCGGGGATGGCGCCGAAGGTGACCGAGAGGAAGACGCGGACGGGTTCGGCGCGGACGACGGCTGGCTCGGCGCGGACGACGGCGAACCAGGCTGGGTCGGCGGCGCCGCAGACGTCCGGGAGGCCGTTCCCGGTGCCCCTGACCGCCCCGGTACGCCTGGCGAGCCGCACGCACTCGCGGCGACGGCGCTGGCAAGCACCAGAACCAGCACCAGCGACTTCACTCGGGGTCGCATCGAAACCTCCAGCCGGCCGCCAGTGCCGGGCATGTCGCGCTCCCCGCAGCACCCGCGCCGACTACCAGGTCAAGGGTGCGCCTGCCCGCGCGGCCGGGAGCAGAGTCGAAGGTCGGTAGCCTCCCGCCCGATAGGCCCGCAGTGAGCATCGGTTGACATGTGACTAATCAGTCACCTATCGTTCTGGGTATGGACAAGGTGTTCCGCGCGCTGGCCGACCCGACCCGGCGCGGCCTGCTCGACGAGCTGTTCCGGCAGGACGGCCGGACGCTGAACGCGCTGGAGGCGCGCTTCCCGATGACCCGCTTCGGGGTGATGAAGCACCTGAAGCAACTGGAGGAAGCGGGTCTCGTCGTGACCAGGCGGCGCGGCCGCGAAAAGCTCCACTATCTCAACCCGGTACCCATCCGGCTGATCCACGACAGGTGGGTCAGCAAGTACGCCGGACCGTGGGTGGCCGGGCTCAGCGACATCAAGCGAGAACTGGAGAGGACCATGGAAAAGATCTACGAGATCTACATTCGCACGACGCCGGAGCGGCTGTGGGAGGCGATCACCGACCCGCGGATCCGGTCGAAGTACAACTTCGGCGCAGCGGTCAACTCGGCCTGGACGCCGGGATCGCGGCTGGAGATGGCCGCCCCGAAGGCCGACGGGCTGCTTGGCGAGGGCGAGGTACTCGAAGCGGACCCGCCGCGACGGCTCGTCCACACTATGGTGGCGCTCTGGAGCCCGGAGGTGAAGGCGGAGGGCGCATCCCGGGTCACCTGGGAGATCCAGCCCGTCCAGGACTCCTGCCGCCTGACGGTCACGCACGATCAGCTACGCGACGGCGCGAACGACCAGATCTACGGTGGTTGGCCGATGATCTTGTCCGGGCTGAAGACCTGGCTGGAGACCGGAGAGCTGCTCACCACGCCCGGATCGCTGATGTACGCCTGAGCCGGGGCGCAGTGACTTATGGTGACCAGATGGATGTCGAGATCATCGCGTTCGATGTGTTCGGGACCCTGGTCGACTGGCGGTCGAGCGTCACCGGCGCCCTCGCCGAGGTCGGCGCCCGTGCCGGGATCGACGCCGACTGGGCCGCGGTCGCCGACGCGTGGCGGTCACGCTACCGGCCCACGCTCGAGCGGCTGGTCCGCGGCGAGGCTCCCTACCAGCCACTCGACGCGCTGCACCGGACGATGCTCGACGAGGTCGCCGAAGAGCACCAGCTACAGGCCATAGGCGACGCCGAGCGTGACGAACTGGTGCGGGCTTGGTACCGGCTGGCGCCGTGGCCGGACACGGTTCCAGGGCTGACGGCGTTGCGCGAACGGCACATCCTCACGCCGCTGTCCAACGGCAGCCTGGGCTTGCTCACCAGGCTCGCCCGTGCTGCCGGACTTCCGTTCGACTGCATCTTGTCCGCCGAGCTGGCCGGGACCTACAAACCCGACCCCAAGGTGTACCAGCTGGTGCCGGGCTTCTTCGACGTACCGCCGGACCGCGTGCTGATGGTGGCCTGCCATCCCAGTGACCTCCAGGGCGCGGCACGGTCCGGGCTGCGTACCGCGTTCATCCCCCGCCCGCTGGAGTGGGGCCCGGGCTCAACCGCCCCGCCGCCGCCGGCTGGCGTGGACTTCGTCGCCCGTGACCTGGTCGAGCTGGCGAAACTGTGAGGTAGCTCGCCCTCGATCACGACTGCGGCCAGAACCGGCGGGGGCTGCCTGGCTGGTGAGGTTTCTGTCGGCCAGGCCCGGTTCTGTGATCATCGGGCTTCCGATATATACCCCACGGGGTATGCTACGCTGACTGGCCAGCCTGACACGCTGCTGCTATCCGAGCGCGCAGCTAACGAAGACGGAGGACAATATGTGCAGTCCCGCCATCTGCAACCGATGCAACAAGGTCACCTGGACCGGCTGCGGCCAGCATGTCGACCAGGTCTTTGCCAACGTCCCTCAAGATCGGCGCTGCACCTGCCGGTGACGCTATAAACCGAGAAAACGGACCACGTCGGCAGCCTCATCGCGCAGGGCTGCCAGCACGTGGTGCGGACCCACGGCAGGCCGGGCAGAACGTGGACTTCTCCGGGATGTTCAGCCAGAACCCGGCCACGTTCTTCCTACCCCAGACAGCGCGGAATGCCTTGATGAGCGCTTCCGCGTTCGACGCAGAATCAGCGGACGCCGAACGGCCGGAACTGGACGCTGATCCGCGGGCCGGTCGGCTTCGCCGTCTTCGGGACGGCATGCAGCCAGCTGCGCTGGCAGGTGCCGCCCATGACCAGCAGGTCGCCGTGGCCGACGACGCAGCGCAGAGTGCGGCCGCCGGTGCGCGGGCGCAAGAGCAGCGCCCGAGGGCTGCCGAGTGACACGATCGCCACGATGGTCCGGCTGACCCGACGGCCTGAGGTATCGCCGTGCCAGGCGACGCTGTCCCGCCCGTCGCGGTACAGGCAGAGCCCGGCTGTGCACAGCGACTCACCGAGCTCAGGCAGGTAGTAGTCGTCCAGTGCCCGCCTGATCTCCTCTAGCGCCGGATCAGGAAGGTCCTGGCCCTTGCCGTAGTAGCTGAGCAGCCGCGGCACGTCGACCACCTGGTCGTACATCGTCCGCCGTTCGGCATGCCAGGGGACAACCTCGACCAGTCGCTCGAACAGCGCGTCTGCCCCGCGAACCCATCCGGGCAGCGAGTCCAGCCAGGCACCGTGCACCAGTGGCGTGCGCCTGATCCCGGTCAGGTCGCCGGTGCCCGGCTCCTGGCTGACGTCGAGCAGCGACGGCTGGAAGGCACTAGCCATGTGCTCCAGCATAACCAGAAATCAAATACCTGTTCGAGGCCGGGCTGGCGGGACAGGCAGCCGCCCGTAGCCGAAATGCGGCCGGAAGATCGTTAGGCCGCGAAAGGGACCAAGATGCAGGCCTAGACAGTCCATTTCAAAGACGGGAAGATACCTCCGAGAGGGCGACAACGCCGGGAAGGCGCCTCGGGGAAGACACCTCGCAAGAATCGGCCCGGAGTGACGACTGGAGTAGCCAGATGCGCCACGGCACGGCAGCGCGGCCAACTGGCAGCGCGGTGCCACGCCCGACCGAGGTCGTCGAGTTCTTAGGTCCGCATCAGGTCTCCGATCCGTACCGCTGGCTCGAGGACCCCGGTGATCCGCGGACGATCTCGTGGCTCGGGACGCAGCAGGCGTTATTCCGGCAAGCGCAGGCACGATGGCCCGGCCGCCGCCAGTTCCTGCGCCGCATGGAAGAACTGACGGCGTTCGAAGAGTGCTCGTCACCCGTCTGGCGCGATCACCGGGCCTTCTATTCCTGCCGGGGACCGGACGACGAGCATCCCTCGCTGCGGACTGCCCGTTACTCCCGCGATGGCACCCAGGCCGACAGCGAGCGGGTCATCCTGGACCCCGTGCGGCTCGACCCGACCGGCCGGACGACGCTCGATTCCTGGGTGCCGAGCCCCGACGGCCGGCTGGTCGCCTGCCAGATCTCGGTGGACGGCACCGAGCAGCCGGCCCTGCGAATCCTGGACGTTGCCTCGGGGGTGTTCACCGACTCGGCCATTACCGGCTGCCGGATCTCGCCGGTCGCCTGGCTCGCCGACAGCGCCGCGTTCTATTACGTCGCCGACACGCCTACCGGTGCCGGCCCGCGCGTGTGGTGGCACGAGGTAGGCACGCCGGCGGACCAGGATCTGGAAGTATTCGGCGCCGGGCTCGGCGAGATCAGCGAACTCGATATCGTCCTGGACCCGGCCGGCCAGCGCCTGCTGGTGACGGTGACCACCGATCTGGCCGCGACGACCGACATCTGGCTGGTCGACCACCCGGCCGGCCGCGCCGCGCTGACCGGCTACAAGATCGCTGCCTGCCCGGACGGCTGGACGTCGGCCTGGCCGGGCGACGACGGCTTGCTGTACCTGCTCACCGACGACGAGGCACCCCGCGGCCGCATCGTGGTCGCGGACGCAGCCACCGCACAGACCGACCAGGGGCGCACGCTCGTCGGCGAGGAGGACGCGGAAGTGGTGGAGTCGTTGGCGATCCTGGCCGGGCCTGCCCTCCCCCGGCCAGTCCTCGTCGTGGCGCGCAGCCAGGCCGGCCATGCCAGGCTGAGCCGCCACGACCTGAGCACCGGTCGCTGGCTCAGCGATATCCCGCTGCCCGGAACCGGCAATGTCACCGATCTGTCGGTCCGGCCGGGCGGCGGTCACGAGCTGTGGTTCGGCTACGCGGACACGACGACCCCGCCGACGGTCTACCGCTATGACGCCGCCTCAGGTTCGGTGACCCCCTGGCGGCCCGCGCCCGTGTTCAGTGCGGGCGGCAGCGGGCCGACGGGGGCCACCGCGACCGAGCTGCGGTACCCGTCGGCGGACGGGACGCAGGTCAGGCTGCTGCTCACGAGGCCAACCGAGGTGACCGGCCCGCGGCCCACGATCCTGCACGCCTACGGCGCCTTCGGCGAGTCCCACCTTGCCGAGTACTACGAGCTCGGGCTGGCCTGGGCGCAGGCAGGCGGCGTCTTCGCCATCGCGTGCGTGCGCGGTGGCGGCGACGAAGGTGAGGACTGGCATGAGGCCGGCATGCTTGAGAACAAGCAGCGGAGCATAGACGATCTCGTCGCGGCGGCCGAGTACCTGATCGCTGCCGGCGTCGCCGAGCCGTGCTCGGTCGGAGTCAAGGGATTCAGCGCCGGCGGGCTGCTCGCGGCGGCCGCGTTCGTGCAGCGCCCTGACCTGTTCGCGGCGGCTGAATGCACCTCGCCGCTGACGGACATGGCCAGGTACGAGCTCAGCGGGCTCGGCCGGTACTGGAGCGGAGAGTTCGGCACCAGGGACGACCCCGCGGAACTGGGCTGGATGCTCAGCTACTCGCCGTACCACAACGTCACCGACGGCACCAGCTACCCGCCTGTGCTGCTCGCGACCTTCGACGGCGATACCAGGGTCGATCCGATGCATGCCCGCAAGTTCTGCGCGGCGCTACAGGACGCTACCTGCTCCGGCCATCCCGTCCTGCTGCGAACCGAACCGGGTGTCGGGCACGGCGAGCGGTCCAGGGCGGCGCGCTTGCGCTACTTCGCCGACGTGCTGGCCTTCTTCGACTACTACCTCAGCCGGCGCGACGACCACCAGCCTGCGCAGGAACGTCCAGCGCGGAAGGAGGTGAATTAGATGATCAAGAAGTCAAAGAAGCGTTACAGCTTGGCGGGCACCATCAGGACGCTCTAAGAGGCTGAGCTAGTCGGGGCGCGGGCGCCCTCGCGAGGGTGCCCGTTCCCTTCACGAGCCGTTCCCCTCCTCGCCGTTCCCTTCCCCCGTTCCCGCAGCCCTTTGCCCCGGCCCCGGCCCCTGCCCGGCCCCTGCCCGGCCCCGAAGAGAGGAAAACCATGCCGCTCCGGCCTGCGCTTAAGCAGTCCATTCCGTATTTCACAGCCGATGACGCGCACCATTTCCGCCTCGCCGGGACGCTGACATCGCTGGAAGATCCGGACGGCAAGGTCGGGGAATTGCTGAAGCTGCTCGATGGCCAGCGCACCGCCGAGCAGATCAGCACCGAACTGCGTGGCAGGTTCCCCGAGCTCACCGACGGCGACATCGCCGAGGCCATCGCCGACCTGGACGAGAGCGGGCTGATCCACGACGCATCTGACACGGGCAGCGACTTGCACCCGGACGCACTGGAGCGATGGAGCCGCAACCTGGGCTTCTTCGAGACCTACGCCAGCCTCGCCGTGTCCAAGTACGAATTCCAGCGGCGGATCAGGGACGCCAAGGTCGCCGTTCTCGGCATCGGAGGCGTGGGCTCTCACCTCGTGCTCGACCTGGTGGCCATCGGCTTTACCGACATCCGCATACTCGACTTCGACACGGTGGAACTATCCAACCTGAACCGTCAGGTCCTCTACGGCGAGCCTTTCATCGGCCAGCGCAAAGTCCAGGTCGCCGCTGACCGGGCCCGCGAGCTGAACAGCGGAATCCGGCTGGAAGCGGTGGACACCAGGCTGTCGTCGGCCGATGACGTGTACCAGGTGGTGCATGACAGGGACATCGTGGTCGGCTCGGCAGACCATCCCAAGCTCGATATCGAACGCTGGGTCAACGCGGGCTGCGTCCGCGCCGGGGCGGCGCTGATCTCGGCCGGCGTCGTCACTCAGCGGGCCTTTCTGTCGACCACCATCCCCGGTATCTCCGGCTGCGTCGAATGCTGGTTCACTACCGGGCAGCAGGAGGACCCGACGACCCGGCTGGTACGCCAGGACCTGGAGGCGACCCAGGCCCGCGGCGAACGGTTCGCGGAGGACACCGCGGCCTTCAACGGCCTGGTCGTGCTGCTGGCCGCGCAGATCGTCGGCGAAGCGATCCGGCTCGCCAGCCAGATATGCCCGCCAGTGACGATAGGCAGGCTGGTCGAAATGGCGTTCCACGATCCCAGGCCGATCGTCACCGAAACGTTCACACGGCGTGCCGACTGCCCGGTTTGCCGGAACGCCGAGCCAGCCGAATCACTACGATGGCTGAGCAGCGACGTGCCGCTGCCGTTCTGAAGGCCAACCCATGACTGCTGACAGCGCGACTCCGCCCACCCTGAGCACAGCGGGCTCGAT
>Ga0307372_10013233_pt1 | contig 10691 bp, 11 predicted proteins | sample OX1MG_FD_202533 | JGI IMG/M metagenome (GOLD analysis project Ga0307372, IMG submission 202533) | Soil microbial communities from Risofladan, Vaasa, Finland - OX-1 | ecosystem: Environmental > Terrestrial > Soil > Coastal area > Acid sulfate soil | place: Finland: Risofladan, Vaasa | collected... | reverse complement strand
TTCTCGGCGGCGGGCAGCTCGGCCGCATGACCGCGCTTGCCGCCGCGGCGCTCGGCTATCGCTGCCATGTCTTTGCCGAGGAAGACGATTCGCCGGCGGCCCAGGTGTGCGCCGCCGCAACGGTCGCGTCGTTCGCCGACGAGGCCGCGCTCACCGGGTTCGCCGCCGCCTGCGACGTCGTGACCTTCGAATTCGAAAACATCCCGAGCGCCGCGGTGCGCCATGTCGCGACCGCCGCCGCAGTGCTGCCGCGGCCCGAGATTCTCGAGATCGCGCAGGACCGCCTCACCGAAAAGCGCTTTCTGCGCTCGGTCGGGGCGGCCACGACCGAGTTCCGCGCGGTCGAGAGCGCGGCTGCGCTCGGCCCCGCGCTCGCTGCGCTCGGCGCCCCGGCGGTGCTGAAAAGCGTGCGCCTGGGCTATGACGGCAAGGGCCAGGTCGCGCTGGATGCCGGGGCGAACCCCGACGAATGCTGGCGCCGCATGGGCGCCGATCTCGGCATCCTCGAAGCCTTTGTCGATTTTGCCTGCGAAATTTCGGTGGTCATCGCGCGCAGCCGCGACGGCGCGCTGGCCGCCTACCCGGCGGTCGAGAACCGGCACGTCAACCACATCCTCGACACGACGATCGCCCCGGCAGCGCTGCCCGCGGCGACCCTCGCCGAGGCCGAAGCGATCGCCCGCCATATCGCAGAGCAGCTCGATCTTGTCGGCGTGCTGGCGGTGGAGATGTTCGTCACCAAGACCGGCGGGCTGCTGGTCAACGAGCTGGCGCCGCGGCCGCACAATTCCGGGCACTGGACGATCGACGCCTGCGTCACCAGCCAGTTCGAGCAGCTGGTGCGCGCGGTCTGCGATCTGCCGCTCGGCTCGACCGAGCGGCATTGCGACGCGGTGATGAAGAACCTGATCGGCGACGAGGTGAAGGATTGGCGCGCGGCGCTCGACGACCCGCGTGCCAAGCTGCACCTTTACGGCAAGAGCGAAACCAAGCCCGGCCGCAAGATGGGCCACATCACCCGGCTGATCCCGCGCGGCTGAGGGTATTCAGCGCGTCGGGTGCAGTACGCGGAACGGGTCAGGCAGCCGCGCCAGGAATTCGTCGAGCCGGGCTCGAGCGGCGCCGAAGCGCCGCAAATCGCCGAGCCGCCGGTCGATGAACAGCGCCGTATCGGCGGCATCGGGCGAGCGGTCGTCGAGCCAGTACACCGTGGCGGCGGCGAGCAGCGCGGCCAGCGTCGCGCGCTTGGTGTAAAAGCTGAAATCAGTCGCGGCGTCGCCCGCGGCGTACCAGATGCCGTCGACCGTCTCGTAGAGCAGCCGGCAGCCGAGCGCCGCGTTTTGCGGCAGCGCCAGTTCGGCGAGCGCGCGCCGCACCGCCTCGCGCGCCGGCGCCAGCAGCTCGAAGCGCATCTGCAGCGCCAGCCTGATCCGCGCGGTCGTGCCCAATTCGTCGAGCACCGCGCCTTCGAGCCGGTCGAGCATGCGGCAGTCGGCCCAGCGGCTGAACCCGGCGACGAGATCGGGCGCGCCGCCCGGAAACAGCGCCGCGGCCTCGGCCTCGGCAATCCCACAGCGCTGCGCCGCGGCGCGCAACGCCGCCCGCGACCAGCCGTCAAACGGCACGTCGGGCAGGACCGCCTCGATCAGGCGGTCGCGTTCGTTGTCGGCAAGCGGGCTTCTCATCGCGCGGCGGCCCCAGGAAAGAACTCGGCCAGGTCGATCGGGTGGCGCTGCAACTCCTCGAGAAACCCCAGCAGCCGGTGGTCGGTGATGCGCTGCGGATAGAGGACGCCGTCGAGATGATCGCACTCGTGCTGGACGACGCGGGCGTGAAACCCGGCCACCTCGCGCACGATCGGCTCGCCGTCGAGGCCGACCCCGGTATAGCGCACCCTCAGGTGGCGCGGCACGACGCCCCGCAGCCCCGGCACCGACAGGCACCCCTCCCACCCGAGCACCCGCTCCTGCCCGACCAGTTCGACGACCGGGTTGATCAGCACGGTCAGATCCTGCGCGCCATCGCCGGCAGTGTCGCTGATGCGCTCGCCCGCTACCTTGAATACGACGATGCGGTGCGCGGCGTGAACCTGCGGCGCGGCGATGCCGGTGCCGCCGGCGTCCTCCATCGTCTCGATCATGTCGGCGACGAGCTGGTGCACCCAGGGCGCAGCCGGGTCGGGCACCTCAGCGGCAGGGGCGCGCAGCACCGGGTGGCCCATGCGGGCGATCTTCAATAAGGCCATGCGCATCTATATGTGCCGGCGGCGGGGCGAGGTAAAGCGGCACGGCTTCACAGCGAAGCGGCGAGATGCTAGGGTGTCCGCCGAATCGCCAACTCTGTGGAGAAGTGCGCTCGTGCAAGTCCTCGTTCGCGACAACAACGTCGACCAGGCCCTCCGGGCCCTGAAAAAGAAGATGCAGCGCGAGGGCGTGTTCCGCGAGATGAAGCTTCGCCGCAACTACGAAAAGCCGTCAGAGCGGCGCGCCCGCGAAAAGGCCGAGGCCGTGCGCCGCTACCGCAAGCTGTTGCGCAAGCGCATGGAGCGCGAGGGCTACTGACGCGGCGCGGGCGTTCGTTCCGCCCGCGGCGAGGCTGAGCCCCGGCGCAGCCCTTACTATTCCAGCGCCTTGACGATTTCCTCGCACATCTTTTTGGCGTCGCCGAACAGCATCATCGTGTTGTCGCGGTAGAACAGCTCGTTGTCGACCCCGGCATAGCCTGAGGCCATCGAGCGCTTGATGAAGAGAACCGTCTTGGCCCGCTCGACATCAAGAATGGGCATGCCGTAGATCGGCGAGGTGCGGTCGGTCTTGGCCGCCGGGTTGGTCACGTCGTTGGCCCCGATCACAAACGCGACATCGGTCGACGGGAAGTCGCGGTTGATCTCCTCCAGCTCCAGCACCTCGTCGTAAGACACATTGGCCTCGGCCAGCAGCACGTTCATGTGGCCCGGCATGCGCCCTGCGACCGGGTGGATCGCATAGCGCACCTGCACCCCCTCCTCTTTCAGCAGGTCGGCCATCTCGCGCAGCGCGTGCTGGGCCTGGGCAACCGCCATCCCGTAGCCGGGCACGATGATCACCGAGCCGGCATTCTTCAGGATAAAGGCGGCGTCCTCGGCACTGCCCGATTTAACCGACCGGTCGCCGACCCCGGCGACTGCCGGCGCCGTACCCCCGTCGCTGCCGAACCCGCCCAGGATCACGTTGAAGATCGAGCGGTTCATCCCCTTGCACATGATGTAGCTGAGGATCGCGCCCGACGAGCCGACCAGCGCCCCGGTGATGATCAACAGGCTGTTCGACAGCGTGAAGCCGATGCCGCAGGCCGCCCAGCCCGAATACGAATTCAGCATCGAGATGACGACCGGCATGTCGGCCCCGCCGATCGGCACGATCAGCAGAAACCCGAACGCCAGCGCCAGCAGCACCAGAAGCCAGAAGGCTGGGGCCGCCTCGGTGAACACGAACAGCACGATCAGGACGATCAGCGCGATGCCGAGCGCGGCGTTGAGCAGATGCTGGCCGGGAAACACCAGCGCCCGGCCCGACACCAGCCCCTGCAATTTGGCGAAGGCGACGATCGAGCCGGTAAAGGTGATCGCGCCGATGGTCAGCCCGATCCCCATCTCGGCGAGGCTGCCGGGGTGGATCGAACCGCTGACCCCGATGCCGTACGCCTCGGGCGCGGTAAAGGCGGCGGCGGCGACGCACACCGCAGACAGCCCGACCAGGCTGTGAAACGCGGCGACCAGCTGCGGCAGCGCGGTCATCTGGATCTGCCGCGCGATATAGGTGCCGATCCCGCCGCCAATCACCAGACCCGCGATGATCAGCCAGAAGCTGACGACCTGCGGCGTCGCCAGCGTGGTCACAATCGCGATCACCATGCCGGCGATGCCATAGAGGTTGCCGCCGCGCGCCGTATCCGGCGACGACAGACCGCGCAGCGCCATGATGAAACAGATCGAGGCGACCAGGTACAGTAGCGCCGACAGGCTCTCGCTCACTGCGACCCCGCTATTTCTTGCGCTGGAACATCTGCAGCATGCGCTGCGTAACGATAAAGCCGCCAAAGATGTTGACGGCCGCGAGGGTCACCGCGGTGAACCCCATGATCTTGGCAAAGCTGACGCCGACCGGCCCGGCAGCGATCAACGCGCCGACGATGATCACGCTCGACACTGCGTTGGTCACGCTCATCAGCGGAGAGTGCAGCGCCGGCGTCACCCGCCACACCACGTAGTAGCCGACAAAGACCGCAAGCGCGAAGACCGTCAACTCAAACACGAACGTGTTGGTCATGTGGGCGGCGGGCTGCTGCCCCGACACGGTCAGCGTCTGCGCCAGATCGCGCAACTGATTGGCCAGTGTCTGTGCGTTGCCGGCGAGTTGGCCGGCGTGTTGCGCCAAGGCGGCGGGATCGGCCATCGGACTCCTCGCTAGCCGGCGGTTACGGGTTCGGGCGGCAGCAGCGCCGGGTTAACGACGGCACCGTCGAGAGTCAGCAGCGCCGCCTTGACGATCTCGTCGCTCTGGTCGATGCGCAGCTTCTTGTCCTGGTCGAGCAGGAGCTGCAGAAACGCCCACAGGTTGCGGGCGTAAAGCTGGCTGGCGTCGACCGCGATGCGCGACGGAACGTTGAGATGGCCGAGGATCTTGACGCCGTTGGCGGTGGCCGCTACCCGGCCCGGCTCGCTGCCTTCGACGTTGCCCCCGGCCTCGACCGCAAGATCGACGACGACCGAGCCAGGCGCCAGCACGCCGACCATCTCGGCGGTCAGCAGCACCGGGGCCTTACGGCCCGGGATCAACGCGGTGCAGATCACGATGTCGGTGCGGCGCAGCGCCTCGGTGATCTTCTCACGCTGACGGCGCTGATAGTCTTCGCCCATTTCGCGCGCATAGCCGCCGGCGGTCTCGGCGGTGCGGGCGGCCTGCTCATCGACCGTGACGAAGGTTGCCCCCAGGCTCTCGACCTGCTCCTTGGCGGCGGCGCGCACATCGGTCGCCGACACGATCGCGCCGAGGCGGCGCGCCGTTGCGATCGCCTGCAGCCCGGCTACCCCCGCCCCCATCACCAGCACCCGCGCCGCCTTGATCGTACCGGCCGCAGTCATCATCATCGGAAAGGCGCGGCCAAATTCGGCGGCGGCTTCGATCACCGCCTTGTAGCCTGAGAGGTTGGCCTGCGAAGACAGCACGTCCATCGTCTGCGCCCGGGTGATCCGCGGCACCAGCTCGAGCGCGAAGGTGGTCAACCCGGCCTTGGCATAGGCCTCGATGTCGTCGCGGTTCTGGGTCGGCGACAGCAGCCCGATCACCACCGCATCGCGCTTCAGACCCGCGATCTCGTCCTCGCCGCCCGAACCCGGCACCAGCGGCCGTTGCACCTTGAGCAGAAAGTCGGCATCGGCGCGCGCCGCGGCGGCATCGGCGACGATTGCGGCGCCGACGGCCTTGTAGGAATCGTCGATAAGCCCGGCTTCGACGCCGGCGGCGGTCTCGACCGCCACGTCAAACCCGGCGGCGATCATCTGCTTGACCGTGTCGGGAGTGGCCGCGACGCGCCGCTCATACGCGCGCCTTTCCTTGACGATGGCGACCTTCATCGCGCGACCGTTTCCTGCCTGCGGCGTTGTTGCGAAGGCCCGCACAATGCTCCGCACTGTACAATTTGTGAAGAGCGAACCCGCCGGCTGCGGCGATGCGCAGCGGTGCTTTCGTCAAGTTTGGGCAACATGGTAGGTTGCCGGCGCGGAGCAACCGAATCCCGACGAGCGCGGCTTTTGGACAACACATGGCACTATCGTGGCCCATGCCTGCAACCCAGTATCCGGGAATAAAGAGTCAGATGGCGCGTTGTCGCAGGGCTGGAACTATGCGGAACCGCCGGTTGGCATGGTCGCCGGCGCCGACTCGGTGAGCGAGCCTTTCGGCGATCGGCTGGTCGCGGTTCTGCCTAGACTGCGGCGCTTCGCTCGCGGTTTGGCGCGCGCGGCCAGCGAAGCCGACGATCTCGTCCAGGCCGCGTGCGAGCGCGCCTTGTCGAGGAAGCACCAGTTTCAGGAGGGCACACGATTCGACAGCTGGATGTTTCGCATCGTGCAAACGATCTGGATCGACCAGATGCGCGCCCGCGAGGTCCGCAAGGAGGATGGCGACATCGCCGAAGAGCGGTTGGGCTCATACGAACCGGTGAGGCGGGTCGAGGCTCGCCTTGCCTTGGCCGAGGTTCGCCAAGCGGTCGAGTACCTGCCGCAGGACCAGCGTGCCGCGCTGATTTTGGTGACGGTGGAAGGACTTAGCTACAAGGAGGCGGCGCAGGTCGTCGGCGTACCGGTAGGCACGATCATGAGCCGGCTGGCCCGCGCCCGCATCGCCTTGCAGCAGCAACTTGAGAGCGGGCTCGGCAGGAGTGCCAAGAATGTTGACGCACAGTGACGAAGCCCTGGTGGCCTATCTCGATGGAGAACTCGACGCCGAGCAGCGCCGCGACGTCGAAACCTGGCTCGGGGAGGACGACGGCGCGAGAGCCCAGCTGATGGCCCTGGCTGCGTCGGCGACCCTGCTGCGCAGCGCCTTTGCCGAGGTGCTGAGCGAGCCGATACCCGAGCGGTTGCTCGCGGCAGCGCGCGGCGAGCGCGAGGACGCGGCCGACACCGCGCCACAGACGGCCGAGGTGATCGCCCTCGCCCGCCCGGCGCGCCGCGCCGTGCCGCAATTCCGCCGCTGGGTGGGGTATGCGGCAGCGGCCGGCCTGTTCGGCATCGCAGTCGGCGCCGGCGGCGGATATTTCGGCGCCGCCGCCCTCAACGGACCTGTCGAGCCGACGCGGAGCGAGATCACCGCCGCAGCAACCAACGACTGGCTCAACAACGCAGCCGGCGATTACAAACTGGTGGTCAGCGCCGGCGACAACGTGCTGGTCGATGTGCCCGCCACTGGCGACCCCAAGCAGGCGTTGCAGAAAATCAGCCAGGACCTGCCGCAGCAGGTGCGGCTGCCCAACCTGAAGCCGTGGGGCCTCAATTTCCGCGGCGCCCGGCTGGTGGTCGGCGAAGGCCGCCCGGCGGCCCAGCTGATGTACACCACCGACAACAAGGCGATCGGCCCGCTTGCGCTGATCATCGGCTCTTCGAAACTGCCGGACACGCCGCCGACCTACGAGCGGCGCCAGGACGTCAACCTGCTGTTCTGGCGACATCAGGGCCGGGCCTATGTGCTCGTCGGTCAGACCGATATCGGATATTTGTGGGGCATCGCGAACGATGTGGCCTGGCAGCTCGATGCGATCTGAGCGGCGGCCAAAATCCGCTTGAAGCCCCGCAACGCGGGAATGTTTCCGCCGGCTGCCTCGCTATTATAAGCGAACCGCGCGGAGATCGGTCACGGGCGCATGAGACTGTTGCTCGTCGAGGATAACGAGCGGCTGGCTGACCTCTTGAAACAGGGGCTGGCAGCGGCCGGATTCGCGGTCGACGTGCTGGCGACGGCGGCCGACGCGACCACCGCGCTGCGCACGGGCCACCGCGACGCGGTGATTCTGGACCTCGGTTTGCCGGACGCAGACGGGATCGAAGTCCTGACCGAGATGCGCGAGCGTGGCGATGCGACACCGGTGCTGGTGCTGACTGCGCGCGGCAGCGTGAGGGACCGGGTGTGCGGCTTGCAGAGCGGCGCCGACGATTACCTCGTCAAGCCGTTCGCCCTCGAAGAGCTGGTCGCGCGGCTGCAGGCCCTGATGCGTCGGCCCGGCCACCTGCTCGGCATTGCCCTGCGCCTTGGCAACATCACGCTCGACACGGTGGCGCGCCAGGTGTTCGTCGGCGGCTCGCCGGTCGCATTTTCGGCGCGGGAGGTTGCCGTGCTCGAGCATCTGCTGCGGCGGAGCGGCCGGGTGGTGCCCAAAAACCTTCTCGAAACCAGCCTTTATGGCCAATCACAAGAGGTCGGGTCGAACGCGGTCGAGGTCTACGTCCATCGGGTGCGGCGCCATCTCGCCGATATCGGAGCGTCGGTGCAGGTCCACACGGTGCGCGGCGTCGGCTACCTGATCGCAGAGGAACCATAGCGCGTGCGCAACTCGCGGTCCGTCGTCGGGCGAACGATCATCCTGCACCTCGTCGCGATCTTCGCGACCTCGATCATGATGCCGCTGGCGCTCTACCTGATGCTTAGGCAATCGGCGATCGACCTGCACGACAAGGCGCTGCGTGCGCAAGCGGAAGAGATCAGGAGCTATGTCGGGATCGGCCGGGACGGCGCGCTCCGGCTCGCGCTGCCGCAAGTCCTGGCCGAGCTTTATTCGGCAGCCTACGGCCGCTACGCCTACGCCGTGCTCGATTCCGACGGGCGCGTGCTGTTTTCCTCGCTGGGCAACGACGAGCCGGTCATCGCCCCGTCGCAGCTTTCCGCCAATACCGCCTATTTCACCAGCCGCCACCATGGCGTCGACCTTTACGGGGTCAGCCTGCCGGTCCAGGTGGCCGGGCGGCTGCTGTCGATCCAGGTCTCGCAGGACCTGCTGCATCGCGACGTGCTGATCGACGACATCGTCGCCGATTTCTTCTCCAGGGTGGGCTGGATCACCGCGCCGATCCTGGTGCTGCTGCTGCTGATCGATGTCGCGATCTTCCGCGGCGCGCTGCGCCCGATCGTCGCCGCGTCGGCGCTCGCCGAACGCATCGGCCCGACCCGGACCGACCTGCGCCTGCCCGAGGCCGGCATCCCGACGGAGGTGCTGCCGCTGGTGCGCGCCGTCAATCGGGCGCTGGAGCGCCTCGAGGAAGGGTTTCGCAGCCAGCGTGAATTCACCGCCGATGCGGCGCATGAACTGCGCACGCCGCTGGCGATCCTGCACACGCAGATCGACATGTTGCCCGACCGCGACGCGGCCCGCTCGCTGCGCGCCGACGTCGAGAACATGGCCCGCCTGGTCAATCAACTGCTCGAAATGGCCGAGCTTGAAACCGCGGTAATCGGTGCCGATGAGACCGCCGACCTGGTCGCGGTCTCGGCCGAAACCGCAGCCTTTCTGGCCCCGCTTGCGCTGTCGCGGCATCGCGCCGTCGCGGTCTCGGCGTTACGCAGCCCGGTGCTGGTGCGCGGCAATGCCGACACGATTGGCCGCGCCGTGCGCAACCTCGTCGAGAACGCGCTGGCCCACACCCGACCGAACACCACGGTAGAAATCACCGTCGATCCGGCCGGCGCAGTGCGCGTGTGCGATCGCGGGCCGGGCGTTCCGGTCGCCGATCGCGAACACATCTTCCGCCGCTTCTGGCGGCGGGAGCGACACCGGGTGGCGCATGCCGGGCTCGGCCTGTCGATCGTCGCCCACATCGCGCAGTTGCACGACGCGACGGTTTCGGTGACCGACGCACCGGGCGGCGGCGCCGAGTTTACCTTGCAGTTCCCGGCGGTTCTTGCGTCCGACCCAGTGCCGGCGCGCGAGCTTCACCCGGTCTGACCGGCCGCGCCTGATGCGCCTCGCAAGCGGCCTGCGCGGCGGCTATGCTGGGTCGGAACAAGGCTACAACCCCGAGGAGGAAACAAAAACATGGCCGAGACCCCGACCTTTGGCCGCTATGCCGAGATCCCCTACGACGAGATGACCGCGGAGCAGAAGGAAGGCTACCACTCGCTGATGGAGGCCCGCGGGCGGCTTCCCGGCCCCAACAAGATCTACGTCCACAACCCCAAGCTGGTGAAGGTGATGGGGCCGCTCGGCGCCTATTTTCGCACCGGCTATTCGCTGTCCGAGCGCGAGCGCGAGATCGCCGTCGTCATCGTCAACAGCAAATGCCATTCGATCTATCCGACAAACGCGCACGAGCGCGCCGGCAAGGCTGCCGGGCTGCCGGCCGACAAGGTCGAGGCTCTGCTCTCCGGCCTGCCGACCTCGTTCGACGACACGCGGGAGCAGGTCATCTATGAGATGGCCAAGTGCCTGACGGAATCGCGCTGGGTATCGAAAGGGCTGTTCGACCGCGCGGTCGAGGCGCTCGGCCACGAAGGCATCACCGACGTGATCTGCCTGATGGGCTTTTATACCAGCGTGTCGATGACGCTGGCGTTCTACGACGTGCCGGCCGGCGCCGAAGGCATGGCGCGCTGACCCGCGGGCAGGGCGCCGCCTATCAGCAGTACCACCGCTATGTCGGCGTTTGCCCGACCGGCTGGCGCGCGGTGACCCCGTATTGACCCGGCGCGGGCGAGGCCGGGCGCCCGACCTCGCCCCGCATCCGCCCTATCCCGAGCGAAACGATATCGCGTAGCATCGGCGGTAACGAATTAAGCCGAGGGGAACCGCCATGCTGATCGTCGACGCCCAGATTCACCTGTGGACCAAGGGGTCGCCGCCGCCGCATCACCGCCAGGTCTCGCATTACACCGCCGAGGAATGCCTGCAGGAGATGGACGAAGGCGGGGTCAGCGCCGGGCTCGTCCACCCGCCGGGCTGGGACAGCGATTCGGTCGCGGTCGCCGAGGCGGCCGCTGCAAAATACCCGAACCGGTTTGCGATCCTCGGCCACTTCCCGCCCGAGAAGCCGGAGAGTCGCGGGCTGATCGCCGGCTGGAAACAGCGGCCCGGCATGCTCGGGCTGCGCTGGGCGTTCACCCAGCCGCACCAGCAGACCTGGCTGACCGACGGCACGATGGACTGGCTGTGGCCGGAGTGCGAAA
>Ga0307372_10013230_pt1 | contig 10693 bp, 9 predicted proteins | sample OX1MG_FD_202533 | JGI IMG/M metagenome (GOLD analysis project Ga0307372, IMG submission 202533) | Soil microbial communities from Risofladan, Vaasa, Finland - OX-1 | ecosystem: Environmental > Terrestrial > Soil > Coastal area > Acid sulfate soil | place: Finland: Risofladan, Vaasa | collected... | reverse complement strand
CCCCGCGAACGCGACGCGAGGTCCGGAGCCGGCCGCGATGACCTCGGGCGGGGGAGGGAGGTCGCGATCGGGGATGAACGTGAAGATCTCGTGCGCCCAGAGATCGTTTCGCACCGCATCCAGGTAGACGGAGTTGGTGGCCATCTCAGCTGATGCTACCTGTCGGCGCGATCGGGCTCACCAATCGTTCACGGACGAGCGCCTCCAGCACCGTCGCGACCGCGCCGCGATCGCGCCCTGCAGCTACGGTCGCAACATGCGAGTGGAGCTCGTCGATGCTGCGCGGCGCGGGGGTTGCGAGCATGGCGCGGAGCACCGCGCCGCGCAGCTCCCGGGCGCTCCCCTTGTAGCGGACTGACGGGCGCCCTGCCGGCGCGGGTCCGATCGCGACACGTGGTCGGGATGCGCACCCGGTCGCGAGCGGACATCCATGGCACAGGGGACGCGCACGGCAATGAACGGCGCCGGTATCGAAGAGGGCATACGTGAACTCGCGAGAGCTCAGCGCACGCGGTCGCGCCGCGGTGAGCGCCGCCTCGAGCGCCGCGGTGTGGACATCACGCGGCTCGAGGCCCAGCGCTGCTCTGGCGGTGACCCGGGCGATGTTGACGTCCTGCGGCGGGACGCCCGCGTCTCCGAAGGCAAGGACGCGCAGCGCCCTGGCGGTGTACGCGCCGACACCGGGCAGCTCGCGCAGCCCTGCCTCAGTCGCCGGCCATCCGCGTGCGCGAAGGGCGTTTGCGGTGTCGTGGAGCGCTCGCGCCCGGCGTGGGTACCCGAGGCCCTGCCACTCGCGGAGGACGTCGTCGAGCGGGGCCGTGGCGCAGGCGTCGGGATTCGGCCAGCGAGCCATGAAGGATTCCCAGCGCCCGATGACTCGAGCAACCTGCGTCTGCTGGAGCATGACCTCGCTGACGAGGATCGCCCAGGGGTCGTCAGTGGCACGCCACGGCAGGTGATGCCGGCCGCTCTCCGCATACCAGCGCGCGAGCCCGCGGGTCCACACGCGTCGCAGTTTGTCAGACTTCCCGGCGCCGGCATCTTGAGGAGAACACGATATGGCGCGACACACGATCACTCTGATTCCCGGGGACGGCGTCGGCCCCGAGGTGAGCACGGCTGCGCGCCGCGTCATCGACGCAACGGGGGTCGACATCGACTGGGAGGTGCATGACGCCGGGCTCGGCGTCATGGAGCAGTACGGCGACCCCCTGCCGGCGCATGTGCTCGATTCGATCCGGCGCAACAAGGTGGCGATCAAGGGACCGCTCACGACACCGATCGGCAAGGGCATCAGGTCCGTCAATGTCGCGTTGCGCCGCGAGCTCGATCTCTTCGCGCTCGTACGACCATGCAAGTCGTACCCGGGAGTGCGCAGCCGCTTCGAGAACGTCGACCTCGTGGTGATCCGCGAGAACACCGAGGATCTCTACGCGGGGATCGAGTTCGCCGAAGGAGAGCCCGGAACGCTCGAGCTGATCGACGATATCGAGCGGCTCGGCGGTCGCAGGATTCGCCGCGACTCGGGCATCAGCATCAAGCCGGCGTCCATCTTCGGGACGCAGCGCGTCTTTCGATATGGGTTTCAGTGGGCCATCGACAACGGGCGCCACAAGGTGACGGCCGTGCACAAGGCCAACATCATGAAACACACCGAGGGCTTGTGGCTCCGCGTCGCCGAAGAGGTGAGCCGCGAGTTCCCCCAGATCGAGTTCGAGGACCGCATCGTCGACAACATGGCGATGCAGCTGGTGCAGAAGCCCGAGCTGTATGACGTGATGGTGATGCCGAACCTGTTCGGTGACATCCTCAGCGACCTGTGTGCCGGGCTCACCGGCGGACTCGGGTTGGCTCCTGGCGCGAACATCGGCGACGAGGTCGCCGTCTTCGAGGCGACCCACGGCAGCGCGCCGAAATACGCGGGACAGAACAAGGCGAATCCGATGGCCATGATGCTGAGCGGCGTGCTCATGCTTCGCCATATCGGTGAGGGCGCCGCGGGTGATCGCCTCGAGCAGGCGATCGCGCGCGTCATCGCGGAAGGCCGCAGCGTGACGTACGACATGAAGCCGGACCGGGACGATCCCACGGCAGTCGGCACGTCCCAGGTGGCCGATGCGGTGATCGAGGCGCTGGGGACCTCGCACAACGGCGTGTCGCACTGAGGCGGTTCCGGTGGACGTGATGGGTGAGCGGGTGCGCCTGCGCGCGCACACTGAGGCGGACGCCGAGTTCTTCGCGTCGTCGCTCGCGAACCCCGACGTAGCGCGGTTCCTTGCGGACTGGGCTCGCGGTCCCTATGGATCGAACCAGGCCCTCGAATTCGTGCGCAATCCGCGCCCTGACGCCGTCGGCTGGACGATCGAGTGCCTCGCGGACGGTCAACCGGTCGGAGCCACCGGCCTCCACGACATCAACCACAAGAACCGCAACTGCATGTGGGGCATCTGGATCGGGCCGCCCGATCGCTGGGGTCAAGGCTTCGGCACCGAGGCGTGCCGGCTCTGCGTCACCTATGCCTTCAAGCATCTGGCGATGGAGAAGGTGAGCCTCCACGTCTATGAGGGCAACGATCGCGGGCGGCGCGCGTACGAGAAGGCGGGTTTCGTCAGCGAAGGGCTCCTGCGACGCCACATGTGGCTCGACGGGCGGCTCCGTGATGTGGAGATCATGTCGGTGTTCCGCGACCACCCGCTCTACGCTCGCGCCGCCGGCGCGGGAACGGGGTAGCCGGGCGGCCTGATCTCGCGGCTCCATGACGAAGCGGTGACTACGGAGCGATTTCGAACTTGTGCCGGATACTGCTTCAGTCTTGAGCACCGCAACCCTGGTCCTGTCCTGGGCCGTGGGCGGCGCCTGCATCCTGCTGGGTGCGCTCACGGTCGAGGGCTGGCTGCGCAACCGCGACCGGACTCGCGCGTTCCTCGCGCTGTCGATCGTGCTGCTGTGCGTCTCCGGTCTTGCCGTGGCGGTGACCGTTGTCACGCACGAGCACAGCATCTGGACGAGCGACCTCACCCTGACGATGTTCCTGTGCTCGGGATGGGCTTTCTTCGCATTTCGCGCGGCGATGCTGCGGGTGCGAGTGCCGATCAGCACGGCGATCACCGCGTCGGTGGCGGCGGCCGTCGCGCTTGTCTGGCTGGCGGGCATCTCGCTGACGGGACCCGTCTCGATGGGACAGCGCGTCGTCAGCATGCTCGTCGCCGTGGTCTGGCTCGGGTGCGTGGCTGAACCCACGCTGCGGCTCTGGGAGATCTCTGAGACCGTGCCTCCGGTGCAGCGGGCACGACTGCGGGCGGTCACGCTCGCCTACGCCGGACTGGTGGTGGTGCTTGCGTTGTCGGTCGGCACCAGCGTCGTGCTGGGGCGTAACCGTCCGGAGCTGACGATCGCATTGCCCGTGCTGGCGGTGTTGCCGTTCTTCTACATCGGCTTCGAACCACCACGCTGGCTGCGTGCCTACTGGCGCCAGCGCGAGGAGGGACACTTCCGCGAGGCGTTCAACGACCTGGTCCTGTACTCGCCGGATCGGCAGCAGCTCGCGGATCGCGCCGTCGTCTGGGCTGCGCGCCTTGTCGGGGCCGAGGGCGCCGTGATCGCGACTCGCGACGGTGATGTCCTCGCGGTGCACAGCATCGACCGTTCCGAAGGATGGAAGCTCGTCTCGGACGTCATCGGGTTCGGACACGCTAGCGCTGCGAGCATGAAGGCCGCACCGCCGGGTGTGGTGCGTGTGTCGCTCGAGGCGCAGTTCAGCAGTGGTGTCATGGCGGTCACGTCAGGGCCGCTCACTCCGCTCTTCGGCGACGACGAGGCGCTTCGCCTCACGCAGCTCGCGACCGCGCTTGCTCCGGCACTCGACCGCGTGCTGCTCGTCGAGCGCATGCGCCGCAACGCGCAGCTGCTCGACCTCGCCTACGACGCGGTCACCACATGGAACGTGCAGACGCAGCTGATCACGTTCTGGAACAAGGGCGCTGAGGAGCTGTACGGATGGCGGAGCACTGAAGCGATCGGCTGTGATGCGAGCGAGTTGCTTCGGTCCGAGCTTCCGGCGAGCAAGGACGAGATCCTCATGCAGCTCCGCGCCGACGGCCGCTGGGACGGCGAGATCATCCAGACGACGAAACACGGAAAGCGCATCAGCGTGGCCACGCGCTGGGCGCTCCAGCGCGACAACGCGGGTTGGCCTGACGCCGTGATCGAGATCGCCAGGGATATCACCGCGGACAAGGTGGCGGCCGCGGAGTTGCGCGAGGCGCGCGACGTGGCGGAAGAGGCGTCGCAGGCCAAGAGCGAGTACCTCTCGCGCATGAGCCATGAGCTGCGCACGCCGCTGACGGCGATCCTCGGCTACAGCGACCTCCTGGAGATGCGCGATCCGCGCGAGGACCAGACCGAGGCGATCTCAGCCGTGCAGGAGGCGAGCGGTCACCTGCTCAGCCTGGTCAACGACGTCCTCGACATCGCGCGCATCGAGGCCGGCCGCGAAACGTTCTCGCGCGAGTCGGTGGCGCTCGAGGCGATCGTTGAAGAGTGCGTGCGCCTGGTCGCTCCGTCGGCGCTGAGCCGGCATAACACGGTGACCCGCGCACTTGGCGACTGTGCGCACGCGTACGTGCTCGCGGACAGGCAGCGCCTCGTCCAGGTGTTGCTGAATCTTCTGTCCAACGCGGTGAAGTACTCCGGCGAGGGCGCGCATATCTTTGTTGAGGCGTCGCGCGAGGTCGGCGTCGCCATCACTGAGGCAACAAACGGAGCGAGTGGCGCCCACGGCGACTGGATCCGGATCGCCGTACGCGACACGGGGCCTGGATTCACCGCCGAGGACAAGGCGCGTCTCTTCCAGCCATTCGAGCGGCTTGGCGCCGAGCGCACCACCGTCCCGGGGACCGGGCTCGGTCTGGCGCTGACGCGCAAGCTCGTCGAGGGGATGGACGGGAGCATCGGCGTCGACAGCGAACCCGGTGCCGGCAGCACGTTCTGGGTTCGCCTCCCGCGCACCGCCGGCCCGGGGCCGAAACCGCGCGTTCGCCGCAAGCCTGCCGTCCCGACGCCGGTGCTCACGTTTCAGCGAACCGTGCTCTACGTGGAGGACAACCTCGCGACGATCGGGATGATGGAGGAGGTGTTCGCGATGCGGCCGCAGATCCATCTGCTCACCGCCATGCAGGGCGGGTTGACACTCGAACTCGCGCGTGAGCACCTGCCCGATCTCATCGTGCTCGACCAGCACCTTCCTGACATTCCTGGCGACCAGGTTCTCGCGCAACTGCGCGCGGATGCGCGCACCGCCGGCATCCCGGTGGTGATGTGCAGCGCCGACGCCACCGAGCGGCGGCGCAAGCAGCTGCTCGAGGCCGGTGCCCACGCATACCTCACCAAACCGGTGAAGGTGCAAGACTTTCTGCGGATGCTCGACGAGGTGCTGACGGCCGCTCCTGTGACTCCCGCCTGAAGGACGGCGTGGCGGCGCCCGCATTCGACGTGCTGGTCGCCTCCGGCGATCGCGCGCCGTCGCCTGCGGAGCAACCGTATGGCGGAGCGCTCGCATTCCCGCCGGCGCCTCGTCCGTACGTCGTGGTGAACTTCGTCGCCTCGATCGACGGTGTCGCGTCGCTCGGCGTCACCGACGGCACCGATTCGAGCACGCTGAGCGGCAGCTCGCGGGAGGATCGGTATCTGATGGCGCTGCTGCGCGCATCGGCCGATGTGGTGCTCATCGGTGCCGGCACCCTCCGCGGGACGCCCGGCCACCAATGGGTTCCCTCCGCGGTTGCGGGCGATCAGGGGCAGCTCATCGAGGCGTACCGCGTGGCCACGCACGGGGTCGCCGAGCCGGCGCCACTCGTCGTCGTGTCCGGGAGTGGTCACTTACCGGCGCACGTCGCACTCGACGAACCCGCCACGAGCACTGCCGTGGTGACCACGCCGGACGGCGCCGGCAAGGTGAGGAAGAGTCATCCGCTCGTGAGCGTCATCGTGGTGGACGGCAGTGGCGAGATGAGCGGCACCGCTGTCATCGAAGCGGTGACCGGTGCATTCGGCGCCGGTCTCGTGCTCTGCGAAGGCGGTCCCTCGCTCTTCGGGCAGCTGCTAGCCGGCGGCACCGTTCACGAGCTGTTTCTGACCGTGTCGCCGAAGATCGCCGGACGTGATCACGACCAGGCGCGGCCGGGCGTTGTCGCCGGTTGGGCTGCCGCCCCGGACGCGCTGCACGACGCGAGGCTCGTCTCGGTCCGCCGTTCCAAGGATCACCTCTTCCTGCGATACAGCCTCGAAGCCTGAGCGGCGAACCCTGCGGACCGTATCGGCGAGCAGGACTTCCACCGCGCTGCCGCTCTCGCTCGCGCCGCGTACGGCGAGATCGAGCAGCTCGGGGTTGGTGCGGAGGAACCGGGTGGCGGCGTCGAGGACGGTCGGGTTCTGGGGCATGGCCACAGTCTCCGATGCGTCCGCGACACCTGCCTGTCGCTGATCTAATCCTCCGCCTTCTCAGACGGAGACTCAGCGTTACCGGCAAGGAGCAGATACAGCTTTCGGCGCGCTTCCTTGAGGATGCTGCGAGCCTCGGCGATGTGCGCCGCATCGCCGGTGCGGCTCACCTGCCACGTCGCCGCAAGGAGCTGGAACGCCTGGTCGCGGAGGTCGCGATGATCCCCGCCGACCGCTCCGGCAGCCTCGTCCCACGGTGCGGGCCCGGCAGCGAGGCGCTTCGCCTCCTCACGCCCGGCGTCGGTGAGCTCGAAGACACGGCGCCCGCCCTCAGCGTCGACGGCGCGGATGAGGCCCTCATCCTCGAGTTGCTGCAGGGTGGGGTAGACCGAGCCCGGGCTGGCTCGCCAGGCACCGTCGCTGCGGCGCTCGAGCTCCTGGATGATCTGGTAGCCGTGCGACGGCTTCTCGGCGAGCAGGACGAGGATGGCCGCCCGGACGTCGCCACGCGCAGCGCGCCGGCTGTGGCCGAACCCGTGCGCGGGACCGCCGTGACCCATGCCCGGCCCGAATCCAGCCGCGAAATCGGCTGCTTCGAACGGCGGCCAGCCACGCCGGTGGCGGTTCCGAACGCCGTGCTCGACCTGGTGGCGGAGGTGGTGAAACCGGCGAGCGGCTTCCAGGTGGGACCACCCGTGCTCGCCGTGCTCGTGGGGATCATGTCCGTCTCTGGTCATTGGATGGGCTCCAAGTGATGGATCATTCCTCCATCGAACGATATATCGAGACGGATCGTTTGTCAAACCGACTTCAGGCGCTCGCGGACCAGTCCAGGTCCATCTGCGCGAGCATCGCTGCCGCGACGCGTGGCGCGTCCGGCAGGTCGATATCGAGCTCGTGATTGCGCGCGAAGCCGCCCCCGGACCAGTTCGCGCTGCCGAACACGATCGACGTGGCATCGGCGACGATCGCCTTCGCGTGCAGCAGCTCGCCGTGGGTGCGGTACCAGCGCACAGCGATGCCGTCGAGCTGAAGGGCCGCATAGGAGGGAGCGCTCGACGGCTGCGACGGGTCGAGGAGCACTCGAACCTGGACGCCGCGCGCTGCGGCGGCCTCCAGCGCGTGCACGATCCCGGTGTCGGTGAGCACGAAGAGCTCGAGGTCGAGGCTGTGTGCGGCGCTGTTGATGAGCGCCAGCGCAAGCGGGCGGATCTCCGCGCCGGGGAGCGTCGCCACAACGACGATGGAGGGATCGGGGAGCGAATCCGGGACGGTGACCGCACGTCCGCACGTGACGAGGTCGCGCAGGAAGACGCGGTCGAGGTTGGCAACGACGGGGCCGGTGAGCTCGGCATCGTAGTCGTGGTTGGCCGGAGAGCGCACGCCCCAGTTGATGCCACCGACCACAGCAACGCGCGCGTCGACGACGAGGAGCTTGACGTGGTCGATCATCTGCGCGCGGATGGGGTAGTCGATGACGTCGACGCCGTGCGTTCGCAGGAGCGCCGCGGTCGCGAGGCTGCTCAGCTCGGACGGATCGTCGATGACGGTCACCGCCACCCCACGCTCCCGCGCGCGGATGAGGGCGTCGGCGAGAGCGGGTTGACCGAACTCGTAGATCTCGACGTGGACGCTCACGCGTGCGCCGTCGATGAGGGCGCCGAGCCGCGCGAAGGTCAGTGGACCGCTCCGCAGCAGCGTGACCTCGTCGCCGCCGACGGTCGCCGGCGCGGCCGGACCAAGCAGCGCCGCCGGCGCCGGCTCGGTGGTGCGACCCGCGGCCTGGGCGCTGTCGCACCCGGCCAGAATCGCAACCGCGAGGACCATCGCGGCGCCCCGGCTGAGCATCCCACATGTCATACACTGTGCGGACATTTCGCTCAGACAGTATCACAGATCAGCGTAGGTCGGCGCGATCAGTGACGGGCAGCGCGCGGGTGGAGCGCGCCGATCCACCTATACTCGGCCCGTGCTTTGCCAAGGAGGCGTTGTTGCGTGAAGACCGCTCTCAGCGTGGCCCAGGTGGTGATCGGGGTTCTCGCGGTCCTTGGCATCCTCCTCCAGACCCCGAAAGCGACCGGGCTCGGTGGGACCATCGGTGGTGGAGGAGACTCGGGCGGCGGGTACCGCCGGAGACGCGGCCTCGAGGCCAGCCTGCTGCGGTTCTCCGCGGCGATGATCGTGCTCTTCGTCGTCGTCTCGATCCTCGCCACCTACGTCACCAAGTAACGTGGCTGCGCCGGCACAAGGCGCTTGAGGTCGCCGCCGGGTCACTCCTCAGTCTGCTCGCCATCGGGTCACTCGGATACGCGCTGTCGCTCCACTTCGGGCTGATCGGCGGTCCGCAATTCACCGAGGCGCTGGTGGTGAGCGAACGTCCGCTGTCGCTCAACCCCCTCATTGACGCAGCCGACCCTGCCGTCGTCGACGTCGGTGACCTGCTCTATCGGTCCCTGCTGAAGCTCGACAGCACGGGCTACCCGCGGCCGGACCTGGCCGCGACGTTCACGGTGAGTCCGAGCGGTCTGGTGTACACGGTCTCGCTCAAGCCGGACCTCGTGTGGTCCAACGGGACGCCGATCACCGCGGACGACGTGGTGGCGACGACGAAGTTCGCGCTCTCCCCACAGGCAAGCGATCCGACGTTGAGCACCGCGCTGCGCGGCGTCACCGTCGCCGGGGACCAGTCGATCATCACGTTCACGCTCGCCACGCCCCGCGCATCGTTCGCGTCAACGCTCACCGAGCTCCCGATTCTTCCCCTCGGCGGGCTGAGCGAAGCGGCGACCCTCGCGACTGCCGCGAGTCCCACCAAACCCCTGCCGACGTCCGGCCCCTACGATGTTCAATCCACGAGCGCGCTCGCCATCGATCTGCAGCCCAACCCGCACGCTGCGCGGCGTCCGGGCATCACCTCGTACGAGCTGCGTCTGTTTCTCACGTTCGTCGATGCCGCCGGCGTATTCGCCCGGGGGAACGTCAACGCGGTGCTGGCGACGACGCCGGAGGAGCTGACGACGCTCCTGCACGTCAAGGGCGCGCAGGCGGAGACGATGACGACGCCGGATTTCGTCGACATGATCTTCAACGAGCGGGTCCCCGCGCTCGCGGACCCCGTGGTCCGGCACGCCATCGGCAGCGCCATCAACCGGGCGTCGATCGTCGCCGGCGCCCTGGATCGAAGCGGCGGCGTCGTCCAGACGGGGCCGTTCTCGGTGGGGCTGCCCTGGGTCGGCCGGCCGGCCCCCGAAGCGGTGTCGCCGGCCGTCTCGGAGGAGGTCCTCACGCACGACGGGTGGGTGCCCGGTCCTGATGGGACACGCCGCAAGGGTTCGGCTCCGCTCGCGTTCACCCTCGACGTCCCCGCGATCGACCCGCTCCCGGTCGTCGCCGCGGAGGTGGCGGGGCAGCTCGGCGCGATCGGGGTGCGCGTGACCGTCAAGGTGGTGGCGCCGTCGAACTTCCTCAACGGCACCCTCGACACCGGCGACTTCCAGCTCGCCATCGACTCCTGGAGCCCCGGGCCCGATCCGGACGTGAGCGCCTTCTGGCGGTCCAACGCGGTGCCGCCGCGCGGCTATGACGTCTCCGGCGGCCCGGTCGACCCCTTCCTTGATTCCGCGCTGGACACGCTCGCGGAGTCGCCGGACCTGATGCTGCGACTGCACGCCGCGGGTCAGGTAGCGACCCTCCTGGCGGCCGACGCGCCGGCGGTCTTCCTCTACACGCCGCAGGTCTCGATGGTCTTCGGATCACCGATGCCCGTGGCGCCGATGCCGGCGCTGGGCGACGAGGGCGATCGTTACAACGACATCGCTTCCTGGCAGTTGCGGTAGGTCGGTCCGGGCGCTGGTACCATCACCGGGCACCTGCCGAGGTGGTGGAACTGGTAGACACGCAGCGTTCAGGGCGCTGTGCTCGTAAGGGCGTAAGGGTTCGATTCCCTTTCTCGGCACGCCGATTCCATTGCAGTGGCGCCAATTTCGGTTTCGCTGGGCCGATACCTCCTGCGGGAGGGCTCTGAGACGAGGCCCGAAACGCGCGTTAATCGCGTCGACCAAGGCCTCGGTGCCGGCGTGGGTCACGTGGGCGTAGAGGCGGAGGATCATGGCCACGCTGCACCACACGGGCCAAGGTCCCAACTGTCTATCGGCACCTACAAGGTTTGGGTCGGCTGCCCCCGCCCCATGCGATCGCTGGTTGACAGCACTCAACGATCCAGCGCCTGGCGGAAGCTGTTCGCTCTGAGGAGAGC
>Ga0307372_10013229_pt1 | contig 10694 bp, 11 predicted proteins | sample OX1MG_FD_202533 | JGI IMG/M metagenome (GOLD analysis project Ga0307372, IMG submission 202533) | Soil microbial communities from Risofladan, Vaasa, Finland - OX-1 | ecosystem: Environmental > Terrestrial > Soil > Coastal area > Acid sulfate soil | place: Finland: Risofladan, Vaasa | collected... | reverse complement strand
GCTCCTTTGGGGGCCGATAAATGCTATGGCGGTCGTACAGGAAATCGGCGCGCAGAAAGGCCTTCTCACACGCGACAGGATAGAAACGTACCTCGCTCAAGCGCCAGCAGATTACGCCGTTACCGCGCTTTGAGTCGTTATTTCTGATTCAGAATCGATCGTTGGAGCGGAGCGTAGACTGTCTCGCTCCCGCCGAATGTGGCAGCAATGGCATCCGTAGTCGCAACATGCACAATAAGCAGCGCCGCCCCCGAACCCGCGATAGTCACGAGGAGTATGGCGAAATAGGTGTTGATTTTTTCTTTCATATTTTCGGCATGCGTGTACACGCACGCGCGACTTCCTGAATGTCGGTGGCAGCGAGACCGTAGTGTGCGAGAAGCTCGTCCGGCGAGCCCGACTGGCCGAATTGGTCGGCGATGCCGAGACGACGGACGGGCACCGGATGATGTTCGGCGAGAAATTCCGCAACCGCGCTACCGAAGCCGCCGGCGATTTGATGTTCCTCGACCGTGATGACGCGGTCCGTCCGCCTTGCGACATCAAGTACGGCTTCAGTATCGAGAGGTTTTATTGTTGGAACGTGTAAAACAATTGTCCCGATGTTTTCTTTCGCGAGAGCGGCGGCCGCGACAAGCGCCGCGTGACTCTGCGGACCGGTTGAAAGTATCGCTATGACGGGATTGTCCGATTCAAAAAGCTTAAGCGCCTTCCCTATCTCAAACGGCGTTTCGCTGGTGGTGAAAACAGGCGTCGGCGCGCGACCGAAGCGGATATAGACCGGCCCGTCCGTCCGCGCGACGGCGATGACTGCCTTCTTCGCCTCCTCGCGGTCTGCGGGCGCGATGACCGTCATGTGCGGGAGCATGCGCATCATACCTATATCCTCGAGCATCTGATGCGTCGCACCGTCCGGACCAACCGAAACGCCCGCGTGCATCCCCATAATTTTTACTGGCCTCTGATTGAGGGCGATGGTGGTGCGAATTTGCTCGTAATTCCTGCCTGGATTGAAGCATGCATAGGACGCGATAAACGGAATCTTCCCCGCCGCAGCCATCCCGCTTGCCACCGTCGCCATATTCTGCTCGGCCACACCAATCTCGATGAATCGCTCAGGAAATTCCTTCTCGAACCATTCGGCACGTGTTGACTCTTTGAGGTCGGCGCAGAGCACGACGACGCGCGGGTCGGCTCTTCCTGCATCAATGACGCCTGCGCCAAACCCGTCGCGCGTCGGCGCTTTCTCGATATCATCCGCAAATACGTTTGCGGAAAGCTTTGCGTCGGCACTATGCATATTCGTGCGGGAGCTTTCCCTTCATGGTGCGCAACTCTTTCAGAAACCGGTCGCCCTCCTCTTTGGTCGGCGGCTTGCCGTGCCAATGGTAATCGAATTCAATTTCGGGCACACCCTTCCCGGGAATCGTGTGTGCGATGATGAGCGTTGGCTTCTCGTACACGGCCTTCGCCTCTTCGACGGCGGCGATGAACTCCGAGATGTTGTGCCCGTCCACTTCGAGAACGTGCCAATTGAACGCGCGATACTTATCCGCAATTGGCTCGAGCGGCATCACATCCTCCGTCATACCATCAATCTGGATGTTGTTGCGGTCGAGTACCGCAGTGAGATTTCGGAGCTTATTTTTTCCCGCGAACATCGCCGCTTCCCACGTATTTCCCTCCTCGTGCTCGCCGTCGCTCATGAGGCAGTACACGCGTTGTTTTTTATTGTCCATGCGAAACGCGTAGGCGATGCCAGACGCCTGTGAGAGCCCTTCGCCGAGCGGACCAGAGGTCGTCTCGAGTCCCGGCAGACGCACACGTTCTGGATGTCCTTGGAGCCGGCTACCGAACTTGCGAAGCGTAAGGCACTCTTCCACGGGGAAATACCCGGCGTGCGCGAGCGTTGCATAGAGCACTGGGCAGATATGGCCGTTGGAAAGCACGAGCCGATCGCGCTCCTCCCACTGCGGATTCTTCGGATCGTGTTTCAAAATATGAAAATAGAATGCTGTGAAGATGTCCGCCATGTCCAAGGGGCCGGCCGTGTGTCCACTCCCAGCCGCGACGAGCGACGTAAGTATCGTCTCGCGGATAGCTTCCGCCATTTTCTCGAGCGCACGTATCTGTTCGTCCGTAAGTGCCATTGTGTATTAGAGTACCATGCGCGACTTTCGCGCTATTAGAAGTTGCAAAGCGGTACACCCGTACCCCACCAGTTCGTACTCACGTTGACGCCGGTCTTGCACCATCCATTTGCTCCAGTATATACATAGAAGCCATAAGAATTGGACGCCCAGACATATTGATCACCATCGTTGATGAGAATCTGCGGGATCACGGAAATGTCTTTCGGCACGAGATAGGCTGACAGGTCCGATAAGCTGTAACCAGCATTCGCGCTGCCATACTGCGGGTATGTATTGTAATCATTGAAATAGAGTTCCATGGCAATCTCCAGGGACTTTATATTTGAGATGCGCGCGGCGTCATTTCCCTTGCTACGGGCGGTATTGAGCGAAGCGAGCACGACTGCCGAGAGGATTCCGATGATGGCAATGACGACGAGCAATTCGATGAGTGTAAAACCCTGTACGCGATGATGTCGAGACATGAGCGATCGTCTCAGTAGTATCATGGCATTGTAGTCCCAGGGGGGAGCAGAACATTTTGCCCTTCCTTGAAGAGTTGCACCGGTGGGTTACTCGTACCGAAGAATGAGACTAAAAAGAAGGAAGCGAACGCACAGACTACAACGACTGCGAACAAAAAGTATTCCGCGCCTTTTCTTGTCTTTACAACGCCAGTGGTGAGCACGAGTCGGACGAGAGTCGATTCTTGTGGCAGACTGTCTGGCCGCCGAGATTCCTGCTCCTCATCAAAGCGCACATCGATCATACAAAAAATGTATCATACGCCGTACGGGCTTTGAAGCGCTTCGAATGCCGCGACGGCGGCGAAAGGGTTAGCGGCGCGAAGGATGGCGGAACCTACGACAAGGTTTGCCGCGCCGAGCGCGAGCAGGCTCTTCGCGTTCTCGAGCGAGACGCCCCCGTCAACTTGAAACGGCAAAGCAGGATACAGCGTGCGGAATGTTTTAATTTTTTTAAAAATGCGCTCGTCAAAGGATTCCCCCTGCTTCCCTATCCGCGCGATGCCCATAAACTGCACGTATTCAATTTCGTGGAGACACGGCCTGATGAGCGCGAGGTCGGCCGCGATGTTGAGCGCGAGACCGAGGGAAATGAAACTGCCGTATCGGTCGCGAACGGAGGCGAAAAGCCGCGGCAAATCGGAAGCGCTCTCGGCATGGAAAGTAAGCCGCGATGCGCCGAACGCAAGCCACGCTTCCGCCGCAGAAAGAACGTCGAAACACATGAGATCGACCTCGTACGCGACATGCTCGAGCGCGGGCAACATCTCGCCGTGCTTGAGCATGTTCTGGAATTCTTTCGGTGCGGTATACGGCCAGGAGGCCGGGGCGGCGAGACGGCCGTCGACGACGTCAATCTGTATCCGAGAGACCGGAGGAATTGATGCAAGGAGCGCGAGTTTCTTTTCAAGATCGCTTCGCGAGGAGGGAAGCACAGCCGGGACAGTAAGACTCATACGGTTAAGGATCGTTATAACAGCCAGGTTCGCTCACGTAACTCGGATACTCGCCTTTTGCGCCGCTACTGCCGACGCAATACCAGTTCCCGTCATTGAGAGCTATCATAAATGAATAGGCGGTCGCGCAACCGACTGTTGTATTGGAATATATACGGTATGCGCCAGCGGGCGCCCAAATATCTCCCGCATCGTTAAATATGGTATTGCAAATCGCTTGTGCTTTTGCCGCATAGGTGCCGGAAAATATGGTGTTGCATGTTCCTCCGTTTGCGGTTGTCCAACCGTACTGTAGTTGGCAATACCCCCCGTAATCAGAGCGATTGAGTTCCATTAAAGTTACCAACTGGGAGGCCTCCTCCTTAATGGTTGCGTCTTTCGCTTTATTTCGGGCGGTACTTAAGGACGCGAGGACAACTGAAGAGAGTATTCCGATGATCGCAATCACGACGAGAAGTTCGATAAGTGTAAAACCCTTACTGTTTCCCTGGTACGTTTTCATGCTGCTGAATGCACGGCTCATTGGTTTACAGGCATCTGTTCCAGTGCCGCAGCAGGAGGTTGTTGCGGCGTATGCCCACCACTAGGAATTAAAAACCATGAAATGACCGCCGCCGCTATCGCGATTCCCAACAACACATACTCCGTCTGTTTGTCGGTGGAGACGATACCGGTGGCGAGCACGAGCCGAACGAAAAGCGGTTTCCGCCCGATTTGCGCCGAACGCTGGTACTGATCCTCCTCTTCGTCAAATTGGATGCCCGCCATGGCGGTAGTATAACCCCACTTCCACCCCCTTAAATGCGTGCTACTGCGAATAGTTACCCACCACCCAACTAAATTCGGTTTGCCAATTCCGCCCCGAACAATTCCAACCGGGACTTGAAGGGTATGGATTCCCTCCATATCCGTCGGTCACACGAATACCGAGCACATAGTATGCGCCGCGCGAAGCGTCGCATCCATAACTCCCAGCCGGGTAGAGATAATAGGCGTAGTTGCCGCAAGAGTTTTCCCACGCTGCCGTTGGATCCTTCACGCCCTTCGGTATGTCGCCATCGGCGACCAGCGCGGACACGAAATTGTTGTTGGAAGCGTCTGAACCGGTAGATTCCCAACCACCGCATCCGGAATTATTTGAAAATGGGTAGCCGTTGTTCTTCAGGTTATACAATTCGAGCGCGGTCTGGACTTGGTGCATATCAGAAAGACGTTTCGCGTCATTCGCCTTTCCACGTGCAGTATTGAGAGAAGCGAGTACGACCGAAGAAAGAACTCCTATAATCGCTATAACGACGAGGAGTTCAATGAGGGTAAATCCGCGTTTCATGATTTTCAATTCCTGGGCTGTTGCGCGCCCTGTTGCAACTGCGTGATGCGCTGAATATCCGTGTTTGATAAGCCGGTCGTATTGTTCCCCGTAAGTAAAAACATTCCGGTAATGAAAAAGCCGAGGAATGCGATTCCCAACAACACATACTCCGCCTGTTTGTCGGTGGAAACGATGCCGGTGGCAAGCACGAGCCGAACGAAAAGCGGTTTCCGCCCGATTTGCGCCGAACGCTGGTATTGCTGCTCTTCGTTAAATTGGATATCCGCCATGGCGGTCGGTATAGCCCTCTAGAACTTTGCAAGACGGCGGGTGTGACGCGGCGAGTCCGAGAAAGGCGTGTCAAGAAATATATGTACGGCTTCTTCTGCTTCTTCACCGCTCACGAAACGCGCACCAATGGAGAGTACGTTCGCATCGTTGTGCCGACGGGCGAGCCGCACGAGATCAAAGCCGTCTTCGGAATGACCTCCTTCGATATCAAGCGCCGCCGTCACCTTCATCTCGCCGTAAAACACGGCAGCGCGGACGCCAGGGATGCGATTCGCGCACATCGCTTCGCCCTGCCCGCTGCCGCCGATGATGATGCCGCACGCGCCCGACTCGTCCGCCACGCGCTTTGCGAGCGGCGTCACGAAATCCGGATAGTCATCTTCCGGGTCGAGTGCGTGCGCGCCGAGGTCTTCAAGGTCGTACCCCAGGGTTCTGATATGCTCAAAGAGGGCGTTCTTGAGCGCGAATCCGGCGTGATCAGCAGCGAAATAGATTTTAGACATTGGCGGTGGCAATCACGTGCCGCACAAGCGATTCTGTATACCCCACTTCGTTATCGTACCAGGCGAGCACCTTCACGAGATTACCGTCGACCACGCGCGTCATCCCGAGATCCGCGATCGAGGCATAGGGCTCGCCGATGATATCGCTTGAGACGAGTTCTTCGTCGGTCGTGGCAAAAAGACCTTCCCAGCGCGGCGTGCGAGCCGCCGCGCGCAGTATTTCATTCACTTCCTCCCGCGTCGTCGGGCGCTTCGCGATAAACGTGATGTCCGCTATCGAGCCGGCGGGCACCGGCACGCGAAGCGAGATGCCGTCAAACTTCCCGGCAAGCGGCCCGTACGCTTGCGTTACGGCGGTCGCCGCACCGGTCGAGGTCGGCACGATGTTCTGCGCTGCCGCTCGCCCCTCCCTCATGTCCTTCTTCGACGGTCCATCGACGATAGCCTGGCTTGCCGTGTATGCGTGCGTCGTCGAGAGAATCGCCTTCTCAATGCCGACGGCTTCGTCGAGAATCGCAATGACGGGACTCGCTGAGTTCGTCGTACAGGAGGCATTGCTCGTTATCTTGCAGGTCGCAAGTTTTTCCTCATTGATGCCCATTAGCACCGTCGCGCCGAGCGATTCGTCGCCCTTCGCCGGCGCACTGATGACGACGCGCCGTGCACCCGCAGTGATGTGCGCCTGCGCTTTTTCGTAGTCGGTAAAAAATCCCGTTGACTCGACGACAACGTCGATGGCAAGATCCTTCCACGGCAATTGCGCGGGGTCTTTTTCCGAAAAGAATTTCACCTCCTTCCCGTCGACGACGAGATTCCCGCCCTTCGTTCCAACCGGAAACGGCGCCTCACGATACACCGTGTCGTGCTTGAGCAGATAGGCGAGATTCTCGAGCGAGCCGAGGTCGTTCACCGCAACAACCTCAATGCCGCGTCCCTGCGAGCGACGAGTAAACGCCCGCCCGATGCGCCCGAATCCGTTAATTGCAATGCGAATAGCCATACGAAAAATTAATTATCTAAGTACGGTTAAGTATACCATCGCCTCCTTGCGAGAAAGGAACGTCGTACGTCTCCACTTACAGGGTGGTTGAGGTGGCAGTAGTCGTCGACGCGGTTGTGGTGGTTGTCGTACTTGCGGTAGAAGTAACCGTTGGCGCCACGACGGAGACGACGCGCGAAGCACTTCCTGTGTTCCCCGCCGAGTCGGTCACCGAATAGGTCAGGGTGTATATCCCGATGGTCGTCGTGCTCACAGTACCGGTCTCCACTATCTTCGCCGTGAGAGTACCGTCCACGCTATCGAGGGCGGTCGCGCCCGGATCGGTGAAGGTGTCGCCGAGGTTCAATTCCATCGCCGCAGAGCCGTTTAGCGTTACGACCGGCGGCGTGGTGTCGGAGGATGCGGTCGTAGTCGCTGTTGCGGCGATCGTTGTAGTTGTGGTCGTCGCCGCGCCGACAGAAACAGTGCCGTCGGGATTGCCGACGATGACCGAGCGTATCGCAGTCGCAACGTTGCCGGCCGCGTCGGTCGCCTTGTACGTGATGATATAGGTCGTGGGACTCGAGGTGTCGATGGTGGTCGAGGAGACGACCTGCTGGATGCCGTTGATGAAGGTGATGTACGGATCGGTACCGTCAACGTCATCGGTAACGGTCACGCCCGGCTCCGTAAACGTACTGCCCACCGAGACATGCACCGGATTGTCACCGAGCAGGGTAATCACGGGCGGAATCGTGTCCGGGCCGCTCGACTGCGAGACGCTCGGGAACGAGCCGTCCGGCGTGCTTGTCGCTATCTGCCCCTCCGTCTGCACAAGGAAGTAGTCGAATGAGACCGCGTTCGCTTGCGGCGCGGAGAGCACGACGCGGAAGGAGCCGACGGCCTTGTCGCTCACCCACCACGAGCCCGTCACCTGCGCATTGAAGGTGATGAATACCTTGGTCGTCGGCAGCACAAGAGCATTGTTCACTTGCGCCACTGTGTTGCCAGCGAGAATTGTTACGCTGCCCGCGCTGCTGGTCCCGTTTGAGTCCGTGCTTGCGACCAACTGGCGAAAGACGAGCGTGTTGAACTGCGCGATTCCCTTCTCTATTAAGACGCCGAGGCCGCTAAACGCGCTCGCGAGTGATGTGGTGCCGAGAGTTATCGGCGAACCGCTCGCGCTGCTCACCGCCCCGCTCTCGAGCATCGCCACGCGCGCTTCAAGCGAAGTGAGACGAGTATCAAGCGCGTCAACCTTCCCCGCGAGCACCTGCACGCCAGAGAGCGTGAAGGTGGCGAGCTTGTAGAGGTCCACGCCCTTTCCGTCGGGTGAGAGGATTTCAGGTGCGATGGTTTGCGCATCCTCCGCGATGAAGCCGAGGCGGAGCGGATCGTTCTGCGGTTCTATTTTGTAGAGGTAGGTGGCGGCTTTCAGTTGCAGGAGCTGGTTGTACATATCCTCGGTCGTGCTTGCATCCACGTAGCTGATGTCGTCTTTTGCCGAGCGGGTGGAGGTGTTGACGAAAGCGATGGCGCCTATGTCGCCTGCCACGGTCAGTGTGTTGTGGGGGGTCGTGGTGCCGATGCCGATACTGCCGGTCGTCGGGTCAATGGAGAAATCGCTCGGCGCAAACCAATATTGCGGCGAGACAAATACATCAACCTTCCCCGTACCAGAACCGGAGTAGGCACCAAGCGCGATGCCGATAGTCTGTCCGCTGTGAAGCGCCTTCACCGCAACGCCCGGCGTCGTCGAGGAGAGCATCAGCCGATCGCCGATGTCGATGGGGCCGTTTGCGCCCGACACCGACACCGGCACGCGGCCGGAGAGCGCAACTGGAGCGACCGTCTGCCCGACGGTCGCGCCGTCCGCGCCGCCGAGCACCATGCCCGGAGCCGTCGAGACCGCTCCGAGGAGCAACACCGAGCTTGTCGCGGTGGTGATGAATCCCGGATTACTCGAATCAAGACCGACCAGCGTTGCGGCGGGAAGTGCCGCCGAGGCCAAATAATTCTCGGCGACGTCGTACGCGCCGGTATTGGCGGTTTGGTAGTAGATGTTGCCCGCCGCCGTGCCGCAGGCAACCGTCGCCGATCCCGGACCAAGATCGAAACAGCCAGAACCGGTAACCGTAAGTTTGCTCGTTGGCGTCGTCGTCCCGATGCCGACGTTGCCAGTACCTAGAACTACCATATTTGCACCGGCCGCAGTGGTGTCATTAGTAATGTTCCCTCCAATCCCCACAGTCCCTCCGGGAGCAACAGAAAGGTTGTCGTAACTGTTATTGGTGAACAATCCAAATGGGTGATTCGTTATCGTGCCGAAAGCGAAGCGACTGCCGCTCGAGCCGAACGTGAACTGCAGATTGACACCGCTGATTGTGTTGTTAATGAGCAAATCATTGTTGTAGAGAGTTCCGGTACCGTTTATGACAAGCGGATGAAACGAGCTAGTATCTCCGGTACCGACTACCGTGAGTGAGTTTGCCGAGGGCTGTGTCCCAATTCCCACATTGCCCGAAAAGTAAGCTGAATTGCCACCAGAACTGGAAACGGAGAGGAGCTGGCTCGGACTCGTCGTCCCGATGCCGACGTTGCCGCCGTTCGTCACGACAAAATTTGTGGCAGTGGATGAACCAATTGCGAAGGCGGGACCGGTAATACCATTTTGGTTCACCGACAACTGCGCCCAAGGGGAAGAAGAAGCGACACCGATGCTCCCATTGACCGGCGCAGAAGAAACGACGGGAGAGGAGCCAGAAGAAGAATAAATACCGGTGCCGTAGAGGAGATTACCGATGTTGAGCTGATTTGAGGCAGTGGCGGAGGGAGCATCCACGTTGGCGCCGATGACAATGTTTCCGGCGCCGGAAGTAATACCATAGCCGGAGTTATAGCCGAGGAGGGTGTTGTAGTCGGAGCCGGTGATGGCGCTGTAGCCGGATTGGTAGCCGAGGTAGACGCCGCCTTGGTTGGAGTAACTGGCATTCCCATATCCAGCAAGCATACCAATGGCGGTAGAGGAAGTCGCCGATTGGTTGTTAAAGAGAGCGTCCATACCAATGGCGACATTGCGGGAGCCAGTGGTGTTCTGGTAGAGAACGTACCCTCCGGAGGCAGTGTTGTAGTTGCCGCCAATGTTGCTAGAGAGGGCTTGGTAGCCAGAAGCGGTGTTCTCGACACCTGAGGTGTTGGAGGAGAGGGCCAAGGAACCAAGAGCGGTGTTAAATGAGCCGGAATACAATGAGGAGCCGGGATTCGTTGTGTAATTGGCAACGTTTTCGAGTGCCTGGTAACCGATTGCCGTGTTAGATATCGAAGAAGTCGCGTAGGTGAGAGCCTGCCACCCGACGGCGGTGGAGAAATTAGAAGCGGAGGTGAGGTGCGAGCCAGCTGGGCCGACAAGAACAGTGTCGTTGGTGCTGGAGGCGTAAAGGATGTTTATTCCCGCCTGCTTGTAGCCCGAATACTGGTCAGTATTAACGAAGCCGGCGACATCGAGTTTGTATGCGGGGCTCGCGGTGCCGATGCCGACGTTGCCACTGCTGTTTATTCTCATTCGCTCTGAACCATTAGTGTAAATGGTGTAATAGTTTGAGCCAGGGACAATATAAGCCTGGTTATTACCAGCGGCGTCGCCAAATGTAATTGCCGCACTGCCTGTATAGATTGCTGCTGACACAGAACCGTTTGTGGTAGTAAAAGCATTACCATATCCAGTCGTGGTGAGCGCAACTGCTGTAGCATTAGGACTGGTAACACTCAATGTTTGTGACGGACTCGTCGTTCCGATGCCGACGTTGCCGTTGTTCTGAACCACTAAATTGGTCGTCGTATTGTTCATCACTGTCAGAGAACGACCGGTGGAGACGCCGACAACGTTGATGTATAGCCCCTGGTTATTGCCGACATTGCCTCCGGAATTTAATTGCTGAATCTTTAGAACCGGATCGTTAGCCGCGTTTGTGACCTGGAAATTAGCTAATCCGCCGCT
>Ga0307372_10013226_pt1 | contig 10696 bp, 9 predicted proteins | sample OX1MG_FD_202533 | JGI IMG/M metagenome (GOLD analysis project Ga0307372, IMG submission 202533) | Soil microbial communities from Risofladan, Vaasa, Finland - OX-1 | ecosystem: Environmental > Terrestrial > Soil > Coastal area > Acid sulfate soil | place: Finland: Risofladan, Vaasa | collected... | reverse complement strand
ACCGGGCCCTGGTCGAGCGGGGCTGGTTGGCTCCCGGATGGCCCGAGGAGTTCGGAGGCCAGGGCCGGGACCCCCTGGAGATGCTGGCGTTCATGGAGGAGTTCCACAGGGCCGGAGCTCCGACCTATGCCGTCGGCACCACCCTGATGGTGGCCAACATCATCCGTCATATCGGCACCGACGAGCAGAAGCGGCTGGTCATCCCTCCCGCGCTGAGCGGGGAGGTCATCATCGTGCTCGGGTTCACCGAGCCGGAGTCGGGCTCCGATGTGGCCGCCGCCCGGACCAGGTGACGAATGGGTGGTGAACGGGCAGAAGATGTTCACGACCAACGCCCAGGAGGCCGACTACGTCTTCATGCTCACGCGGACCGATCCCGACGTCGCCAAGCACCGGGGCCTGACCACGTTTCTGGTGCCGCTGCGCCAGGCCGGTGTGGAGATCCGCCCGGTGTACACCCTGTCGGGCGAGCGGACCAATCTGACCTTCTACTCCGACGTCCGGGTGCCGGACTCCCTGCGGATCGGCGAGGTGGGCGGGGGCTGGGACGTGATGAAGGTGGGGCTGACCCTGGAGCGGGCCGGCGACCAGGGTGGCGAGTCGATCCGGCTGTTGACCGCCATGGAGGAGTGGGCCGGGAGCACGGTGGACGAGGAGGGGCGCCCCGTGTCCGAGGACCCCCACGTACGCGCCCGACTGGGACGGGCTGCAGCCGAGGCCGAGGTCACCACGCTGCTGTGCCGCCGGTGCGCCTGGATCCATGCGTCGGGCGGGCTGCCCGGCGTTGAAGGCTCCATGAGCAAGCTCTTCGCGTCCGAGGCGCTGACCCGCCAGTCGGCCGACTTCGTGGACCTCCTCGGCCGGGACGGGATCCGGAGCCAGGGCGACCCCTCGGCGCCGGCCGGGGGGGCCGCAGACTACGACTTCCGTTTCGCCCTGGGTACCACCACCTACGGCGGGACCAGCGAGGTCCAGCGCAACATCATCGCCCAACGCGGGCTGGGGCTGCCCAGGTCCGGATGAGGCCGACCGCCGACCGCCTGCGCCGACCGCCGGGCGCCGACCGGCATCGCTTGTCCGATGACGGGGCGGCTCAGCCGATGGGCGTGAACTCGAGGTAGAGCCGGTCGTGCCCACGGAGCATCCACGTGGGCGTGTGCTCCCAGTGGCGGGCGCCCATCGGGCCGTGGTGGGATTCCGAGATCCGGATGTCCGCCATCCGGTCGAGCAACCTCTGCAACGAGACGTTGGCCTCCGCCCGGGCCAGTGGGGCGCCGGCACACGTGTGGATGCCGTGACCGAAGGCGATGTGCTGGCGGGCGTTCTCCCGGTCGAGGCGCAGCTCGTCAGGTTGCGCGAACTCGCGCGGGTCGCGGTTGGCCGCTGCGGGCAGGACCATCACCGTGCTCCCAGCCGGGATCTCCGTGTCCCGAACCGTGGTCGGTGTCCGCGACAGGCGGAAGGTGCCGTTGATCGGGGGCTCGAGCCGCAGGGTCTCCTCGATGAACGCGGGGACCAGGCTGCGATCTTCGCGTAGCCGCTGCTGCAGTCCGGGTCGCTCGCCGAGGGTCTGCAGGGCCGTGCCGAGGAGCCGGGCCGTGGTCTCCTGGCCCGCGGCGAACAGGTTGGAGGCGATCTTCATGACGTCCTCCACCGGAGGGAGCGTGCCGTCGGGGAAGGTGGCGGTGGCCAGCCCGGTCATCACGTCGTCCCGAGGTTCGCGTCGCCGGTCCTCGATATAGGCTGTGAACTGGGCGTAGAGGTACTCGAGCGGGCTATGGGTCATCTCGAGGTGGTCGTTGTGCATGAGCTTGTCGAGGAACTCCTCGTGGTCCTCCTCGGGCACGCCCAGGAGGTCGGCGACGACCAGCATGGTGTAGGGCTGGGCGTACTCCCCGATGAACTCGCACTCGCCCCGGGCGTGGAACCCGTCGATCTGGCTGTCGGCCAACCGCCGCAGGGCCTGCTCGTTCTCCTTGAGGCGCTTCGGTGTGATCAGACGCATCAGGAGCCCGCGCTGGGCGGTGTGCTTGGGGGGGTCGAAGGTGGGGAGCTGATCGCCGAAGGGAAGGTCGTCCCGGTAGGTCTCGATGATCTCGGTGACGTCGTCACCCTCGAGGGGGACGGGGAACTTGGCGAAGGGCCCGATGGCCGAGTTGCAGTTCGAGAAGGTGGCCTGGTCGTGGTAGACCTCGACCGCCTCGGCGTAGCCCGTCACCATGTACACGTCGTGGTGTGGCTCCTTGGCGACCGGGCACTGCCAGCGCAGGTGCTCGAAGTAGGGGTACGGATTCTCGATGAGGTCCTTGGTGAGGAAGAAGTCGATGGAATCGAAGTGCTCGTCGCTCAATGGTGCTCCACGATGGTGAGGGGCGAGTGCCCTGATCGGATGGGTGAGAAGGCGGGAAGGGTACGTCGGGGGCCTGCCGCCCGGGGTATGTTCGGTAGCCGCGTCGGACTCGCGTCTGGCGGCACGAGCCGCGGCACCGAGGCCATCGCTCGGTGTCGGGCGCCAGTCGAAAGGAACCGCTGGACATGGGCCACGAACTCTCGGGAAAGGTCGCCATCGTCACGGGGGGTGCGAGCGGGATCGGCCGCGCCACCGCCGAGCTTTTCGTCGACGAAGGGGCGAAGGTGGTCGTCGCCGACGTCGCCGTAGAGGAGGGCGAGGCCGCGGCGGACGCGCTCGGAGATGCCGGGGCCTTCAGGCGGACCGACGTGTCCGACGCCGACGACGTCCAGGCACTGGTCGACTTTGCCGTCGACACGTTCGGAGGACTGCACGTCATGTTCAACAACGCCGGCATCTCCAGCTCGTTCCGTCGGTTCTTGCGGGACGACCTCCGTGACTTCGAGCGGGTGATGGCGGTGAACCTGTTCGGAGTGATCATCGGGAGTCAACGCGCCGGCCGGCACATGGCCGAACACGGAGGTGGCTCGATCATCAACACGTCGTCGATCGGTGGCCTGACCGGGGGTGGGCCCCCGATCGCCTACCGAACCTCCAAGGCGGCCATCGTCCAGTTCAGCCGGATGGTGGCCACCGATCTGGCCGAGTACGGCGTCCGGGTGAACTGCGTCGCCCCCGGGCACATCCCGACGGGAATCACCACCTACGACCTGGGCCCGACGATCGAGCTCGACCAGCCTCTGCAGCGCCGAGGGACGCCGCAGGACGTTGCCGAGACCGTGCTCTTCCTGGCCGGGGAGCGCTCGGCCCAGATCACCGGCATCGTGGTTCCGGTGGACGGGGGGACGGTGGCCGGACGACCGGTCCGGCCGGTCACGACGGGCCAGGCGACCAGGAAGGACGGGGACGGCTCCACCGGCTGAGGCCCGTCGGCTCCCGGCGGGGGTCATCCCGGCCCCCGACCGTCCCGAACGGCCTGCTCGACCAGTCCGATGACCCAGGAGACCCCCCGGACCGCCCGCTCGTGGTCGATCTGCCAGTCGACTACCAGTCTCTCGTACGAGGCGACGCTCCAGAGCAGGTCGAACAGCGCCGCCACCACCGTCCGATCCTCGGAGGACCACCGCTCCTCGGTGGCGGCGATCGCCCCGAGCAGCGCCTCCCGCTGACGGCCCTTGGCATCGACGAGGGTCGGCTCGAGCGGCGGACGCGGATCCCGGGGGTAGTGGGAGACGTGGTCGAAGATCTGGGCCGCCACCTTGGCGATGTCCTCCAGCTGCATGCCGGCCAGGTCGATACCGGCCTCCTCCTCGTTGCGGTGCATCACCGCATCGCGCAGGCCCCGCTCGCTCCCGAAGTAGCGGTAGACGGTCCGCTCGTTCACCCCGGCCCGTTCGGCGACCGCCCTGACCGTCAGCTTCTTCCAGTCGCGGACGGTCGTTCGGTGGAGGAGCTCGGATCCGGCAACCATGATCCTCTCCCGCGTCTCCGCCGCCCGCTCGCGACGTAGCGTTCCGTCATAGGGGCGACCGGATCGTACCGGCCGGTCCGGCGTGGGCTTCTTGGCAGGGCTCAAGGCATTCATTCTGCTACGCCAGCTTCGCCGACCAACCCCCGTCGACAGGGATGACCGCACCGGTGACGAACGAGGCCCGGTCGGAGGCCAGAAATGCGCCGACCTCGGCAACCTCGTGGGGCTGCCCGGCTCGGTTGAGGGCGGCCTTGGCCGCGATGTCGGGAATGAAGTCATCGGCCCCCGCGGCCATGATCTCGGTGAGGATGAACCCGGGACAGATGGTGTTGACCCTGATCCCCTGTGTGCCGTACTCGATGGCCGCCGATTTGCCGGCGCCGATGATCCCGTGCTTGGCCGCCTGGTAGACGCTGGTGTAGGCGGATCCGTTGAGGCCGCCGACCGAGGACCAGTTGATGATCGAGCCACCGCCGGTCGGGAGCATGGTACGGATCCCGTGCTTCATGCCCAGCATCACCCCACGCAGGTCGACGTCCATGAGCCGGTCGTAGAATTCCATGGTCAGGTCGGCGAGAAGGCAGCCGTCGGCGATGCCGGCGACGTTGAGCACGGCGTCCACCCGGCCGAACTCCTCAACGGCCGCGGCCATCATCGCCTCGACGTCGGCCTCCTTCGAGACGTCGCAGTGGACGGGGAGCACCCCGTCGCCCACGTCCGCCGCCGTGTCCTCCTCGGCCCCGCTGATGTCGGCAGCCACCACCCTGGCGCCCTCACGGACGAAGACCCTGACCGACGCCTTGCCCATCCCTGAACCCGCACCGGTGATCACGGCCACCTTCTCGTCCAGCAGCCCCATCATGCACCTCCTGCATCGCCCGGCCGGGTGCCCCCGGTGATCACGAGGTGAACACCGGGAGCGTCTCCCAGCCCCGGACCGTCGAGGTGGGGGCGAGCGTGGCCCGGTCCATGTCGACCTCCCAGGTGGGGAAGCGGTCGAGGACTTCGTCGAGGGCCACCCTGCCCTCGAGGCGGGCCAACGCGGCTCCCAGGCAGAGATGGATCCCGTATCCGAAGGTCAGGGGCTTCCCGTCACGCCGGTGGATGTCGAAGCTGTCACCGTCCGGGAAGTGACGGTCGTCATGGTTGGCCGACGCCGGGAGGAGCATCATGATGCTGCCCTCCGGAACCGTCTCGCCGTGGATCTCGACATCCCGGGTGACGTACCTGGCCGCGTGGGGCGCGGGTGTCTCGAAGCGCAGGAGCTCCTCGATGGCACCGGGGATGAGCGACCGGTCCCCGACCAACTCCTGCCGTTGGTCCGGATGGTCGGCCAGGACCTTGCCGGTCCATCCGATCAGCCGGCCTGTCGTCTCGTTGCCGGCGCCGGTGATGACACTGATGTAGGTCAGGAGCTCCTCGCGGGTCAGGTGGCGGACGGTCCCGGTCTCGTCCTCGAACTCTGCCTGGAGCAGCTCGGTCATGATGTCGTCCGAGGGGTGGTCGGCCCGCCAGTCGATGTAGTCGCCGAACATGTCGGTAGGGACGAAGTTCTCGGACACCTCCATGGGCTGGCCGGCCTCGGTGCGGAGGTTGGCGTCGACCTTGTCCCGCACGGCCTCCTGGTCCTGCTCTGGGATGCCGAGGAGCATGCCGATGACCCGCATCGGCATCTGGGCCCCGAGGTCGGCGATGAAGTCGAACTCCTCGGCACCGACCAGCGGGTCGAGGCAGCGGGCGCAGAACTCCCGGATCTGCGGTTCGAGCGCCGCTACACGGTTCGGCGAGAACACCCGGGACATCAGTCGCCGGTGGATGGTGTGCACCGGCGGGTCCTCGAAGATGAGCACACCGGAGGGCATCTCGATGTTGGCCCTGATGAGCTCGATGATGCCGCCCCGCCCCGAGATGAACGTCTTGGCATCGAGATAGCCGCGCTCGACGTCGGCGAACCGGCTCACCGCGTAGAAGTCGTGGGGCTCGTTGTAGTAGAGCGGCGCCTCCTCCCGCAGCCGGCGGAAGACGGGGTACGGGTCGGCATCGATGTCCACGTCATAGGGGTCGTAGTACACGTCACCGGTGCCCTGGATCGTCACGCCGAACCTCCCCTTGCTTTCATGTCGTACTGTGACACTAAGCTGCTGGTCGGTCAAGCACGGCAGACGAGCGGCCGGCCAGGGACTGCCCGAGGATGGGGGACGATGAAGACGCATGCAGCGGTCCTGTGGGGCCGGGAGCAGGACTGGGAGATCGAGGAGATCGACCTCGACCCGCCCGGGCGACACGAGGTGTTGGTCGAGTGGGCGGCGGCAGGCCTGTGCCACTCCGACGAGCATCTCCGGTCGAGCGACATGGGCTCGGAGGCCGCTGCGCCGGAAGGCGCCAGGGAGCCCAGGCCGGGACTCTTCCCGATGGTGGGAGGGCACGAAGGGGGAGGAGTCGTCCTCGAGGTGGGCCCCGATGTCACCGGACTCCGCCCGGGCGACCACGTGGCTGCCAGCTTCTTCCCCATCTGCGGACGGTGCAAGATGTGCATCACCGGACACTCGAACCTGTGCGACCTGGGTGCGGCCACCTTCGCACCCGGTCAGATCTCGGACGGCACCGTCCGCTACCACCTCGATGGCAAGCCGCTCAACGTCATGTCCAAGTTGGGCACCTTCGCCGAGCACGGCGTGGCCCACGAGGCGTCGCTGGTGCCGGTCGACCCCGACCTGCCGTTGGGCGCGGTGGCACTGGTGTCCTGCGGCGTGGCGACCGGCTGGGGCTCGGCGGTGTACCGGGCCGAGGTGATGCCCGGCGACACCGTGGTGGTGGTAGGCGTCGGGGGGGTCGGCATGAATGCCGTACAGGGCGCCAGGATGGTCGGAGCGCGGAACATCGTCGCCGTGGATCCTGTGGAGTTCAAGCGGAAGGCGGCCCTCGACTTCGGCGCCACCCACACCGCGGCGTCCATGGACGAGGCCCTGCCCGTGGTCACCCAGCTGACGAGGGGGCAGATGGCCGACGCAGTGATCATGGTTCCCGGTGTGATGTACGGGGGCCTGATGGCCGGAGCGCTGTCGCTGACGGGCAAGGGCGGGACGTGCGTCGTCACCGGCGTCGCCCCTCAGTCGCAGCTGGACGCCAGTGTGAACCTCTTCGAGCTGGCCATGATGCAAAAGGAGGTCAAGGGGGTGATCTTCGGTGCGGCCAACCCTCGCTTCGACATCCCCAATCTCCTGGCCCTGTACCGGTCGGGCCAGCTCAAGCTGGACGAGCTGATCACCAAGACGTACCGGCTCGACCAGATCAACCAGGGCTATCAGGACATGCTCGACGGCGTGAACCTCCGAGGCGTGGTCACGTTCGGGTGAGCGCTCACCCGGCCTCGGCCCGACGGTGGCGTTCGACCGCTCCCGGCACGTCACCGACCGCCAGGGACCTGTTCGGTCCCGCCGGTACTCCAAGGGTCGTCGTGGTCGGCGCCGGGATCGGGGGAATCGGGGCCGGCGTGAAGCTGCAGCAGGCCGGGATCCACACCTTCACGATCTACGAGTCCTCGCCCGGGGTGGGCGGTACCTGGTGGGACAACACGTACCCGGGCGCCGAGGTCGACGTGCACTCCGCTCTGTACAGCTACTCCTTCAAGCCCTACGACTGGAGCCGCACCCACGCTCGCCAGCCCGAGCTGCAGTCGTACCTCGAGGAGGCGGTCGACGAGTTCGGGCTCCGGCCGCACCTCCGTCTGGGCGTAACCGTCGACTCGGCCACGTGGGACGAGGACCGGCACGTCTGGATGGTCGGGCTGGACACCGGTGCCGTCGACGAATGCCATGTCGTCATCAGCGCCGTGGGCTTCCTCAACGTCCCCCGGTATCCCGACTGGCCTGGGCTGGAGGAGTTCGAGGGTCCGAAGTTCCACACGTCGCGGTGGGAGCACCAGCACGATCTGTCCGGCAGGGTCGTGGCGGTGGTGGGGACCGGGTCGACGGCGACCCAGGTGGTGCCGGCCATCCAGCCCACGGTGAGGAAGCTGTACGTGTTCCAACGCGAGCCCGGGTGGGTCATGCCCAAGGGGGAACGTGCCCTCACCGGGGTCGAACGCAAGCACCTGGCCCGGCCCTGGCGACGTGCACTGCGCCGTGCCACCTCGCGGTACTCCCTCGAGAAGGGCCTCATAGGAGCAGCCACGTTCCGTCCGGGCACCGAGCTCCACCGGAAACGGCAGCAGTCCTGCCTCGACTACATCGCCCGGGAGTTCGCCGACCACCCCGACCTGCAGAAGGCCGTCACCCCGACGTATCCCTACCCGGGCAAGCGACCGGTCTTGGCCAGCACCTTCTACCCCGCTCTGAAGGAGGCCAACGTGGAGCTGGTGGGGAAGGCCGTGTCCGGTGTCACCTCGTCGGGCATCGTAGACACCGACGGGGTGGAGAGGTCGGTCGACGTGATCGTGATGGCGACGGGATTCGAGGCGGCGAACTATCTGGCCCGTCTCCGGATCACCGGACGCCGGGACGAGTCCCTGCACGAGCACTGGGCCGGTGAGCCTCGGGCCTATCTGGGCATCACGGTGCCGGGGTTCCCGAACTTCTTCATGCTCTACGGACCGGGGACCAACGGCGGTGAGCTCGTGTCGATGCTCGAGGCGCAGGCCGAGTACGCGGTGCGGGCCGTGAAGCGGATGGGGCGGCGCCGGGTCAGTGCGATCGAGGTCAGGCCGACCTTCGAGGACCTGTGGTTCGTGTGGCTCCAGTCGAAGATGGAGGGAACGTCGTGGATGTCGACCACCAACTACTTCAGATCTCCCACGGGGAGGATCGTCACCCAGTGGCCTTCCGGCAACCTGGTCTACCGTGTGCTCACCAAGGCCCTGGGTGGGGTGTCGGAGACCACCCGGTGCCGGGAGGTGCGAGGACGGTGGGCCGCGTGAGTACGCCGTTGAGACGAGTGCCTCCGGAGTCGGAACGGCGGCGGAGCGTCGCCGGCCCCGCCACGTCCGCCCCGTCCGCAGTATGGAGCGTGCTTCCCGGACTGCAGAGGAGCCCGACATGTCGATGAACCCCGGAATCGACCCACTCGACCTCGTCGACCCCGAGCGGTTCGCGCGCCGCGGCTATCCGCACCATGTGTGGACGCAGCTTCGGGCGGAAGCGCCGGTCGCCTACATCGAGCCGCCCGGGTATCCGCCGTTCTGGGCGGTGACCAAACACGCCGACGTCCAGTACGCGGCCTCCCAGCCCCAGCTCTTCTCGAGTGCACAGGGGATCACGTTGGACATGGACCTGAGCGGACTCGACATGCCGGCCGAGATGATCGTCTATCTCGACCCTCCTCGACACGGTCCCATGCGGCAGGTGGCCAACAAGAAGTTCCTGCGGAGTGCGGTGCGGGCCCGGAGCGAGGAGATCGAGCGGATCGCCGCCGACCTCGTCGGTCGGGCATCGACCGGGGGAGAGACCCGGGAATGCGACTTCGTGGACACGTTCGCGGCACCATTCCCGGTCGCGGTGATCTCCTGGGTCCTCGGCGTCCCGCCCTCGGACTGGGAGCACCATTTCCGCTGGACCAATGAGATCATCGGTAAGGACGATCCCGAGTACCGGCTTCCGGGTGAAAGCCCCGAGCAGACCTCGATGCGGGCCCGTGGTGGGCTGCACCGCTACTTCAAGGGGTTGGTGGCGCAGCGCCGCGAGGATCCACAGGACGACCTGGTCACGCAGCTGACGCAGAGCGAGGTCAACGGTGTGCCGCTGACCCAGAAGCAGCTCGTCACGTACTGCGAACTCCTCGTCGAGGCGGGCAACCAGACCACCCGTGACGCCATTGCCGGCGGCATGCAGGCCTTCTGCGAGTTCCCCGATCAGTGGGAGAAGCTGCGGGCCCACCCGGAGCTCCTGCCCGAAGCCGTGGAGGAGATCCTCCGATGGGTCACACCGATCAGCTACTTCTCGCGTACCGCCACCGAGGACTGCGAACTTCACGGGCAGAAGATCCGTGCTGGCGACAAGGTGGCGTTGTACTGGGCGTCCGCCAATCGCGACGAGGAGGTGTTCGAGAATCCGTTCGAGTTCCGCATCGACCGCCAACCCGGCCAGTCGGTCGTCTTCGGCTTCGGCCCCCACCTGTGCATGGGCGCACACGTCGCCCGTGCCGAGTTGACGGCCATGTTCGGCCTCCTGATCAGTCATATGGAGTGGTTCGAGCAGGCGGGGCCGGTGGAGCGCCTGAACTCGTCGGTCAACGGGGCGATCAAGCACCTGCCGATCCGGTACCGCCTGACCTAGCGGTGGACCGGCAAGCGGACGGCACGGGTGTGCCGGGAGCCTGACTCCTCGGTCAGAGACGTCGAAAGGGAAGGAACCAACGGGATGGACGAATCGAGCATCTACTCCTGCGACGACCACTTGGACCTGCGTGCCGTGCCGCGTGAGCTGTGGCAGTCCCGGCTGCCCCGTGACCTGGCCGGGCGGGGTCCGCGGGTGGTGACGGGCGAGGGCGATCCCATGTGGGTCTGCAACGACCGCGTCCTGGGCCGCAGCGGACTGCCCCGGGGAGACAAGCTGCAGGTCCTGAGCGCGGTCACCCGCGCCGGCCTCGAGGACGACGGCTTCCGGGTCAGCAACCCCAAGTTGCGCTTGGAGGACATGGATCTCGACGGCGTATGGGCCTCGGTCATCTACGGTCCCATCCCCCTGACCCTCTCGATCCCCGAGCCGGACCTGCAGACGGCCTGTTACGCGGCGTGGAACGACTGGGCCGTCGAGGAGTTCAACGCCCACGCCCCCGACCGGCTTTGCGTCCTCGCCTTCCTGCCCAGCAACTCGCCCGAC
>Ga0307372_10013225_pt1 | contig 10696 bp, 6 predicted proteins | sample OX1MG_FD_202533 | JGI IMG/M metagenome (GOLD analysis project Ga0307372, IMG submission 202533) | Soil microbial communities from Risofladan, Vaasa, Finland - OX-1 | ecosystem: Environmental > Terrestrial > Soil > Coastal area > Acid sulfate soil | place: Finland: Risofladan, Vaasa | collected... | reverse complement strand
GGTCAGGGAGGGCAAAGCTGACCTCTTAATGAAGGGCAAGGTGACAACGGCCAACCTTATCCGGGGAGTTCTTGATAAAGAACAAGGTCTGCGCGGTGGCAGGCTCTTAAGCCAGGTCATTGTATTCCAAGTGGCGCATATTCCTCGTCTGATGTTGATGACGGACGCCGCCGTCAACATCGCCCCTACCCTCGATCAAAAAGCTGACATCTGTCGCAATGCTATTCGAGTGGCTCATTCCTTGGGAATCGAGCAGCCCAAGGTCGTTCTGCTGGCTGCGCTCGAATTCGTTAACTCCGCGATGCCCGCTACAGTGGATGCGGCCGCCCTTGTCCAAATGAACCGCCGCGGACAGATTGAAGGTGCTTACCTTGAAGGTCCTCTGGCTTTGGATGTACCGCTCAGCCGGTTTGCGGCTGATCGCAAGTCCATTCAGAGTCCTGTAGTGGAAGCGGTTGATGTATTAATTGCTCCAGACATCGAAGCTGCCAACATCCTGTATCGTGCCATCACCTATTTTGCGCGTGGCCAATCAGGCGGAATTATCGTCGGGGCGCGAGTGCCTTTGGTGGTGCTATCCCGAGCGGAGTCACCTGAAACCAAGATTCACTCCATATCCCTGGCCCGTCTAGTCATGCATCATCAGCGTCAAGTTTCTCAGGGCAAAGCGGCAACAACGTAACCTGCCGCGCTGTCACGCTGCGAAGATATGGCCTGCTGATGTAACCTCTAAGGAAGGCTGCGCCCTGCAGAGGAGATGTGCGATGAGAATTCTAGTTCCCAATCTCGGTTCAACTTCATTAAAGTATCAGCTTTTTGACACGGAGAGTGACCGGGTTCTCGCGCGCGGCAAGATCGAGCGGATTGGAAGTGACCGGGCGCAGATTACGACTTGGGACGAGGACGGAAAGGCGGCCACGTCGGTTTCTACTGTCGAGGACCATGGGTCTGCCATTCAAACTCTGATTCGGCATTTAGACACCCTGCGAAAGAGCAGCCAGGGAAACATCGTCGATGCCGTAGGTTTCAAGGCCGTGCACGCCGGGCCCCATTACCGGGGCACTTTTCTTGTGACGGACGAGTTGCTGCAAGCCATGGCAGATTTTGTGCCGGTAGCTCCCGTCCACAATCCCATCTACATTCAAGCCATGCAGATTTTCCGTTCTCTCCTTCCCCAGGTGCCGATGGTTGCGGTGTTTGAACCGGGATTCCACGTGACCATGCCTGCCTGCGCCATGACCTACGGTGTTCCTCATGAGTGGATGGAGCGATACGGGGTGCTGCGGTACGGTTTTCATGGCTCCTCCCATCGTTACATCTCAGAAAGAGTTCCAGAGGTCCTCCGAAGATCGGGCAAAGGTCTGCGGGTTGTGTCGTGCCACCTCGGAGGGAGTTCTTCGATTTGCGCGATTCGCGACGGGCAATCGGTTGATACGAGTATGGGTTTTTCTCCGCAGTCAGGGATGGATCAGGCAGCACGCTGCGGGGACCTCGATCCCTTTGCGATCTTGTACGTAATGGAAAAAGAAAATCTTACTCCCGCGCAGATTCGAGAGATTTTGTGCAAAAGAGGAGGACTTCTTGGAATTTCCGGCCTGAGCAACGATCTCAGGGACCTGGAGGAAGCATCTGAAAAAGGGAACTCGCGAGCTCAGCTCGCCATTGACGTGCTTACGTACGAGGTTAGGAAATACATCGGGGCATACGCTGCAGCGATGGGTGGACTGGATGTGCTTTCGTTTGCAGGGGGAATTGGCGAAAACTCCTGGCGGGTCCGTGAAGAGGCGACCCGAGGTCTGGAATTCCTGGGGATTCACCTCGACCGAGAGCGAAACCGTGCTAGCGCAAGCGGTGACCGCGTAATTTCTGCTTCTGATTCTGCGGTGACCGTTTTGGTTATTTATACGAATGAGGAAAAAATTGTAGCACGAGAAACAAAAAGATTACTGGCGGAAATCCACTCAGCTTGAGATCTTCTTCGCGCTCTGGCGGAATTGTCCTCGCACTCACTGCACTATTTTGGGTAATGTCCAAGCGGAAAAATACGATGGGAACACCGGGTTTTTCAAATAATAGGCGCGCGCCTTAAAGCCAGCAGGTACTGGCGTAACCCACCGGGGAATCGAGAAAATGTACAGGAGGAGGCCTTACCATTGAAGCTTGTAACGTATGAATCAGGCGGCCAATCGCGCGTGGGTGTGATTCAGGACAATAAGGTCCTCGACGTGCGTAAGGTGATCAGATATCTGGAATACGGGAGTATTCCTGGCGGCCTCTCCCAACGTACAAACTTTAATCGAGCCGCGCGAACGTTAGTCGGGCAGGACTTTGCTCCTCGAGATATGATCGACCTGATCGGCCGCGGGGAGGCGTGGCGGAAAGCCCTGGGCGTGGTGACGGCAGCGCTGGCAAAAACCGTCGATTCCGCCAGGGTCCCGCGAGGGCTTTCCACGCCTTTGGCCAGGGCGCGATTGCTGGCTCCCATCCCGAAGCCGGGCAAAATCACCTGCATCGGCAGAAACTATGCTAGCCACGCTCTCGAGCGCGGAAATAAACCTCCGGAGCAGCCGATTTATTTTCTCAAGTCCGGCAATACCATTTGTGGGCCGGGTGACCCGATCCGTTTGCCGCCGAACTCCACCCAGGTGGACTACGAAGCGGAGTTTGCCGTCGTTATCGGGAAGAGAGGGGGCCGTATTCCTGAAGAAAAAGCCTATGATTACGTGGCCGGCTACATGATTCTTCACGACGTTAGCGCGCGCGACCTGCAGTCCTCTGACGGCCAATGGTTCCGTGGCAAGAGTTGCGACACTTTCGCTCCAACCGGACCCTGGATCGTCACGCGGGACGAAATCAAGGACCCTCATAACCTGCGCATTTCGTTTTCGCTCAATGGCGAAACCATGCAGGATTCCAACACCTCCAATATGATTTTCAAGGTGCCATACCTTGTGAGCTACTTCTCTCAATCGGCCACGTGGGAAGTTGGCGACTTGATTTCAACCGGCACGCCGGCCGGTGTCGGGGCTTCCCGTAAGCCTCCGGTATTTCTCAAACCCGGCGATACGGCCAGCGTTACGATTGAGGGGCTTGGGACGCTGACGAATCCCGTCGTAGGGCCGTGAGGAATTTTCCGGGGTCCGGCAGAGCGGTGTGGCCATGGGGGTTTCTCGTTGAAGGGCGGCGTTATTCCTGCGCCAGGCGCGCCTGAGCTGTTTTGGGCAAGGCGTGGTAGAGCGCCAGGAAGGCCCCGTTCGTCCATCCAAAGCCGACCCCATTGGCCTTATAACCTACTTGGATATTGGTTTCGGAGGAGCGGGTGTCCACGTTGTACTTCTCGCGGATGGTACCGTCTTTGCGAAAATTATCGAGGACCATGGAAAGGAACTGGAGTGAAATGCCGTTGGCCTCGGCCTCGTATCCGTAGCGCCGCAGGCCGTCAATGGCAATCATCTGAATGGGAGCCCAGCCGTATGGGGCGTCCCATTGGGCTCCGGTGTTGTTCATGCTCATCACGATTCCACCCGGGCGGTCAAAGGCCCTCAGATTCTCTTCAACCGCCTTCGCCTGTTCCGGAGTAGCGAGACCTGCCCAGAGAGGATAAAAGGTTGTCGCGTAGGAATACCTGGACTGAACTCCGTTCTTGAAATCGTAGTCGTAGTAGAGGCCGAGGGAAGGGCTCCAGAGGTATCGGTTAACCTCCTGGCGGCGGGCGGCAGCTTTCTGTTGCCACTTCGTCGCGTCTTGCTTCAGTCCCAGTTTGTTGCTCATCCATTCCAGATCTTTTTCAGATTTGTAGAGCAGGCTGTTCAGATCGACCGCTGCAAAGTCCTGCGTGCCGGCGCCAAACGGGCCAAAGCGGAAGGTCACGTCAAACCCCGATTCCCGCATGCTCCGGTCACCCTTGTAAAACCTGGGCGTCAGGGCGAACTTTTCGATCACTCGATCTTTGTTCCCGGAGGGTGCGCCGCCTCCGCCGAAATCCAGGGTGAGAGAAAACTCCGGTCCCATTACCTTTGAGCCGTTGTTGTCCCCTTGGACCTGTGCAAGATAAGGCTGGCTGCCCTCCGGATGGAGCAGGAAATACCTGGCCGCATTCTCGTAATACCCGGTTGCCGCCGCACCCAGTTCAGGTACCGGACCGTTGCCGAGCCCATAATAGCGCGAAAGGCCGGTTGCTCCGGCCAGGTGCGGAGGCGCTGTCCAGAATTGATAATTTTTTATCGCATGACGGTAGGCTGTCTCAAGCCAGGCAGGGTCCGCCTGACCCTTGGCTTTTTCAGCTTCGTAAACCGCCCGGACCATCGAAGTCAGAAAGGGTGGTTGTGAGCGGGTCAGGTAATAGGTCCGGTTGGCGTTGAGGACTCCGCCGTAGTGGTCGATTTCGAAGAAGAAGTTGTCTACAATATCCCGTGCCAAATTGAGCCTGCCGTCTTCGATGAGTCCGCGAATGATGAAGTAGCTGTCCCAGCCATACATCTCATTGAACATGCCGCCCGGGACCACATAGGGTTTGGGGAGATAAAGAAGACCTTGGGGTTGGATCGCATTGACATCGATTTCTCCCAGTTTCCTGATCACAGCGGGCAAGGGGCTGACCTGGACCTTGCATTCCGATTCCGCAGTTTTCAGCTCAGGGGGGACCGGGAAATCTGCAGGAAGATAAAGAGCGGATTTTGTGTTGGTCTTGGGGTCCGTAAACGTGCGGCACTCCGTCATCGAGCGGGTAAGGGTGCTCCAGCCGCTCGAAATGTACTGAAGAATCTGCTGCAATCCCACGGCCGTTTTTATACTGTTGGCATGGGTGACGGGCGCGGGAACAACGACAAGAATCACCGCCAGAACTGCATAGAGGGGAATCGACCTGCGGATACGCGTTTTTCTCATAAGCTAGACACTATATTATTGCCATCCACTTCTTCAACCCATGTTTTGCTGTTGGAATATCTCAGGCATCATGGGCCACAGGAGAGGGCGGCTGGTTTTGTTGACCCCGCAACGGTTTTTCTGTCAGAATCCCTTAGGACAAACGACTATGCCGCCTACGCTTCCACCGCCTCATGAAATCCTTGCTGCTGCAAGGCTCGAGCATGTTCATTATGCCATCCGCGACCTTGCTTTACTGGCAGAGGAGCTGACCCGCCAGGGGAAGGAGATCCTTTCCCTCAATATCGGTGATCCGGCAGTCTTTGATTTCCAAACTCCGCCGCACCTGATTGAGGCGGCTGCCAAGGCCATGCGTGACGGCCACAATGGCTACGCTCCCTCGTTGGGCGAAAAAGCGGCGCTCGAAGCGATTCGAGCCGAGGCGGAGAAAAAAGGCATTCGGAATATCCAGAGCATCTTTGTTACCGAAGGTGTCAGTGAAGCCGTTGATATTTGCCTGACAGCGTTGCTGGAGCCTCGGGAGAGCGTTCTGACGCCGCTGCCTGATTATCCGCTCTACGACGCAGTCCTGGCCAAGCTGGACGCTCAAGCGAATTCCTACAGCCTGGATGAGGCCAGCGGCTGGCAGCCGGATGTTGACCACCTGGAAAGCCTGATCACGAAAAGTACGCGCGCGCTGGTTGTGATTAACCCGAACAACCCGACGGGCGCGGTGTATTCGCAAGCCACTCTCGAGAGGATAGTGGAAGTTGCGCGGCGTCACAGCCTCCTTATTGTTGCCGATGAAATTTACGCAAAACTGATTCTGGACGGCGAACCCCATATCTCGATTGCCAGTCTGGCTCCTGACGTTCCCATGGTGACCTTCGGCGGCCTTTCCAAGGAGTATCTGGCGCCCGGCTGGCGGGTGGCGTGGGGCGTTGTGAGCGGTGATCCTGCCGTTATCACGCCGTATGTTCAGGGCATTCATAAGCTGCTTCGGGCGCGGCTATCGGCAAATCATCCGCTGCAATATGCAATTCCGGCGGCCCTGAATGGGCCTCAGGACCATTTGCAGGAAACAGTGAACAAGATGCGCAGGCGCCGCAACCTGGTCGTCGAATGGAGCCGGAAGACGCCGAGGGTTAGCTGTGTTAGCCCTCACGGGGCCTTTTATGCTTTTCCCCGGCTGGATATTCCCGAAAGCGACGAGAGTTTTGTGCGGGGTCTGCTGGCCGAGGAGCATGTCCTGGTGGTTCACGGAAGTGGTTTTGGCCAGGCCCCCGGTACCAAGCACATCCGGATCGTGTTCCTGCCGCCGGAGCCTATCCTTGAGCAGGCGTTAAACAAGATTGCGGCCTATCTTGAAAGGCAGCGGCCTTAATGTTCAGGATTGAAGTTCAAGCCGTCCCGGCAATTTCCCGTCCGCGTAAGGCTTGAGATGCTGCGGCAGGCGGAAACCCTTGTGGGTCACGGGCCAAGCGTTGTCATCTTATGTCTCCCGCTCCGTTCGAGAGGCTGCCCCCATGGCTCTGCGTCGAGATCGATTTCATGGCGCCTGGAATTATACGATCCATCCCGGAACAATGCCTCGAAACGGAAGCGCTGGTTCGTGACGCTACCTAAGCACGCGCGATAACCGATATCACCGCCCCATGGCGACAAGCCAGTCCCCCCCGCGCACTGCGGCGCCTTACTCCTGCATCGAACACGCCCTTGCAGTCATCAACCGGAGGGATGTACACTTCCTGCCTTCCGGGGATCGGCCGTTCGCGCGCCGTGAGTTCTTCGGTGAGCGTGCGGCCAGGTGATGACGAGGAGCATCTGGGCTGCTACGCAGGCTGCCATCAGCCGGGCACGAAGGTTTTAGACGTAAAAATCTGGTGATTGCGCAGTGAGATGGCGCAGGTGAGCCGATCGGCCCCTATGAATCCTCTCGCAAAACAGTGAGGAACCCGCACCATCGTTGACGATGCTGCCTGGCAGCGGTAAAGTGCCATTTGTGCTTAAGCTCCCGCGTTGAAACATCCTTGAGGAGGAGACCGAAATGAAAAATGTTTCACGGCGCAATTTTTTGAAAAGTTCCGTTGCCTCAGCAGTTGGAGCGGCGAGTGTGCTTTCTGTTCCGGACCTTTTGGGCGCGCCACGAGGGCCGCACATGAAGTTTCCGGTCGCCCCCCGCGAACGCCTTGGCGCAACTACGTGGACTTTTCGCATGTACCTGGAGAGTCCCACAAACCGATGGCGCGACCCCAGGCTTCCCGGGATGGCCTTGAAAGATTTCCCCGCGATGGTGGCAGCGAAATTTGATCTTCACAATGTTGAGCTTTTAGCGGACCATTTCCCGTCCACCGGCAAAGCATACCTGTGGGAACTGCGTGAGGCCGTGGAAAAGGCTGGTTCTCACATTATCGATATTGCCGTTGGCGCCACGGCGAGCTTTTACGATCCCTTCGCGGTGAAACGCCAGGAGGCCATCGATTATGGGAAGAAATGGATCGATGTTGCCGTTGCAGCCGGATCGCCGAGCGTCCGCCTGCATATTGCCGGGGCGAAAGGAGTGGCTCCTGACGCTGACCGGGCTGCCGAAAGCCTGAAGCAGGTGGCGGCTTATGGGGCACAACACAACATCCTCGTGAATCTCGAGAATGACGATTTGGTGACCGAAGACGCTTTCTTTATTGTCAGGACGATTGACAAAGTGCAGGACCCTTATCTCCGCGCGCTCCCAGACTTCGCAAATTCCATGCTCAGCGATAATGCGGCATTTAACTATGACGCCATGGCTTTGATGTTCCGGCATGCCTACAACATTTCACACATGAAGGATTCCGAAGTGGGCGGGCATGATAAGCTCTACACGGTGAATGTGGAGCGGATTTTCAAGATCGCCGAGGCTGCGGGCTATCGCGGTTACTATTCGCTGGAATGGGAGGGCCGCGGCGGAGCCTACGAAGGCACCCGCAAGCTGCTGGCGGAGAGTCTGAAGTTCCTCGGTTAGCCGGTGCCGGGACGGCCCGGTGATATAAGGCAATGGGCCTGATCATGAATGGCCTGCTTCGTGAGGAGAAACCGATGATAGGACGACCCAGGCTGCTGCGGGACTTCAATGCGCAGCACATCCTTCGCCTGCTGCGGCTGTACGGTCCCTGCTCGCGAGCCGATCTGGCGCGGTACTCTGGACTCAGCGCACCGACGATCTCAAGCGGAGTGGCCTTTCTGAAAGAGAACGGCTTGGTTGATCCCATGGGTTCCGGCCCCTCGAAGGGTGGCCGTCCCCCGATCTTCTCCGTTTTAACTCCAAAGCGGGTTATGTCGCTGGCGTTGACATCGGGACATCGTTGGTGCGGATAGCCCTTGCAGATCTTGACTTCGCTCCGCCACGCTGCCCAACCCCCTGGTGATGGCGAATGGGCAACCGGTGACGAGCGCCCGGATGTGGATGGAGAAGCGGCGGCCGGAACTTCTGAAGTTGTTTGAGACCTATGAATACGGGCGCAGCCCCGGACGGCCTGTGATAACGACAATCGGTTTTCATCTGCGGTGCGGACCGCATAACGTCACCGCGTATGACTGGGACCAGTTCCTGGATTTTGCTGACAAGCACATGAAAGCGCATTGATTCCCGTATGATGAGATCTTGAAAGGAACTTGCACCGCGGGTTTGATCCTGCTCCCCGGCGTTCAATCCCAAATGCTGACGGCTGTATCCTGGCGCAAGGCTTGTGAGGTGCCTGAGCGAAGGCAAACAGGGCAAGCTTTCATCAGAACTATTGAACCGTCAGCCGGCATCTGTTACGCTGCCCGTTACTCTTCATATGGCAACTCCATGTAAAAAGTGTGGGGCAACGAAGACAGAGAGCGTCCATCACGGCTTTCTGTATTTACTTGCTCGAAAATTCGGTTACCGGCTGCGGGTATGTTCCCGGTGCCGCCGGTGGCGTGTGCTGCCCTTGGGTGAAGATCCAGACGCGCCGGTTCCGCCGCGCCGCGCCAGGATGTCGGCGCTGCGGCCGCTTTCGCCCGTGCCGGTATCAAATGACGATGGGAAGGCTATCCGCAAGTGTCCGCGTTGCGGCGGCGCTGGCTTTCAAAGATCGAGGCGCCGATGGCATGAGCGCGTTTTCCGCCGTCCTCCGATGGCACGGTGCGGCACCTGTCAAAATCGGTTTCCGTTCCCTTCCATCTAGCGGGCTGCCGGCAACACCCGTGAATTTTTCTTCGCATCCTGACGGGGGCTTCTTTTTCGGCGTTAAGAATCAATGTCTGGCCAAAGAGGACCAAATCGTGGTACACCAGCGCCCATGGCAGCGCGTTCTGTAAACCAGCGCATTGCGGCCTCGGCCGGTATCGTGATGGCCAGCATTCTGGCAAGCCGCCTGCTCGGCTTTCTGCGTGAGTGGTCTGTCGCCCACCAGTTCGGCTCAAGCGCCGTCACGGACGCTTATTACACGGCTTTTACACTGCCGGATTTTGTCAACTATCTGGTTGCCGGAGCCTCGCTCAGCATCACGTTTATTCCGGTCTTCGCCAAATATATTGCGGAAGATAACGAAGAAGAAGGATGGCATGTCTTCTCGACGGTGATCAGCTCGATGGTCCTTCTGTTGCTGATCCTGGTGGTGGTGGGAGAGTTTTTTGCTCCGGCCCTTCTCTACGTGATCGCGCCGGGATTTAATCCCGCAGAAAAAGCGCACACGGTTTTCCTGACGCGCCTGATGATGCCGGCGCAAATATTCTTCTACCTTGGCAGTATTTTGAGCGCGGTCCAGTACGCCAAGGGCCGGTTCCTGATCCCTTCGCTTGCTCCGGTCATCTACAACCTTGGAATCATTCTGGGTGGATTCCTGCTCGCCTCCACTATCGGTATTACCGGTTTTTCAGTCGGCGTCCTGGTGGGCGCTTTTGCCGGCAATTTTCTGCTTCAGATTTATGGCGCCCGGCGCGCGGGAGCACGATTTACGCCGAACTTGAACGTCCGGCACCCGGGCTTTCGGATGTTTATCAAGCTGGCCATTCCCATCATGCTGGCGGTGTCGGTGGTCTTTTCGGATGACTGGATCATCCGCTGGTTTGGTTCCTACCTGGCCCCCGCCTCCATCACCTGGCTGAGTTACGGCAAAATCCTGATGCGGGTCCCTCAGGGAGTGATCGGCCAAGCCGTTGGCGTGGCTTCATTTCCTTTTCTTGCCCGGCTTTACGCTGAAAAAAAGTACGATGAACTCAACCGCACGCTGAATACGACCCTGAAAGGACTGCTCCTGCTGATCGTGCCCGTCTCCGCGCTCACGATTGCCATGAGCCGGCCGCTGGTTTATTTCGTTTTTTCCCACACGCGCCTTCGAGGCCCTGATTTGAACGCTACGGCGTCTGCCCTGGCTTTATTCTCGGTCGGTATGTTTGCCTGGGGCGCACAAAGCATTCTGGCGCGAGGGTTCTATGCCGGGCGCAATACCCTGCGCCCGGCGCTGATTGGGACTGCCGTGACCTTCCTGAACCTGCCTGTTTACTGGCTGCTGGTCAAGCCCATGCAGTACAAGGGGCTCGCCCTGGCAAGCTCGATTGGCGTGTCAGCCTATGCTATTGCTCTTTTCGTCTCGCTCTACCGGTCCACAGCGAATAAAGGAGCCCGGGAGATGGTGGGATTTTTTCTAAGGGTTGCGGCGGCTTCCTGCGTCGGGGCAGCGGGGGCGTTCGAGGTCGTCCGGTGGATCGAGGTCAGAACAAACTGGCACACCACAATGGGCGCTTTCATCGTTCTCATTGCAGCCACACCCGTTGGTTTGATTCTCGCCGGGCTTGCGGCAAAACTTCTCCGCATCCGTGAACT
>Ga0307372_10013224_pt1 | contig 10696 bp, 6 predicted proteins | sample OX1MG_FD_202533 | JGI IMG/M metagenome (GOLD analysis project Ga0307372, IMG submission 202533) | Soil microbial communities from Risofladan, Vaasa, Finland - OX-1 | ecosystem: Environmental > Terrestrial > Soil > Coastal area > Acid sulfate soil | place: Finland: Risofladan, Vaasa | collected... | reverse complement strand
CGAAGTTCGTGACCTTTCTCTTTCAGAAGTAGGCGAGTATGAGTGACCTAGAGACCCAGGGCGACGACGTCGCGAGTGACCAGGACGAGATTCTTGACGTCACGATCATCGAAGACGAAGAGCCCGTCGCCGAGAGCGCCTTTGACCGTGCCGGTCGCTGGTACATCGTGCACACCTTCGCGGGCCACGAGCAAAAGGTCATCGGCGCGCTCAACAACATCATCAAGAGCCGCGAGCTCCAAGACCAGATCTACGAGATCTTCCTGCCCGAAGAGGACGTCACCGAATTCAAGTCGGGCAAGAAGGTCACCGTCTCCAAGCGCATGTTCCCGAGCTATCTGCTCATTCGTTGCGAGCCGGACCCCGAGATCTTCTACGTGGTCGGCTCGACGCCCGGGGTGACGGGATTCGTCGGGGCCGAGAAGACCAAGCCCACCGCGTTGACCCGCCGCGAGGTCGACAACATCATCCGTCCCCACGTCGAAGGCGTCGAGGCTCCGATCGCCAAGCGTCGCATGCCGACGCACGAGTTCGAGGTCAACGACACCGTGCAGATCAAGTCCGGTCCCTTCGCCACGTTCTCGGGCCACGTCGCCGAGATCAACGAAGACCAACTAAAGGTCAAGGTGCTCGTGGACATCTTTGGTCGCGAAACCCCCGTGGAGCTCGACTTCACGCAGGTCACCAAGCTCTAGAGAATCGAAAGAAGAGGAACCCCCATGGCCAAGAACATCACCGCCATCGTCAAAATTCAGCTCGAAGCGGGCGGCGCCACGCCGGCCCCGCCGGTCGGCACGGCCCTGGGACCCCACGGCGTGCAGACGATGGAGTTTTGCAAGCAGTACAACGCGGCGACCGAGTCGATGCGCGGCACGGTCATTCCCGTTGAGATCTCGATCTACGAGGACCGCACGTTCACCTTCGTCTTGAAGACCCCGCCCACGCCGGTGCTGTTGCGCCAGGCCGCGGGCATCGCCAAGGGTGCCAAGACCGCGGGTCGAGAGACCGTGGCCTCAGTCACCATGGACCAGGTCCAAGAGATCGCGAAAACCAAGTTGAAGGACCTCAACACCGATGACCTCGAGATGGCCAAGCTCCAAGTAGCGGGCACCGCCCGCTCGATGGGCATCACGGTCGCGGGCTAGGAGAACAGAACATGAAGCACGGTAAGAAGTATTTGAACGCGCTGTCCCAGGTGGACCGCGAAGAGCTCCTGGTCGTCTCCGAAGCCGTCGACAAAGTCAAGGCCCTCTCGACGGCGAAGTTCGACGAGACCGTCGAGCTCGCGGTGCGCCTCGGGGTCGACCCTCGCAAGGCCGAACAGATCGTGCGCGGCACGCTCTCGTTGCCGGCCGGTACGGGCAAGACCAACCGCGTGGTCGTCTTCGCCGACGGCGAAGCCGCCCAGGCCGCCCGCGATGCGGGCGCCGACGAGGTGGGTGCCGACGACCTGGTGGCCAAGGTCGCCGGAGGATTCCTCGACTTCGACGTCGCGATCGCGACGCCGGACCTGATGGGCAAGGTGGGTGGCCTCGGCCGCGTGCTCGGCCCGCGCGGTCTGATGCCCAACCCCAAGACGGGTACGGTCACCATGGACGTCGCGAAGGCCGTCACCGAGTTCAAGGGCGGGCGCGTCGAGTACCGCACCGACAAGATCGGCAACGTCCAGCTGCGCGTGGGCAAGATCTCCTTCAGCCGCGACGACCTGATCAAGAACGTCCACGCCGTCATCGACGAACTGGTGCGCGCCAAGCCCGCCAGCGCCAAGGGCCGCTACCTCATGAGCGTGACGGTCTCTTCGACAATGGGCCCGGGCGTCAAGGTCGATCCCACGCGGGCTCGCGAGGTCGACGAGGAGCTCGCCAACGCGTAACGTCGCGACGCGAGACCTCGGGGGCTCGTCGGTTTCGATGGTTTTGATGGTTTTGATGGTTTTGATGGTTTTGATGGTTTTGACGGATGGTGAATGGGGCGTTAGCATGGTCGCTCCACGACGCAGTACCTAGATGTAAAGAAACGCCGAAGACATCCGGTGCGCGCGAGCGCTTAAGGGGCCACCAGGCCCGCCTGACGAGGGGTTCGAACCAATCGGTTCGTTCGCTGACGATGTCCCGGCTCGAACCCGGGAAACCGGCGAAGGAGACACGATGAGTAAGGTTCGCCCCGCCAAGGTCGCCACCGTTGACGAAGTGCGCGCCAAGGTCGACGGGACCTCGACGGCCGTCGTGACCGAGTACCGCGGCATGACCGTGGCCGAGATCTCCACCCTGCGCCGTCAGTTGCGCGCCTTGGGCGCCGACTTCAAGGTTTTTAAGAACACCCTCGTCAAGCGCGCCATCGTCGGCACGCCCTCGGAGTCGATGGGCGAGTTCCTGCAAGGGCCCACCGCCATTGCCTTCGTGAACGGTGACGTCTCGGCCGTGGCCAAGGCGCTGCGCGACTTCGCCAAGGCGACGCCGACCCTCGTCGTCAAGGGTGGCGTGCTTGACGGACGCACGCTCAGCGTCACCGACCTGACGGCGCTGGCGGACCTGCCCAGCCGTGAGGTACTGCTCGCGCAGTTCGCCGGCGCGCTGGCCGCGCCGATGCGTACGATGGCCGGGCTCTTAAAGGCCCTGCCGCAAAACTTCGCCTACGGCCTCTCGGCCCTGCTCGACACCAGGGGCGGCGCGCCCGCCCCGTCGAGCACGTCCGAAGAGGTCGCCGAGACTCCGGCCGGGGTTGAGGAAGCCGCTACGGCGGCGAGCGACGACGTGACGGCCGAGGCCGTCGACGTCGCGGAGCCGGAGGCCCCCGAGGCCGCCGAGACCGAACCCTCCGAGGTGGCTGCGGTCGCTTCGGAAGAACCGGCCGAATAACCACCCACGAAGTAAGTACAGAAAGGAACCACCATGGCTGCAACCCTGACCAAGGACCAGATTCTCGACGGCATCGCGGAGTTGAGCGTCATCGAGCTCTCCGAGCTCTTGAAGGCGTTCGAGGAGAAGTTCGGCGTCACGGCCGCCGCGCCCGTCGCGGCCGCTGCCCCGGCCGCCGCTGGCGGCGGTGCCGCTGACGACGCCGTCGAAGAGAAGAGTGACTTTGACGTCATCCTCACGAGCGGAGGCGACAAGAAGATCCAGGTCATCAAGGAAGTGCGTACCTTGACCAACCTGGGCCTGAAGGAAGCCAAGGACCTCGTCGACAGCGCTCCCAAGCCCGTCCTCGAGAAGGTGTCCAAGGCCGACGCGGACAAGGCGAAGGCGGCCCTCGAGGCCGCTGGCGCCACCGTCGAAGTCAAGTAGCAAATCCCTTTTCCCTGGTCCCTGGCGTGTGACGCGCCGGGGGCCAGGATTTAGGCCCCCGGTACTTGACCGGGGCCCGGTCTTTGCCTAGGGTGAGCGCAATCGATAGTGACGCGCGCGTATCTCCGAAGTAACGGGGAGCGCCAGTTGCGCATTGCCCGGAAAAGCCACTAGTGTGGAAAGACCGTGTGTCTGCACCTGACTTCGTCGTCGCCTGACGCTGTTTGGTGCCGCCGCTCGGCATGTCGTTGTAGCCCACCCACTTACACGGAGGATGACCGTTGACGTCTCGGTCCACTAGCCCGGAGCGCTTTAGCTTCTCGGCCCTGGGTGAATCCCACCCCTTGCCTAACCTCCTCGAAATTCAGCGTGACAGTTTCGACCTGTTCATGCAGCAGGGCCTTCGCGAGGCCTTCGAGGCGATCTCGCCCATTACCGACTTCACCGGGCGCCTGTCGCTCGAGCTGGAGTTCGACCCCGACGACGCGGACTTAAAGAGTCCGCCGAAGTTCACGGTCGAAGAGTGCCGTCAGCGCGCCACGACCTACTCCCAGCCGATCTTCGTTCGGGCTCGCTTCTTGAACAGCGAAACCGGCGAGATCAAAGAGCAGACCGTCTTCATGGGCGACTTCCCGATCATGACCGAGCAGGGGACCTTCATCATCAACGGCACCGAGCGTGTCGTCGTATCTCAGCTCGTTCGCTCGCCGGGCGTGCTCTTCCAGCCCGGCAAGGACGAGAAGGTGGCCTTCGAGGGCACCATCCACCCGAGCCGTGGTGAGTGGCTTCAAGTCGACCTCGAAGAGAAGAAGAACAAGTCCGCCAACGCCGGCGCACGCATCGCGCGCAAGCGTCGCATTTCGATCTTCACCTTGTTGCGCGCGCTCGACACCGTGATGGACGAGGCCTTCTTCGAAAAGTTCGTCGAGCACTTCGACTTCCTCGAGGACCAGTTCCACGCGGACTGGAAGAAGGCTCAGCTCGAGATCTCCAAGCACATGGAGAAGTTCAACTTCGAAGACACGCTCGAGAACTTCGCGCGCGCGAGCCAAGAGACCGCCTGGCTCGAGATCTACCGTCGTGCGCGCCCGGGCGAAGTGCAGACCGTCGAAGCCGCTCGTCAGTACTTCGAGGGCGCCTTCTTCTCCGAGAAGCGCTACGACTTGAGCCGTGTCGGACGCTACAAGCTCGACCGCAAGCTCGGCAGCGAGGTCGCCAAGAACCTCGAGCTCTTCGGACCGCTGCTCGAAGGTCCCAACGATGCCCTGCACGTCCTCTCCAAGGCCGAAGTCCTCGCGACCGCCACCTACTTGTTGAACCTGGCGAGGGACCGCACCGCCAAGGAGACCACGTACCACATCGACGACCAGGACCACTTCGCCAACCGCCGCATCCGCAGCGTCGGTGAACTGATCCAGAACGCGCTGCGCACGGGCCTGTCGCGCATGGAGCGCGTCGTGCGCGAACGCATGAACACCCAAGACGTCGAGGCGATCGCGCCCCAGACGCTCATCAACATCCGCCCGGTCATGTCGGCGATCAAGGAGTTCTTCGCGACCTCGCAGTTGAGCCAGTTCATGGACCAGAACAACCCGCTGTCGGGCCTGACCCACAAGCGACGTCTCTCGGCCCTCGGACCCGGAGGCCTCAGCCGCGAGCGCGCCGGTCTCGAAGTGCGAGACGTCCACTCGTCGCACTACGGACGTATGTGTCCGATCGAGACGCCCGAAGGACCCAACGTCGGTCTCATTGGCTATCTCGCGAGCTACGCGCGCATCAACGGTTATGGCTTCATCGAAACGCCCTATCGCGTCGTCGAAAACGGCCGCGTCACGGGTGACGTGCGCTACTTCACGGCCGACGAAGAAGAGCGCTACGTCATCGCCCAGGCCAACACGGAACTCGACGACAAGGGCGCCATCAAGGCCGACCGCGTCCTCGTTCGCCGTGGTCCGGTCGGTACGGGTCTGCGCGTGGGTTCGTCGAACAAGTCGTCCTCGACGACCTCGGAGATTGACTTCGTCAAGCCCGACGAGGTGCAGCTGATGGACGTCTCGACCAAGCAGGTCATTTCGGTGGCCACGTCGCTCATCCCCTTCGTCGAGCACGACGACGCCCAGCGCGCTTTGATGGGCGCGAACATGCAAAAGCAGGCCGTGCCCCTCGTCATGCCCGAAGCCCCCTTCGTGGGCACCGGCATGGAAGCGCGCGCCGCGATGGACTCCGGGGACGTCTTGATTGCCGAAGGCACGGGCGTCGTGAAGTCGGTGTCGGGCGACCGGATCGTGATCGAGTACGACAAGGACGTCGTCGACCGTTACGGCAAGCCCCTCGGCAAGAAGCAGTACAACCTGAACAAGTTCCGTCGTTCCAACCAGGACACGTCGATCAACCAAAAGCCTCTCGTCAACGGCGGCGAGAACGTCACCCTGGGTGACCTGCTGGCCGACGGCACGTCGACCAGCAACGGTGAGTTGGCGCTGGGTAAGAACCTGCTCGTGGCCTACATGCCCTGGGAGGGCTACAACTACGAAGACGCGATCATCTTGAACGAGCGTCTCGTGCGCGACGACGTGCTCACGTCGATCCACGTCAAGGAGTACGAGATCGACGCGCGCGACACCAAGCTCGGTGCCGAAGAGATCACTCGCGACATCCCGAACCTGCCCGACGACATCCTGGCGGACCTCGATGACCGCGGGATCGTGCGCATCGGCGCCGAGGTTGAACCCGGCGACATCCTGGTCGGCAAGGTCACCCCCAAGGGCGAGACCGAGCAGTCACCCGAAGAGCGACTCTTGCGCGCGATCTTCGGTGAGAAGGCGCGCGAAGTGCGCGACACGTCACTGAAGGTTCCCCACGGCGAGTCCGGCAAGGTCATCGACGTCAAGGTCTACAGCCGCGACGAGGACCACGAAATGCAGCCGGGCGTCAACCAACTCGTCAAGGTCTACGTCGCCCAGAAGCGCAAGATCTCCGAGGGCGACAAGCTCGCGGGGCGCCACGGCAACAAGGGCGTCATCTCCAAGATCCTGCCCGAAGAGGACATGCCCTTCATGGCCGACGGCACCCCCGTCGACATCATCCTCTCGCCGCTGGGTGTGCCGAGTCGTATGAACGTGGGTCAGGTCTTGGAGTCGCACCTGGGTTACGCCGCGCGTCACGGTTGGGCCGGCATCGAGGTCAACCCCGCCGTGGGCACCTCGGGTCACGTCGACCAGCAAGACCCCGCGCACCGCCCGTATCGAAAGACTCGTCCGCGTACCGAACCCGCGGTCTACGTCGCGACGCCGTCCTTTGACGGCGCGCACTGGGACGAGACCGAGCGCGCCAAGGACAAGCCGACGATCCAGCAGACCTTTGAACGCTTGAACGTCGACGGAGCCAACGGCAAGCGCCTGCTCTCCGAAGACCACAACGGCAAGGTCGTGTTGTACAACGGTCGCACCGGTGAGGCCTACGATTCGCAGATCTCGGTGGGCTACGCCTACATCTTGAAGCTCGCCCACATGGTCGACGACAAGATCCACGCCCGCTCGACCGGTCCGTACTCGATGATCACGGCCCAGCCCCTCGGTGGCAAGGCCCAGTTCGGTGGACAGCGCTTTGGCGAGATGGAAGTGTGGGCCCTCGAGGCCTACGGTGCCGCCTACGCGCTCCAGGAGCTGCTCACCGTCAAGTCCGACGACATGAAGGGCCGCGAGCGCGCCTACGAGGCGATCGTCAAGGGTCAGAACCTGCCCGAGCCGGGAATCCCCGAGTCGTTCAAGGTGCTCATCAAAGAAATGCAGTCGCTCTGTTTGAACGTCGTCGTGCGCGACAAAGTGGGTGCGCACGTCGATCTAGCCGACACCGAAGAGGACTTCTTCTCGGTCACGCGCGAGTTGGGCATCGACATCAGTCGACCCGAGCGCGGCAGTGACGAAGAGGACGCTCGCCGTGCCGCCGAAAGGAAGTTGTCATGAGCCCCCTTGACGTCAACCAGTTCGACGAACTGAGCATTGGTCTCGCGACCGCTCAGAACATTCGCTCGTGGTCATCGGGAGAAGTGAAGAAGCCCGAGACCATCAACTACCGCACGCTTCGCCCCGAGAAGGACGGCCTGTTCTGCGAGAAGATCTTCGGACCGCAGAAGGCTTGGGAGTGCGCCTGTGGCAAGTACAAGCGGGTGCGCTTTAAGGGAATCGTTTGCGAGCGCTGCGGCGTCGAAGTCACCAGTGACAAGGTCCGTCGTGAGCGCATGGGACACATCGCGCTTTCGGCGCCGGTCGTGCACATCTGGTACCTGCGCGGCACGCGCTCGTGGTTGGCCTATCTGCTCATGGGCACCGCGCCCAAGGAAGAGCTGAAGGCCAAGCAGCTCGAGAAGGTCATCTACTTCGCCGCCCACATGGTCACCTTCGTCGACGTCGAGCGTCGTCATGCCGACTTGGCAGATCTGCGCCAGGGACTGGCCGAAGAGATCGTGGAGATCGCCGAGCGCGAGGCCAAGGCCCTCGAGAACAAGTTGAAGGACATCGAAACGCGTGCCGTCAAGCTCGAAGACGAGGGCGCCAAGGAGTCGGAGCTTCGTGCGCTCCAGCGCGGCACCGAAAAGGAGCTCGAGGGCGTGCGTTCGCGATTCGCCGAGGAGCGCGAACTGGCCAAACAGGCCTTTGACACCTTCGAAGGGCTGCACTCTCGCCAGATCATCGAGGACGAGGTGCTCTACCGCGAGATGGAGTTCCGCTACGGCGACTACTTCGAAGGCGGCATGGGCGCCGACGCGATCTTGCGTTTGATCGATCGCATGGACCTCGATCAAGAGGAAAAGACGATGCGCGAGATGATCGACGCCAAGGACGGCCGCAAGCCGCTCAGCGCGCAGCGTCACGCGAAGTTCCTCAAGCGACTCGCCATCGTGCAGTCCTTTAACCGTCGCGACGAGCATGGTCACCGCTTGAACGACCCGCGCGCCATGATCCTCGAGGCCGTGCCGGTGATTCCTCCGGACCTTCGCCCGATGGTCCAGCTCGACGGTGGCCGTTTCGCCACGTCGGACCTGAACGACCTCTATCGCCGCGTGATCAACCGCAACAACCGCTTGAAGCGTCTGCTCGACCTCGGCGCGCCGGACATCATCGTCAACAACGAAAAGCGCATGCTCCAAGAGGCCGTCGACGCCCTGTTCGACAACGGTCGCCGCGGGCGTCCGGTGGCCGGCCAGTCCGGTCGACCCCTGAAGAGCCTTTCGGACATGTTGAAGGGCAAGCAGGGACGCTTCCGTCAGAACCTGCTCGGCAAGCGCGTCGACTACTCGGGCCGTTCGGTCATCGTGGTCGGTCCCCAGCTCAAGCTGCACCAGTGTGGTCTGCCCAAGATGATGGCCCTGGAACTCTTCAAGCCCTTCGTGATGAAGCGTTTGATCGAGACCCAGGTCGCCCAGAACATCAAGAGCGCCAAGCGCATGGTCGAGCGCCGCAAGACCGTCGTGTGGGACGTCCTCGAAGAGGTCATCCGCGAGCACCCGGTCCTGCTCAACCGCGCCCCGACGCTGCACCGATTGGGCATCCAGGCCTTCGAGCCGATCCTCGTCGACGGCAAGGCGATCCAGATCCACCCGCTGGTCTGTAAGGCCTTTAACGCGGACTTCGACGGTGACCAGATGGCCGTGCACGTGCCGCTCTCGGCCGAGGCCCAGGCCGAGGCGCGCATCTTGATGCTCTCGACCAACAACATCTTCACCCCCGCGACGGGTCGCCCGATCACCGAGCCGGCTCAAGACATGGTCTTTGGTGCCTACTACTTGACCCTGCCCGCCGACGAAGAGCCCGAGAACCCCAAGGTCTTTCGCCACGTCTACGAGATCGAAAACGCGCTCAACGACAAGGCGATTGAACTGCGCACGTCGATCCAGATCCGCCCCCTCGAGGGCAGTTCGCTTGACGCACGCCTCGACGCCGCCGGCGTCGAGATCACGGGCGCGGGACGAACGCTCGTGACGACCCCGGGACGCGTCTTCTTCAACGAAGCGCTGCCCTTTGGGTTTCGCTACGTGAACGAGTTGATCGGCAAGAACGCGACGCCCATTGGCGTGATCGTCGAAGAGATCTCGGGCGCCTACGGCCGCCAAGAGGTCGCCGAGTCCCTCGACGCGATCAAGTCGCTGGGCTTTCGCTACGCGACGAAGTCGGGTCTGACGATCTCCATCGACGACGTGGTCACCACTTCGGAGAAGGCCGCGATTCTGAACAAGTACGAGGAGCAGGCCGCCAAGGTCGAGACCAACTACCGCCGTGGGGTCATCGTCGACGACGAACGCCGCCAGCAGGAGATCGAGATCTGGACGAACGCGAACAAGGAGGTCGGTGACGCCACCGACCGCGCCATGAACGCCAAGTTCGACAACCCGATCCGCATGATGGTCGACTCGGGCGCGCGAGGCAACAGCCAGCAGATTCGCCAGATCGCCGCCATGAAGGGGCTCGTGAGCAACCCGCGCGGTGAGATGATTCCTCGTCCGATCAAGTCCTCGTTCCGCGAGGGCCTCTCGGTGCTCGAGTACTTCATCTCCACCCACGGCACCCGCAAGGGTCTCGGCGACACCGCTCTTCGCACCGCTGACTCGGGCTACCTGACCCGTCGACTCGTCGACGTGGCCCAGGAGCTCATCGTCAAGCAGTCCGACTGCGCGACCTCGCGCGGCATGTGGATCGAGCACGTCGCCCCCGACACGCGCGCCCAGCGCTCGCACCTCGAGACCAAGCTCTGGGGCCGTGTGCTCTCAGAGGACGTGACCTTGAGTGACGGCTCGCTCGTCGCGGCCGGCACGATGTTGATGATGGACGACGTCGAGCGCTTGCGCGACGACGCGGGCGTCACCCGCGTACGCGTGCGTACGACGCTGACCTGCGACGCGGTCCAGGGCGTGTGTGCGGCCTGTTACGGGCTCTCCCTCGCCACCCATCAGCTCGTCGAGCTCGGTGAGGCCGTGGGTGTCATCGCCGCGCAGTCCATCGGCGAGCCGGGCACCCAGCTCACGATGCGTACCTTCCACTCCGGTGGTGTGACCGAGAGCGACATCACCCACGGCCTGCCGCGCGTGGTCGAGCTCTTCGAGGCGCGTACCCCCAAGGGTGCCGCCGCGGTGGCGATCCACTCGGGTGTCGTGCGCGTCGAGCTGATCGGGCGCGAGCGCAAGGTGACCGTCGTCGCTGAAGACGGCACCCTCCAAGAGGAGTCCATCTCGATCGCGCGTCACTTGCACGTCGAAGACGGCCAGGAGATCGAGGTCGGCATGCCCCTGCACGACGGCCCGCTCGACCCCAAGTTGATGATGAAGTACCGCGGCACGCGTGAGACCCAGCAGTACCTCGTCGAAGAGGTCCAGAACGTCTACCGCGACCAGGGCGTGTCGATCCACGACAAGCACA
>Ga0307372_10013223_pt1 | contig 10697 bp, 8 predicted proteins | sample OX1MG_FD_202533 | JGI IMG/M metagenome (GOLD analysis project Ga0307372, IMG submission 202533) | Soil microbial communities from Risofladan, Vaasa, Finland - OX-1 | ecosystem: Environmental > Terrestrial > Soil > Coastal area > Acid sulfate soil | place: Finland: Risofladan, Vaasa | collected... | reverse complement strand
CATTTTTCAGCATCCCGGCGACCGTGGTCGGATCCCACCAATCCTTACCGCCGCGCGTTGGGACTTGTTGCTCTTTAAGCCGACGGCAGATTTCGCGCAGCGAGAGGCCGTCTCGCGCGGTCCAGTCCCCGGCCGCCAATAGAATCACAAACAATGCTTATACATGGCCGGTCGACTTTCGCAATGGAGAATTCCGCCGCGTTTTATGACCAAGACCATCAGCCAGCGGCCGGAGCCGATGCGCTCGACCAGCGATGCCGGCAGCGTGAGCTTTTCACCTCGGGATGCCACCGCTGTGGTTGGCATAATGTCGCGACGCGCAGCGCGCTGCGCCGCAGTGGCCGGAAGGGGTGTTCGCCGAAAATCGGTCGCCGTGCCATGAGACGAAAGCCGCTCGCGATGCGCAGCGCGCTGCGCATGACCGCATGAGGCCGCCGCTGCCGGGCGTGGGCAGGATCGCCGATTTCGACTGTCTCGACGGCATCTGGGCGAGGACGCTTACGCCACGACCGCTGCGGCCGAAGCGGACGCCGGGCAGGTCGCGCAGCGCGCTGCGCGGGCCGGTCGGTCCTGACGTTCCGCTTCTGGTGTAAGGCCGGGTCGTCGCGTATACTCCGATCAATTGGCCATTTTTGATTTCGCCTGTCGCACCTCCGACTTGCCCTAGGGAGCCGAACCATGTTTGCGTATTCCGTTGCCATGATCCTGGCGTGTGGCGCGACGCCGGCCGCCGCCCCGGCCGATCTCGCCCGTGAAGTTCTTGAGCAAAGCGGCGTCCGCGGCGGGTTTGTCGTGCATCTGGGCTGCGGAGATGGAAAACTGACCGCGGCCTTGCGGGCAACCGATTCATACCAGGTACACGGCCTCGACACATCGGCTGCGCGGATCGCCGAGACGCGAGCGGCGTTGCAGGCCGCCGGCGTCTACGGCCCGGTCAGTGTGGACCGGTTCGATGGCAAGTCGCTGCCGTATATCGACGGCATGGTCAACCTCGTCGTGGCCGAGAACCTCGGCGACGTGCCGCAGGCCGAGGTCGAGCGAGTTCTTTGCCCGCGTGGAGTGGCTTGCATTCGCGAGAACGGCGGCTGGAAGAAAATCGTCAAACCGGTTCCACCGGAGATCGACGACTGGACCCATTACTTCCACGATGCCGGCGGCAATCCAGTGGCGCATGATACGGAAGTCGCTCCTCCCGAGCGGCTGCAATGGGTCGGCAGCCCGCGATGGTCTCGGCACCACGACCGGATGTCGAGCCTGAGCGCGCTGGTGTCGTCGCGGGGCCGGATGTACTACATCCTGGACGAAGGCTCGCGCATTTCGATCGAACTACCGTCCGACTGGCAGCTCATCGCTCGCGACGCCTTCAACGGAACGATTCTCTGGAAGCAACCGATCGAGAAGTGGCACGACCAGATGTGGCCGCTCAAGAGCGGGCCGACGCAGCTTGCGCGGCGGCTGGTCGCCGACGGCGACGATCTCTATCTCACGCTGGGCATTCGCGCCCCGGTCTCGCACCTCGACGGGGCCACGGGCAAAACGAAACGCGTCTTCGAAGGAACCAAGTCCACCGAAGAGCTCCTGCTCGACCACGGAACGCTTTTCCTGCTGGTCAACCGGGGCGCCGCGGAACTGGACGAGTTCGCTCCGAAACTCAACACCGGCGATCAGGGCCGAGTCGCCACGGAGTTTGTCTGGAACGAAAAGCCGCGCGACGTGATGGCCTTCGACGCGGCGACGGGCAAGCGGCTCTGGTCGCATAGGAGCAAAGTGGCTCCGCTGACGCTCTGCGCCAACGAAAAGCGGGTGATCTTCCACGACGGCGACAAGATCGTTTGCCTCGACCCCAAGAACGGTAAACCGCTCTGGTCCACCGAACCGGCGTCTCGTCGCAAGTCGATTCAGTTCAACTTCGGCCCCCGACTGGTGCTCCACGAACCGTTCGTGCTGTATGCCGGCGGCGAAGGGAAGATGCGGGCTTACGACGCCGCCGACGGGAAGATGCGCTGGGAGTCGGAACACGCGCCGTCGGGCTACCAGTCGCCGCAGGACATCATCATCGCGGGCGGCATGGTGTGGGTGGCGCCGACGACGAGCGGACGCGACAGCGGTATCTACAAGGGACGCGACCTGCTCACCGGCGAAGTGAAGATCGAGTTCCCGCCCGACATCGACACCTACTGGTTCCATCACCGCTGTTACATTGCCAAGGCGACCGACCGCTTCATTATTCCGTCGCGCACCGGCATCGAGCTGGTCGACTTCAAGGCGAAGCACTGGGACATCAATCACTGGGTGCGCGGCGCCTGCCTGTATGGCGTGCTTCCCTGCAACGGGCTGCTCTATGCGCCGCCCCACAACTGTGCTTGCTATCCCGAGGCCAAGCTGTATGGCATCAACGCCCTGGCCGCGGCGCCGAAGACGCCCATTCTGCCGGAGGTGATTCCGGAGGAAGGCCGCCTGGAGTTGGGAAAGGCGTTCGGGGAACCGCTCAAGGAACAAGCCGCAGCCGCAAACGAGTGGCCGACGTTTCGCCACGACAATCAGCGCAGTGGATACTCCGCTGCGGAACTTGGCGGCGATTTCAGTCATAACTGGGAGACCGAGATACCGGGGCGGCTATCGGCGATCGTGGTGGCCGGCGGCCTGGTTTACGTGGCCCAGATCGATCAGCACACGTTGCACGCGCTCGATGCCAAGACCGGCAAGTCGCGCTGGACCTACACGGCCGGCGGGCGAATCGACTCGCCGCCGACCTACTGGAACGGGCGGCTCTTCTTTGGCTCGATGGACGGCTGGGTTTACTCCCTGCGCGCCAGCGACGGTGCCCTGTTGTGGCGTTATCGGGCGGCTCCGCTCGATCGCCGGCTGATGGCTTTCGAACAACTCGAATCCGTCTGGCCGGTCCACGGCTCGATTATGATCGAGAAAGACGTGGCCCACTTCGTCGTCGGTCGGTCGAGCTTCCTGGATGGCGGAATGTGGTACGTGCGGCTCGATCCGCGGACCGGCAAGAAGCTCGGCCAAACCGTGCTCAACGATCGCGATCCCGAAACGGGCGAAGACATTCAAAATCGCCTGCAAACGCTGCAGATGCCGGTGGCGCTAGCGGACATCCTCTGCACCGACGGCGAGTGCGTTTATCTGCGGTCTCAGAAGTTCGACGACGCCGGCCAGCGTCAGGAAATCGGACCGGTTTCCGGCGATGCCGCGAAGCAAGGCGGAACGCAGGCCGGTCCCGGCCGCCACCTGTTTGCCCCGATGGGCTTTCTCGACGACACCTGGTTCCATCGCGCGTACTGGGTCTACGGCAAAAACTTTGCCGGCGGACACAACGGCTACTTCCAGGCCGGCAAACACACGCCGTCGGGTCGCATCTTGGTGTTCAACGACAAAGAGATTTACGGCTATGCCCGGCAGCCACAGTACTACCGCTGGACAACGCCGCTGGAGCATCAGCTCTTCTCGGCGAACCGCGATGCGGTGGCGCCGGCCCCGATGGCCAACGAGCGACGCAATGGTCCGGAGACGGTCGAGTTTGCCGTGACGCCCAGCATCGATCCCACGAACAAGCCGCTGACGGTGGAGGCGTGGGTCAAGCCCGACGGTCCGGGCGGCGTCATCGTCGCCCACGGCGGGCCCGCGCAGGGGTATGCTCTGTTCCTGCAGAACCGCAAGCCGACCTTCGCCATACGATCCGGAGACAATCTGACCGAGATCCAGACTCCCGATCGGTTGAAGAACGGTTGGCACCACCTTGCCGGTGTGCTGACGCGGGAGAAGGACATGCGGTTGTACGTCGATGGAGTGCTGGCAGCTTCCGGCAAAACGCCAACCCTCATCTCGAGCGAACCGAAGCAGAAGCTGGAGTTGGGGGGCGACACCGGCGAAGTCGGGTCGTACAAGAACGGGTTCCCGTTCGTCGGCTCGATCGACGAAGTGCGGATCACGCATCGGGCTCTGACAGCCGCGGAAGTCGCCACGTCTTTTCAGGCGCCGGAAGAGGCCCGCGCGATGAAAGCCGACGTGGTCGTACACTGCACGTTCGACGACGGCAACGCGAAGGATGACTCGGGCAAGAACAACGACGGCGATCTCGGCAAGTTGCCGACCGGCAAAGGCCGCATCGGGACGGCCGTTGTCTTTCCCAAGGCGGCGGGCCCGGCCGCCGTGGCCGCGGGCGACGGAAAGCAACTGGGCTTCGACCACAACTGGACGAAGTTCGTGCCCGTCTTCGCGCGGGCGATGGTTCTTGGCAAGGACGCGTTGATCGTCTCCGGTCCGCCCGACCTGCTGGATGAGGAATACGCTCTGGAGCGCCTGGCGGCGAAGGATCCGGCGATCCAGGAACAGTTGCAGGCGCAAGCCGACTCGTTGGAGGGGAAAAAGGGCGGACGATTCACCGTCGTCTCGACGACGGACGGCAGCGCGCTCGCGGATTTGGACCTCGACGCCCTACCGGTCTGGGACGGCATGTCGACCGCCTACGGCCGCATCTATATGGCCACGACCGACGGCCGGATCTTATGCCTGGGGTATGGCGAATGAGAGGCATGGCAAGCATGGTAGCTCCGACACTCCGTGGCGGAGACTTGACTTCCGTTCGTAAATATACGAACATGCTTACCGAGGGACGCGAATGCCTCAGACGCGAGTCGTGTTTTATCGCGAGGACGACGGGACCGTGCCCGTGTTGGAGTGGCTTGACGAGTTGCCACGCGATGCGCTGGTCAAATGCCGGGTGAGGCTTGCCCGCCTGCAGGAACTGGGTCATGAACTTCGTCGGCCGGAAGCCGACTACTTGCGAGACGGTATTTACGAATTGCGCATTCGATTGCAGCGGGTCAACTATCGCTTGCTCTACTTCTTTCATGGAAGCGCTGCTGCGGTCGTTTCGCACGGTATCGTGAAGGAGCGGCGGATTCCGCCTGGGGAAATTGACATGGCGGTCCGCCGCAAGCAAGCGTTCGCCAACGCTCCGTTATGGCACACGCACGAGGAAGGATGACGATGGCCAAGAAAAGAAAGCCAACGCAGGATGCCGTGGAGATCATGGACCGCCGTTATTTTGAGGGCAAGCCCGATATGCTAGCGGCGCTGGAGGAGGCCGAGGCCAATGACGAGGTTGCCGGAAAGATTTACGCACTGCGGACGAAAGCCGGCCTGACCCAAAGGCAGCTTGCCAAGCTGATTGGAACGAGTTCGTCGGTCATTTGTATGTTGGAGGATGCCGACTACAAGGGACATTCGCTCAGCATGCTGCGGCGCATTGCTGCGGCGCTTGACCGCCGTCTGGAAATCCGTTTCGTGCCTGTTCGCCATAATAAATGAGAACATTACTGCAATGGCTCAATTCACCTTTGACGGCACGATCATTGAGCGGTGGGGCGGAGAAAAGCCGCAAGTGCTGGTGCGACCAGACGACGAAGAGGGTTTCGTGAGGCAGTGCGACGAAATGGGCGTCACTTCAAGGCACGACTGGTACGATGATCGGCCCATGCCGACGATCGGCAGGCAAGACCTAGTGGCGCGATGCGAGGGTGCCAAGAGGGTTCGATGCACAATTGAGGCTACGCAGACGGGTCGCATACGATGGCTGGGCGTTGAGCCGATCGACTGATGGCGGCAATGCATCTGTTAGGCCACCACCCTCTTTCTGCGCTGCTTGCAAGGCGCTGATGCAGAAGCGCATAATGACGGGCATCACCTACTGACGTCGCGGATTATGTCTTTGCGTTCGGTTTTTGTCATAGCCTTCCTGACGTGCGCCGCGCAAGCGGGTGAGATTGAGCTGGTGCTGCAAGACGGTCGTGACGGCTACCGCGGCACTCGCGACACCGCTATTTCCGTCGATCCGCGGCTCGCTGACCGTAACGTCGGCGGCGAACCGACGATCTGGATTTGGCAGTTCGACGGCGCGTCGTTGATCAAGTTCTCCCTTGACGACGTGGTGATACCGAAGGACGCCGTGGTCAAACAGGCCACATTGGAACTGTGCTGCACTTCCGTTGGATTCGCCGACGAAGAAGTGCAGCGGCCTTGGGACGTGGGAGTCTATGAGTTCCTGGCGGACTGGCGCGAGGGCTCGGGCGATGCGAAGACGGACTTGCGGGACGGGGCAACGCTAAAAACCTGGAACGGCCGAGACGGCTGGCCAAAGGGCTCCGCGACGGCTCTGGCGGGGAAGCTTCTCGGCACCACAACGCTGCAAGGGCCAGAGCCGCGATGGTACAAGTGGTCGCTTGACCCGGCGCTCGTCACAAGCTGGATCGCGGGGCGTCGAGCCAATCACGGGTTCCTTGTCTGGGGCAAGGCCCCTGGCAAGGCTGTATCGTTCGCGTCGCGCGAGGATAAGTCGGTATCGCAACGACCTGCTCTGCGTCTACGCCTTGCGGGCATCGACGGGAAACCCCCGCTGAACCTGGTCCAGCAAGGATTTGACCTCGACCGGCACGAGCCGACACTGATCGTAGGGTGCTGGTACCACCCCTTCTGGAGTCTCAAGCATGGAGACATCAACCCACACTGGGGAGACGTTCGACAATGGCGGCGCCATTTTCCAGCAGGTGGGGCCTACGATTGTGAGGATCCCGCCGTCATCAAGAGGCAAGTCGAACAGATGCGCGACTGTGGGATCTCATTTCTCGTATTTGACGACACGAACTGTGTGCTTGTCGACGAGGGGCAGATCGACAGGAGAATCAAGACTTGGTTCGACTGGATGGATAAGCGGCCGGAAAAGGAGAGGATCTTGCTCGCCATTGCTCCAGGAGGAGAGCTTAACGTACATAACAATCGCCAGGCTTGGCTTGATTCGGTCACCTACCTCTATGAACATTATGCATCGCGGCCCTCCTACGCACGACTCGACGGCAAACCCCTCTTGTTCTGGTACATCGACAAAGATTCGTGGCCTGATTGGAGCGACGAGCAATGGACGATCCGCAAAACCTACGCCGGCCATAGACCGGAGAGCAAATCCGGGTTCGCCTGGGCGGTGCGAGGTATGCCGCTCCCAAACAAAGAAGCCATGTCTGTGACGACGAGTTGGTCGCGACCGGACTCTCCAGACGTTTTTCCGAGGAATAACGGGGAGTACTACAAACGTATGTGGCTGGAGGTGCTACGACATCAGCCTCGATACGTTCTCATATCGAGCTGGAACGAGTTTGCGGAGAACGTATCCATCGAAGACACCACCGAGTACGGAAGTCAATACCGGACGCTCACTAAAGGATACGTGGCGGCGGCACGGCACCAGGCTCTGGACGGCTTCGTCTACACGATCGAGGGAACGCGGGACAGCAACAAGAGAGTCAACGGTCGGTGGCGACGAACGACGCCTCCGCGCGGCGCGAAGACGAATATCGTTATTCCGAGCGGCCATTTTCCCGACTGGCCGCGGTAAGACCATCGCCGCTACTCGCGGTCCAATCGATCCAGCAGGTAGTTTTGAGATGCCGGCGATAAAACGTTCTAACGGCAGGCTAGTGCTTGCAGGAAGGGTGATTTGAACCCATTCGAGACTTGCCTTGATGACCTGAAACGCGTGCGCTGGGACGTGGCTGCGCGAACTTTCGGCAATGCAGACTGCACGCTTGTCGGCCTGCTCGTCGATTGGTGGATCTCTCTGTCTCCCGAGCGCCATACCGCCATCGAATCCGGCCCCACCAACGGCTACAGCGAGCAGGGCAAGCGGGGCCAATGCGACGCGCTGTTCTGCTCCGATGGCGTTCCGCGCGGAGTGCTGGAGGTTGAAGGAACACGGCTGATCGAGACCGCGAAGAAAATCGGCTATTTCTTTGATCTGGGCTTTTGCAAACTTGGATTTGGCCTTGGAAAAATAGGGGGTTTGGCGTCTAATTTGGGCCTTTTCGGGCCGGCGCGGGAGGCGTCGGTCAAATCACGACCAGGGAGGGTTCGGACGTGCCGGCGATTGTCGAGTTTCGGCAAGTGGTTCGCGAAGCGATGGACGAGTTCGGCGATTTGTTTGCTTGCCAGCCACAACGCCGGCATTTCGGCGAGTATCTGACTGGCCTGATGGTGGCCGATAACAAGACGGTCGCCGGCATCAACAGTGAATTCGTTGATACGACCGATCAGTCGTGTTTGAATCGGTTCATCACCGAAGCCGCGTGGGACGAGCAGGCCTTGAATGAGCGCCGCCTGGAGCGTCTGCAGCGCGACCCGAGCACCCGTTACAGCCCGCAGGGCGTGATTGCCTTGGACGACACACTGATCGATCACGATGGCAAGTTCATTAAGGACGTGGGCTGGTTTTGGGACCATGCCGAGGAGCGCTATAAGATCGCCCACGATGATCTCATCGCCAATTACGTCTGCACCAGCGGCAAGCACTATCCCTTGGAGTTCCGGCGCTTCAAAAAGCGCGAGCAGTGCGAGGCCACGGGCGAAACCTTCCTGGACCACACGGCGCTGTTCTGTGAGTTGGTGGATTGGGTTTGCGAGCGGCAAATCCCCGGAGATTTCACGTTCGACAGCTACTTCACCAACGCCGAGAACCTGAACCACATTCATTCCAAGCGAGACGAGTCGGCCCGGCCGCGCGGCTACGTGGGCGACTTGAAGTTCAATCGCAAACTGCAGTGGAAAGGGACGGAACTGCGGGCCGACGCTTTGGCGGCGTCGATTCCGCCGGAAGATCGAAAGGAACTGCGCCGCGGCGACAAGCGGCAATGGTACTTCACCTGTACGCTTCACATTCCGAAAGTGAATCACAAGCTGCGGATCGTAATCATCTGGAACCACCGCCGCGATGGCGCGCCGCGCAAAATTCCAGTTACCAACCGGACGACCTGGGAAGTGTGTCGCATCCTGCGTACGTATCGGTATCGTTGGACGGGAACGCAGACTTATCATCGGGACGGTAAGCAACAGCTTGGAATGGGAGACTGTCAGCTTCGCGACGGCCAGGGCCAGACCCGGCACATGTACCTGGTTATGCTGGCGTACAGTTTGCTCATGCTCCAACTGCGGCAGGACCGTGCGCGCGATTGGGCTCTGTGTCGGCTGAAGACCATCGGCGAAGCCTGTGGTGCGATGCTGGACGAGACGCTCCGCGCCACCATCACCTGGGTCGTCCACCAAGTCGCCGAATGCGGAAAAGACGATGAATACGTGCTCGCCGCCCTACACCTGACCTAATTTGCAAAAGTCCAGTCAAGTTTTTGAAGATCGAGCCCCGTGACATAGTCCTTGGGAAGTGGGACGCGGAGATCCGCCATCCACGTCTCCGAAAAGCGGTTCGCCCCGGGCAACGTCGTCCCGCCAAGCGCGCGGCTCGCAAATCGATAGTCGCCCAGCGGCAGGAGCGAGCCCGTAAATCCGTAGCCGGCGTTAAGCACGAGCAGCCCAAGCAGCCAAACGGCGGCGAGCTGGCCGAGAGGCGGACCGCGTCCCATCCGGCGAGACGCCGAGCAACGCCGGTGCGCGCACCACAGCAAGGGCCAAAGAGCGAAGAGCACGATCCATTGCGACTTGGCAAGCTCGGCAAGCCCCAGCGCCACGCCCGCCAGCGCGGCGCTCGTCCGGGTCGACGTGCTCAACCAACGCCAACACGCGTAGCCCGCCGCTACCCCGAGGGCAGCCGCGCCGGCGTCGGCGCTGACGGTGGCCCCGTGGGCGATCATATTGGGGCAAAAGCACCAAAGCGCGAGTGCCGCGACACCCGGCCAGAAGCCATACAAATCCCGCGCCCAGCGATAGCAGAGCGCGGCGCCAAGAATACTCAACGGGATCAGCGCGCACCTGCCCAAAAAGAAATACCTGAACCAATCGTGGGAATTCGCCGCCACGAAATCCTGACCGACCAGCTACTCAGGTCGCGCCAAAAGCCCTGCGCCGTAAAGGCGCCAATCGGTCTTCGGCGAGGCGATCGCCAGCGGAAGCGCGGCCAGCGCACGCGTTAGCGGAGGATTGACGCGATAGAGGTCGAACGTCCCAAATTGCCAGATGAACAGGCCCGCGGGTAAGTGGCCGACCTCATCGACCGTCACGCCATTGTGCGCCGCGGTCCACACCAAAAGGGCTGCGTGTGCGCCGAGCAAAGCTGGAACAATTAGTACAGAGGCACGTTTCATCGGCGACACGCCGGCAGCGATTCGCTCACCAGATCCCAACTGGCTGATAGGTTAAAACGGGTTACACCGCTTACGCGCGCGGATTCGCCTCGCGGTGCGAAAACCGTCGACGCAGGAGGATTCCCACGACCAATAACACGGTGCCAAGTGCGATCAGGACGAGAAGCCGCGTACCGCGACGCCAGCGGCTCGCCGCCGGCCGGATCGGTTCCGGAATGCCAAACGCCGACAACGTGAAGTCTCGCTCACTTGCATTCGCGAGCCTGTGGAAGTCGAATTCCCAAACCAGATCGTCATGAACCTGATCTTGGCCAGACAATCCAGCAGCGGGCCCGGTGACTTGAGCGTCAACGTGAATCACGCAGCGCGTCGGTACTGGAAGGCCGTCGCTGTCCTGATATTCCAGGCGAATTGAATGCGTTCCCTCCGCCTTGTCTGGAGGCTCACGCACCTTAACGTCAGCCTCTCGCAACAGCCAATACCGCGACGGATCGAGCACAGCAATTCCCGCTGACCCAAAAAATGGCCTGAAATTGGGGGTTGGGGCGGCCGGCTTTCGCGAACCGGCGGTCTGAACAGGTGTTCTCGCGCGGCAGGTCG
>Ga0307372_10013222_pt1 | contig 10697 bp, 14 predicted proteins | sample OX1MG_FD_202533 | JGI IMG/M metagenome (GOLD analysis project Ga0307372, IMG submission 202533) | Soil microbial communities from Risofladan, Vaasa, Finland - OX-1 | ecosystem: Environmental > Terrestrial > Soil > Coastal area > Acid sulfate soil | place: Finland: Risofladan, Vaasa | collected... | reverse complement strand
GGTTTGTTTGGCATGTGACCATCATGCCTACCAACTCAACACTGTCAATCTCGCAGCAAATCACTATAAAATAGCCACCAACTGAGAAAATTCAGCCGAATTTACCCACTCGATTCCACGAAGACCCGTTTTATTGTTAAGAGCGTAGCCACTCCATTAGCATACAAGAAAGCGGCGAATGAACAAATAGACATGGCTCAAGCCTAATACCTTTAACAATTTATTGAATTCTCTAATCACATACTGCCAGTATTTCCACCACCAATCCTTACGCGTTACGCACTCGATTTTGCCATCGTTCACAAATATTTGCTTCAGGTGCATTGCGATTACATACGGCGTTTGGCCAGCAGGACCGCACACATGCGCATGATAGGGATTGCATTCAATAGCCTGAGGATCAACGCTTTCTATTGGAGAAGCGACCACCGGGAAATTTATCAGTCCTTTGCCTGGCTTAGCCAGTTTATCGGCTCGTACGCATACCCATCCATCAAAGTCTTTCGGTGGCGTCAATTTTGTGCCGGCATCCTGCGCTCGCCTAATGAGGTACTTCCTGACTTTGCCATCTACGGATTTTTCACCCAATCGATCTAGCGAGATATTACCAGGGGGACGGTTTTCCTTAAAATGGTCGATTTTAAGCAAGTCCTTCCATGGCTTTTGATCCTTGGCGCCTGCGAGTTCGGGGATCGCAAATAGGCGTCGGCCTATCGGCTCCCGACTATCGACGGGGTCCGTCTTCTTAGGAACCCATTGCGCTGCCATTTTTCCCTTTAATTAGCAGCCACATTATTGGGCGAAGCTTCTCTTGTAGCGCTCCTGCATTCACGGTGGCGAGATTTATGGGATCTTCATGCTGCACCATCCCGTCAACCACCACATAGTTTAAGAGCATGTTGCCAGATACAATGCTTGTCAGCGCGCCGTGTTTCGATTTGAATTCGGCCACAAGATCGCCACTATCTGTGCCATAGATATATGGCTCACTGGGTAGTAAGTCAGACGTTAGCCGAAAGAAACGTAGCGCTGAACCGGCGACTTCTTCTGTCAACCACCGGACATCATGCGGTCGCTTATCCGCATCGGCTGCAATCGAATCGCGGATGCGTCTCTCAACGACTGCGAGCCACGCCGATCCGACTTGACTTGGGCCGCCCATAGCGCCGGTGGAGACATCGTTGAAATTCAGTGAAGAGAACGTTCCAGAATATGCTGTTGTGTTGCTCAATGCCTTTTACTCCTTGAGTGCATCAATCGTTGTCAGCGTCAGTAAATGAAAGAATTCCACTTTCTCCTGTGTATGCGCACCTTCGAGCCAAGTTTTTACATCGCGGGCGCCCGTACAAGTAAAGCCAGGGGTAGTGAACACATCTATATCAATATAGGCCGATGTGTTTTGTGGTAATGGTCCTTGCACAAATTCGTGTGTGGCTACACGCACAGTGCATAGCCCGATTTGTCCTAATTCAACGTTATAATTCAAATTCACGTTGCCGTGAAGTTGGTCACTCGCCACATTAACTACCATGTCCAAGTCATCAATCGAATCGATTCCGTGAGACTCCGGTGTGAGTGCATTCAAGTACCGGAGCCCAAGCCTGGTAACTCTGAGCGCCTCGGTAGAATTAAAAAGTAAATCAATTACCTTTTCGAGTTCTGGTTTAAATCGGTTCCATCCAATGTATTTTTTTGTGCGGTGATAGGAAAGAACATTGGGGCCTATGCGTAGCGCTCGGGGCTCATCGCCAGTTTCACTTACCTGGATGATAGGCATATATCGAAATCTTAGTTCAGCCAATCGTAGCACTGGAGGCATGTCATATGCCGGCAGTCGCAGTTGAGGAAGCGTCTTCCATGACTTCTCATCCGTTATACGCCCTATAAAGCGCTCGGGTAGCGTGTCCGTCTCAAACTGTATTTCCAGAAGCGCCTCAACGATGGCATCGTGGTGCAGTTTGTCAGGAAGCGGGGTCCCCCGCGCTACCATTTTTGGTTCCAGGCGCAAAGCATCAAGTGTATGGGTATGGGCTGTCGCTTATTTGCATTGGAGAATAATGAGATGCGGTTCACATTCACTACACTACCATAGGGCTTTTGGGCTATGGGTGGAAGACATAAAGTGCGGGATAGGACAAAACAGTGCCGGACAGGCCTGAGTGGCATATAGATAGATGGGGGTGCTCCCGGACAGACGGTATGCGCTGAGACCTTTTTAGGGCCGGCAAAGCTTCCCCGGACAGATCTAAAATCTGTCAATGCGGCTGCTGACATTGAATATAAAGCAAACCATAAATTAAGCATTGGCTTTGCCCTCCGCCACGGCCATCAGTTGCGCATGCGTCCGATTGTCACCCAGTCCGATAATCGCCAGCAGCGCTTCATCTGGCAAAGTGCGCATGATGTGCCGGATTTCTTCCTGCGCCCTTTCCGGCGAAAGTTTACGGCGGGCTCGCTCGATCCTCCGCGTCAACGCAGGCAGATCAACCGCCGGCTTACGGGTTGCTTCCAGCTTCTCAATTCGGGCCTCAATGCTCATTTCCAATTCTCCAGGTTTTCCAATTCCTTGACACGATCTTCAAGGCAAGAATCGAGCGTAACCTTGCCAAGCTGCGCCAACATATACACTAACTTGCTTCCTTCGCTGCTTTCCATCTGTCCGGTGCGCACCAGCCGATATACGGCCTGCATTTCACGCTGCACACCGTTCAGTGAATTGAGCCGGAAACGTCGGGGGGTAGGCGCAATCGCAGAATCAGCGCGCACAAGGCTTAGCGACGTTTTAGTCGTCCGTTTCGTGGGCTCTAAAAGCTCAGTTGCGTCCATTTCAAATCCTTAAAAATCAGCCGCCACAGTGTAGAAGTTGTACCGGGCGGCGACCGGTAAGCGGCTTTTGGAGACTGGTGAGGATTGCGCCGTTTGATGATCACGATGGGTCGATCCGCCCGGTCAGTTAGTTCGATGATAGGGTCCAAGGCGACGAGCGATGTGACGGCATGCGGCATCAAAGCGTCTTCCGCTTGCGAGCGCGCTTGGGCTTCTCGGCCGCAGGCAGCAGGCTGGTGTATTTCTGGTAGAGATCGAACAGGAAGGCGACACGCTCGGCATCGGAATTGAAACCTTTCTTGCCATAAGCGGAATCCACGGTTTTATCCAGCATCGTGTGCGCCCCGCGCAGAACTGGCGGCATGGCGACGGGGTCGTAGAGATCGGCTAACGATGCAGCAGGAAATTGCTTGCGCGCATCCAGCACAGCCTGGGCGGCTTTCTCCACCGCCGCTTTCTGTTTATCGTTCACATCCTGCGGCCAGGGGAAATTGTTGTAGACAATGGAAACTGAATATTGGTAATCACTCTTCATGCGTCCACAAGTATTACGCATCCATGCCATATGCATGACAGAAGACAAAATAGCGAAATGATATGGCTGTGCGTTTGGCATAACCAGCAAACTACCGCTGGCAATCCAGTCCTTCGACACATAAGCGATTGGTATATATAGCCGCCTTTCGGACGATACCTTTGGAATTGCCAGATAATCCGTGATGGGTTGTCGGTTTTCGGAAAATAAAGCTGGGTAAGAAGCCCATTCCCGAGTCCTTGCTTTTCCACTAACTAATCTAGCTTGTCTTACTAACTCAACTCGTTCAAGTACTTTTGGAAGTCTCCGCAATTCTTCGGGAGAAATTCCAATAAGCCACAAGCACCATCGCGGTATATTATTAATCAATTCTTCGCCGCCAATGATACGCCGAACCCACTTAGCTACCGAAGGTTCATTAATTAAGAGCGCATCCTTCTCTTCCTGTGAAAGAATTAGATATCCAAAATCAGTTGCCTCACTTCCCTTATTAATTTCAGGAACACCAATACATATAGGGTTAACACGCTTTTCCAACAGAACGGTTGGAGCATCAACCAGATAAGGATTAATGTTTGTTGCTACAACTTCATGCGGGTTACCTTTGATATCTGGATAATCAAATATCCGCTTATTAGGTATATCAAAGAGAGCGAAACCAATTATGACGCAATGCACGGCAGCCATTCCGCGGGCTTCGTTGCTCCATTGAAAAGTACGATGCGCAAAGTGGATTTTGACGCCCTGCGACAACAACCAGCCCCACAACACAGCAACTTGCTCGCCCTGTGTAATGGAGTTTGTAGACACGAACGCTATACGTACACGGTCCTTGGGTGCTGTGCCGCCAAGTCCAGAAAGCATGTCTTGGATCTGCAAATCACCTTGTAGGAATCGCACAGTCTTCATGTACCACGCAGTTACATAGTCAAGTACTCCAGAACCCCTAATTTGCCCAAAAATGCTCTCCGTATCACCTTTCTGTCCTTTACTCTGCTCTTTCTTCCCTACAAATGGCGGATTGCCGAAAATGTAATCCACCCGCTCCACCGGAATAACTTCGTTCCAGTCAATCCGCAACGCATTGCCGCAGCGGATGGTGGCGGCATGGCTTAAGGGCAGGCGGCGATAATAGAAGCCGAATTCCTCTGACACCCGCATATTCATTTGGTGATCCATGAGCCAGAGGGCCACCTGCGCGATCTGTGCTGGGAATTCCTCGATCTCGATACCGTAGAACTGGTTCACGTCAATGTTGATGAACTGGGTTACGTCCGCAAGCCGCTGGCCGCCTTCCTGTTCAAAACGAAGCATGGCGCGCAGGATGTCCAATTCCAAATGGCGTAATTCCCGGTAGGCAATCACAAGGAAGTTGCCACAGCCGCAGGCTGGATCGAAAAATGACAGACCCGCCAGTTTCTTGTGCAACTCAAACAGCCGGTTTCGGTTGCTTTTCGACTTTTCATATTCCGCGCGCAGGTCATCCAGGAACAGGGATTTCACCACCTTGAGGATGTTCTTTTCACTGGTGTAGTGCGCGCCGAGATTCCTCCTCGCCTTGTCGTCCATGACACTCTGGAACAGCGCGCCGAAAATGGCGGGGCTAATGCGACCCCAATCCAGCCGGCAGCAGTCCAGCAACGCTTCCCGCATGCCGGAATTGAAGGCGGCAACAGGCAGCGTTTCCTCGAAAAGTTTGCCGTTGACATAAGGAAAAACGGAGAAACGCTCATCCAGATTCTTCTGGCGCTGGTCTTCCTTGGTATTGAGCACCTGGAACAGAGAGGACAACTGCGCGCCCAGATCACTGCCGTCCTCACGGGTACAATTTTCAATCCAGTCGCGGAATTGGTCCTTTTGATTGAAGATAGTGGTGTCTTCCGCGAACAGACAGAACAGCAACCGTACCAGCAGCACTTCTAGTGCATGGCCCGCGTAGCCACTCTCTTTGAGCTGGTCGTGCAGCCGGCCCATCTTTTCCGCGGCCTTGATGTTGACCGGATCCTGTTCTTGGATACGCTGGGTGGTGTAACCGGAGATAAAACCGAAAAGACCAATGTTCTTGTGCAGGTCAATGAGCGGAAATTCATGTTGGTCGTCCTGCTCCAAGTCATAGAGTCGGATGCGAGCAAAATCGGACACGATTACATAGCGCGGCAGGTCGCGTTCTTTTAGGCCATCAAAGTAATTGAGCGCCTGCTTGTAAGCGGAATCCAGATCCTTGCCCGCCGATTTGTGCTCAGCAATAAGCACACCCTTCCAGAAAAGATCAATAAACCCGCTGCCGGCGGCTCGGCCACTCTTGTTGAACAGACCGTCTTGCTCAAGACGCGCTTTGACTGGCTTTACATACTCCTCAAATGCCGCCACCCGTCGCCGGCTGATGCCGAAGACGTTAAAGAATTCGTTCCAGAAGGTCTGGGCTTCAGCCTTCTCGCGCCGCTCGCCTTCCCAATCGCGCGCGAAACTCAATGCACGATCACGGATTTCGTTGGGTGAAAGCGGCTGAGATTGGGCCATGAAACCGTAATTCCTTAATCTTGGACGCAAGACCGCGCCCGGCTAAATGAACGTCTAGCGATAATCAGTATCCTAAACGATTTAAGGAAAAAAGCGCTTATCCTGTTTTGAGTCATCGGCTAGAACGTACTCGAAAACCGGCCGGACGGCACGTGCCGGTCAGGTTTTGAAATAGAGATCAATGGAGTTCCCCGCAAGGCGATCTGGACGGCCAAATAGAGGTCGTCATGCTGCATCTCCCTGTGTGGGTGATGGGCTTCTTTCGTTTATTTCGTAATGCTTAGGGCGCGGAATCTTTACCTTGTGCAGGCGATTCCAGCACCAGGGGCAACCTGCTACCTCGATCTGTGCCCATAGCAGTACTGGACCGCATTGGTCGCAGTGAGCGGCCTGATCCCATCCAGGCGGTGCAATGCCATCACGGCGAAAGGTAGCCCACACAAGGGCAATGGCAAAGGACCGCAGGAACGGCAGCGGATCGGAGCAGGCTTCCAGTTCAGCTACGTCATCGGGTGAGAGCTTTGTAAGTAGAACAGCCTGGGTGATATGGCCAGATAGTCCCTTGCAGGCCTTCTCAGCAGCTTTTTCAATTTTAGAACAGTACGCTGCTACTCCTGCTACTTTTGCTACTTTCAAGCCTTGTGTAGCAGGAGTAGCAACTGTAGCAGCGTGTATAGGTAAAGATTGCGTTTCCAGAATATCGGCGAGCCTCATGTGCGGAACCTCCATGAGCTACGGCGTGGTGCGTCATCGAAGATGGTTCCAGGGTCAAGTTCATCTGCATATCCGTGTCTGACCAACACCGCCATGGCGAGCCGTAAGCTATCCGTAGTACGAACACACGCCGGCCCAAATTGAAGCGCCTGGCGTGAATGAATTGATGTGAGGTGGCGCTCACGCACCCAAGCAAGAATTGCCTCGGCGTTGCGGATTTCGGGAGGGATGCAGGATATGCCCACGATCCGGGCGGCCTCCCCCATGTGCCATGCCACAACCTCACCGGCGCGCTCGATGGTTTCTGCTTGAATAATTCTTGCATCAGGATCATCCACCAGCGCCAAGACACCGGCCACCCGCAGGATTTGATCGGCCCCCTTTGATCCCCAGGCACGCACCTGTGCCAGCGGTTCCCCGGTTGCCATTTTCTTTTCAATGCCATTGGCGATGCTTACCCATAAAGACTTCGCTGCGGGTGCCAAGCGAATAATGGGCGGATCCAATTCATTACGGCTGTCAGGGGCTAGCTGCGGTTTTCTATCAAGTAATTCGCCAATGCGTTGCCAATAGGCCACCATTGCTGGGTCTGCCGAGAGGTCGCGTTCAACATACAGACGTGTGCCTGCGCGAGCAGCGGCCCATGAAAGCAAACTACGCGCTAGCCACCCCTGGCCAATAAGTAATGGATCGGACAGGACTGCCTCTGCTACTACCGGCTGCGCCATCAGGCTCATGGCCACACGTTTCCCATAATGTTTCGACGACCCATCGCCTCCACGGACGCGATCAAATTCCCCACGGTCCCAAAGTTTGGACAATGCAGCAATTCCGCGCATCTTGTTGTCTTTATTCATTGCGTGGCCGCCGAGAAAATCGCCGGCATCATCGCTAAACACGCCACCCCATCCGCGGCCATGGCCCAGCAGTTTGTGTAATCCTTCAATCGTCGGATCGGCAGTTAAAAGATACGGAAGTAACGGCTCCTCGGGGGGTGGACCGACAGCTTTTACCTTGGTCTTGATTTCTCCGATGAGTTTCCCTTTGCCTTCCTTCTTGCACAGAACACCATAGGCCTGTGTTTCAATTTCAAATTCGCGGGCTTCTTCCTTGTGCTGCCTGGCGGCTTCTCTTTCAAGCTGGCGATGCCGGCGCGTTGTCAGCTCATCGACAGCAGATTTCCGTTCGCCAGAGTCAGCGATGCTGATGCTCCATATTGAAAGCGGCACCGTCCGGCCATCTATGCTCACATCGGCGTGAGGCATGGTCGCTACACTAGACGCAGCCAGGAATGAAGAACCAACGATTGAGTCTGGAGCTTGCACTGTCTCCAAAACCACATTCGCCGCTGGTGCCAAGATTTCGCCGAGTGCTGCAATTGGATAAGCCTCCGCGTCAGGTATCGGTCGGCGTAGTGGATCAGGGGCGGCTGGTGCAGTTGCTACGAGTTGTGGAGTGACCGCCGCTTCTGCCTTATTTCTTAAGTGGATTTCACGCCCTGGGTTTTGGAAAGCGTTGGTGGAATCCATCATTGCACCAACTTTGGCGGTATGTGCTTTAACGCCTCCAATTGTCTCCATGCCTCGCGCTTTTTCTCGGCGGCGATTTCTCGAGCGTCTGCCGCGTTCTCGAGCGCGATCATGGCCGCTTTGTCGCCGCGCCTCTCTGCTGCCTTGAGCGCAACCATCTCGTCGGAGGTGAATGAAGCGCCGTTAATCATCACGCCGCATCCATGTTGGAGCGTGCAGCTATCAGGCGCGTAACCAGCGCCTTGATTTCATCTTCGCTTCGTCCGGCAATGCGCGCGGCCACAACGGCGGCGATCTCATGACTTGGTACACGGGAAGCCTTAAGGCCTATCTTGAGCGGAGGTGGAACAACTCCACGCACAGCGCGGGCGTAGTACTCACTCACGCTCGTGCCGGTCTCTACTGCGGCATCACAAACCTTGCGAAGGAAAATCCGATCTTTCATGTCTCACTCCCAGCAATGTGCTACTGGACGTGAGCGTAAGACTGTGGAGGCTGATTGTCAGTTTTGGGGGTCGGAAAATCCCGTTTATTTACTGAGCAGACGGCGGCGCAATCGCCGGACGTGATCAATGCTTGTCGGATCGCTGGGTGTTTCTACGTTCATGTGCCGGGCGATTTTGGCAGCGCGGGTATGATCAGGTGTCCCTTTCCGATCGTGATCAGCTTCCAGCCGCCTGACCCGCTCAAACTTTGCCTGCCCACGTTTTAAGTTTCCCTTGTCTGCCTTCGGCTTGTTTTGTAGGCCGCGCTGGGTTTGCCTCACGTGTTTCCCATATTTTGTTATGGTTTCGCGCTCTTGTTCTGTAAGCGGTGGGAAGTGAGGGTTACCCTTCCCCATGATGCTGTCCAGGCTATTGAGATATGCGGCATCGGTAGCACGCTGAATTTTCCCCTGGTAGCGGGGCTTGTGTTCGCGGAAATACTGCCGGGTCGTGAGCCCACGATTATCAGCCGGCACATATCCCAAGTCTGGTCCCAACTCTGGCGGCTTCGGATCTTCGGCGGGTTTTTTCTTCATGCCTGCCTACTTGCAATTGGTATCACATTCCACTCGCGGCCATCCACTAGGGCATCCAGCAAACCAGCCCACAGGGTCAATGCTTGGCGACGTTCGTCGAAATAGTCATGCGTGTTGTAAACGCCTTCGATGCCGCGCAACTTGTGATTCAAACAGCGTTCTGCCACTTCCCGTGATACGCCCAACGCTGCCAATTGTGTGCGGGCGCTGCGTCTCAAGTCATGGACGGTAAAGTGCTCCAGACCATGTTTAACTCGGCTCATGGCGGCGTTCAAGGTGTCAGGGCTTAGATGCGGGTAACGTTTGGACCGCGTCCTTGCTGGCAAGACATACTCACTGCCAGCGGCAAAAACTTTCAATTCCCTGAGCCATTTCACCACCGGCGGGGCTAGCGGTATATCCAACGCACTGGCTGTCTTGGTGCGTGATTCAGGCAAGCGCCAGATACCGGCATCCAGCTCAAACTCTACCCACCTGGCAGCCACCAGCTCACCTTTACGCACACACAACGCCAACAAGAGCAGGAAGGTCAGGAAGTTCTCGTGCCCTAGGTTGGGGGTTTTCTTCATTGCCGTGAACAGCTTGCCGAGTTCCTCACGACTGAGCGCGCGAGCGCGGGGGTTTTCCTTTCCGCCTGCATCGTTCAGGTTAAAATCGGCCGCGGGGTTGTGCTCGATGATCCGGCGCTTGCGCCCGTAGGCAAACAGCGACTTCATGTGCGCCAGCGCATCGTTTGCGACGGTGCGCGCGCCTTTTCTCAAGATGCTATCCAGTACACGGTCAATGTCTGAGGGCTTCACGTCTTCGGCTGGCAGCCTGCCGATGATGGGTAGCACGTGACTGTCCAGCACCTGCTTAACCTTCGCGTGGTGTTTCCACTTCGGCACAATGGTCCGCGTGTACCAGTCAGACGCTAGCGCCGTCACGGTGCATCGGCGTTCTGCTTTCAGTGATTCCTCAATGCGTGACCGTTTCTCCAGCGCTGGGTCAAACCCAGCATCCACCCTTGAGCGTGCGGCGCGCGCAAGTTTTCGAGCACGAGCCAGGGTGAGGGCGGGGAAATTGCCAAGCGTGAGCTCGCGTCGCTTGCCGCCGATGCTGTACCTGAATGTCCAACTGGCGCGACCGTGTGCTGAGAGCGTGAAGGTCAGGCCGCCGCCGTCGCTCTTACCTGTGATCGGATTGCCTGCCGTTATCCAATTCCGTACCGCTATGTCCGTCAATTTGACCATGTTTACTCTCTGGTGCCTGGTAGCCACGGAGGGTAAAAAGTGGAGATTCCACATTCCAAAATCCGTAGCTACCTGTCTAGCTACCATCAATATAGGTGTTGGTGCTGGACGTTACAATAGGACGCTGGAGGATAAGCTACTGTTTTATCAGTGAATTGGGTTATATGCTGGACGGTGCTAGACCCCCCAAAACATTATTCAAGGTTCTGCACCTGCTCGCGCATCTGCTCGATCAGGACCTTCAGTTCCACCACTCGCCTGGTGATGGCGGCATCCTGACATTTGGAGCCGAGGGTGTTGGCCTCGCGATTGAATTCCTG
>Ga0307372_10013221_pt1 | contig 10698 bp, 8 predicted proteins | sample OX1MG_FD_202533 | JGI IMG/M metagenome (GOLD analysis project Ga0307372, IMG submission 202533) | Soil microbial communities from Risofladan, Vaasa, Finland - OX-1 | ecosystem: Environmental > Terrestrial > Soil > Coastal area > Acid sulfate soil | place: Finland: Risofladan, Vaasa | collected... | reverse complement strand
CCTCAATGTCGACATGGAACTCAGCCAGATCGTCTTCGGTGATGAAGCCGCCTTCGGCGCTGATGAACTCGGCGATCTGTTTGCCGATGTCGCCGCGATAGAACTCGTCGCGGGCGGCTTCGATCGCCGCTGCTCGCCCGAGTCCGCTCGCGGCACGTTCGACCGCGATCAAGCGACGGAACGTGAGCGCCTGGTCGCGTTGTACCAGGACCTCTCCGCTCCGCGGGGCCTCGCCGTTAACCAGATAGATTGAAGCGGTCGAAGGCCAGCCTCGGATCGCGTCGATCTCTTTGGCGATGTTCCGCTGCAGCGAGGGATAGATCTGATAGCCCGACTCGCACAGCTCGATCGCCGGAGTAACCACCTCTTCGAAGGTGAGCTTGCCGTAGCGCGCCAGCGCCGTCATCCAGGCATCGGCCGCGCCGGGGACGATCGAGCGGCGCACTCCGATCGGGATTTCGCCATCTTCATGCTCGTTGAAGTAGTCGATGGTGGCTGATTTACCCCAGCAGCCGAGGCCGCTGATCGAGCGCAGTTCATTCGACTGCTTGTGATAGACGATGATCGGGGCGACGCCGCCGAAGCTGGTGAGATCGGGCAGGAGCACGTTGATGCAGATGCCAGCCGCGACCCCGGCGTCGATGGCGTTCCCTCCACGCGCGAGGATGCGCATCGCGGCGGCGGTCGCCAGGTAGTGCCCGGATGCCGCCACGTAGTGGCGAGCCTGAATCGGTGGTCGATGGCTGGTGCGTCGGGTCGGCTCAGGGATCACGATCACGACAGTGCTCCTTCTGAACAAGAGGCCGCCGATGCGGTCATCAGACGAATGGCGAGCAACGAGTCGGGATAGCCCGGCCGGTAACGGTATGGTTAGGGCCGCGCCCCGAGACTCGTCATCTGCTCGACGATGTGCTCCGTGTCACGTTCGGCGCCGGTGAGGACCAGCACCACGGCCTGAGGAGCAGGATCCTGAGAAGAGATCTCTTCCCCTGGATTCGGAATGTACCGATCATCTTCCCACGCGTTTGCGTGCTCTGGGTGCAGCGTCTGACACAGCCAGGTACGACTACTGATCGCGTTGCTGCCGAGCTTGCGGCGCGTGCGCTCTTCGTAGCGATCGATATGGCTATCTGGATGCAGGACGTAGACTTCGACGACCCGCCGACCTTCGTGCCGACCCCGGTCGAGAACTGTCTCGCCAGCGGTAGTGTCGAGTTCTTGCGCCGGTGCCCCGCGCTCAGTTTTGAGAAAATAGCTCACTCAGTTTCCTCCAGTGCCAGCGGTTACGCGGTCGGCTGACTCGCCGCGTGTCGCTCATCGCGCAAACTCTAGTGTACTACGGTGCTCGGAGAAATCAGCCGTGCTTCTGCGCGCGATCTGGCTGCCGGCGCGTCTCATCCGAAGGCGTCGTTCTCTTTGGATCGGCCGAGCAAGTTTTCGTAGAGCGTAATGTGCTGCTGGGCGATCGCGTTCCAGTCAAAATTGGTCGCCTGTCGTTGGGCCTCGGTGGCGAGTCGTTCGCGCAGTGAGCGGTCGCCGAGAAGTGTCTCGATGCCGACGCGCAGCGCCTCGGCATCGCCGGGTGAGACGAGCCAGAGGCTCTCGCCGCCGATGAGCGGTTCGAGCGAGTCGTCGGTGCCGGGGTCGGTTGTCAGAACGGTGGCTCCGGCGCGAATCGCGGCGATCAGCGTCCCACGTCGCAGGCTCGCCCCGTTGCGAAACGGCAGTACCACCAGGTCCATTGCCCGCAATGCGGCGGCGGCTTGGTTGGGCGGCAGATGCCCCGTCTGAATCACCGGGATGCGGCATTGCTCAAACCGGCGTGTGATCCACTCGTAATACTGGCGGTTGGCCAGATCGGTCTCGGAGAGCCCGCCGCCGATGATGACGAGCGACGCCTGCGACGCGTGCGGCAGATCGGTCAGTGCTCGTAGCAGAATATCGATGCCTTTGTCCTCGGTGAGGAAGCCGAAGAAGCCGATCGCCAACTTCGTCTCTTCGGATAGTCCGATCCGTTTCCGCTCCGCATCGACATCGATCGGCGGGATATCGGGCAGGTTGCTTCCAATCGGGATCATCATCAGCCGCCGTAGGAGTTGAGGTTGCTGCGCCAGCGATTCCAGATCCTGCACGTTCGTGACGATGATGGCGTCGCTCCCTTTCGCCAGTGCGCGCGTCACCCACTCGCGCGCTGGGCCGGCCTTCGGGAAGAGATAGGGCGGCAGCAGATCGTGAAACGTCGTCACCACCGGCAGCACCCTGTCGCGGTTGCCGAGGCGCTTCGGTACGAAGTTGATCGCCGGGTGCATGCCGTATGCGCCGGTCTGGTACTGGATGTGTAGCAATTCTGCCTGCGTCGATTCGAGCGCCTCGCGAATCTGGTCGGTAATATCCCAGTTCCAGCGGTGTACCTGCGCGAGCACCCGCGGATCTTCGGAGCGCGCCGCTTCGCTGGTCAAGATCCGGGCGTGCCAGCCGTTGCCGGCCAGCGCGGAAACGAGGCGCGCGGTGTAATCGCCGATGCCACCATGCATCGGAGGATACTCAGCCGAGACGATGAGTACCGGGCCGTTCAATCGGTTTCACTCCGCCCGCGCAGGCCACTCTTGAAGGCACCGAGGTAGAGCTTGACACGTTCCGCCCGTAGCGAACGTTTGTGCCCGAGCACGCCCTTGCCCGCCTCGATGCCGGCGTTGATCAGATAGCTCCCAAGGAGGAAGGTCCGCAGGACCCGTGCAGTGCTTTTACCGTGGAGCCGCTCATAGAGCAAGACCTTACTCGTGTCGAAGTTGATCTGACGCACCGGCAGGTCCGATCGGCTGCTGCCACCCTCATGATGGACGATCGAGGCCGACGGCAGGTAGACGATGCGCCAGCCCGATTCCCGCACGCGATGGCACCACTCGACCTCCTCGGCATACATAAAAAAGCGCTCATCGAAGAGTCCCGCCATGTCGAGCGTCTCCCGGCGTGCCAGCAGGCAAGCGCCAACCAGCCAATCGACATCCTGGATCTCATCGTTCGAGCGGTCAGCGACATAGTAGCGTCGTAGCACTCGGTTGTCGCGCCAGTATTGTTGGACGATCGTGCTTTCCAGGAAGCCAGTGCGTCGCGTTGGAAAGCGTCGCCGTGTCGACTGCGTGGTACCGTCGGGGTAGATGAGGCGTGGTCCAACGACGCCGACATCGCCTTGTTTTTCAATGTAATTGAGCAGCAGGCCGAAGGCGTCGCCCACGACCGTCGTGTCCGGGTTCAGGAAGACGACAAAGCGGCCGTTCGCGTCCTTGACGGCCCGGTTGTTAGCCGCCGCGAAGCCGATGTTCTGTTGGAGTTCGATCAGCTTCGCGCCGGGAAAGCGGCGTCGTACCGAATCGACCGAGGCGTCGCTCGACGCGTTATCGATTACGATCACTTCGACCCGTTGCTTGGCGATCGCCAACCACGCCTCGATCGAGGCAAGGCATGCGAGCAGCAGTTCACGCACATTGAAGCTGACGATGATGATGCTCAGGTCGATTTCGGGCGACGCTAATCTTGCGGGATGCTGCTGGTAATACGCTTCGATATCGTCGTGCGCGCGACTCGTGCGGGCCCGCTCTTCCATCAACGTGCGGGTCTGCGACAGCACCAGGATTTCGTACCACGCCATCGCCAACGCCAGGCGTATCCCGATCCAACCATCGCGATAGCCGGCAAGCGTGACATAGCGCCGCCAGAATTCGCGGACCGGTCTCCCGATGAAGCCGCGACTTCGTGGTGCTCGTCTCTGGGTTGCGAGTTCGCGTGCGCGCATCTGCCCATAATGCAACTGTTTCGTGCGAAACTCCTCCATGCTGTCGTAGTTGAGATGGAGAATCGGCTCGCTGAGGGTGCGCACGTCGCCATCGACCTCGACGACTTCGTGGACCTCATGATCGGTTGTGTAGTGCGCGTGACCGCGTCGAAGCAGGCGAAGCTGATGATCGGGCCACCAGCCGCCGCCGCGTATCTCGTGGCCAAACATGAAGTTGCGGCGCGCGACGTTGTATCCGGCGATCTCGGGAGGCGCTGTGCGGATTGTCTCCGCCAGTTCAGCACGAAAAGCGGGCGTCATACGCTCGTCCGCGTCGAGAAAGAGCGTCCATTCCTGCGTCACCATCTGCAAGGCCGCGTTCCGCTGGCTGGCATAGCCACGAAATTCGTTGTAGACGACATCAACCCCGATCTGCTGCGCAATCTCAACCGTCATGTCGTCGCTGCCCGAGTCGACGATCAGCGTTCGCTCCGCCAGACCGGCGGCGCTGCCGAGGCATTCGGGCAAGTGCCGCTCCTCGTTCAATGTCAGAACAACGAGCGCAAGTGGGAGACGGTTGCCCGGCCGCTCAGACACTGCCGCCTCGCGCCTCGTGGTAGATGCGTGAGACGGACCGCAGCGCGTTTGCGCGCGTGGGCCGGCTCTTGGGGCCCTCAATGATTGATCGAGATTTGGCCCACCACGCCGCCGCGCGCGCCATCAGTTCGACCGAATGGAGGAACGAGTCCGAATGGTAGCGTTGAAAGTAGTACGCGCGACTTCGGTGTAGTTGGAGAAACATTGCCTGCGCTGCCTGGCTCGTGCTCTGGCCGCCAAAATGGATGATTCGAGCCGCCGGGGCGATCAAAACCGTCCAGCCCCCGGCAACGATGCGACGACACCAGTCGATCTCTTCGCTGTACAGAAAGTAGTTCTCGTCGAGCAGCCCAATGCGTTCGATGACGGCGTGGCGCACCAGCATGCACGCGCCAAGCGGATGATCGACGGCGTACGGGCTGAGCCCATCACCGGGCGGAACGCGACCGTTCAATTTCGACCCGACCAGTCGCGGATGAAGCGGGAAGAAATCGAGGAAGCTTTGTGTCAGGGTAGGGAAGCGATAGCCGGACGATTGCAGCGAGCCGTCGGGGTTGAGCAGCAGACCCCCAACGAGTCCGACATGCGGCATCGAGTGGAGCGCGCGCCACAGCGCGTCGAGCGCGCCCGGCAACAGTTCGGTATCCGGGTTGAGCAGTAGGATGTCGTCTCCGCTGGCCCGCCGAATTCCACGATTGGTCGCTGCGGCGAAGCCGATGTTCGCTTCGAGCGCGTCGACGGCAACGACGGGAAAGTGCTGCGCCAGCGCTGTGGCCGAGCCGTCGGACGAGGCGTTGTCGACCACGATGACCTCGAGCATGATGTTGGACGCTGCGGCGTCTGCCAGAAGCGAAGCGAGGCAGCGCTTGAGCAGTTCGCGCGTGTTCCACGAGACAATCACGGCCGAGAGATTCCGCGCCTCGTTCGGTTCCATAGTTCGGGAACTCATTCCATCAGTAATTCGCCCGCGCGTTCGTGCGCGACTGCTGCCGAAGGATCGGATAATCGTCGCCTGCAATGCCTGGTTCCGCAAGGCGACGGTCCTCAGACTATTAAACCGCGTTCGTTCATCGATGGCTGCGCGAATCGCACAAAGCCGCGTGCATGGTGGCATCCCTACGTGCTAGACTCGGCACATACCTGAGCGACGCTCGCGAATTGGCATAGCCAGGCTTGTCGTCCGATACAGCCAATTTTGACATGAGAACGGACAGCTGTCAGACATGCGCCTTGTGCGAAATAACGGGTATATTCGGTCTCGAAAACGGCGCGCCCGCCTCCTGGCGCTCGGTGGATTCATCTTGCTCATTTCCTCTGTCGGCTTGACGTTCTACATCCCCAGTCTCTTCATACCAGGTTACGCCGTTCTGATCCTCGGTTTCATCACATTTAACATGGGTATGCAACAGATGACCAAATGGAGTCGTCATCCACGGCCGGACGAGGTGTTGATCGACGCCCTGCGGCGACTCAACGACCGCTTCACCTTGATCAGCTTTCCGGCCATTGGCAAGGGTCGGCCCGAGCATGTCCTGGTTTATCCCGGCGGATTGGTCGTCATTTCAACGCGCGAGGTGCCGGGTAAGGTCATGGTTGACGGTAAAACCTGGCGCCGCAGCGGTGGCAACAAGGTCTGGATGTTGATCGGCATGTCGGGGCCGCAGTTGGGTAATCCGACCGTGGAGAACGAAGGCGACCAGTCGATCCTCCGCTCGATCCTCGAAAAGCGTGGGCTCGCCGGTGGGGACGCCATCGACGGCATCGTCGTCTTTCTAAACCCGCGTGCTGAACTTGAAGTCGAATCGAGTGAGATCACCGTCGTCAACACCGATGGTTTGCTGCGAGCGGTTCGCGAACTGAGCACCGAGACGGTGCTGCCAACGAAAGACCGCGAACTGATTGTCGCGGCACTGGCCGAGGGTGACGAGGTCGAAGGTCCGACGTCGTTGACGACACGGGATGCGGGAGCGAAGCGTGCGAAAGCCGCCTAGTTCGTCACCGCCCTGCTTGTGGCTGTGTGCCCCTGCGAAGTAGGTTGGGCCGATGACGGAACGCATGACAGAGTGGCCGATCATTGGCCACCACGCGGCGGTCGATCTGCTGCGCCGGTCAATCGCGACATCTCAAATTGGACACGCGTATATCTTCTACGGGCCGGAAGGCGTCGGCCGCCGTACCCTGGCCCAAACTTTTGCTCAGGCCCTGATCTGCCAGTCACCGCTCGACGAGCGCCCCTGTGGCGTCTGCTCGGCTTGCCGCCGCACCGCACGTGGGATACACCCCGACGTGATGACCGTCAGCCTCGAACAGCAGGCGGCTGCCGACACGCGTGACAGCAAGAACACGCGGATCTCGATCGATACAATCCGCGAGTTTCGCTCAAATTTGTCGTTGCGCCCGCTCGAGTCGAATTGGCGTGTCGCGATTCTTGAGGATGTTGATCTCTTCTCACTCCCTGCCTACGACGCACTGCTCAAGACGCTCGAAGAGCCACCACCCTACGTCGTGCTGCTGCTGATCGCCACCGAGATCGATACGATCCCCGAGACGATCCGCTCCCGTTGCCGACCGGTAATTCTTGAGCCGCTGAGCCGTGGGGCGGTCACGACGGCATTGCTCGCACGCGGCGTCGATCCTAAATTGGCGGCGATGCTGGCCGGGATTACGCGCGGCCGGATCGGGCAGGCGATTGAGTTGGCTGGGGATCAGGCGGCACTTAGCGCACGCCGAGAGTCTGTCGAAGCGGGTTTGGAGATGATCGAGAACCCGGTCTCGGCGATCGGCTCGGTGCGACGCATGACCGAAATCTTCCGGCGCGGTCAACGGGCCCGCGTCGAATCCGACCTCGATACGCTCATTGGACTCTGGCGTGATCTGCTGCTGATCGCAGCCGGTTGCCCAGAGCACGTGGTGAACGTCGATATGGCGGAGCGGTTGAGCACGCTCGCCGCACGGTGGAACCTCGGCCAGATTCGCGATGGACTGAGTGCGACGCATCAGGTGTTGTTCGATCTCTCCATCAATGTGCAACCGCGACTCGCCCTCGATCGGATGGTGACGCAATGGCCGCGCGCCAACGGGTGAGCCCCGCGTTGAACGTCGTTGGAGCACTCGTGCCAGGCGATGGACGATTGCACTTCTGCCTCACCGACCTTGAAGGGGTGCAGGCAGAGGATTGGGTTGTGCTGTCCGGCGCCTACGGCGAAGAACCGGCACAGATTGTCTTCAACGCCGAGGAAGTCGAGTTCCCCGATTTACCGGCAGAACTGCCGCTCATTCGCCGCCGGTTGATCCAAGCTGAGTTCGCTTCGTTGAGCGACAGTGTTGAGCGGGCGCAGGCGCTCACGTCCCCGCTGCGGGCGATCGTCGCGCAAGTCGACCCAGGAGTCGTGGTCGTCGGAGTTCGCTTCACCCTGGCCGCTAAAACGCTCATCTGCCGTTGTTCCAGTGGAGGCGCGGCCGCCGATACCCTCGCTCGAACGCTGAGCGAGCAGTTGTCCGTGCCGGTAGAGATCGAATGGGGCAGTGGCTCGTCCGCATTGTACGGCAGCGTCGGCAGGCTCCGCTCGATCGCTCTGGATCTCGATGTGACGATACGCGCTCGGCTGGGGCTGGAAGAATCCGAGCTACCCGCGCCGCCGAAGCTTCCGCACCTCGGCACCGTTATCGAAACCGCGCAGGGCCTCGGCGTGCTCCTCTCGATCTCAATGCGGCACCAGAGCGCAACGATCCGGCTCGATTCGGGTGAAGAGACGGTCCTGCCACTCAACGACCTGCCCTGAGTATCAGCGCGATCAGCGCCGGACCTCTGTGTTCCCCATTTTTGGTGGTCGTCCCGTAATAGCGGTGTACGCCACGAATTCTCGCTCCTTAATATCCTCCTCCTCCTCATTGGCCCGCTCGGTCACTGGTGGTCCAGAGTCTACGGGAACGTTCGCGATCTCCCGAAGCGGCTCACGACCTGATCCTGTGCGACGACTCTGCAACGTTCTTATTACCAAGCCCGCCCGGATTAACCCTGGGCGGGCTTGTTGTTTCGCTGTCTTACTAATTCGGAATCTACGCTACGTAATCTGCTACATTGTCTTTTCGCGAGCCAGGCCGACTACTCGTGGATCCAAACCTTGGTCTCATAGGGCGCCCAGTTGTAGATCCACTCCGCCGCCTGCAACGGCAGGTTGACGCTGCCGTTCGTCATCGGCGTGCCGAACGCGCTGTGCCAGTACGTACCGGTAAGTGCGAAGCCGTTGTAGAAGTGCATCACGTTGGGCACATTCGGCAGCTGCATGTCGACCGCCGACGTTGTCCCGCCGGTCGGATCGGCAGACTGATGCTGCGCCATAATGGGGAACATGCCAACTGGTGTCGGATGAGCCGGAACGCCGGTAGACACGTATGCACCATACACTACCGTGGAGTGTTCCCACTCGCGCAGGTACTGGTCGGAGAGATCGACCTCGATCCACTTTGCTTGATTGACCGGCGCGTTCGTAAGTGGTGCACGCACGTCGTCAGCATCCGGAGCGAGCGGCACGTACCAGAGGTTCGGATCGTAGATCGCGGTGTCGAGTGAGCGAGGCACCGCCGACTGGTTCACCGAATCGTTGACTGCACTCGTCGCACCCAGCCGTCCGAGTTCCACGGCGTACGGGGTTCCGATATTTTCCGGGTGCCACGCAAAGCGTGCCCGCTCGAAATACTGAACGGTCAAGCCATTCTCGGTGAATGCTTCGCTGATCGGATAGCCGAAGACTTGAACTTCGCCGTTATGATGCCAGTTGTTCAGAAACCCGTATGCGAGATAGTGCCCGGTCAGGCGGCGGCTGGGGCGGAACGTTTCTACTCACCTGCACACTCAGATGACTCCCCGCACGCCGCCGGGTCCAGCATCAGCATGACGCCCGTTGCGTGTCACTGTCGCGAAGAGAGCGATTCCCATATTACAAATTGGGTTCTTTTGACCGAACGCGTCTACGTCGAGCGATCTGCATAAGTTCTGGTTCAGCGGTGCTCAGGATCGGTGCGTAACGCCATCGTTTGAGCGTACGCTCGTGAACCTGCAGATCGGTCAACCAACATGGTTGTCGTCAGCCACTACCTGTCAGAAATGGCGAAAATAGTGTGGAGAGCTGTCGTCGAGGTTGGTGTTGCACCACAGTCCTTCACGGTTGAATGGAGGGCACACAGTTGCCCTCTCCCTGAAATGGGAGAGGGCTGACGCCGTAGTTGGTTTAGATTCGGATCAATGGTTGGTCGGCGGGGGTGCTGGGAGCCGAACGGTGAGCAGTCCTTTATCGGTCAAGAGATAGGCGGTGCTGGTGCCGTCGTCGACCGCGATTGTTTTAATGCCGCTGAACGACGGTTCCCCGGCTTTTGGCGCGAACTGCTGCACCAAGGTTCCGTCGCGATTGAGTCGAATCAGGCGGCCCTGACCATCCGCGATATAGAAGTAGGGCCGGTCAGTTTGCTCCGACAGCGCGACGGCATCGGTGATTGCCGGGGTGACATTTGTCGGGGTGACGGTCGCGTTGACCGCGCTCTGGTACAGATCGAGGATGCGGCCATCTTTGAGCAGCACGAAGATGTGTCCGTCGATTGCCATGTCAACCGCGTTCTTCAGTTCGGGTTCCTGGCTCATACCCGAGGTCCAATCTTCAGGCTGTGACTGGAACGAGCCGGAGGTGAACTTCAAAATCTGCGCCGTGTCGGGTTTCAACAGGTAAAGGTTGCCCGAATAACCGCTGGTACTGACGATCCCGGTATGCGGTGAGCCGAAGGTGCCGACGGCGTTCCGTGTCCACATTGCGGTGGTCGGGTCGAAGGTGTAGACCGCGCCGCCGTCGAAAACGATCGGCGATCCGTCCCCCCATGCGGCCCCTTCGAGCGTGCCGGTCGTCGCGTTGCCGACTTTATCGCCGCTCCCGATCAGTCGCACCAACGTCGTCCCATTGGAGTCGAGCCGGTAGAGTGCGTCGGTAAAGACGTAGAGCTGGCCATTGCCGAAGAAGAGGTGCGGCGTCACTCCGGTCGGTGCAGCTGGGACCCCGCCCACGATCTGAATGCTCGAGAGGCGATTGATCTTGAGCGTCGTATCGAGATCGGTCGCGATCGCCTCTTGTTGCTGAGCCGTGCGAATGGGATCGAGACCGGCCGCGACCGCGTCGCGCACGCTCTGCTGGGCAGCGAGCAAGAAGGCGTTCGCGACCGCGGGATCGGTCGCCTGCTCGGCCTGTTGGCGTTGTGCGACCGCCGCGTCGAAGGCGGTTTCAATCCTGGCGTTATGGGCGTTTTGTTGCCGGCTGCGGATCGAAAGCACCAGCCCGGTTGCC
>Ga0307372_10013220_pt1 | contig 10698 bp, 9 predicted proteins | sample OX1MG_FD_202533 | JGI IMG/M metagenome (GOLD analysis project Ga0307372, IMG submission 202533) | Soil microbial communities from Risofladan, Vaasa, Finland - OX-1 | ecosystem: Environmental > Terrestrial > Soil > Coastal area > Acid sulfate soil | place: Finland: Risofladan, Vaasa | collected... | reverse complement strand
GATGCCAGCTGGTTGAAGCGCGCCGCCTCCTCGACGATCGGCTTCCAGATGATCTGGTCCAGGTAGGGCGCGCCGCGCCAGTAGCCGTCGAAGCGGGACATGGTCGTCTTGACGTTCTTGTCCCACGAGTCGAACTTGAAGGCGCCCGTGCCGACCGGCTTGCTCGAGAAGTCCTTGCCGGCCGCCTTCGCGGCCGTTGGGCTCACGATCGAGCCCGTGTTCCAGACGAGCGCCGACAGGAACGTCGCGTCCGGCTGCGTCAGGTCGAACCGTACGGTCAGCGGATCGGTCGACGTCGACGACTTGTAGGTCGGGTAGAAGAAGGCCGGGAACGCGTACGGCCCAAAGTAGTAGGGGCTCTTCTGGTTCAGCATCCGCTCGAACGAGAAGATCACCGCGTCGGCGTTGACGTCGGTCCCGTCGTGGAACTTCAGGTTGGGCCGCAGCTTCATCGTGACCGACGTCCCATCCTGGGACACCGTCCAGGTCTCGGCGAGGTCGGGCTGAATATTGCTCGTCTGATCGAACAGGTTGACGAGCATGTCGAACAGACTGCTCACCGGACGGAAGGTGCTCGTCCCGGTCATGACCGCCGGGTCGAAGCTGCTGACCTCTGCCTCCATGCCAACGACCAGCGTGCCGCCCTTCTTGGGCGTCCCGGCGCTCGCCGCGGACCCGCCCTGTGGCGTCGCCCCGCTGCCCGATCCGCCGGAGGTGTTCGGGCTCGACGACCCGCCGCAGGCCGCCAGGATGCTCGGCACCGACGCGGCACCGGCCACGGCCGCGGAGCGCTTGACGAGCTCCCGGCGCGAGAGGCTCATGCCTGACAGGTCGCGAAGGCTCTTCCGCATGACCGATCTCCTCCTGGTCCCGCCGCGTGGCGGGTCTGCGCGGCGTCCTTGCCGCGACGTATCTGGGGCCGCGGGGCACCCCGCGACCCAGGCCGGGTGCTCAGGCCTTCCAGGCGTCCTTGAGAATCATCACGTTCTGGTTCGGGTTGAGCGCGATCCCCTGGATATTTTTACGCGCCGCCGTGACGAAGTTCGAGTGGAACATGAAGATCCAGGGCGCGTCGTCGGCGAAGAGCTTCTGGGCCTGCTTGTAGAGCGTCGCCCGCTGCCCCTGGTCGTTGATCTGGCGAGCCTTGGCGAGCAGATCGTTGTACTGCGGGTTGTTGTAGGAGCCGATGTTGGCGCCCAGCTGGTCGCCCTGGCCCGCCGTGCAGTACTGGACGTACATGCCCGGGTCGTCGACCGGATTCATCCACGAGAGCTGGGCCATGCCGATCTGCTTGCCGTTGATGTTGTCGAGGCCCTTGGGGTTGAGGATCGCGGCGATATAGCTGATCCACTCCATCGTGGTGATGTTCACGTTGACCCCGACCTTCTTGAGGTCGGCCTGCATGGCGGTCGCGATCTCCTTGGGGGCCACCATCCCCGAGCCGGATTCCGGCACGAAGTAGTCCAGGTCGAAGCCGTTGGCATAGCCGGCTGCCGCGAGCAACTGCTTGGCCTTGTTCGGGTCGTACGGGTAGGCCGTGGTGCTGGGCTCGTAGGACCAGGTGTTGGGCCAGGCCCAGCCCCGGGACGCCACCGCGGTCCCCTTGAGGACGTTCTGGATCAGGCCGTCCTTGTCGATGGCGTAGTTGAGCGCCTGCCGGACCCGCACGTCCTTGAGGTGTGGCTCGTTGACGTTGAGCGTGGCCCACCAGGTGTGCAACGACGGCCCCTGAATGAGCTGCAGGTTGGGGTTGGACTTCACCTGGGGCACGAACTGGGGGTCGAGCGAGACGATGAAATCCACCTCGCCCGAGGCCAGCTGGTTGAACCGGGCGGCCTCCTCGATGATCGGTATCCAGATGACCTGGTCGAAGTTCGGCGCCCCACGCCAGTGGCCATCGAAGCGGGACATGGTGGTCTTGACGTTCTTCTCCCAGGAGTCGAACTTGAACGGCCCGGTCCCGACCGGCTTGGAGGTGAAGTCCTTGCCGGCCGCCTTGGCCGCGGTCGGGCTGACCAGAGCCCCGGTGATCCAGGTCAGCGACGAGACGAAGGTGGCGTCGGGCTGCGACAGCTCGAACGTGGCCGTGAGCGGGTCGGCCACCGTCGACGTCTTGTAGGCCGGGTAGTCGAACGACGGGAAGGCGTAGGGACCGAAGTAGTTCGGGCTCTTGGTGTTGAGCATGCGCTCAAAGGTGAAGACCACGGCGTCGGCGTTGACGTCGGTGCCGTCGTGGAACTTGACGTTGGGTCGCAGCTTCACGGTGACGGTGAGCCCGTCATCCGAGACGTTCCAGCTCTCGGCGATGTCCGGCTGGACCTGGGCTTGCTGGCCGAACGTGTTGGTGAGCGGGTCGAAGAGGTTGCTCAGCGGCCGCCCGGTGCTGGTGCCCGTTGCCACCGCCGGGTCGAAGCTGCTGATCTCGGCCTCCATGCCGACGATCAGCGTGCCGCCCTTCTTGGGGGTGCCACTGGACGTTGAACTGCCCGTCTGGGTCGCCCCGGCGCTCCCGCCCGTGGCGGCGGTCGGCGCCGACGTCGACGAGCCGCCGCAGTCCGCGAGCAGCCCACCGACCATGGCCACTCCCGCCGCGGCGGCCGAGCCCTGGAGCAACCGACGCCGGCTGATCGGATGACGGCGGAATTGATTCTCTGCTGAGGTCACGTCGCGACTCCCTTCCCCCACGTCGAACCATTTCGAGGAGCTGCTGCGTTACATTGCTGGAGCGCGGACCACGATGAAACCGAGCTGCGACCGACTAGGCACTCCTTTCCTGTGCGGCCAACTGTCCAGCCAGCTCGGGAATGCCCTCGCTCGGCAGCCGCGGCGCGCCGATCGCGGCGCTCACGCGGTCGCCGGCCGCCGCCAGCCATGCCAGCACCTGTGGCCGCTTGTCTCGGGTGAGACGAAACACGGGACCGGCGACGCTCATGGCGGCGGCAACCTGGCCTTCATGGTCGTAGATCGGAACGCCGATCGCGTAGGCGTGCGCGTCGATGTCCTCGTCGCTGATCGCGTAGCCCCGGTCCCGGATCTCCTGGAGATGCACTCGCAGGAGTTCCGGGTCGGTGATCGTCCGCTCCGTGTAGGCGGGCTGGCCGTAACGGGCCAAAACGGCCTCGATGACCGCGGGCGACTGGAAGGCCAGCAGTGCCTTTGGGCAGGCCCCGGCGTGCAAGAGGTAGCGCCGGCCGACCTCGGCCGACATGCGAATCATTGCCGGGCTGTCGCGCCGCGCGACACACACGCCGAGTAGTCCATCCCGCACCACCAGGTGGATGCTCTCCCCGGTAGCGTCCCGCAGTTCGTCCATCACCGGCACTGCCACGTTGACGAGGTCGTGCTGGCGAATTACCCGCTGGCCGATCTCGAAGAACTTGAACCCGATTCGGTAGGTCTTGTCCGGCTGCTGATGGACGTAGTCGTACTGTTCGAGCGTCTTGAGGACCCGGAATACCTGGTTCTTGGCGAGGCCCAGCCGGCGCGATAGCTCGCTGATGCCGACACTCTCCCCGCAGCGCGCCATCTCCTCGACGACGTCGAGGGCCTTCTGAAGCGACCCGATGGTCTGCGGCATCTGTCCTTCTGTCGGTGATTGCGGTACTATGGCCCAGAATCTAGCACGGTGTTCTATATGTGTCAACAGGGAGTCGGGCGCGGTCGCGACGCGGGGACGGGAGTGTGTGCGATGACTGAGTCCCGGAATCCGGACAGTATGGCGGACCTCAGCGATGTGGCGGCGCGGATCGCCAGACGCGAACTCTCGCCGGTCGAACTCGTCGAACGCAAGCTCCGAGACATCGAGCGGCTGAACCCGATCCTGAACGCCTACATCACGGTGCTGGCCGAGGAGGCCATGGCTGCGGCGCGGGCGGCGGAGAACGAGATCGCGGCCGGGAGGCACCGCGGCCCGCTCCACGGTGTCCCGCTCTCGGTCAAGGACCTCTTCTGGACGGCGGGGATCCGAACGACGTCGGGCTCGCGGGTGCAGGCTGACTTCGTCCCGACCGAGGACGCGACCCTCGTCGCCCGACTCAAGGCGGCCGGTGCTGTCATCGTTGCCAAAGCCAACATGCTCGAGTTCGCCTACGCCTCCGTCCATCCGGACTTCGGGCCGACGAAGAACCCGTGGGACCTCACCAAGACCACCAGCGGATCGAGCGGGGGCTCCGCCGGCGCGGTCGCGTCGGGAATGGACTTCGGCTCCTTCGGTAGCGATACCGGCGGTTCTATCCGCATTCCCGCCTCGTTCTGCGGGATCGCCGGCCTCAAGCCGAGCTATGGGCGGGTGCCGCGCCACGGGATGCAGGCACTGTCGTGGATCCTGGACCACGCGGGGCCGTTCGCGCGGTCCGTCCGCGACGTCGCGCTGCTGCTGGGTGCGGTGGCCGGTGCCGACCCGCGCGACCCCTACGCGGCCGATGTCCCCGTCCCCGACTACGCCGCCGGGCTCACCGGCTCGCTCGATGGGCTCACGGTGGGACTGACGACCAATTTTCTCGACTCGTCCGTCGACCCAGAGATCCGCGCCGCGGTCGTGCAGGCGGCGGATGTGCTGTCGAGCGCCGGGGCGACGGTCCGCGAGATTCAGGTCCCGGAACTCGAGGGTGACGCCATCGCCGCGCTGATGGACATCCTGCTGCCCGAAGCAAGCTACTACCATCGCGACTGGATCGACGACCGCCGGGCAGACTATACGGAGACGGTGTACGAGCGGCTGCAGGCCGGGCGGCGGACGACGGCGGTGGCCTACTTCGCGGCACGGGACACCCGGGAGCGCATCCGGGCCGCCGTGCGGGACCGGATGCGCGAGATCGACCTGCTGGTGCTGCCGACCACGCCCATGGTCGCCACGCCACTGGAGAGCACGACGCTGGAGGTCAGCCAGGGCGAACAGGATCTCGGCGCGCTCATCCGCCTCACCGGGCCATTCGACGTGACCGGTCAGCCAGCGCTCTCGATCCCGTGCGGGTTCTCCGCGGCCGGACTCCCAATCGGACTACAGATCGTCGGGCGGGAGTTGGAGGACGGCACCGTCCTGCGGGCCGGCCACGCCTACCAGGAGCGGACCGACTGGCACCGGCGCCGCCCAGCGGTCTCGGCGGACTGACGGCGCGCACTCCACCATCCGGTCGGCAAAGCGGTCGGCCAGCGCCGCGATGGTCAATGCGGGATTCGGGCCGACCGGTCCCGGCATGACCGAGCCGTCCGCGACGTAGAGGCCGGGATAGCCGAACACCTGCCCATCGGCGTCGACCACGCCCTCGCCGGGATGGCGGCCCATCGGGCAGCCGCCGAGCGGGTGAACCGTGATCGCGCCGCCGCCCCGCCCGAGCGGGTCGTCCAGGAACTCCGCCTGCCACACGCCGGCGATGGCCCGCAGGGTGTCCCGCAGGCGCGCGGCGTACTCCTCCGAGGACCCGGTGGGCCACTCGACGTCGAGGCAGCCGTCGCGCAGCGAGATGACGCCGTCCGGCACATCGCGGCCCATGCCCACGAGCGGCAGCGCGTCGTCCGACAGGATGCCGGACCGCAGCGCCGCGCCGATCGCCCCGCCCAGCCCCGGGAACCGGGCGGCCGCCATGCGCGACCAGGCGCGGCGGCCGGCGAAGCGCAGCAGGCGAGCGCGCAGCGTCGGACGCAGCGCCGCGCCCGCCCAGTCCGCCAGGAACGCGGGATACCCGGCGTCCTCGACGTAGAACCCCCGGCCGGCCCCTTCGTCCGCGGCGTCAGGCACGCGAATGGCGCCGGTGATGACCGGCCCGAACGACGGCCGGAACGCCCTGGCGCGCTGCCCGCCACCCCGGTGATCGCGCGCCTTGACCGCGAAGGTCAGCCGGTCCCCGTTGGCCGAGAAGCGTCGTCCCAGCATGGCGCTGAGCCGGGGGAACGAGCGCCGGTTGCGCAGCAGCAACTGTGTCGTCCCGAGCGTACCGGCTGCCAGGACCAGCGTGTCCGCCGTCACCTCCACGACGAGCGATGCGTCCGCGCCGGTTTGCCCGTGCTCGACGTAGCGCACGGCGTACCCCCGCCCGGGCCGCGGCGCGATCGCGCGCACCTCGCAGAGCGTGCGGATCTCGGCGCCGTGTCGCCAGGCCTCGCTGAGGTAGGTCAGGTCGAGGCTGTTCTTGCTGCCGGCGTTGCAGCCGAGGTTGCACTCACCGCAGAGACGGCAGGTGAAGCGCGGCGTGTCGTGCAGGTTGCCGGTCCCGTCGATCGGCACGCCGACTTCCGGCTCGCACCCCGCGTTGGCGAACGTCAGCCCGAGGTTCGGCAGCTGCCACGCGAGCCCCAGTTCCTCGGCGGCGAGCTTGAGCTGGCGCGTCTTGGGCGTCTCGCGATACGGCGCGTGGGTCTCGAACGGGTAGCACTGGGCGCCGAGCATCCGCTCGACCCGCGCGTAGTGCGGGTCCAGGTCGGCCCGCACCGGCCAGTGCTCGGAGCCGGACTCCCCGGCCTCCGCCTGCACGAACCAGCGCTCATCCTTGCGCAGCAGCACGCCCGCGTAGATGAGCGAGCCCCCGCCGAGGCCGCTGCCGACCAGCGTCACGAGCCGGCCGCGGAACGAGCGCAGGTCGAACAGGCCGTAGGAGCGCTCCGCCGGGTTCCAAAAGCTCGTCCCGAGCTCGACCGGCGTGCGCGGGAACGAGCCGGGTGGGTACGGCTTGCCGCGCTCGACCACGCACACCGACAGCCCCGCCTCGGCCAGACGGTAGGCGATCACGGCGCCGCCGAAGCCGGACCCGACCACCACGGCGTCAAAGTGCTCCCGGCTGATGACCTCACTCCTCCTCTAGCGTCCCGGCTTGACGGGTCACGGCTCCACAGCCCGAATCGGTTCCTCGGTCGGCCGGCCCCGCCCGACCGCGCGCTTACGCGGCGCTCGCCTGCCGCTGCCGGCGGCGGGCGGCGAGGACGACGAGGATGCCCAGCACGAACAGCGGCAGCATCACCCGGTGGAAGTCGTTGTTGACCGGGTCGCTCCCACCACCGCCGCGCAGCGTCGAGACGACTCCCAGCAGGAAGCCGAACACCGAGAAGATCTGTGCCGCCAGCGCGTACCCCAGTGCCCGAGCGCGGCCCGCCAGCAGCGCGCCACCGGCCAGCCCCAGCGCCACGCCGCAGAGCGCCTCGACGATCGTCGCCGGTAGCACGCGCGGCTCGCTGACGGTCGCGAACCCCAACGACAGCGGGTGACCCAGGTGGGCCGCCGCGAAGAACAGGCAGGCAAGCGCCTCCGCCACGAGCAGTGCCCCGAAGAGGCCGAGCCCGGTATCCGTGCGGCGCGCTCCGATCGCGGTCATCGCTCATACCTCCATTATTATGAATCTACGTCGCCGATGGAGCGCTGCGCCCCACGGCGAGCCATCGTCAGCGTCCGTCCAGCCGCTGCCGGCTCGGGACGCGCACGGGCGCGAGGGCGACCCTCCGCGCCGGTACCGGCGCGGCCACGGCGCCCTGGCGCCGGAGCCACCAGACCGCCGCGACGATCGCGAGGGCCGGCATGGCGAGCACCAGATGGGGCGCCAGGTGGGCGTAGTCGTCGACCGCATGGTCGACGCCCGCCCGGAACAGGTAGCCCAGCGCGAGCGGCGTCCCCGCCCAGACGATCGCTCCCGGCACCGCGCCGAGCAGGAAGTCGCGCAGCGGCACGCGCAGTAGACCGGCACCGATCGAGACGTACATCCGTACCAGGGGGAGCGAGCGGCCGACGAATACTAACCGACGGTCGTGGCCGCCCAGCCGCTCCCGGCAGCGGGCCAGCGTCTCCTCACCGCGCCGGCTGAACCGGCGCAGTCCCCGCCCCAGGAGCCGGCTGCCGCCGACGCGCGCCAGCAGGTAGATCGCCGTCGTGCCGAGCACGTCACCGGCGACCAGGGCGGCCAGCGCCGCCAGCAGCCCGGCGAGGGAGTGGACGACGAGGGCGCCGCACAGCAGCACGACCAGCTCGAGCGGCACTCCTGTCGGGAGACCCGTCTCGTTGACCATCACCAGCACCGCCACGAGCGGCACGCCGTACCGCAGGATCTCGGGCTCGAACGCCATGGCCTCCGCACCACCCTCTCAAACCGCTGTCCGCCGCCGGCCGGTCCCTCCGGCTACACCTCCAGGCTAGACCGCCCGGATCACAGCCAGGGTCGTGGAACTGTCACGAAACGCTCACCGACCGGACACGGGCCGGCCAACCCGCCGCTAGGTCACGTCGCGCCGCGCCAGCAGCAGCGCCGAGAGCCCGCCGAAGACCAGCAGGTAGGCCAGGATCACCAGCAGCGCGTGCGACGCATCCAGGTACGGCCCGCTGAACGCGCCCGGCCCGCCCGCCGCCGCCGACCCGCTGCCGGTCTGCAGCGGCGCGATGAGCGAGTAGGCGTTGGTGCGCAGGAACACCTGGGAGACGTCGCGCAGCAGGCGGATGCTCTCGCCGAAGCCGGCCACGACGCCCTCGATCACCAGCCCGTAGAGGATGCCGACGCCGATCGCCAGCGCGGTCCCGCGCGACAGGATGGCCAGCAGCGCCCCGAACAGCGCCCAGACGGCCAGGATCAGCCAGCCGGACGCCAGGCCACGCGCCAGGTCCCCGAGCGACGGCGCGTGCAGGGCCGCGCCCTCCCCCAGGCCGATGGCCACGCTGCTGGCTGCGCCGACCACGAAGATGGCCGCGACGAAGACCACCAGCATCACCCCCAGCGCGGCGAGCTTGGCCAGCAGCAGCCGCGTCCGGCCGGAGCGCTGCATCAGCGTCGTCTTCAGCGTGCCCCAGCCGTACTCGCTGCCGAACGCCAGCGCGCCCAGGATCAGCGTCAGCATGCCGAAGTAGAAGGGAAAGCCGCCCAGCAGCGTCGAGACGAGCCGGTCCGGCAGCAGCGGCGAGAGGCCGGTCGCGAAGTTGCTGCTCGTGGTCGAACCACCCCGGTACACCGTGTAGGGCAGCACGTAGCTGAAGAAGATGCCCATCAGGATGGCGATGGCCAGCAGCACCCAGGTCGCGGCGCGCCGGCGTAGCAGCATGAGCTCCGCGCGGAAGCTATCCATGGCTGACCGCTCCCGCCACATGCTCCGCATGCCCGGCGTGCCCCGCGTGCCCCGCGTGCGCCAGCTCGAAGTACACCTCCTCCAGCGTGGCGTGTACCGGGGTGAGCTCGAGCACTTCGACGCCTCCCAGCACCAGCCGGCGGTTGATCTCCGCGGCGCGGCCGGGGTCGGTCGCGAGCACCAGCGTGCCGTCGCGCGCCTGCAGCCCCTCGACGTAGGGCAGCGCCTCGACCAGGCTGCGAGCGCGCGCGATCGGCGTGCCGCGCACGCGCAGCTCGGGCCGGCCACGCAGCTCGTCGAGCGTGCCCTGGGCCACCAGCCGCCCCTGGCGGATGATCCCGATCCGGTCGCAGATCTGCTCGACCTCGCCCATGATGTGGCTGGAGAGCAGCACGGTGCGGTGACCCCGGCCGAGTTCGCGCATCAAGTCGCGCATCTCGGCGATGCCTTCGGGATCCAGCCCGCTGGTCGGCTCGTCGAGGATCAGCACGTCGGGGTCCTTCAGCAGCGCGGCGGCCAGCCCGAGCCGCTGCTTCATGCCCATCGAGTAGTGCGAGAAACGGTCGTCGGCGCGGCCCGAGAGCCCTACCTGGGCCAGCACCACCTCCACGCGCTCGAGCGACACCCCGGCGTGCCGGGCCATCACGTCCAGGTTGCCCCGGCCGGTCAGGAACGGGTAGAAAGCCGGGTTCTCGATCATCGCGCCCACCCGCGCCAGCCCCTCGGTCGAGCCGGCCGGCTGGCCCAGCACGCGGGCGGACCCGGCGGTCGGGCGCACCAGGCCGACCAGCATGCGCAGCGTGGTCGTCTTGCCGGCGCCGTTCGGTCCCAGGAAGCCGTAGACCTCGCCGCGCCGCACCTGGAGCGTCAGGTCGTCGACCGCCACGATCCCCCCGCCGTAGCGTTTGCTGAGACCCCGGGTCTCGATCACCAGGTCGGCGGCGTCCGGCCGCTCGTGGCCGTCGAGCACGGCGGTGAGCCCCGCCGCGCCTTGCCGTTCCATCGTCGTGGGTTCCGTCATCGAACGTAGCCTTTCCGTACCCGCTGCCGGCCGTGTCATCGGCCACGCGCCTCGATCGGCTCGGCGACGACCGGGGTCCGATCCCCTCGTCGTCCGGACATGGCGCTCGCCCGGAAGAGCTGCGCGACCACGCCCAGGATCGCCAGCGCGTTCAGGACGTGCGCGGCCGCGACCCAGCGCAGGGACACATTCGGCAGCGCCATCTGCAACACCATTAGCCCGACGAGCACGGCCGACAGGGCGACGCGCGCTCGGCCAACCCAGCCGGCCAGGGCCAGCAGGAGCAACAGGAGTGACGCCAGAGCGATCAGATCGCCAGTGATCCGGTGCGCCTGATAGCTGGCGGCGCCGAACGCACCGACGCCCGCCAGGTAGAACTGGGCGATCACCGCCACGAGCGTCAGCGCGCTCAGCCCCGCGTGCAGCCTGGAGACGATCTTCCGCATGCTCCGCATTCACTGTCTCCCCTCTCGAGTGTCGTTCACCCGCTCGCCGACGTCCGGGCGGCGGCTGCCGCGCTCCGGGCCGGCGAGCCCTCAGCGCTTCCCCTCCCGCTCCAGGAGTGCGTGACGCCGCTCCAGATAGTCCATCTCGTCGATCTCACCGCGGGCGAGGCGCTCGCGGAGGATCGTCATCGCCGGGTC
>Ga0307372_10013217_pt1 | contig 10699 bp, 10 predicted proteins | sample OX1MG_FD_202533 | JGI IMG/M metagenome (GOLD analysis project Ga0307372, IMG submission 202533) | Soil microbial communities from Risofladan, Vaasa, Finland - OX-1 | ecosystem: Environmental > Terrestrial > Soil > Coastal area > Acid sulfate soil | place: Finland: Risofladan, Vaasa | collected... | reverse complement strand
GCTCCGGCGCATCGATCGCGGGCCTGGGCGTGATGGACGGCTGGCGCGGCTACCTGGTCCGCGACGACTACGCCGCCTGGCATCAGTTCGACGCCGATCTCGCCGGGGTCCAGCAATGCTGCGCCCACCTGATCCGCCACCTCAAGGGCGTGCTGGAACTGCACCCCCGGTGGCAGGCATGGGCCGGGCAGGTCCGCGACATCCTGCGCGAAGCCGCCGCCGCGGTCGAGACCGCCCGCAGCGACCGCCAGGACCATCTCGACCCCGAGCTGCTCGCTGACCTGCACGCCCGCTACGACGAGGCAGTCGCCTGGGGCATCACCACCAGCCGTCTCCGCGAATGGCACAAAGGCAACCACCCAGGCTGCAACCTGGCCAGGCGGCTGCAGGACAAAGCCGCGCAGGTCTGGCTGTTCACGGCCAACTTCAACGTCCCCTGGACGAACAACGCCTCCGAGCAGGCCGTAAAAGGCCCGAAACGGCATCAGGCCGTCTCCGGGTACTGGCACACCCACGCCACCCTCGCCGACTACTGCCGGGTGCGCTCCTACCTCGTCAGCGCACGCGGACACGGCATCCGCGCCACCGACGCCATCCACGCCGCCCTCGCCGGCAAACCCTGGCTACCGGTCCCCGTAACCACCTGACACCACGGACCCACACCTGACCCACACCCGTGAATGGACACCCGCTGAGGCTGGCCACAGACGTTTCTGATCGCTGCGGATGGTGGTGGAGTGCGCCTGCTGCGGATCGACATTGACGGTTTCCGGGCCATTGAGGACCAGTGGCTTCCGGCTCATGGACTTGTCGTCCTGTTCGGGCCTAACTCGGCTGGGAAGACCTCGCCAAAAAGGCGAAGGGCTGACAGACACCACCGCAATCGCAGCGACGCATCAGGGTGACCCCGCTGCCGGCGCCGGCGCGGGGTTCCCTATTCCCTGGGGCCCGCCCTCCGGGCAGAGTGTCGCGAACGGCACCGAGGTGAGCACCATGCTGATCCGCTTGCTCAGCGATGACCCGCTTGCTCGTCCGTGCCGATCGCTGACGTACTGGTGCCACCTTGAAGGATGTCGCGGTTCGCCCCCGAGCGTCCAGATGTAATCCTGGCCGACTTCGTGAGCACATGTTCGGATATAACTGAGCTGTCTCCGCTGATGCGCTGCTGCTTCGCCGGCAAGGCCGCTGACACCCCAGCCGGCGAGAAGGCAATCGCATTCAGTGATGACCTCGTGTAGCCGGGGCCGAGCTGCCTCCCACCCATCGCCTGACCGCCCAGCCTCGCTTATCGCGGTGAGGTCGCGCGTCGCGATAGAGAACAAATTGGCAATTTCCAAGCTATCGCAGTCGAGCAGCTGAGCGACGATGCGAACGTTATGGATAGTCCGAGTGCCACCAGCGAGCGGTGGGTTTAGTAGCACTGCTCCCAGGGTGGTCATTGGTTTTCAGCCGCTGTCGTAACGGGGCGGTCAGCGCAGCGCATTGCCGGAGGCCATCGAAAGGCTACATTAGGAAGCGAAGCGCATCTCTTTGATGCGCGCGTGGGCCGCGTCGGGGCCGCCATCCTTGTACGGTTCGTCCCAGTCAATGATTTCCGGACCTGCGTCGGGATGACCGTCGTCCCGAGCGAGCACGAGTGCGCAGTCTCGATCGGTTGCCTGGCCCTTGGTCTCACCCCAGATGCGACTGACCTTGTTCTGGACCGGCAGATGGTCCTCGATGAGCTCAAGTAGCTGCAGGCCGGTCTCGCTGCCCACGTCTTGCCAAATCTGCGCCGCCAGCGGCAGCGGCGTTTTTCCTGGATGAGCCACGTCTCCGATCACCAGCACGGCAACGCCGTCCTGCTTGAGCACGCGCCGCACGCCCTGCAGCGTTCGCAACAGGAAGTCCCGGTAGGAGGTGTAAGTGTGCCGATGGTCGAGCGCGGCGTCAAGCGACCGACGTCCGGCGCCGCGTTCCCTCCCGACGTCGTCGAGTCCCAGCAGCCACAGGCGAATCCAGTTGGCGGTCCCGTAGTTCACGACTCTCAGATACGGCGGCGAGGTGACGATTAGATCGACGGACTCTGGCTTAAGGCTGCTGCCCTTCAGCAACGACGATGCGTCCTGTGAGTACGAGCACCCAGCTGCGTCCGCGATGGCGTCCAGGAAGAGGCGAGCCAGCTTGTCTCGAAGGCAGTCGAAGACATCCTGGTCAGGCGGCATGAGGCCCTTCTCCCGGATGTACTTCTCGACATACGCCGGTGACATGCTGAAGGTGTTGGGCATGCTAATGCTGAGGTACTGAGACGTACCGTCGAGCCGGTGCGAGCCGTGCATGATGCCGGCCAGCGCACCGCTGATCATGAGCTCCTCTTGAGACCACTGTGCGAGCGGCTGGCGCAGGAGGTAATTACGTAGGTAGCAGATCTGCCGCAACGTGTTGGGGTGGTAGAGCATGCGGATGTCGTTTGGGACGCTCGGATCGGCTAGGCGGTTACGGCGGTACGCAGCCTCAAGTTCGCTCAGAACCGTCTCGACCGCATCCCACGTCGGCGGGTTCGCCTTCGCTTTCGACAGCACGTAGGCGAGCGGGTTCAGGTCGTTACAGATCGTCAGCCGCCCCTCGACGCGCGCCTGAAGCGGCACGGTGCCACGACCGCTGAACGGGTCGAGGACGACGTCTCCCGTTTTCGAGTAACGCTGAATGAAGTAGTGCGCCACCTTCGCTGGGAACATGCCGTGGTACGAGCACATCGTATGCATGGAATGACCCCAGCGCGTACTGACCCCGTGCCAGAGCGCGCCGGCTGATGTCGTGCCGCCGTCGAGCGACTCCCGCTCGGGTATCTGAAAGAAGGCATCTTCGGACCAGTCCGCAAGCGCCGTCACTGCAGGTACTCCTGCAGTGAGCGGGCTGCCGTTCGGAGCACAAGGTCTGGCGAGCGCTGCGAGATTTGCGACAGATTGCGGAGCGCGTCGCTGAAGTCGACGATGACCTTCGGCTTCGGCTGGGTCGCTCCTGCCTGGTCGGCTGCGACGCGCACGATGTCGTCTGGACTATCTGGGCGGTCCAGACCTGTAGCCACGCTGCTGGGAGCGCGCCGGAGGCCCAGGTCGCGCTTCACCAAGCGAACTTCTTCGCCTTCGCGGTAGTAGTCGGGCGGTAGCGCGTCGGTCGTCGCCTCGACGAACTTGATCGGGAACCGTAGCGTGCCGCCCTGCCGAGCGCCCAACACGCAGCGCTCGATCCACGCCTCCGGCGTCTCTCCGTCACTGAAGTTGTCTTCGAGGACTTTCCGCAAGCCTGCTGCGGTCAGCCGCAGCCAGGCATATGGGTTGGAGGCGGGAATCACTCCGACGTCCATAAGCTCCACGATCTTGGCGAACAGACCGCCGCGGTGCAGGAGCCGCCAGAGCCCGGTGTAGTTCCGGAGCGTCGCCGGGGATACGCCAATGTAGCGGGCGATGTCGACCTTGCGAACGTGCTCTGCCTGGTGGAGGTGTTCGACGAGGCCTGCTAGCTGGCTCGGTAGCAGGTCCTGGTAGATGTCAGACTGGTACCGCAGCTCGTAACGCCGCTCGTAGTCCATGACGTACGCAGAGACGGTTGGGAACTGCGCCCGGTCCTTCTCCCGAATGGCGCGGATGGCTCGCAACCGCATAGTGCCGTCGATGACTAGATAGCGGCCAGTTGGAAGCGGTGCCACCTTGATGGGCTCGGCAAGGCCGATCTCCTCGATTGATGACTTGAGGCGCTCTTCGAACTGCTTGGCGCTGCCGGACCGGCTCAGTTCCGGACTGAGCACCAGGTCGTCGGGGTCGACTTCCATGAGCTTCATCGGGCCGCCAGCGATAGTCGAGAGCCTTCGCCGGTCCCGAAACGAAGCGGCAGCGCCAGTGCCACCTGACGCAGCCGCTCCTTCGGTGACCCGGGCGGTAGATCGTTCAGGATGCCGCAGGCCCACGCTAGCAAGAGGAGCCGCTGCTGCCGGTGATCCGGGCCAAGCTCGACGAGGGACCGCCAGCCGAGCGCAGCGAAGAGCAGCTCAATCTCCTTCGTCCGCAGCGAGTACGGTGCGGCGGCCGAGACGACGGCGGCTCGCTCCCCCGGCGCAACGTGGCGAGCGATGACGGCATGAAGCGCCAAGTTGACATTGCCGGACCGCAGCGCTGCCACTTCGCTCGTGCTCGCTCCGTCGAGCTGGGCTTCCAGACGCCGAACCGTTGCGGCCGAGACTCCGAACCGCCGGGCGACCTCGGCGGTCTCCTCGCCGGCCTGACGTGCCCGAGTGATCAACAGGGCTCGGTCAACCGGTCGCATGCGCAGCCGAGCGACGTTCTCGACCAGGAACTGCTGCACCTTCTCGCTGTCTGCGAACCGATCATCGACGACGACGGCGGGGATGGTCTCGATGCCGAGCAAGCGGCAGGCGAGCGTCCGGCCCTGCCCTTTGATGAGGAGGTAGTCGCTCGTTCCGTCCGGCGCTCGCCGCACGGTGATGGGCGTGAGAACGCCAAACCGCTCGATCGACTGGCGCAGCTCGCGATGTCCCTCGCGGTCACGCTTCCGTCCGAGGCCATCTTCGGGACGGATGCGAGTAACCAGGACCTCCTGAACTTGGAACGGGTGACCGCACCGGGGCTGCTTGACGCCCAGATCAGTAGCTCTCGTAGGGTCATCCCTGACTGCATGAGAAGCCGCACCGGGCCTCTTCGCCACACGCACCAGCCCCTAACTTACGTCGGTGTGATTCTGTCAGACCTGATCGCCCGGCACCGAGATTGAGACCATGTCACTCCCCTCCAGGCCACCGTGATGCGCGGCGATCAAGTCGAATGTGCGTTCGTAACGTACCTCGGACGTACGACGGAATCCGCCCGCAGAGGGGAGCCCACGCCGCTCGCGAGCCAGCCTCCCGCGAGCGCAAGGCGCGCATACGACGGCCGCGACCAGATGTCAGCTCGGCGGATGGGTCTCCGATCCATGATTGGCGGCACGCGTTTCGTTCAGAATTATCGGCGCGTCGCCTACGCTCAGAGCGTTGAAATGGGAGGGACGCCGTTGGTGCTGCGCGATCTAGACCTGCAGCCTGACTACCGGTCGGGCCGCGATGTGCTGCTCGATGACTTCTATGTGCCATGCCTCCAGGAGTCGGTGCTATATGACCGGGCCGTCGGATACTTCAGCAGCACGCTGTTCCACGTCGTCGCACTGGCCTACTCTGACTTCGTCCGGCGTGGTGGTCGGCTGCGCCTGATCTGCTCACCAGCGCTCAAGCCAGAAGACTTTGACGCGATGAAGGAAGCCGACGAGATCGGCCGATACGCCCAGGCGGCGGTCTGGGCTGAGCTGCAAGAGCTGCTCAATCGTCCCGAGGCCGTGTCGGCTACGCGGCTGCTTGCCACGCTCATCGCCAACGATATAGCCGAGGTCCGCATCGCCTTCGCCGTCCACCCCAGCGGCATTTTTCATGACAAGCTCGGTGTCTTCGAGGACACCGACGGACGCCGAGTCTCATTTGTTGGCAGCGCAAACGAGACCTGGCGCGCGTGGGGACTCAACCATGAGTCGTTCGAAGTCTTCTGTAGCTGGCGGAACGAGTCCGAGCTGTACCGAACCCGCAACCAGGTCGATGCCTTTCGGCGGCTCTGGCGCGGCCATGAGCCGGGCGTGCGCGTCGAGCCGTTGCAGCATGTTACCCGCGAGCACCTCGTGTCCATCGCGGACGACGACCTCGACCACGCGATTCAGGCAGCCCGTGTCCTTCCCTCCTACTATCAACCACAGGAGCCGCGGCGAGCGCTCATGGAGCACCAGTCCCTCGTTCTCGAAGACTGGGAAGCGCACGAACACCATGGCATCGTCAACTTCGCGACCGGGGCCGGGAAGACCCTTACAGCCATCGAGGGCGTCAAGCGATGGACAGACGCCGGAGGTGCGGCCGTGATCTTGGTTCCCGGTCGTGATCTGCATGCGCAATGGACACGCGAGATCGATATGGAGCTGACCGGTTGCCAGCTATTGCCCGCTGGAGCTGGCAGCAACAAGGCCGAATGGCAGCGCCTGCTGCCGATCTTCACCGCACCAGGCAATTCCGCACTTAATCGGCGAGTCGTGCTAGTGACGAACACGACTTTTGCGTCCGAGGACTTTCAGCGTCGCCTGCGCACTGGCGATCACCTGCTCGTTGTCGCTGACGAGATGCACCGAGCCGGCAGTCCCCAGAGCCTTCTCGCGCTTGAGGAGACGCAATGCGGCGCAACGCTCGGTCTGAGCGCCACTTACCGCCGGCAGTTCGATCAGGAGAGCACCGATCGGCTGCTGGACTTCTTCGGCCCTGTTCTCATGCCGGTCATCGGACTGGCCGAAGCCATAATCATGGGGCTCCTCGTTCCTTATGACTACCGACTACATGAGCTGTGCCCGGATGACGACGAGCTCGAGCAGTACAAAGAGCTGACGAACCAGATCCGGCGACTGGTCGGCCAGGCCGAGTCCGTCAGCGACGCTGACAGCTACCTGAAGATGCTGCTTATCCGACGGGCGCGCATCCTTAAGCAGGCTCGGGGCAAGGTACCGCTCGCGGCGCAGATTCTGCGTGACGAGTACCGCGTGGGCGATCGGTGGCTCGTGTACTGCGACAACATTGTCCAGTTGAACGCGCTCGTACGCGAATGCCTGGACTCCGGCTTGCCGACGCTCGAATTTCACTCCGAGATGGTGAGCGACCGTGACGAAGTCCTACGCAGCCTCGGCGAGCACGGCGGCATCGTGGTTGCCATTCGGTGCCTTGACGAGGGGATCGACATCCCCGTCACAGACCACGCCCTGATCATCGCTAGCTCGACCGTCGAGCGCGAGTACGTGCAGCGCCGTGGCCGGGTGCTCCGAAGATCGCCGGACAAGTTGAGCGCCGAGGTACATGACCTCTTGCTGGTCGACCTGCAAGGCGGCGCACTGACGCGGAGTGAGGCGCTCCGCGCACTTGAGTTCGCTCGCCTGGCACGAAATTCGGCGGCACGCGAACGCCTGAAGGCGTTGGTCTCGCTCAGCACAGACCCCATCGAGTTGCCCAATCTGCTCGATGACGAAGAAGAAAGCGACTGAAGCCATGGTGCAGCCAGCCAACGATGATGCCGAGCGCAGCAGCGCCGGCGCCCTGGAAGCGCTCTTCGACGTGGCCCAGGAGCCCGGCATCGTCAGCGAGTACCAGACGGTAAACGCGGTGTTCGGGCCGGATGACTACGAACAGATCATCGCGCTTGCGTGGCGATACCAGTTCAATGAAGATCGCAGCAAGTTCAAGCGTGAGATCCGCGAACTACAAGAACAGGTCAGCCAGCGAATCATCGCCAAGCTGGAGCAGTCCGAATGAGCCTGCGATTCGAAAACATCAGCCTGAAGAACTTCGGCCCCTACCGAGAGATCGACTCACTCAGTCTGGAAACCCAGCCAGATGCGCCGGTCGTCTTGATTCATGGTGAAAATACGCTCGGCAAGACCCGGCTCTTCCGCGCACTCCGCTGGTGTCTGTACGGCAGCCTAATCCCGCAGCAAGCCGTTGCCACCGCGACCCAGCAGCTCCCGCAGTACCTAAACCGGCCCGCGGCAAATGACGGTGAGAACGTCATGGAAGTCAGCATGCGGTTCACAGCGAGCGATCAGCTGTACTCGCTCGTGCGACGCGCCACCTTCGACGGCGGAATGCCGAAGGTGACTACGGATCTGCGGATTGGCCCGACGGTCGTGCAGCAGGCTTCGATTGAGGCCGAGATCGGGCGGCTGCTACACCCGCAGATCTCTGAGTTCTTCCTGTTCGACGGCGAGTTGTTGAAGGACTTTTATGATCGTTTGAACACCGACCGAGAGCGGGACTTCATTCGCGGGAGCATCGACACGGTGCTCGGCATCCCTGCGCTGCAGCTCGGCGAGCGGGACGTCTCCGAGCTTGCGGCCGATGCTCTGCAGCGTCAGACCAAGGCCATCAAGAACGCCAGCGAGAGCGAGCGGTTCAACAGGGAATTGCGCGGGCTCAGGAACCAGCAGGAGAGCATCGAAAAGGACCGCCGAGAGGTACGGGAGGCCCTGGACAAAGCCGAAGTCCAGCTGCGTCAAGTCAAGGAAAAAATTAGCGCGGTCGCCGAGTTGCAGGCTGACGCACGCGAGCAAGAGACGCTCGAAGCCTCCATCGCGGGCCTCAAACATGACGAAGCCCGGCTCCGCGCGGACATGCGGCATTTGCTGGCGGACGGCTGGCGAGCGTCGGCCGCCGCCAGGCTGCTCGGAGCACTCGAGAGGGTGCAGGAGCAAAACAACGCGGCACAGGACCGGCAGCGAGCCGTCCAGAAGGCGCGCGCCCGCGTAGACATCCTGCGTGAGCAGATGCAGGGCGGCGTCTGCACGATGTGCAGCCAGCCGCTGCCCCCGCCCAACGAATCGACGCGGCGGCAGCTTGAGGACGCCGAGCAGGATCTGGAGAGTCTCGGCGAGAAGTCGGCAGACGGACCCGATCTCACTCTCGAACGGCGGATCAACGGCCTGATCGACCGGACGACCGTAAAGCGCTACCAGGAGAAGCAGGAGCAGCTCAACACAGTCGTCAGCGCGCAGTTTGATAGAAATCGTCGCCTGAGCGCCTTGAAGGACCGGCTCAAGGGGCACGACGCCGCGGCGATCCGCTCGCTCGGTGATGCGCAGGAGCGGCTCGACGGCGTAATCGACCGCTATGAGCAGCGGTTGAAGACGTTCGATCCAAAGCTCGCCGACATTGCTTCGAAACAGCAGCGGCTTGCACGAGCGCTCGGGCGCCTATCTGGCGCACAGGCTGGGCCCGCGCTCGAATCAGTGTTCTTTGAGTACGTCCGGACCCTGCTCAGCCGAACGATCGAGCGGTATCAAGAACGAACCCGCGACGAGGTGCAAACAACTGCCAGTGACATGTTCGTACGGTTGGTGCGGGATCCGCAGGGCTATCAAGGGCTCCGCATCGGTCGTGACTACCGAGTAGAACTCTTGGGTCATCATGGCAAGCCGGTTGACACGAGTGAGGGCGGCAAGCAACTCGTTGCCCTTTCGCTGATCGGTGCCCTTAAGCAGGCAGCCGTCCGGGGCGGTCCTGTGGTACTGGACAGTCCCCTGGCGCGGCTCGACCTAGAGCACCGGGTGAACGTTCTGCAGACCTGGGTGCCGTCGCTAGGGAACCAAGCCGTGTTGCTTGTCCAGTCCGGCGAACTCACAGAAGGCGACGCCCGCGAAATCCTCGGAAGCCGGATCGGACAGGAGTACCGGATCTATCGGCCGAACAATGATCCCGACGAGGCTCAGATCGAGAGGACGCAGTAGACCCATGGCGCAGCTAGGGGAAGACAAGCGGCAGATCGGCCTGACCCCCGCCGGTCAGACCGCGCTCGGAGTTCTGATGGCGGATGAACGCTTCGCCGCAGAAACTGATGCCTACAAATTTGGTATTTCATACGCCATCGCGGCTGGGCTCGATCCGGATGAGGCTCCGACGGGTGGTTACATTACGAAGTACAATGCCATCGGCGGGATCGACATCGACGGCGTCATACGCGATCTTATCGACGTGCTCGCAGTCGGTGATCCTGGGCGGCCGTATGCGGCTGCAGAAAAGCTGGCCGAACTCGGCATCACAGCTGTCGCCAAACGACTTCATGGAAACGAAAGTCTGGCCGACATTATGGCGGACGTATCAGGACAATGCCATGGGCTTTAGGCATTTAGGCGTTGGTGTCCGGTTCGCTTGGCGGTGACAGCGGGTAGCTGCCGTCGGCGTTCCTCTTCTCGTCACGTGCCCCGTGACGGGTGCTTGTGCTGGTCAGGCTGGGGTGCTGGCCATGGTGATGACGGCCGGGGCGATCCGGGTGATGAGGCTCTTGCGGGTGCCGCGGGGGAACCTGCTGGGGGACTTGGACTTGCGGGGGCGGTGCCGGTCCCGGTCGGTGATGACGCGGTGCTTCGCGATCTCGCTGGTCACGGCCTCGAGGCCGGCCTGTCCGGCCTGGATGGCGCGGATGATGGTGCGGCGGCCGGCGCGGTGGGACAGGTCGCGGGGCCGGACGGGCTGCCCGGCCCGCCGTCCCCTGCGGGCGGGGGCCGCGGCCAGGGCGGCGCGGCGGATGGCGCCGCAGGTCATCTCGGTGCCGGCGGCCCGGGCGGCCAGTTCCTGCCGGGTCAGGCCCGGGGTGCCGGAGCGGAGCATCGGCCCGGTGCCGGGCCCGGACCCGCGCAGGCTGTCCTTCGCCTCGCGCAGCGCTGTCTGCAGGATGGGCTGCCCGGCGAGGTCCCGCCATAGCGGGCCTTTTCCGGGCAGCCTTCCTCCGAACTCAGCGTGCGCCTCTTCTTGTACGTGGTGTACCGCTCGATGAGCAGTGCCTGCTTCGCGTCCTCGAAGCCGGTGCCGGCGGGGGCGGGCAGGACGCGGACGTACGTCCGTTGATCTAGCCAAACGACTTTGCGGTCAGCCCTGCCCGGACCGCAGGGAGTGCCAGCGACCGAGGACCGGAAGCGGCGCGGCGTGCTTACGGGATACCCCGAGGCAACGTAAGTGAATGACGATACGTCCTGCTTGTCCCAGGGATTCGTCAAAGTCGGTGTAGCAGTGCGTGACTTATGGGGTGGCTTGACGCGGCCCTCCGGCGGGGTTCCCGGGTCCCGGGCCAGCCGTATCAGTTACTTTAAGTGACTGGTTTCCGGG
>Ga0307372_10013216_pt1 | contig 10700 bp, 10 predicted proteins | sample OX1MG_FD_202533 | JGI IMG/M metagenome (GOLD analysis project Ga0307372, IMG submission 202533) | Soil microbial communities from Risofladan, Vaasa, Finland - OX-1 | ecosystem: Environmental > Terrestrial > Soil > Coastal area > Acid sulfate soil | place: Finland: Risofladan, Vaasa | collected... | reverse complement strand
GGTCGCAACCATGTTCGCTCTGTCCGTGGTCGAGCCGATGATGACCACGATCTTTGGCGCCGGCTTCCTGACGATCCGACTGGCCGACGGCACGGTGACGACGATCGACAACTACGCGACGGTGCCCCTGGCCGCGACCGAGGCGATGTTCACGCCGATCCGAGGGTCGCTGGACAACGACGTCGAGGGGGGATTGAACGACAGCGGCTACCTGGCGGTGGCTACCGGCGGCACGCTGCTCGGCTGGGCGACGGCGGTGGAGCGGTACGGGCGCCTGCCGCTTCCGGTCGTGGTCGGCCCAGCGGTGCGCTTCGCCCGCCAGGGCTTCCGCGTCAGCCCCTACCTCAACATGCTGATCCGGATGGCCGAGCCCGGGCTGCGGCGCTTCGCCGACAGCGCCGCGGTGTTCCTGCCCGGCGGCCGGCCGGCGCCGGTTGGTGGCGTGATCCGGAGGACCACCTACGGCGACACGTTGGAGCGCGTGGCGGCCGAGGGCCCCGACTTCCTCTACCGCGGGCCGCTCGGACGCGCCATCGCCGACGACATGGCGCGCAACGGTGGGCTGATCAGCACCGACGACCTGACGCAGTACCGGATACACCAGCGCGCTCCGGTCCGCGGCACCTACCGCGGCTATGAGATCGTGTCGATGGCGCCCGCGTCGTCCGGCGGGACCCACATCGTGCAGATGCTCAACATCCTCGAGGGGTTCGACCTGGGTGAGATGGGTTTCGGCACGGCGGAGACCGTCCACATCATCGCCGAGGCGATGAAGATCGCTTTCGCCGATCGCTTCCGCTACATGGCCGACCCCGAGCGGGTACGCGTGCCGGTCGACTGGCTCACCTCCAAGGAGTACGCGGCGGAGCGCCGGAGGGAGATCGATCCCGGTCGCGCGCGGGCGTACACGGCGGCGACGGCTCCCGACGGTGAGGGCTTCTGCACCACGCACTGCTGCGCGGTCGACGCCGACGGGAACGCGGTCTCCACGACCCAGACGCTGAACGGTGCCTTTGGCTCGAAGGTGACGGTGCCAGGCACGGGGATGCTGCTCAACAACTGCATGCACCTGATGGACCCGGCGCCGGGGCGCGCCAACTCGATCGCGCCGGGCAAGCGCATCCTCTCCTCGATGTCACCCACGATCGTGCAGAAGGACGGGCGCCCGTTCATGGCGATCGGTACGCCGGGAGGCGTGCGCATCTTCGGTTCGGTGATGCAGGCGATCATCAACGTGATCGACCACGGCATGACCCTCCAGGAGGCGGTCGAGGCGCCGCGCCTCTGGGACCGCGGGCCGGTTCTGGAGCTAGAGCAAGGCTTCGACGATCTGGCCGGGCTCATGGCCGCCATGGAGGCCCGCGGGCACGTGGTCGAGACGCCGCTGAAGGTGGCGGGCGGGATGAACGGGGTGTTGGTGGACCCTGAGACGGGCCTGCTGCACGGCGCGGCCTGCTGGCGTGCCGACGGCGCGCCGATGGGTTTCTCGGGCGGCGACGCCATCGTGGAGAACATGCAGGACGCCGGCATCCCGATCTGACGCACCCGGGCGAACTCTCGAGCGCATTGTGCGCGTGTCGCTCTCGCGCGGCGGATCGGTGTAGGCTTACCGATCAGGACGGGCTGCCGCGTCATGGAGGGCCAGCGCGATGGATCGAATTGCCACCCCATCGACCGCCACTACCGATGCGCCACGACGCCGTGCGGTGGGGGAGCTCCGGCAGCGCGGGGCGGTCTTGCTGGTCTCCTGCTACGAGCTGGGGCACCAGCCGCTCAACCTGGCCTTTCCGCTGGCGTATCTGCGCCGGGCGGGCTACGACCCGATGGCCGTCGACACGGCAGTCGACGACCTCGACGACGCGACGATCGAGCGAGCGCGGCTGGTGGCTGTCTCGGTGCCGATGCACACGGCGCTGCGGCTCGGCACCCAGATCGCGCGCCGGGTGCGCCGGGCCAATCCGCGGGCCGCGATCTGCTTCTATGGCCTGTACGCCTGGCTCAACGCCGATCACCTGCTGCGCGAGCACGGCGACTTCGTGATCGGCGGCGAGTACGAGCGTCCGCTGCTCGATCTGGTTGAGGCGCTCGACCGTGGCGGGCCGACGCCCGCGAGCGTCGGGGTCGTGGGTCGGAGCGCGATCCCTTCACTGGCGCGTATCGACTTCCCGCTGCCAGAGCGCTCAGACCTGCCGCCGATGCGCAGCTACGCGCACCTGTTGATCGACGGCGTGGCAGTCCCGGCCGGCTACACCGAGACGAGCCGCGGCTGTCACCACACTTGCCTGCACTGCCCGGTGGTCCCCGTCTACCGGGGGCGCTTCTTCGCGATCCCGCGCGAGGTCGTGCTGGAGGATATCCGCCATCAGGTGCGCGGAGGCGCCGGTCACATCACCTTCGGCGACCCGGACTTCCTCAACGGGCCGACCCACGCGCTGCGCATCTGCCGGGCGCTCCACACCGAGTTCCCGCGGGTGACTTTCGACCTGACGACGCGCATCGAGCACATCCTGCAGCACCGCGAGCTCTTCCCAGAGCTAGCCGCGCTCGGCTGCGTCTTCGTCGTCTCGGCCGTGGAGTCCGTCAGCGAGACGGTGCTGGAGGAGATCGACAAGGGACACACCCGAGCTGACGTGGTGGAGGCGCTGGGGGTGCTCGAGGCGGCGGGCATCGCGATGCGCCCGTCGCTGCTGCCGTTCACGCCCTGGACGACGATCGACGACTACCGGGAACTGCTGTCGTTTGTCGAGGAGCACGACCTGGTCGAGAACGTCGACCCGGTGCACTTCTCGATCCGGCTGCTGGTGCCGCCGGGATCGGCGCTCCTCGACCGGCCCGAGACCGCGCGGTGGATCGGCCCCCTCGACGAGGCGGCCTACACCTACCGTTGGGAACACCCCGACCCACGCGTCGACGCGCTGCAGCGGGAGGTCGCGCGCATCGCCGAGGCGGCTGCCGAGCGCGACGAGTCTCCGGAGTCCACCTTCGCCGCGATCAAGGCGGCGGCCTGGTCGGTCGCGGGTGCGGCAGCCCCGCCACCGAAGCCCTCGTCGAGGGTTCGGCGCCGGCCCCCACGGCTGACCGAATCGTGGTTCTGCTGAGCGGAGCCGACCGCGGACCAGTTGGCCCGCTGACCCACCCCTCAACCTCGGCACCACCAAGGCCGCCCGGTGACGGGCGCTCTGGCACGCACGGTGGGAACGGGCGCGCTCGGACGCGGGTCGTCCGCCGCGGCGCTCGCCGTCCGGCGTGCCGCTGAGTAAGATTCCGGGCACGACACGCCAACTAACCCGTCTCTCGCCTCGGATTCGGCGATGGCGCGCGCAACACCCGGTCCGTTTTTGGGCGTACCGTAGCGGCGCGCATGAGGGGGACGTCGATGGTGGTGCCCGGACGCGACAGTGGTACACCGCCCAACCTGGCGGCGCTCCTCGGCCAGGTCGGCCAAATGCGGGGCTCCGGTCCCCGCCGACGCGGACCGTTCGGCTGTGTCGGCTGCCTGGGTATCCTGGGGGTGATCCTCGTAGGGACCTATGCGGCGTTCCGCTTCACGCCGTTGCCGATCCTCGTCTACGTCAACCCGCTGCCCTACTTCGGTCAGTACAGCTGGGTAGTGCACCCGGGCCAGACCGCGGTCAACGCGATCGCCTTCTCGCCCGATGGGCGTCTCGTCGCATCCGTCGGCGAAGAGCACACCCTTGACGTCTGGGATGCGTCGACCGGGCGGACGGTGTCGACCTACCGGGCGGCTCCCAACACGATCGCTGCGCTCGTAGTGTGGTCCCCTGAAGGCAACGCGGTAGCGATTGGAGACAGTGCTGACGCGCTGATCGTCGTCGACGCCGTGTCCGGTCAGAAGCGCTTCAACGTACCCGGCTTTGGCAGCTCGGGCTCGATCGCCTGGTCGCCCGACGGCAAACGCATCGCCACGGCCGACCAGGGTACGGTGCGCCTCTGGGACGGCGCCTCCGGATCCTCCATCCGCAGCTTCGACGCGCCCACGGCCGACGTCGTCGCGTGGTCACCGGACGGCACCTACCTCGCGGCGGCCGGACAGAACGGTGACCTTTGGGTCTGGTCGGGCTCGACACCGCAGCCGGTCCTGACCATCCCGCACCAGACGCTCTTCGACTTCGCGGAGTCGGTGCGGTGGTCGCCGGACGGGAAGCGGTTTGCCCTCGCGATCTCCTCCCAGACCGACGCGCACGTGAGCGTCTACGACGTCCCGGCCGGAACAGTGACGTTAACGTACCGGGTCGACCGGACCCACTCCGCGAGCCTGGTGGCCGCGTGGGCGCCCGACAGTCGACGCCTGGCCATCGGCGGGACTACCGACGGCAGCGCCACGATCTGGGATGCCGCGACCGGGCAGAAGCTGCGCTCCTATGGAGGTCACGGCACCTTCGACATCCTCACCCGAGACTACGGGAGCACCAGCCACCTGACGGTGGTCGAGGTGCTGTCGTGGTCCCCCCGCGGGACGCTCATGGCCACCCTGGGTAGCGACGACTCGGTGCAGGTCTGGAACCCCGACGACGGCCGACCGGTCTACGTCTACGACACGGAGTCCGGCTACACCCGGTCGACGCCGAACGGCGCGCTCACGATGGCGTGGTCGCCGGACGGCACGCGAATCGCGGTCGGCGGCGACCGGTTCGCCGAGATCTGGAAACCCCGCTAGCCTGCCCGCGGTCGGTTGCCGGCGCCGGTTTCGCCGTGCGACCATCCGCAGTTGACAGGCAGCGGCTGTGGAGGTGTACATGGTGAGTGATCTACCGGAGGGGTTCCGCAACACCGAGGCGTACTATCACCTGATTCTCGAGCGCGTGCCGCCGCGACCGGAGCCGGCGTTCGACGCGCCCGAGATGCAGGAGCGCGTCTGGGGGCGACGCTGGGGTGTGGTCAACGATGTCGGGCGGCTGCGCCTGGTCGCGGTCCACCGTCCTGGAGACGAGATGCGGGTGATCGACACGAGCAAGTTCGACCCCGAGATCGGCGCCTACATCGACGACGAACAGCAGTGGTACTGGCGCGACGCGCAGGGTCCCAATCTGCGCCGGATTCAGGACGAGCACGACGGACTCGTGGCGACCCTGCGCGACGAAGGCGTGGAGGTCATCTACAACGACGCGCCCGCGCACGACTCCCACGCGGTCTTCCAGCGCGACAGCGCGATCGTGCTCAGAGGCGGGGCCGTCGTCTGCCGGATGGGGTTGGTGAGCAGAGGCCGGGACTATGGGCGGCGCGGCGAGGAGCTCCACGTCACGCGGCTGCTGGCAGGTCTTGGCATGCCGATCCTGCTGACTATCCAGGGCGCCGGCCTGCTCGAAGGCGGCTCGTTCGCGTGGCTCAACGAGACGACGGCGGCCGTGGGCATGGCGCCGCGCCAGAACGAGTCGGGCGTGCGGCAGTTGGAGCACGTGCTGGCCGAGCAGGGCGTGCGGCTAATCCGGGTACCACTGACCGGCTTCGCCATGCACCTCGACGGCGCCTTCATGATGGTCGACCACGAGACGGCGCTGCTGAACATCCCGCAGCTTCCCTACTGGTTCCTCGACACGTTGCGGGAGCTGGGCATCCAGGCGATCCCGATCTGGCCTACCGACCGCAAGGCGATCAACTGCCTGGCGGTGCGTCCCGGGAGGGTGGTCATGGTCGACGGCTGCCCGCGCACGGTCGAACGTCTCACTGACTCCGGGGTCGAGGTGGTCGAGATTCCCTATGACGAGATCCTGAAGAACGGGGGCGGCATCCACTGTTCGACGTTGCCGCTGGTACGCGATCGCGACTGAGGCCGCGCGGCGCGCCCGACAGCCCTGCATTGCCCGGTGGAACGAGTTCTGCATCTACGTGGGCGGACAGGCCTCGGCTCGGGTTCTCCCGGCGGCCGAACCGGGCGCGCAAGCGCGGACCGAATGGTGGAAAGCACGATGGAAGACAAACGGGTCAACGACGGCGGTGTCCACTACTGCGAGGCGTGCGGGCGCGTCGTCCCCGCCAGCGGTGCGCGTCAGGTCGCCACGCGGACGCTCTGTCTGCAGTGCGCGCTGGCCTGGAAACTGAACAAGCGGGGTGACTGGCCGCCGCCGGGCTACGTCTGGGACGGGACGCGCTGGCGGTTCGACGTGGCCGGCACGACCACACGGTCGTACGTCGGCTACCAGCCGACCGATCGTGAGCTGCAGTGGTGGTGCTTTCTGTCCTGGCTGGCCGCCACCGGTCGGGTCAAGGTCGGGGCCGACGAGGGCGCGGAGACGAGCCCGGCGGCAGGCTAGCGCGGTTGGCGAACGTCTCGACCGGTCCGGGGCGTGCGGAGCACGGGCGTGGGGTGAACCACCGCGCTCGCGGCGAGAAACCGGCTGAAGACGGCTGAGTCCCGGACAACCGTTTCGAGAAACGTGGTAGCGTGCCGCATGTCCGGATGGGAGGCCCGGCCCTCTCCTTATCCGAACGTGACGCCGGATCCACCAGTGCGCGGACGATCAGGGCCTCCTGGACCACCACTCTCCATGCCGTCATTCGTATTTGACGATCAACTCGGACAGCGGCCGTCGCGGGCGGCGTCTCGGGTCGGCTGCGGCGTATCCGAGCGTCAGCAGCGCGTGCGGCGTGAGCGTCTCCGGCAGCCCCAGCGCCTCCCGCGCGATGTCCGGGCAGAACAGCGGAGCGCACATCCAGCCGCCGTCCAGGCCGAGGCGGTAGGCCATGAGCAGCGCGTTCTGCACCGCCGCGCCGAGGCTCTGGATCGCCATGATCGTCTCCGCGGCCTGTCGCTCCGGGTCGGGGTAGCGGTCGAGGTCCTCGCGATAGAGGCAGACGAGAACGAGGATCGGCGCCTCGAGCATGCGGCGCCGCGAGCCGGCCAGCCGTCGTGCGACGATCTCCGGCTCCTGGCCGTCCATGGCGAGGTTGTGTACCCAGGCCTCGGCCATGGCGTCGGCCAGACGCTCCCTGGAATCCGGGGTTGTGAGCACGACGAAGCGCCATGGCTGAGTACCATGGGGAGAGGGTGCCCAGGCGGCCGCCTCGATGATGCGCTCGACCACTTCTCGTGGGACAGGGTCGGGGCGCAGGTGACGCACCGAGCGGCGGCCGCGGATGAGGCCGTCGAGGTCGAGCGCTCGCTCGGCGGGAACGCCGCGCCTGGAGCCGGCGTCCGGCATGAGTTCGGGCGATGCTCCCTGAGCGTCGGGATCAAATGGCAGCATTCGCCAGCCCCAGTCGACCCAGTTCGTCCAAATCCAAACCGGTGTCGAGATCCAGCCCGGTACCCCGAGACCGGTACTCGCAGACGGGGAGTCCTCGGGCCGTCGCCGCGATCCGGTGGCGCTCGAGGCTGCCGTCGCCGAAGGCAGTCGGGAGCGCTGTCGGTGGGCGCAGCGCCATGGCGTTCGTGCCGCGCCCGTGGCGGTCCGGCGCCAGGACGACACCGGGATCGTCGCAGGCCGCGACCAGGGCGTCGACGTCAGAGCCCGACAACAATGGCAGGTCAGCGAGCACGACGAGCAGGGTATCGGCGGCGCGGGCCAGCGCCTGGGCCCGGCCCAGCTCGATCGCCTCGTTGAGCCCCCGCCCGACCTGCCGGATGCCGCTAGCGCCGCGCCCGTCCGCGAACTCCAACACCGCCGGATCGGGAGAGACGACGAAGACGCCCTCGACCAGCGCCGCGCTCCGCAGCGCGCCGAGCACGCGCTCCAGCAGGTCGAGTACCAGTGCGGACCGCTCCCGGGGTGTCAGTCGCCCGGCGAGCCGGCTCTTGGCGCTCTCGAGTCGCTGCACGGGAACGACGGCCAGCGTCGTCACCGCGCGGCCCGCCTCTCGATGCGCGCGGCGAACGCCAGCGTCTCGATGGCCAGGCAACGTCGATCATCGTCGTCGCGCATGATCGTGTCGGTCACGTGCACGGCGATGCCGAGGCCGGCGACGCGTTCGGCCAGTGCGGCGTCCTGAACGTCGATGACGAGACCGTCCAGGAAGTCGGCATAGAGCGCGGCGACACCCACGGCGGAGACCTCGTGCCCCAGCGTCGCGAGCATCCGGTCCGCCGGCCCCTTCAGCGCCTGACCGCCCACGATGGGGCTCACGGCGACCACCGGCACGCGGGCCCCCCGGAGATGGTCCCGAAAGCCGGGGACCGCCAGGATCGGGCCGATGCTGACGATCGGATTGGACGGGCAGAGGACGATCACGTCCGCGGACTCGAGCGCGGCCGCGACCGCGCGCGTCATGGTGGACGACTCGATGCCCGCCAGGCGCACGCCCAGCACCTCGTCCTCGTGCCCGCGCCGGACGAAATAGTCCTGGAAGTCGAGCTCGCCCTCCGACGTCCGCAGCATGGTGGCCACCGGCTCATCCGCCATCGGCAGGATCGCGGCGGCAATGCCGAGCGCGACCCGCAGCTCCTCGGTAATCGCCGTGATCCGATCGCCGTGGCCGAGCGCCTCGCTGCGCAGGAGGTGCGTAGCGAGGTCCTTGTCCCCCAGCCAGAACCAGGCGTCTCGCCCGAAGCGATGGATCATCTCGAGGGCGGCGAAGCTGTCGCCGCGCAGGCCCCAGCCGGTCTCCGGATTCGCCAGGCCGGCGAGGGTGTACATGACGGTGTCGAGATCCGGCGAGATGTGCAGGCCGAAGAGGGTGAAGTCGTCGGCGGTATTGACGACCAAAGACAAGCGTTCGTCGAGCCCGGCCAGGACCAGTCCGTGCGCCAGTTTGGCGCCACCGACCCCTCCGGCCAGCGCGACCACCCGCGTCGATTCGTGCCCACCGACGTCCGCCACTTCGGCCCACCCCTCACCTGCGCGTCGCATATCCGCGCAGATCCTACGCGAGCGGGCGTGTCGCGACCAGCGCGGACGCCGTTGAGACCAGCACGAGATCCGGTGCCCGCCAGCCCGCGAGCAGCAATCTTGCGCGTGGGCATTGCGAATGCGAACGTTTCGCTCTACACTGGTGTTCCTTTCCGTTAACAGCACACGGCCAAGGTGACGGAGGGTCCCATGGCAAGTGAGCAGCACTCGCTGGTAGAGACGATCCTCTCCCATCTCTGCGGTAAGGGGATCTACGGCGACGTGACGGAGTGGTGCGAGATGCGCCACGACTGCGTCTACGTCGTGACCTGCCCGGAATGCAACGACACGTTCACCCTAGTGGAGGACGAGTACGAGGCGCTGGTGCGGCGCAGCGAGGAAGTCGGGCTGGCCTGCGGGATCCGCCCGCTGCCGGTCTAGCGGTCCGCGGGCACTGATCTGTCGCCGCGCCGCGCCAGACGGGCGATGACTTCGACCAGGCCCTCGGCGGCCTCCCGGAGCGATGGCGGCGGCTCGTCCGCATCCGATGACGGTAGCGGGCCGAAGTGGTGGAGGCGCGCGGGCGGGACCAGTTCCCGGTACGCATCGGCGGCGTCGACGCGTCCGATCAGCACCGCCGAGTAGGCGGCGGGCCGTCGCGCGGCGAGCTCGCCGGGAGCGAGCGGGGCGCCCAGGCCGCTGTCGATGAGATACGTCTGCAGGTGCGTCCGCGTCAGGGAACCGACCGCCAGCACCAGGTCGGCCGGGGCATCATGCTGCACCAGCGCGACGTCGGCAGTCGCGAGCGCGCCGCCCAGCCACTCGACGAGTTCGAGCCCGGAGCGCGGCGGCACGGTCCGGTAGTGAAGCGCCGGATGGTCGGCGCGGAAGGCGTCGACGCCCCGGGCGCCCTGCTGCTGGAGCAGCGCCACGACCGCCGGGTTCGCCCGCTCCTCGACGCAGACGGCATCCAATCCACGGCGGGCCAGCGCCGCGGCCAACGCGCGAAACAGGTGCGCGTCCGGATTGCCGACCGTCGAGATCACGGACCGAGTGAAGATCACCCACCGCCGGGGTTCGAACTGGCCCATCGACGCTCCCCGCCGTCTCCCGTGTTCAGTGCGCGCATGAATATGCGAGTAGTAGCGAAGGGGACCCGATTGGCCGGTCCCCTCGTGCGATCGCGATCGTGCCAGGTGGAGCGACACGCGCCGGGCGCGCTACTCTTCGTGGCGTACGTGATCCGCGCGTACCGCGCTCGGATCGACCTTCGGCCGGTTGATCACGTTGACCACATCGCGCACTCCCTCGACGCCTCGCACGCGCCGCTCGACCTCGGTGGCCACCGACGGGTCGTCGACGTGCCCGTGGAGATAGACGACGCGTTCGACGGTGTTGACGTTCAGGTCGCCCTTGGGGATGCCTGGATCGCGGAACACGATGCTCATGACGCGGTCGGTGATGAACCGGTCCTCGTCGGGCACCTCGTCACGGTCCTGGGCGCCGGCCAGGCGGTGCCGGGTGCCACGCGCCACACCGGACAGGTACTCCGCCTTCTTGGGCAACGACTCGGTGACCAGTTCGTCGACGCTGCTCCCCAGGCGCGCGGCCTGATCGCGGGCCAGGGCGCGCCGGCGCCGGCCCGAGCGGGGATCGAACACGAACATCGCGCCTGCCCCGACTGCCATCCCCATCAGAAGGCCGGCGCCCAACCTTCCCCGCCCGCTCGTCTGCTGTCGTGCCATGGTCGGCCTCCTCGCCGTCACTGGGTCACGTGCGCTCCATCCGCCCACGTGCTCCGCGCGATGCCCCGTGAGGCACCTCATGAAGCAACCGGCGCGTACTCCGGAGGTCGCAAAGGCTGTGCCAGTCCGGTTCGGTGCCTGACCGGCGTCGACCGCACATCATCCCGGTCGC
>Ga0307372_10013210_pt1 | contig 10703 bp, 7 predicted proteins | sample OX1MG_FD_202533 | JGI IMG/M metagenome (GOLD analysis project Ga0307372, IMG submission 202533) | Soil microbial communities from Risofladan, Vaasa, Finland - OX-1 | ecosystem: Environmental > Terrestrial > Soil > Coastal area > Acid sulfate soil | place: Finland: Risofladan, Vaasa | collected... | reverse complement strand
TCGCGGCGATCACCGACACGGGGGTGAAGCAGGTCCAGTCCGGGGTCAAGAGCATCGACGAGTTCCGCGGCGAGCTGCACCTGCCGCCGTGGGGCCTGCCGGAAACCTCGTCCCCGGTGGTGTTCACCCCGATGGGCCCGGTGCCGCTGGCGCAGGCCGCGATGGACACGATCTCCCAGCAGCGGGCAGCGCTCACCTCGGCGCACTCGTCGGCGCAGGGCGGCAGCAAGCCCCGGAAGGCGCTCCCGGCTGGCACCAGCGGGCAGGGCCGGATGAACGGGCCGGTCACCCAGCGGCAGGCACGCCGCGGCGGTGCGCTGGCACCGGCCCACGCCATGGCGGAAGGCTCGCCGGGTCACTCGGGAGCGTCAACCCCGAAAGCGGCGCTGGCGGAGCTTGAGGCGCTGGGCAGGCATCTGGGCAAGGGCCTGGACCCGGGTGACTGGGATCCGGTTCACATCCCGGGCGCTGTCATGGCCGTCATAGCCGACGACCTGGCGTCCGGCCTGTCAGCGAAGTACGCCATCAGCCAGGCCATGGCATCCCTGCCGAAAGCGAGGCACCTCCGGCAGTCTCAGCAGCAGAAGCAGATGCAGCAGCTGGTGAGTCAGTACCGCGCCCAGGTCGGCGCGGCGTTCTCCTCGGCCATCGCGCAGGCGCAGGCGCTGATCGCCCAGTGGATCGCGGGGACTCTCGCGGTGACCGCCGCAGTCCTGGCAGGCATGATCGCCGCGCTGATCCAGGCGGCGCTCCTGGCGGTCCTGACGGCGCTGTGGACGGCGGCGTGGGACGCTGCGGTGAGGGCGGCGGGCGGGAACCCGGCAAAGACGCGGGCGCAGCTGGAGGCGTTCCTGGCGACCCAGGGCGCGAACTGGGCGTCGCTGATCTCCGGCACCGGCATCGCCGCTCTCCTGGCCGCGATCACGGCCGCGCTGCGGGCGGGCAGCGTCGCCGCGGTGATGCACCAGCTGGCGGACATCCTCGGCGTGGACGTGCGGTCGGAGCAGATCGCCGTGTCCGAGGTCACCCGGGCGTGGAACGCGGCGATCCTGGCTCTCACGAGGCTGGCCGGGACGTACGTCCGCTGGCAGACGAAGAATGACAGCCGGGTCTGCCCGGGCTGCATGGCGAACCAGCAGGCAGGCCCGGTGCTCGCCGGCCAGATGTTCCCCAGCGCGACCGCTTCGCCGCCCTTGCACCCGCGATGCCGGTGTGTCCTTCTCCCCTCGCGGCCGCCCGCGGCGGCGAAGGTGCTGCGCCGCGAGGTCGGGCTGAACGGCCAGGAAACGTGGTCCGAGTACGGCGACGACCCGGACTTCTCGGGCGGCCGGGTCTTCCAGCCGCACCTGTCCGACGGTACCCAGATCCCCGGCGCTTCCGTCGGCACGGAGCCGCCGCGGTGGGACGGCAGCGAGCCGTTCCCCGTCACCGAGTACGCTCCGGATGCTGACGACAGCGCCGCCTACGGCCAGGCGGCAGGCATCGGGTCGCGGCCCGCAGTGAACTGGCCCGCCCCGTACATGGACGGGTACTGGCCCTCGGGCGGCCACGGCATGCAGCAGCCGGAGCGGAGCTCGCCGGGCGCGCGGAACGGCCGCCCCCCGAACGCGGCCGGGAAGGCTGCCAGGGCGGCGGAGTTCCTGAAGGGCGCCCCGCAGGCGAAGGCATCGGCCGTGCGCAGGCAGATGCTGGAGAACTTCCCCCCTGAAGCCCTCGGCTGGGTGGGCCGGATCCGCTGGGCCGGGCCGGTCGGCGTGCCGTACGAGCTCATGGACACCGCAGGGAAAGACAAGTGGGCGGCGAGCCACGAGCAGGACCACGTCGCCCGGATCGCCGCGGACCTGAAAGCCGGGAAGCACGTCAACCCGGTGATCGGCGTCATCCGCAAGGGGCATAACCACATCCGGCTGATCGACGGCCGGCACCGCACCGAGGCCCACCACAGCCTCGGCCAGCCGGTGACCTGCTACGTCGGCTACATCGATGCGGCGACCGAGAAGCCGGCCTACGACACCTACCACTCCCAGTTCCATTCTGGTGACAGCCCGCGCAACAAGAGCTTCACTGCCGGGAACCTCGCTGACGGCTCCGCGCACGGCCTGGTGCCGTTCAACCTCCAGGGCGCCCCGACCGAGCAGGACCGGTTCGCTCAGCGCGTAATGGACCGGCTGCACGACGAGTCGAGCCTGCCCGGGGCGCCGTTCGGCAGGCCGTACTGCGCGGGCCTGGTCGTCCGGGCCGCGGACACGGGCCGGCTGCTGATGCTTCAGCGCGCCGTCTCCGAGCATGATGACGGGGCGGGCCTGCTGGAATGGCCGGGCGGCCACGCCGAGGAAGGCGAGTCGCTGCTCCGGGGCGCGATGCGCGAGTGGAGTGAAGAGGTCGGGCTGCCGGTCCCGGCCGGGCAGGTCACAGGTCACTGGGAGTCGTCGAACGGCGTCTACGCGGCGTTCGTGCTGACCATCCCCCGTGAGGCCGGGCTGGACCTGAACGCGCCCCGGCAGGTAACCAACCCGGACGGCGATAAATTCGAAAGGGCGATATTCATCGACCCCGGGCACCTCGGCGGGAATCAGGCGGTCCGGCAGGAGGTCCTGACCGACCTTCCGCTGCTGCTGCACGCTCTGTCGGCGCAGAAGTCGGCGGAAACGCCGGTCGTCTCGACGCAGCACCACCCGCTCGGCCATGAAGGACTCTGGCACACGCCGGACCGGCACGTCTCCACCGTTCAGCAGCTCCCGGCGTACTTCCAGAACACCGCGCGGGCGCTGATGCGCGACCACGGCATGGGCGAGCAGGAAGCCATCGCGACCGCCGTGAACGCCGTCCGCGAGTGGAGTGAGGGTCACGCATTCGGCGGCAAGGTCAAGGTCACGCCGGAAGTCCAGGAGGCGGCGTCCGCCGCGCTCGCCGAGTGGGAGCGGCTCAAGGAAAGCCACCACTGATGACCGCCGGCTGGCCGGAGCCGTACCTGCAGCCGGACCGGAATAAGGACTGCGGCTACTACGCGCAGGCCTACCTCGCCCGCTGCCTCGGCCACCCCGATGTCACGGCCGGGCAGGTCAGGGACTGGCGGGCGGAGACGCGCTACCACGAGACCCAGTACGCCAGGCGCGTGCTCGGCGCCCAGATGCGCAGTTACGCCGACCACAGGGAAGACGAGAAGCGCCGCAAGTGGTACTGGCTCGGACCGGGCCTTGACGGATGGATTCGCGGCATCCTGTTTACGGGATGGATCGGCCAGGCCATGGTGCACCGCATCCCCGACTTCGGCCATGCCGTGGTCGTCCTCGGATCCACGGTCGAGGGCGTGCAGCTGATGGACCCGCTGAGCGGGTTCGTCACCGAGCCGTGGGACTGGTTCCTCGGACCCGGCCCGGGGCACGGGGCGCACCATATCGAGGGCTGGTACCTGCCGCCGGGAGTGAGCGCGCCGCAGCCGTGAGCAAGAAGCACGGCCGGCGCAAGAAGCGCCGCAAGCCCTCCCGGCCGCTGGCCTGCCCCCGCTGCCACGCCCCCGCCGACAGCACTCCGGGCGCGCTCCTGAAGGCCATGGCAGCGATGCTGAACACGGCAGCGGACTCCGGGCTGAAGGTCCGGTTCGCTCACGGCGCCGTCCTGACCCGCGAAGGCTACATCCTGCCGCTGAAATCCGGCCGGTGGACGGCGCGGACCCTCGCCTACGACCCGCTCTCCCCGCCCGGGGACGACCCGGACGACTAGCCTGCGGGAGGCCGGTTGCCCAGCTCGACCTCGGTGCAGCCCTGGAACCTGAACCTGCCCGCAGGCTCCTATCAGGCGTGGCAGTTCCAGATGACCGAGCGCGGCTCCCTCACCCCGTACCCGTTCTCGGGCACCACCTGGGAGTACGTGGTCCGCGCCACGCCGGCCAGCTCGGGCGCCGCGCTGATCACGGTCACCACGACCGTGTCATCCGACGGCCTGATCACGGTCACTGATGCCACCGCGACGGTGCTCCTGGAGATCTACGCCGCCGCGACTGCGAGCCTGGCCCCCGGCACCTACTACCACGCGCTGTGGATGAACCCGGGCGAGGCGACAGCTTTCGCCTGGGTGTCCGGGCCGCTCGTCATCGCGGGAGCCCCTGAGCCGTGATCTACCGGGCCGCGATCCCCGGGGGCGCGATCCCCGGGGCGCTCACCCCCAGCCAGTCCGCCGGGCTTGCCATCCGCCCGGCGCCGCTGCCCGCGGCGGCGGTGCTCATCGCCCCGGCCGGCCCGCTGGCCGCTGTCACCGTCATCAGCCCCTCCGGGCCGCTGGCCGCCGCCGCCGTCATCGCCGCCTCCGGCCCGCTGGCCGCTGTCACCGTCATCAGCCGGGCCTAGCGAGGAAGGGGCGCCGTGGCGACCGAGCTTTTCGCGAACGTTCCCGACACCACCGTCACCTCCGGCGGCACCGACGCGCCCGCCGGAGGCACCGTCGAGTCGTGGACGGTCGCATCGTCAGCGTCGTTCCCGGCCGCGTCCTCCGGCGCCGGCACCCAGTTCCATGTGGGCGATCCCGGGGCGCCCACCGAGATGATCCTCGTCTCCAACGTGTCCGGCACGACATGGACGGTCACCAGGGGCGCCGAGTCGACTACGCCGGTCGCCCACGCCGCGAACTTCACCGTCGTCCAGGTTGTCACTGCCGGGTTCCTCGGCTCGATCCTGGCGAACCCGGCCACCACTCTCGGCGACATGCTGTACGAGGACGCCACCCCGGCCCTGGCGCGCCTGGCAGGCAGCACGTCGTCGACGAGGAAATTCCTCCGCCAGACCGGCACCGGCAGCAGCAGCGCCGCGCCGGCGTGGGGAACGATCACCGCGGCCGACGTCCCCGTCCTGAACCAGAACACGACAGGCACGGCCGGCGCCCTGTCCGCCACGCTGGTCATCGCCGATGGGGGCACCGGGGAGACCACGGCCAGCACGGCCTACAGCGCGCTGTCCCCGATGACCACCCTCGGCGACATGGAATACGAGGACAACACCCCGCAGGCCGTGAGGCTGCCCGGGAACACGTCGCTGCAGGACATGGTCCTCACCCAGGCCGGGAACGGCACCATCTCCGCGGCGCCCGCGTGGTCGGTGCTGCCCGGCCAGATCCTGGTCAGCAGCGTCTACGCGCCCGGCACCCAGAACGTCCTCAACGTCACCTCGGGCACGTTCACCGCGTTCTCCTCGGCCCTGGTCAACAGCGGCACCTTCACCAGCCCGGCGTCCGGCAACGTCCGCGTGAGCGTCAATGTCGTCAGCAGCGGCGTCGCGGGAGGCTTCGGCTTTGCCCTGGCCGCGCACGGGAGCGTGTCGCCCCTGGCAGCCCCTGCGGTAGGCGTCGCCGACTCCTCCGCGACGCAGCAGCGCCTGTATCCGCTGGCGTTCGAGGTCACCGGCCTGACGCCGGGGAGCAGCTACTGCTACGACCTGCTCGGCGCGACGCCGTCGGGGACGGTCGCCGTCTGGGCGAACGCCGGGACCAGCACCGTGCCGGCTTTCAACCTGAGCGCGAACCGGGGCGCCCCGGTCACCTTCACCGTCCAGGCGCTGTGACACCGGACCCGTTTCCCTTTCCCCTACGCCTCAGAGGAGTCGTGTGGCCGCTGTCGTAACCGCCCCGGATGCCGCGAAGGTGGCCACCCTGACCTCAGGCGGGGAACTGGCGTACTTCTCCTTCCCGATCGAGAAGGTCGAGGACGCAGGCGACGGCGAGGTCATCGTCACCGGCAAGGCCACCGACGGCACCCTGGACTCGGACCTGCAGATCGTGGACCCCGACTGGTCCATGAAGGCGCTCCGGGAGTGGTATGACACAGGCGGGAACGTCCGCGTTCAGCACCAGGCGCAGCGTGACCCGGCCGGCCGGGGCCTGATGGTGCGCGGGCACGACGTCAGGGTCCGGGTCGTCGAGCCGGTCGCGGCGAAGCTCGTCAAGGCCGGAGTGCTGCAGGACTTCTCTATCGGCATCATGAACCCGGATGTCCTGCCCCGCACTGACCCGCGGGTGCGCCACCTCGACCCGGCCGGCAAGGCGGTCGGCGGGATCATCACCGGCCGGCCTGACGGCATGACCAAGATCGGCGAGCTGTCCCTGGTGGACCGCGGATCGAACTTCGGCACCAAGTTCGCCATGGTGAAGGCCGCTGCAGACGGCTCGGCGCAGTGGGTCGGCGAGCTCACCGCGCCCGACGACGTCATCGCGAAGGTCTCCGCGCCCAGGGTCTACAGGTCGGTGTCCGTGGACCTGCCGAAGTCGATGCGGATCAAGGTCAGCCCGGCGCAGCTGGCGAAGATGAACACCCTCGCGCAGCGCACCGCCACCGCGGTCGGGGCAGTGACCAAGACTGCGGACGTGGCGAAGGGCGCCGAATCTGACGCAGGCGATGCGGGGAAGACCGGAGCGGATTCCGGTGCGTCCGATAACTACAACAAAATCTACGGCCAGCTCAAAGACCTCTGGGAGACATCCGGGGACGCGCTGAAGATGACGGCGGCCGAGGAAGATGCCGCGCTCAAGACCGTCGGCGACGCCGAGGACGCCGTTCTCGGCAAGGGTGACCGCACCTTCAATGCCCAGAGCCGGCGCGGCTACGCCGAGTCCGGCACCGCCCTGGCGGACGGCTCGTACCCGATGCCGGACGCCGACGCCGTCCGCCGGGCGGCGATCCTGATCCGCAGCAAGCACGGCAACTGGAAGGCCGCCGCGAAGCTCCTCGCCCGCCGGGTCCGCGCGCTCGGCATCCCGAACCCGCTGAAGAACAAGGTGAAGGGGCCGCAGGCTCACAAGGAAGCAGCCCCGGGCGCGGTCAAGAAGAAGAAGGTCATGTGCTCCTCGTGCGGGGCGCGGCAGAACGTGAAGCACTCCCACTGCCCCGAATGCGGCAGCCCGCTGCGCCCGGGGGCCGTTCCCGTCACGAAGAACCACGACTTCACCTGCCTGAAGTGCGGCAAGACGCCGCTGGACAAGGGCGAGAAGCACTGCCCGGACTGCGGCCAGGAGAACCCCGGCTACCTCGAGGTAGCCGACCAGAAGATCCCGATGAACGAGGACAAGGCCGCTAAGGAGCGTGTGGAGACCGTCACCGAGAAGGCCAGGAAGGGCAAGGGCGGCAAGAAGGGCAAGAAGGGCAAGAAGGGCAAGAAGATGCCTTTCGGCGGCGCCCAGGCGAAGCCGTTCGGCGCGAAGGACGACGACGACGCGCCGGACAAGGCCAAGGCCGCCGCAGTGGTCAAGAAGAAGAAGGGCGGCAAGGGCCGCTCCCCCGCTGTCGGCTCCGTCTCCCAGGACACCGAGGGCCTGCCGCCGCACCGCGAGCCCGACGGGCCGCCCGTGGAGATGTTCGAGCAGGACACGATGCTGCAGGACGGCGACAGCGAGATGAAGGCCGCGATGCGGCTCAAGACCCTCGGCATCGAGCCGGACCTCGGCTACCTCCACGACCTGACCTGCCCGGCGTTCACCGCCGCCGACGTCGCCAAGTGCTTCCCCGCCGCGTCGTTCGCCTCCATCGACACCGGATGGTGGCAGCGCAGGGCACTCGAGGCCGCTGCGGGCAGCGACATGACGAAGGCCCTCGCCGCCTACAACGAGGCCGCCGCCCTGTCCGCCGCCGCGGTCACGCTGAAGACCGCCAGCCCGCAGCTGCTGGCCGACCTCCGAGCGGAGAGCCACGCCGCGTTCCTCGCCGCCAACAAGGTGTTCGCCGACGCCACGCCAGGCCCGGGCAGCTTCCCCACCCCGAGCCACCCGATGCCGGGCCAGTTCCGGCGGCCCTACATCTCCGCCGGCCACGGCGCCCCGGCCCCCCAGTCCGGACCCGCGCGGTCGTTCAATGTCCCCGAAGGGCAGACGGTGGCGTCGGACTTCCACCGCGGCTTCCTGTCCTCCGGTCACGCGTCCGACAGTCCCGCGAACGACGGGACGCGCACCGAGCCGCAGCCCCAGCCGATGACCGGGGGGATGCCGGAGACCGTGCACTACGACGGCACAATGCGGGACAACGCCCGCCAGGCCCTGTCCGCCATGCACGACCACGTCTCCCGCGTCTTCCCCGACGTCTGCCCGATGTCCCCGGCCATGGGCGACACGCAGAAGCCCGGCCACCCGGTCCCCGATGCCGTCGGCGGCCCGGAGCCGCACAAGGGCAAGACCGCGAAGCCGAAGCCCACCAGGGCAGAGCGGAAGGCAGCCCAGGCGCAGAAGGCAGCGAAGACGGCGAAGGTGAAGGCTGACCAGGCACGCAAGGCCGCGAAGGCGCAGGTCCGCAAGGCCGCAGCTGCGGTTCTCCCGGTGCCGACCGAGCCGGTTCCGGTCGCGCCCGACGCGACACCTGACATCGCCGCGATCGTCAAGGCCGCGACCAGGCCGCTGCTGAAGCGGCAGGCGAAGCAGGACAAGCGGCTGCGCCTGCTCACCAAGACGGCCAGCGCGATCGCCGACCAGCGCGACACCTCCGGCGCGCCGTTCCGCGGCGCCGGCGTCGCGAAGACCATGACTTCAGCCGCCCCGGCGGGGCCGCTGACGGCAGCGAAGTCTGCGGAGCAGGCTCAGACTGCCCACCTCCAGCGCCTGCACTCACAGTGGCGCAACAGCTACAACCCGGCAGAGCGGGAAGCCGCCTACCGGGAAATGACCACCATCCTCGGGATCAGTCCCTCGACTCCCTCATCGGACTTCAACTCCGCCCATCCTTTTACGACGTAAACCGCGCCGCGCCGCTGATGCGCGCGGCGAACGCGAAAGGAACCGTGTGGCAGACATCCTCACGGATCTCGCCAGCCTCGAAGCCCCCGGACCGGTCACCGGTACCGTGGCGGCAGAAGCCGAGACTCAGGCGGGGCAGTACTTCAGCAAGGGCACCGGGGCCATGATCGCCGGCCGCATGCCCGAGCTCGTCAAGGGCGCCGGCTTCGTCGGCCCCGGCGGCAACAAGCCGCTCGACAACTGGACCGAGATCAACACCAAGGCCGCGCAGGCGGCCATCGACATCCGGACCACGACCTGGGAGGGCTTCAACCGCAAGTCCAAGGTCATCGGCTCCCTGAACCAGGGCTGGCTGAACGACTTCGGCGCCCTGAAGACGGCGATGACCCAGATGTCGCCGATGGACTACATCAACGGCGTCCTCGGCTCCATGCCGGGCGGCAACGAGGCCATCAAGGCGTTCCTCGGCAAGAGCTTCACCGCCGGGAACTTGGGGATTGGGTCGGTGTCCGGTTTGACGCCTTTCAACCTCCTTGCGCCTTCGCGGCTGATCTATCCCGTCTGTCCTAATTAGGCGGCCCTGCGGAGCGATCCGCAGGTGACAACTGCACTGACCGGGGAACCCCTCCGATCCTGGGGAATCCCGGACTCCGGCGATGCCTGCCGGGGCGTAGAGACTGTACGTGCGGGCTCTGTGTTACGGGTGCGGCCATGAGGCATTACATGGCCCGACCGCAGAGCATGAGACAGTCCGGCCTGCATCGATGGCAAAGATGCAGAGCGGGGCAGAAATGACCCCGCCCTCTGTCGAATCGGACAGAGAGTAACAATCAACGCTATACGGTCTACCGCAACAAGTTCCCCCGGCCGCCCGGCCAGGGTGCTTCCCTCATCGAGCGTCTCGCGACCGGCATCTCCGGCTCGCAGACCGGCGGCCAGTCCGTCCTCGACGTCTCGCTGTCCGAGCTGGTCACCCAGGGTGGCTCGTTCGGCAACTGGCCGCTGAACCTGCCGCCTGCGGGCAGTCAGACGTTTGTCACTTTGAATGTGCCGTATCGCTTTTTTGGTGTTACGGAGCAATTGTCCTGGCTTGCCCAGTTTGCCGGGCAGGGCTATGAGGACATCTCAGCGCTGGCGAACCTGATCATGCTGCAGGAGATGATGCTCGGCGAGGAATACCAGATGATCGCAGGATCATCGCAGAACCTCGCCACCCCCGGTGCCCCCGGCTGCACCGTCCGCGCCGCCCAGTCGAACGAGACGGCGCTGTCCACCACGATCGCCAACGTCTACATCGCGGCGACGAACTACTTCGGCACCACCGCCGTGTCCTCGGGCACCGCAGTCACGGTGGCCGCCGGGCAGGTCGTCGACGTGACCATCAGCCCGGTCCCCGGCGCGCTCCAGTACAGCATCTGGGGCGCCGACTCGGGGCCGACGAACTACTACCTGCTCGCGACGTGCGGCGGGACGAAGTACACGCTGCAGGGCGCCCTGCCGGCGATCGGGACCCACCCGACAGCCGACTCGGGCACCGGCAAGCCGACCCGCATGGAAGGCGTCACCCCGGTCCTGACCGGCCTGTCGCAGCAGGCGGGCGTCTACCCGTCCGGCTGGCAGGCCGGCTATAACAACCAGGCCGTCGGCCAGCACATGAACTACAACGCGATCTACACCGCGCTGAAGGCGCTGTGGGACAGCCCGGGCATCAGCCCGGGCGCGTTCAAGGCCGACCCGGCGGAGATCATCTCCTCGGGCTCGGACCTGGCGAACCTGTCCCAGGACGTCATCAGCCAGGGCTCGGCAGCGAACTACGAGCTGTTCATCCAGCAGGGCGGCGTCGGCGACGTCACCGTCGGCGCTGCGGTGTCCCAGTTCCAGAACCCGCTGACCAAGTCGCTGCTCAAGATGGTCGTGCACCCCTTCTACCTGCAGGGCAACGCCGACCTGATCTCCTACCAGCTCCCGCAGTCGTGGACGGGTATCGCGAATGCGTGGGA
>Ga0307372_10013208_pt1 | contig 10703 bp, 8 predicted proteins | sample OX1MG_FD_202533 | JGI IMG/M metagenome (GOLD analysis project Ga0307372, IMG submission 202533) | Soil microbial communities from Risofladan, Vaasa, Finland - OX-1 | ecosystem: Environmental > Terrestrial > Soil > Coastal area > Acid sulfate soil | place: Finland: Risofladan, Vaasa | collected... | reverse complement strand
TGCTCGGCGAGCTCACCGGACCCCAGGACGCGTGCCGGCGTTGCCGCCTGCCCGAAGTGCGGGACGAGCACGCCGTAGGTGGTGCCCTCGCGCCGCTCACGCAACGGTGTCGCGGCCGCTCCGAGTGCAGGCGTGTGCGGGTCCTTGCCGGCGGCGGCGGCCGCTGTCGTCACTGCGCCACGCCCCCGACGTACCTTCCGTACCCGGGCTTTGCGAGGATCTCCCGGTCGCGTGCGATCACCTCGCCCCGCAACATCGTCTCCGTCACCACGCCGGTGACGGTCCAGCCGGAGTAGGGCGTCCAGCCGCACTTCGTGTAGAGGCCGCTGTCGTCCAACACCCGCGTCTCCTTCGGGTCGACCAGCACGAGGTCCGCGTCCGAACCAGGTAGGAGGACGCCCTTCTTCGGGTACAGGCCGGTGAATCGCGCCGGGCTCTCCGCGAGGAGCTCGACGGCCCGACGGAGCGAAAGCTTGCCCGCCGCGACGTCCGAAAGGGTGATGCTGTAGTGCCAGTCGTACTGGGGGGAGCCCATGGCGGCATTCCAGGCGTCCGTCTCGAGGACTTCGATCTCCTCGAGCGTGTGGGGGGCGTGGTCGCCGTCGATCATGTCGATGGTACCGTCGCCGAGCGACCGCCAGATTTCGGCCATGCGTGCGGCATCCTCGGTGATGAAGCCGCCGGGGCACGCCCGTCCCTTCTTTTCTTCCAAGTCCTTCAACGTGAGGTGGTAGTACTTGGGGTCGACGGCGCAGCTGACCCGTTGGCCCTTCTGCTTCGCAGCGCGGATGAGCGCCAGGCTCGCGGCGGAGTGGGTGTGCACGAGGTGGAGGCGCACCCCGCTGATCGACTGCAGCACGATCAGAGAATTGACGGCTGAGGCCCAGATCTGCTCGGTCGTGTACACCTCGCCGAAGGTGACATGGTTCGGTGGCTTGCCTGCCGCGAAGGCCTCGGCGGACAACTGCTCGAACAGGCTCTGGTCGAACGGATGCACGAAGCAGGGCAAGCCCGTTCTTTCGATCGCACGGAACAGCCGGAGTAGGCGGCCCTCGTCGTTCACGGCAAGCCGCGGGTCGTGCGGATAGGCGCCCGACACTTGGAAGATCTTGTACCCGGACGCGCCCGCGGCCGCCAGCTTCTCGATTTGGTCCTCGTTCGTGCCTGCTACCCAGTGTCCCCAGTCGACGATCGATTTCGCGTCGGCGAGCTCGAGCTTCGCTTCGAAGGCCTCGACCGTGTCGGTAGGAGGCTCGACGTTCGGCATGTCGAACATCGTCGTCACGCCGCCTGCGGCGGCAGCCTGCGACGAAGTCAGGAAGTCCTCCTTATGGGTATAGCCAGGCTCCCTCGTATGTGCATGGGTGTCGATGATCCCCGGGAGCACCCAGTGGTCCGTCGCGTCGATCGTCTCCGCTGCGTCGGCCTCGACGCCGCGGCGGACGAGGGCCTGGATCACTCCGTCGTCGATCAGCACATCGAGCTCGCTCAGACCGTGACCTGGCACGTACACGGAGCCACCACTGATTCTGGTCTTGTACACCGGCATCCCTCTCCTCTCAGTCGCCGACCTCGGGTACTTCTTGGAAGTCGGCGTTCGCGGGTGCGTAGATCTCCAAGATCACGAGCTCTTCCGGTCCCTCATTGGAGATCGCGTGCGGGACGTTCGGCGGGATGAACGCCACACGGCCAGGCTCGACGGTGTAGACCTCCCCACTGCTGCGGATGGAAGCGACGCCGCTGAACACGTAGTACACGTTCTCCGCGTTGGTGTGGACGTGGTACGGCCCCGGCGCGCTGCCGACCTTGATGCGGTTGATGTGCAGGTCCACCTGGCTGGCACCGACCTCCGGCCCGACGAGCCTGGTGACGCTGCCGCGGTCGTAGCGAAGCGAACCGGGCGTCACCGTCGAGGGGTCCAAGAGCGTGATCGTCCTGACTGTCCGGGTCATGCCCGCACCTCCTGCATCCGGTCCCTGTGGCTCGTGTGTCACGGTGCACCCATCCGCCTGCTCAGCGTGCCCAGGCCCGCGTGCGCGCTTTGACGGGAACGAAGCCCTCGGCGACCTCTCCCGTCTGGGTGTCGACGAGCTCGTTGGCCCACTCGGTCGGCACACGCCCAAGGGGGGCGACGACCTCGTCGGCCGTGGGGCCGATGCGCGAGGCGACGGATTCGAGGGAGGTCCTGTCGAGGTCGTACGCGTAGATCGCGTTCTCCGACAGCATCTTCGTCGCCACGTCGAGCGGGACGCCCTGGAACGCCCAGCGCAGATAGTGCCTGCTCGTGCTCTCCTCGCCGTCGGCCTCCGGGTACTTGTAGGTGCCCTCGCCGTGGGGGTAGTCCCTCCCCCAGATGACCTGATCGGCGTAGCCGTCCTCGATCGCCTCGTGCACGGCCGAGGGCGGCATGAAGCTCTCGCCGATGAAGACGTTGGTCGTCATGTACTCGCCCGGGCGCTTCGGCACCTGGGCGTGGAGCTCCTCTGAGGGCGACGAGTAGACGAAGTCGAGCTCGCGCATCTGCCAGCGCCACCACCCCCTGGACAGCTCGGTCAGGATGAGCTTGAGGCCGGGATGCCGCTCGAAGACCCCGCCGAGGATCAGCCGGCACATGCCGCGCCGGCCCATGAAGCCGCCGTGCTCCAAACGGAACGTGGCCATCGCCTGGGGCCCGAACACGGAGTGGCCGGGGAGGCCCCCGTGGGTGACGAGGTTCATCTTCAGGTCCTCGCACGCGGACCAGAAGGGCTCCCAGCTCGGGTGGTCGTACTCTTCGATGCCTTCGCGGGGAGAGGGGAAGTTCACCCCGCGCAAACCGTGCTCGGCCGCCCAGGTGACCTCCTTCACGGCGAGGTCGACGTCCCACATCGGGAGGTAGGCGAGCCCGATGAGCCGCTCGGGCGCGGCCGAGCAGAAGTCGGCGAGCCAGTGGTTGTACATGCGGTAACCGACGGTTACGAGCTCGTTGGCCATCCTCTTCTTCGTGTTCGGGGGCAGGTACCACTCCCGGATGCCCGAGAACGGGAACAGCTCGGCGTTCTGGCTGCCGTGGAAGATGACCTCGGCGGCGACGCCGTCCCAGTCCATCTCTCGAAGGCGGGTGTCGACGTCGTAGTGACCGGCAGTGTTGCGATTGAGAAACCGCCGAGTGATCGCTGCCTCCATCGCGTACGTGCTCCGGCCCGAGAGGGGGTCCTCCTCCCCGGTCGCGTCGATCGCGCCGGTCCTGCCCACCACGCTGTCGGCGTTCGCCGCGATGTAGCCGTCGTAGTCGTCCAGGTACTCCCGGGGGCAGTACGAGCGCAGGTCCTCCACGAGGCGCGGCCCTGCGTGGCTGTCGCCTGACACGACGGTCAGCCTCCGTCCTCGGCCGATCGCTCCGCCGTCTGCTGCCTCGGCCATCGTCCCTCCCTGGGTCCTCGTGAGCGGCCGTGCCGCTCCTGTCACTCGCCTCACTCGCCGAACGTCCACTGCTAGGACTCGGACCGGGCCGTGGCGTCGAAGATGGGCTCGCGGTCCCTGGTGCGCTTGATCTCGAACACGCCGTCGGTGCGCGCGATCGTCACGAACGCATCCCACAGCCGGCCCGCCGCGTCGCCCCTCACTGCGGGGCTCATGACTGGCCCGAAGAAGGCGGTTCCCCCCACCCTGATGACGGGCGTGCCGACGTCGGTGCCCACCTGGTCGAAGGCCTCGTGATGGGAGCGCTTGATCGACTCGTCGAACTCCTCGCTCTGTGCGGCGGGGACGAGTGACTCCAGGCCGAGCTCGGCGAGCGCGTCGACAACTGCCGAGGGGTCGGCGCGTCGCCCCTGATCGTGAAAGCGCGTGCCCAACGCGGTGTAGAGCGGGCCGAGGATCTCCGGACCCTCCCGCGTGGCGGCCGCAGCGCAGACGCGCACCGGGCCCCAGACCATCCTGCGCAGGTACTCCTCCGAGAAGCCCTCTCCGCCGTGCTGGACGAGGTTCAGGTAGGCGAGGGACATGAGCCGCCACTCGGTCACGACGCTTCTCGTGCGCTCCACTTCGAGCATCCAGCGCGAGGTGATCCACGCCCATGGGCAAATCGGATCGAACCAGAACTGCGCGCGCATTTCTGGCTGCGTCGAGCCGGCCATTCAAGCCCGCACCCCTGCGTCGCGGTCACCGATGCCGTCATCTATCCCCGGCCGGAGACGGAACCGACCCGACCGAGGATCGAGCTCGGGCAGGCGGCGGGTGCGGGCGATCGAGTCCATTGCCGGTCAGAGAACGTGTGCGCGCACTCTGTCGAGGATGGCGTTCAGGGAGTCGTCGCCGTAGCCGGACGGGTGCACACGGGTGAAGGCGGCACGCGCCTTCGCTCTCGAGGTGGGCGGCATCGTCGCGTCGATGATCATCTTCCCGCCCACGCGCATCACCGTGACTTCGTCGCCGGTCGTCGGCACCGACTGGTCGAGCGGGTGGATCCGCTGGTTCGGGATGACGTGGACGTCCAGCTGGGGGTTCATGCGCTGGGTCACCGCCCACCAGACGTCGCGGGGGTCATAGATGTCGACGTCCTCGTCGACGAGCACCACGACCTTCGGGTGCAAGTTGACGCTCGAGAGCGCAGCGAGGCCGACGGCCATCGCCTGACCGTCCCAGCGAGGCGTCATCTTGACGAACGCCGTGAACAGTGCCGCGTACGATGGGACGTGGACGTCGTGGATCGCCGTCCCACCCTGCACGTCCTTCAGCCGTTCGTAGAGGGCCGCCTCCATCGGCAGGGCGACGAGCGCCTGATGGTCGGTGTACACGGTGGCCTGGATGTGGCGGAAGATCGGGTTGCTCCGATGGGTGATACCCGTGACCTCCATCACGGGTGCCGTCCCAACCTTTCCGCCGTGGAACCCGGTGAACTCTCCGAACGGCCCTTCCGGCTCCCGCACGTCGGGAGGCACGAGCCCCTCGATCACCACCTCGGCATGCGCGGGCACCTCGAGGTCGATGGTCTCGCACTTCACCATCTCGATCGGCTCCCCGAGAATGCCTGCCCCGAGAGCGAGCTCGTCGTAGTCGGGGTGAGCACCGCTGTAATTGGCGACGATCTCGTAGGCGGGGTGGAGACCGATGGCGAACGCCATCGGCATCTTCTCGCCACGCGCGCAGTACTTCTCGTAGTGCGCCCAGTTGTGCCGGGCAGCCATCCAGAAGCTGACGTGGTCCGGCCGGGAGTCCCACAGCTGGGTGCGGATGATCGCCTCGTTGCGCACCCCGGTGTCGGGGTCTTTCGTGATGGTGATGCCCGACCCCAGGTAGCGGCCACCGTCGCCGACGCTGTGGATCGGAATGGGCACCTTGCGGATGTCGACGTCGGATCCGAGGATCTTCACTTCCTTGCACGGGCCGTCGGTGACGGTTCTCACCTCACCTGGTCCGACGCGGAAGAGCTTCTCGGCGAGGGACTGGACGACGTTGTCCGGGGTCGTGCCGAGGGCGACCGCTTGGGAATTGCGGTTCGACACGAGGATGTCGGCGAGTCGCCAGCCTGGGAAGCCCTTCAGGTTCTCGAGCATGATCGGGCCACGGGCCTCGGACGAGATGACGCCGGCCTGACGGATCGGGTCGACGGGTTCCTCGATGCGCATGAGGCTCGAGCCCAGCTGGTCGAGAAACGTTCGCAGGTCCTGCATCTGTCCTCCGCTCGTCGTATGCGTTGATTCGCGCGCTGAATGGCGCTCGTAAAGGGCCCCACCCTATCTTGTGCGTCGGAAGTGTTGAAGGGGAAGTGCGAGGGTTTTCCGCCACCATCCTCGAGGGTTTTCCGCCAATTCGGTCGGGCCATTTCGACATGGTGGCGATACAGCGAGGCGGCGGTTGCGATCCCCCGCCGCGCTTCATACAGTATTTGTCGATTCTTCATCCCTCCTGACACTCCAAAGGAGCCGGGAAATGACTGACGCAACGAGCGGCGCGAACGGTGGCTCGAAGAAGATGGTCGTCGTGTCGGGCGACAGCCACATCGGGCCGCGCCTGAAAGAGGACCTGCGCCCCTACTGCCCGCAGGAGCACCTCGAGGAGTTCGACCGGTTCATCGCCGCCAACACCGATTCGTTGGTCGCGAAGTGGGGAGCCACCAGAGCCACGCAGTTCGCAGACCTCGAGGCTGACATCCTCGAGGGCCGCAGCACCTACGCGAGCGAAGTCTCGATCACCCGGCGCTTCCTCAACCGTCAGACGCCGGGGCACTACGACGTCGACACGCGCCTTCGAGAGATGGACTGGGACGGGGTCGCGGCCGAGGTGATCTTCCACGGCAGCCAGAACCCCGAACCGTTTCCCTTCTCGGGCATCCGCGAGTGGGCGGTACCGGACGCCAAGACCGACCTCGAGCTGACGGCCGTCGGCCACCGGATGTACAACCACTGGCTCGCCGACGTCTGCTCGGCGGCGCCCGAGCGGCTCATCGGGCTCGCCTACGTGCCGATGTGGGATGTCGACCTCGCGGTGAAAGAGGTCACCTGGGCCGCCGAGCACGGCCTGCGGGGCGTGAACTTCCCCGCGCCGCGCGCAGGGATCCAGGAGTTCGACCACCCGCAGTGGGAGCCGCTGTGGGCCGCCTGCGAGGACCTGAAGATGAACCTCGCCACGCACAACGGGCTCCCTGGGAACACCGTGTTCGGGCCGCAGGCCATGGCCATGACCCGGCTGGAGTTCGCCGGGTGGCCGTGCCGGCGGGGCATGGTGCGGATGATCTTCGGCGGGGTCTTCGAGCGCCACCCCGGCCTCAAGCTGATCCTGACCGAGCTGTCGCGCGGCTGGTGGCGCTGGACGATGCGCGAGCTCGACTTCGTCTACTCCTCGCCGTCAGAGGCGCTGCATTCCCAGGTGCCCAAGCCCCCGAGCGAGTACATGAAGACCAACGTCTTCATCGGGGCGAGCTTCATGCCGCCGTCGGAGGTGCACGAGGCGATCGAGGACGGCTACGCCGACCAGGTCATCTGGGGCCGTGACTACCCCCACGGCGAGGGCACCTACAAGTACCCCGAGTCCCCGGGCGAGGAGAGCACGAGCAAGCACTACCTGCGCTGGGCGTTCCAGGGCGCCCCCCTCGAGATGGCCGAGAAGATGCTCTCTGCGACCGGGATCTTCGCCTACGACCTCGACAAGGCCGCGCTCGAGAAGGTCGCCGCCCGGATCGGCCCGACGGTCGAGGAGGTCGTCGAGCCCCTCGAGCACGTGCCCGCCGAGTGGGCCAACAACCTCGTCGACGTCCAGACCGGAGAGGTGGCGGAGGGCTTCGTCCCGATCATGGCGCGCTGACGAGGCGCTGACCAGGACGGTTCACCACGCGCCGCGGTGCTCGGGGATGCGTGAGATGACCGGCAGGAAGAGCACGAGGACGACGGCAGAGGCGAAGAACACGACGCCTTGGACCTGACCCGGACGTGCGGCGTGGGCGAGGAGGGCGGTCGTGACCGAGATCGCCACGATCGATCCCATCTGGAGCCCGGTCGAGCGAAGAGCGGCCAGCGTCGCGGACTGCGACGGAGCCAGCTGCAACCCCGCGTTGCGGCTCGCCGGAGACGACACGCCGAACCCGACGCCGATCACGCAGCATGCGGTCGTCAGCCACCCGAAGGCCGACATACCCGAAGGCCGGAAGGCGAGCGCCCCGATCCCCAATGCGACGAGGGCCGAGCCGACGTAGAGGGGAAGCCGGTAGCCGGTCCGGCGGAGCGCCATCGCCGCCAACGCCGAGGTGATGATCGCGGCGGCGCCTTCGCCTGCCAGCAGCATCCCCGAGCCCAGGACGTCGATGCGGTACCGCTCGACCGCGTACAACGGGACGAGGGCCACCAGCCCGTACGTCGCCCCGCCGTAGAGCACGTTCACGGCGTTGACCGCGGCAAAGCCTCTGCCGGTGATGAAGAGCGGGGAGATGAAGGGGTCCGTCGTGCGGTGGATGTGGCGCGCGAATTGCACCAGGCTGAGCACACCCGCAAGTGCGGGGAGAGCGAGCAACGGCGACCAGTTGCGCGAGCCGGCGTCTCCGAGCTCGCTGACGCCGACCATCAGGCTGACCACGCCGACACCGAGCAGCGCCATGCCGCCCAGGTCGATCGGCGGGTGAGCTCCGGCGTCGCGCTCGCTGTCGGGCGGGACGTACTTCACGCAGAGCAGCACGAGCACCACGCCGATCGGGACGTTCACGAAGAAGATCCCGCGCCAGGACCAGTACGCCACGAACAGTCCCCCGAAGATCGGCCCGATCAGGGACCCGATCGGGAAGATGCTGCCGAACAACCCGACCGCCCGGTCCCGAGTCGAGCCGAAGTACTCCACGACGATCGCCGTCGCCGATGGAGTGAAGCCCGCTCCCCCCGCAGCCTGGACGGCGCGGAGCGCGATGAGCACGTAGATGTTGGTCGCCAGCCCGCAGCACAGCGACGCGACGGCGAACACGACGACGGAGAACAAGAACAGGCGCCTACGGCCGTATCGTGCCGTCGCACTGCCCGCCAGCGACAGCATGAGGACCATCCCGACCGAGTACGACGTGATCACCCATCCGGTCCAGTTGATCGACGCATGGAGTCCCTGGTGGATCGCGTGCAGCGCCGTGGCGACGATCGTCCCGTCGAGCGAGCTCATCAGCAGCGCCATGCCGACGATCGCGAAGACGAGGATGCGGCGCAGCGGAGGCTCCTCGCGCGGCACGACGGCAGCGCTACAGGTCGTCAAGGGTCTCCGATGCGTCGGCCTCCCGCCTGGGCGTCATAGGAACCCGATGAGCTGCGTTCGTGCGGTCAAGATCCGTCCTCTTCAGAGGTAGTTGACGAGGACCTTGGAGAGGAGCTCGCCCGTCACCAGGTCCTGCCCGGCCGTCCCCACGGACTTGAAGACGGTACGGGTGGGGGACGTGCCTGAGATTCCCGAGCGGACGACGGACGGGAGGGGCACGAGGCTGGTTGCGCCCGCAAGGGCGCCGGAATTCAGGGCCATGACCACGTCCCCGGCCTCTCGAAGCGCCATGTCGAGGCTGTCCACGACGACCGTCGCCCCGGCGAACGTGGCGTCGTCGAGCTCCCGGGCGGTGGGCTCGTGCGAACCGATCGCGTTGATGTGCACCTGTTCGGGAAGGAGCGTGCCGTCGAACACCGGGGTGCGGCTCGTCGTGCACGTGCAGACGAGGTCGGCGTCGCGGACGGCCTCAGGGCCGACCGCGGCCGCGTCGACGCCGGCGTCACGCAGCTCCGAAGCGAGGCGACCCGCCGACCCGGGAGTGCGCCCCACGATGCCCACCGAGGTGACGCGCCGCACGATCCCCATGGCGTGGACGTGGCCGACCGCTTGAGGCCCGGTGCCGAACACCACGAGCCGGGACGCGTCCGGGTGGGCGAGGTGCCGCGTCGCGACCGCCGAGATCGCCGGCGTCCTGAGCGCCGTCACTCCCGCCGCGTCGACGACCATCACCGGCGCCAGCGACGACAGGTCGAAGATGACGAAGACGCCTTGCACCCGCGGCCCATTGGGCCCCAGCCCAGCCGGGCGAACCGTGAGGACCTTGACGGCGAGGCTGCCGGCGTCCCAGCCGGGCATGAGCAGGAGTTGTCCGGCGCCGACCTCGTACGCGCTACGTGCCGGCTCCGTCACGGCCCAACCTTGCGCCAGGCGAGCCTCCATTGCCGTGACACACTCCGCCATGAGGTCCGCGGAACGGAGCTCGTCGGAAGAGATGAAGCGAAGGGACCCCGCAGGGCTCATCGGGTTGGTGGTCCGGGAGCGCCTGGTGCAGGCGCGCGACCCGGCAGCACCTCCGGTGCACACGACGACCGGTCGCGGGGAGCCCCCCCTGCACCGGGCGACGGAGGCCCGAGGGGACCGACTTCGCGTACCAGGAGCACGCGGCGTGGGGGACGTGGGGGAATCGCGGGGCTCGCTTTCCGGCCGTAGGAGAGTCGCAATGCGCCCCAAGCGTACTCGGCCCAATTCGACTGAGAACCGGGCCCGCAATGGTGCCGGTCCAGTGGCGGCCCTGTCGGTCGCTTCGTCCAATCCGAGCTCGATTGGACACCCCGGATGGGTCGAACCGGGTCGCATCCGGACGGCATGGCGGCGACGGGCGGGCTCTGCGTTTGCGCCTGGCCGCGGTAGGCTCAGGTGTCCGGAGGTCCCTGACGACAGCCACCGAGCCCGCCGTCACACCCGTGAATCGCAGCTGGAGATGGAGCACCTGATGTCCGAGCCGTGGGTCCTGATCGAAGGCGGGAATCTCATCGATGGCGCCGGGAACCCCGCCGTCGCGGGGACGTCGGTCCTCCTGCACGGAGACCGGATCGAAGAGGTCGGGCCGCAAGCGGTTGCGGGCAGGGTGCCCCGTGGCGAGGAGCTGGTGACGCTGGACGCGACGGGGAAGTCGGTGATGCCGGGCCTCATCGACGCGCACTGCCATCTCACGTACGGCGAGTCGCTCACCCAGGAAGAGCAAGACCTCTACACCAGCGTCGAAGCGCGGACGCTACGGGCGGCATGGAACGTCCGGAAGATGCTCACAGCGGGCGTCACCTCGTTCTGCGAGCCGGGCGGGAGCTACTACATCGGCGTGGCGATCCGCGACGCGATCGCACGAGGACGGCTCGCCGGACCCCGAATGACGAGCGCGGGCCGCTACATCTCGACCAGCAACGGCATTGCGGACTTCTACCCGACATCGGTGGGTGTGCCGGAGGGGAGTGTCG
>Ga0307372_10013204_pt1 | contig 10706 bp, 22 predicted proteins | sample OX1MG_FD_202533 | JGI IMG/M metagenome (GOLD analysis project Ga0307372, IMG submission 202533) | Soil microbial communities from Risofladan, Vaasa, Finland - OX-1 | ecosystem: Environmental > Terrestrial > Soil > Coastal area > Acid sulfate soil | place: Finland: Risofladan, Vaasa | collected... | reverse complement strand
CGATCAATGTGGCGACCGCTGGCTCCGGCTGCACCACGAACTCGCTCATCACGATCACGGTTACGATGAGGCAATAGCGCTACGCCGGCCTATGAGCTAATAGCAATTGTCGCGGCGCTGGGAGCGCACCTGGCGGTGCAGACCTACATGATCCGCTCCGCGATTGTGAAGTTATGCGACCTGGCCGAACGGATCGATAAGGTGATAGAGCTTGCAGTACGCGCCGACGAAGCGCGCCGGACCGAAAACTTACGCCAACGCTGGTAGGAGCAGAACAATGGCCGACATCGAACCGACCGTAACCCTCAAGATCGTGCGCTACGTTGAAATCAGGTACGGGCATCAGGTGCTCGTAATGCCCGCGGACGAATCAGCCGACCTGCTGAAGCCGCTGGCCGCCCTGCTGCCCGACGATTTGGGCGACAAGCAGTAGTATTCCGCGCCCGCAAGGAGGACTGGCCATGGGACTGATTATCGTCGCCCTCGATGCGCTCGGCGCGCTACTGCCCGCGCTGGTGGCTCTCGTGAAAAGCGCCATCGGCGTCTACGACGCAGAGATGACCTCGACCAATACCGACCCCGCCGCCCTCGCCAACGACGCGATCGGGGCGGCCAAGGCCGCGGTCGATCTCAACACCACGTTCGAGGCGCAGCTCGCCCTGGTGCGCGCGACGCTCGCGCAACAGCACCCCGCGCTCAGCAATGAGCACGTCGCCGCCGTCGGCGCGATGGCGCTGACGCACGTAAAAAAGTAGGTATTTGATCGATGGCCGGCGGCGCGGAAATCCCAGGGGCGTCCGGCGGGATCGGGCAGCCGTTCACCGTTCCCGGAACGGGAACGGCGGGTGAGGTGGGCGGCGACATCCAGACCGCAGGGTCCGCCATCGCGCTCGTAAACCCGCCGCTGGGCCTGGCGATCACCGCGGTCGGCGACCTGGTGTCGCTGGGCAGCGATATCGCCGCCACGTTCTCGGGCCGCGCCCGCGACGCCGCCACCCAGGCGGTTTCGGCGCTGCGCAATTCCCCGATCGCAATTGAGAAAGTGCTCGGGCAAGGGGCAACCCAGCTGCTCGATCACGGCCTGGTGCTCAGCTCGCCGAACCACATTTTCGGGGCGTACTTCGCCGCCGCGATCACGCTTTTTTTGTCACAGGACCCGACCACCACGGTGCAGGCAGCCGCGCATAATGTCGGCGACTACCTGAGCGCCGTCGCGGGCGGCGGCAATGTGCAGGGAATCAGCGCCTCGTACCGCGATCTGCAGGCGACACCGCATGCGACCGCGCCGCATCAGGTTGCCGGCACGCGCGCGCAAACTAACGAGCAGATGGGCAACGCCTACAACGTACTATCTGCTCTGGATTTGCTACAGGATGTAGGGCCGTACACGCCCGACTTTCTCTCGTTTGTGAGTGATCAACATGGACAGCCCTGGAGCCTGCCCGGAGCCAGCACCGCAATCACCACGATCCCCGCTCGCGGGCCTGGACCGCAATTCACGCCGTCGCCGGCGCCGCTTGCTCCACCTGGCGGGACGCAGCCGGAAATCACACCAACAGTTCAGCCGTCGATCTCGGAGATAAAGGCGAATATCGACCAGAAGCTGGACGCGCTAACCCAGGCGATATCCTCGGGCAGCTCGTACACCACGGTCAATGTAGAGCTGCAACAGATTGCGATCTCGCTGAACGGCATTCTCGGGCTGCTACCAAGTATGCAGGCAAGCGGCGCGGCGCTCTCGCCGCCCGAACTCGCCACGATGGCCGCTGCGCTGCAATCGATCGAGGTCTGCGTCTGTAATACGCTGACCGCGATCGACGCTGACCTGAAGCAGTTGATCGAGGACTACGAGGCCGTGGTCAACGCGGACAACTGGAGCGCCGACGAACTGGACGCGCTGATCGAGCTGGACGCCCTGCCCGCGCCGCTCGCGCAAAGCTGGAGGAGCTAGATGCCCATCATCGCGCCGTTACACGGCAGCGTGAAGGTCCACGCCGCCGCCGAAGCGAAGAAGCTGGACGATATAAAGCGGGCGATCGATACCTACGTCCCGGGCATCTGGAACGAGCTGGAAAAGGCCGTCAAGCTTTTTCTGACTGAGCTCCAGGCGGTCGCCACCGATATCTCCGGCCCGGTGCTGCATTTCGTCCTGACCACGATCAAGGACGCGGTTGCCGAAATGTCAACCAACCTGGGCCTGGCCGACGCCACCACCGCCGGCGCGGTAGCCGCGTTCGACGTTGGCGGCCTCGCCGCCGGCGCGGGCCTCGGGGAGATCGGCGTTGAATTTTTCGGTACTATCGCTGATTTTTTTCTGGACGTGGTGGAAAAGCCGCTGCTCCTGGCGAAAGACGTAAGGCCGGGCGACGAGGAAAAGTACTCGCGCAAGGCCTACCAGGCTGCATTCATCGCGGGGGAGATCGCCCACGCCCTGGGCGCGCTGGCGGAGATTATCCACCCGCTCAAAACGATGGGCTTGGACAAGATGGCGGCCGCGATGGTTGATCTGGCGGACTTCGGCAGCGTTTCGAAGGCGCGGATCGGCCCGCTGCTCGACACGCACATCACGATCCCCGCGCGCTACGCCGCTATGGCAAAGGCGCGCCCGGTCCTCCCCGACCAGGGCCGCCTGAACGAATTGCTCGCGCGGCGTCTCATCACCGAGGACCAGTGGACCAAGAACGTCCCGTACTCGGGTATCGCTCCGGACTGGGAAAACCCGATGCAGGAGACCGCCTACCGCGCCGTGCAGCCGTTCATCCTGGCGGGCGGATTAGGCGTCATCGTGGAGGATAAGGCGCCGCTGGTCGAACTGTTGCGCTTCGGCGGGTATAGGGAGAAGGATATCCCGACGCTCTTGACCGCGATGGAGAACCGCACGCTCAACACGCTCCGCAACGCCGTGATCACCGAAGCGGTAACACTCACCACAGACGGCCTCTACTCCGACGCCGAACTGGCTAGCTTACTAGCTACCATCGACTGAGACCGACCCGGGCATGGCGCTCACCAAAGCCGCAACCGCGCTCATCACCCAGCGGGTGACGATGCTGCGCTATCGGACGCTGGCCGCTCATTTCCGCGGCCAGATCACGAAAGCGAGCGAGGCCGGGCTGATTAGCCCGCTTGAATTTTCCACTCGCCTAGAGGCAATCGGCTATCAACCCGACTTCGTCGACGCCTACAGCGGCGACGTAGATGAGTACCTCCAAAAAAAGGCGGCTACGGAGGCCGAGAAGGCGGCCGAAAAGGAAAAGGCGCTAGTGCAGCGCCTGTCCGTTCGCGCCGCGCTTGCCGCGTACAAGAAAGAGGAGATTGACCTCGTGGCGCTGGAGGCTGCGATGGTCGCGGCCGGTATCCCGCTCGCCGCCGCAACCGCCTATTCGGCGCTCGCGAAAATCGCCAGCGCGCCAACAGTCTCGGAAGGGATCAAGCTCTCGCCCGCCGCGCTGAAGCTCCAGGCCGAAAAGCTCGACATCAAGGCCGCCGCCGAAGAATTTCGGAAGGGCCTGATCACGGACGTGCAACTTCACGCGCGCCTGGCCGCGGCCGGGATGCCATCCGCGCAAATCCCGGTCGAAGTCGCATACCTCACCGCCCTCAGCACGAAGGCGCCGAAGGCGTAGCCCGCCCGCTCTCACCCGTAGCGACTCACGTAGTAGTAGCGCTTGTTTTTGGTGCGCTGGCGGACCAGGCGCATCAGCCGTATCCAGCGCGGGATCGTCTCGCACTGGCACGCCGAATGCGCCTTGCAATCGTCGGCATGCAGGAGCTGCATGCCGTTTTGGTGCCGCCGCTCGTTGATTTCGATGATCCGCTCAAGCGGCAAATGTCGATAACGCGCGTACATCTACCACAGCCCGAGCTGGCGGAGGCGGAAGAGGTCGCTTCGCACCTTATTCAGCCGCCGCGTCATGTCCTCGAAGCGCTCTCCGAGATCCGGCGCCGCGCTGGAGATCTCCTGCAGGTGGTGTAGACCATTCAGCAGCTGGGCTTCGACGCGCTCCAGGTGCGCCACGCGATCCCCAGGCTGCCCATGGTTTTTCGGTGCGGTCATTTCTCCCCCTCCTGCTCGTACTATCGCGGCCTTTTTTGCGCGACCCAGACCAGCCGCTTCGAGCCGCCCAGCAGATCGATGTCGCACTCGCGCACACGACTGACCAGGTAGCCGTCACCGCGCACTCGCTGGACGACGCTGTCCCAGCTGCGCGAATACGACGATTTATAGATTTTGGCCTTGCCTCTCAGATCGTCGCCGAACGCTCTCATTGACCGACCCGAATCGAGCCATCTGACTGCATCTTTCTGGTTCTGAGACATCCTCGTACCCTCCTACGATGTACCAACACGTATAATATACGCATCACGCGTATCAATGTCAAGTACTATCGCGATTTTCCCAGAATCTGCCCTAGTCCGTTCTGGGTCTCTGGAGTGCCTACAGTGGCCCCCGCGCGTGCTCGCGTGCACGGCAGCTCGATGACTCGCTGCGCCGGATACTGACCGCATGATCGGTCAGCCCGGCTCGCACTACCCAGACAGGCTTGCAATCTATCCCGGATAGGAGTATGGGGCGCTGGCGTGATCGCCGCGGACCCCCTGCCATGGGTTCCCCTCGCGCGAATGACCGCCCATATCCACCTCCTCGATGGTCATCCGCACCCGCCGGCGGCGCCCGACTGATTGCGCGCCGCGCGCGGCCTGTAGCCCCTTCGTTTCGGTCTAGCTGCATCGATAGATGTGCTTGGTCACCGTGTCCGAGGCCTCGCCGGAGTCGCGATTCCTACCCAGATAGGAAACGGCGCTCAGGGCATCATGAGTTAGCCCGGAGCGCCGTCCACCGTGCGTAGCTACACACGCCACGCCGCTACCATGCCGGTCACGTATCCGGCAGTCCGCTTCGCCGCGCGGGGATCGGCCCACCCCACCTTGCCGCGCCTCACATCGCTTCAACGTCCAGATCGTACTGTTCTAGCTGCTCACAGCGCTCGCAGACCTCCGCGACGCCGCCCTCGCAATAGTCGCACAACTCTGGGCCGTGCTCGACCAGGTCTGAGGTGCCCCACATGATCCGGTACCCGGCGCCACCGCACACGTCGCACAGGCGGCACTTACACGGCTCGCGTTCTAGCGCGACTATCCACCCTGGCTTTGGCGCCGCCGTAGTTGACATATGATCCCTTATGCGAACAACGCTAGAAGCACGCAGAAGCACGCTATAAGGAACGTAAGGATAAGGATGCGACTGAAGATTGTTAGGCGACTGAGGCTCATAACCTAAGATACCTCTGTTTTCGGTGGGTCTGACGCGGGAACGGCGATGTAAGTGCCATCCATTAGCCTGATTATCGACCCGGCCACGGCGTCACACTCGCGCTCCAGGCAGCGCAGGCAGACCCACTTCGCGCCCATCCCGACCTCGACCCGGTGCATCTCGTCGCGATGCTTGTGGCGACGGCAGAGCGAACACATGACGTAAACTCGCATGTCGGCCTCACCCCTCGCGCATCATGCGCGCGTCCCTTGCGACCCGCTCAGGCGCTTCCGCGTTCCACTCGCTGCTCTCCATTTCGCCGGCGGCGGCGGAATAGTTGCCCGCCTCAAGCGCCTTGATCAGCCGCGCAAACCCGGCGAACCGGGTCGCCCCCAACGTGAACATCATGTCGAATAGCGCCGCCTGGCGCGTCTCAGAGAGCTGCTCGAACCATGCGTATGCACGTAGCGCGCTATACGCGGTCCACATGTCCTGGTTCAGCAGCGTCTCTGCAATCGCCTCACCGATACCCACATCCCTCAGGTTGCGCCCGTACCCGATTGTCGGGATGCCCTTCACATCGGGGTACACCTTAAGGCGCAACCCCTCGCTAGACTTGATCATCGTTTCGACGACAACCCACGTCTTATACGTCATCTATACCCCTCCAGCCGATCCGAAATAACCCACGCGGCCGCAAGCGCCGCGACAACCCCGCCAACCAGCAAAAGCCCGAACAAATCGAACGAGAATAGGCAGAGGATCATGCGACCGAACCTCCCTCAGCCAGCGCGACGGAGACGCTGTATTGGCGTCGCGCGTTGTACCCATGCGCCTCGATTGTGACCACGACCGATCCCGCCGGGTGGGCCTCAAGCAAGGGCAGGATCGTCAGGCGGAGCTGAGATGGCAGTAGGTCGTAGTACTTGACCGCGCTCGCCCGGCCGAGGCGCGCAATCCACACGCGCAGGCACGGCACGGTCTCGGGGATCGCCCCGCGCTGCGGATGGATCACTACCGACCCCACCGTCCAGGATAGCGCCCGAAACGAGAGCGGCCGCCCGTTGGCGATCGCCGGGATCTCGACCGGGGGCGCAAGCGGATAGAGGCTACTCACCCGAGTCCTCAGGCGCCCCGTGCGCGTCTATCCACTGCTGCACCACCCCGGCGTCCATGTCCAGCAGCCAGGACGCCGGGATCACGTACGTGCGCCCCAGCCGCGCGCACGGGATCATGTCATGGCGACACATCACGCGCACCGTGTCGTAGCGCATGCCGAGTTGCTGTGCGACCTCGCGGATCGTGTATCCGACCCGCGGCAACGATGTAATACGCTTAGTCATACGACATAAGATACATACAACACGTATCGTTGTCAACTACTGTCGCTTACAAAACATTAGACCGGCCTCGGCAACACAATTTTTTGAGCCGGTTGTTCGCTCAAGGAATGCTACTTGATTCTTTGACACAGTGTCTCCGGGGGGCGGGGGGATATGGTTTCGGGCGGGCGGGGAAACGAGTCGGCGACGCGCGGTAGCTGTGACGCCGGAGGGGAACCCACGTCACGTCCCGCTGACCGTCGCCGAACTCGGAGCTATCGGCCTGGTCACGTTGAGGTACCATTGCTCGAACTCGGCCACGATCCAGGCGGGCGTGAACAGGTGCACCTCGATATTGAGCGACGCCGCCAGGCGCATCGCGGTAGGTCTCGCGACCGCGGTTACGATGCGTAATCGCGTCTCCATGTGCGCCAGCCCCGGATCGTCCGGACTGCCCGGCCATGCGAGCTGGTACTCGAGCAGCTGGCCGATCGCGCGACCATCTAGCACCGCCTTGGCCTCCCACAGCTCAACGTAAGCGGGGAAGACAACCGCGGCATCAGCGTACATCCGGGTGTTGTCGAAGAAGTTCTTGGGTATGTTGCTGGGCAGCGGCCCGGCGGTCCGAAACGCCTGCGGTCCGAGGCGGAAGTTGAATATGACGCGATTCGCTGGCCGGTTAAGCGCGATGAACTCGGCTAGGAGGCGCTTTTCACGCTGCTGATAAGGGCGGTTAGCCACTTGCGCATCTCCTCCATGTGGCGGTCGTAGTCCACGTCACTATCCCACATGACGGCGCACACAGGTGGCATGTAGAGCGCCCGCAGCGAGATGCATTCCTCTCCGCCCATACGGGCGTCCCAGGCGCACCCGCAGTCAAGCGTCACGATCACGTTCCTTGCTCTCACTCTAGCCACTCCAACCATCCACGTCGCAGAGCAGATCGACCGTCGTAGCCAGGTCGATTGACTGAAAGTGGGCGCACGCCGGGGCGCCGACCCTCGATCCACCGACCGACCAGAACTTCAGCCCCATGACGCCCGCCAGCAGCGCCGCCGCGACCACGATCCGCACGATTTTGCGCGCCCGCACCATGCCATCACCATCAGCCCTGCCCCGCCCCATTGTCAAGCCACTACATGTGGTAGGTCGGGGGGGGGCTTGCCCACTACCTGTAGTAGGTCTATCGTCACAGGCAGACGGACGCACTACTGGTGGTAGGTCGTACGACCTACTACCCCACAGGTGGTACACCATGCCCTTCACCGTTCGCGCAGCACTCAGCCCGACTGACGCGGCCAACAATTGGTCGACCGGCGTACAGGCAGCCGGAACCAAACTCGCGACCAAATACGCCTCACCGCGCCGCGATCCCCAGGCCGCAGCGGTAGCAGCAGCGCCGGAATGGTTGGCGAAAACCACCGCAGCCTTGCCGCTCTACACCGCCAATGTGGGTAATTATTCCGCCGATGCCGCCATCGCCAGCATGAAGACGAACGGCGTGCCCCGCTACCAGGCCGCGGCCACCACGAAAAAGGCGAACTACCTCAAGGTCGCGGGACCGCTGCTGCAGGCGATCTCAGGCGTAGTCGCCGGGTTGCCCGCCGACCGCTCCAGCGCGGGCGCGCGTGACCAGCGGATGCTGGCCAACGCCGCCGGACTCCGCGCCCTGCGCGGTAAATTCCGCAAGAACACCGTCGCGTAACCGACGGTTAAATTTTCCTACTGGTAGTATGAGGCAGCCGACATGAATCGAGCGCACGACCCCGAGCAAGTGAAGGCCGACGCCAAGGCGATCTACGCGGGACGCTGCCCGGAGCGCGGCACCGACCTCTCGCACATGACCGCCGATGCGATCCGCCTCTACGTCGCCCACACCTTCCCCCAGTTCGACCCTGCGAGCCGCGGATCGAGCGACTACGAGCGCCGCGCGCGCCTCATCCTGTCCTACGCCGACTCGATCGGGCGTGGGACGAAGGACGGTTACTAATCGTGGGCCTCGTACTACTCGCCTATAATTCCTCGATTCCCGTCGGAACCGTCCTGGTGGATTGCAAGTCAATCCCTGACGCCGGCATGGCGACGCTGACCGGCGACGGTTACGTGATCGACGCGCGGATGAAAAAGCTCTACGGCGCGTACGTCTTCGGCGCGAACGTTTCGCGCGCCCAGGTGCAAAATCCCGAGTTCCAGAAGATCGCGTACCAGGAGCTGACCGCGCTCAATAAGGGGGCGGCGGCTGCGTACGAGGAGAACAAATTCGACTATTTCGGGACTGCGGGCCGTGGCCTCGTGCTCAATGAGACCCTCATCGCCCAGGTGATTCAGTCCGGGGCGGCGGCGGAGAACGATACGATCGGGCTGCTGGTCGGCGACGCCGACCCGGCCCCGGTCAACACGCCGTACTTCACGATTCGGTTCACGATGTCCACCACTCTCGCCCCGAACGCGTGGACCAACTGCGCTATCACCCTCGATCGACAGTTGGCGGCGGGCAACTACAAAATCATCGGCGCGCGGCTCAACACCATGGGCGGAATCCTATTCCGCCTCCGCGCCACCGGATCGAGTTACGCGGTCGGCGGCCTCTGCGTGCAGACCGATCAGGCCCGCGATCCCGCGTGGCAGCGCAAGGGCGGGATGGGTGTCTGGGAGACCTTCGCGCAGAATTTACTGCCGACCATCGACGTGCTCTCCAGCTCCGCCGACACCGCGCAAAGCGGCGAGTTCGACATCGCGTTGGCGTAGGCTATGAAATTCTCTGCGACGGCCCTGGCGGCGGCGCTGCTACTCCTCAGCGCCGCCGTCGCATATCCGCAGAACCCGCCGCAACCCCACACGACCGCGGACCTGGTGAACGCGCACTACGGCGTGCCCAACGCCATCGTCGACCACGTGGTCGTGAGCTGCGGCACCACGCCGGTGCAGCTCACCCTCGACAATTCGAGCCGCTTCGCCGACGTGTTCGCCAACTTGGGAACCACCAGCTGCACGCTCGCGCATAGCGACCTGGTCTCGACTACGCTCGGCTTCCCCCTGGAGATCGACGGCGTGATCAGCGAGGAATGGCGCGACGATATGACGCTGCCGACCTACTCCATGTGGTGCGTATGCGGCGCGGCGGCGCAATCCATCGACGTGACGGAGTTGCTCCTGCCCTGACGATGCGTAGCCAAATCCTACAGCTGGTAGTCGGCGTGCTGGCGACCTTTGCGCTCGCCTCGCTGCTGGCATTCAGCGATTTTTCACCGGGCAGCAACACTTTCATGGGCGCTGTATCCTGCTCGCCCGCCCTGGTGGCGGGCGACATGGCCGTCTATTCGGGCACGCAATGGTGCGTGCCGACCGACACGTCCACCTCGACTTTACTGGGATCGCTGACGCTCGGAATCACGCCCTCCACCACACGGAGCAGCGCCGCCAACCTCACGCTGCTGGACAACAACCAGTTCAATATCACCCAGTCGCAACTGAAGATGGGCGGGAACTGGGTGATCACCGACAGCCACAACGGCACCGACCTCGGGTACAATTTCAGCGGCTTTACCGTATTCGCCCTAGTCGGCAACTCCAGCACCGCGTCGGACGCGCCGCTGACCGCGAACTCGGGCGGCAACGGCAAGGCGACCGGCGCGCTCAGCGTCTGGTCATGCTCCTTCCCGGCGACCGGGCAGGTGCTGAACAACTACCTCTGCGATGAGCAGCCCGCGAACTCCGCTACCGTCGCTCCGTACCTCGACGAGATGACGATCCGCGACTCGTCTACCTGCTCCACGCCCGGCGCCTACGGCATCGTTGATACCACCGACGCTGGCACGATACTTGCATCGTGCCTCAGCACGTCGGCGGGGCTTGCGCACTGCCCTATAGCCGGGATCAACACTACCACCGGCGTTGCGCCGACCGACGATCTCGCGATCAATGTGGCGACCGCTGGCTCCGGCTGCACCACGAACTCGCTCATCACGATCACGGTTACGATGCGGCAATAGCGCTACGCCGACCTATGAGCTAATAGCAATTGTCGCGGCGCTGGGAGCGCACCTGGCGGTGCAGACCTACATGATCCGCTCCGCGATTGTGAAGTTATGCGACCTGGCCGAACGGATCGATAAGGTGATAGAGCTTGC
>Ga0307372_10013203_pt1 | contig 10707 bp, 10 predicted proteins | sample OX1MG_FD_202533 | JGI IMG/M metagenome (GOLD analysis project Ga0307372, IMG submission 202533) | Soil microbial communities from Risofladan, Vaasa, Finland - OX-1 | ecosystem: Environmental > Terrestrial > Soil > Coastal area > Acid sulfate soil | place: Finland: Risofladan, Vaasa | collected... | reverse complement strand
GGTTCCCGGCTTGCCATGAAAATATTTTGAAGCCACGATGTTCGTGGCCGTCATCGACCAGTCCTTGGGGACTTCGACGTTCCGCTGCTCGAAGATCGTCTCGCCCTTCTCGTTCTGAATGGACGCGGTGCGCACCTCCCATTCGATTTCGTCGAACGGGTGCTTGCCAGCCCTGGTAAAAAGCCGCTTCACCTTCGTTCCAGCCTGTCCGGGAGCTTTTGAAGCTGTCATGTTTTGAGCTTCCATTGAAAAAGTCTCACGATCCGTCATGAAAGCCTCCGATTTAATTTAAGAGCTCTAACATCAACTGTTTAAGGCGATCCCAGCCGCCATCCCCGCTGCAAATCTTACAAGGGACAACACAACCCCTGGCATCGGTGGATGCCAAGGACTGACTCCCGCGAGGCTTGCTGCATCTCATTGGCAAGATCCCCCTTGAGCAGCTAATGAATTCGCTTTGCGGAATGTAACGCCGGGGGAGGGGCCATGTCAAGAGAAAACTACAAAAGGTAGGGGCTTTTAATTCTGGACTACCATATCTTGTGCATCCAGCCGCGTTTGCAGGATCCCTCTTGACCCGCTTCAGCCGGGCTTTGTAACTGTTTTCTTCCTCTATTTACGATACCCCGCGGCCGTCCGGGGCACAAGTGGGCTGACGTTTAGGGCTGGAGCAGGAAGAGGGGTCTTTCAGACAACCTGGAGGAAAAACCCCTCACCTGTCCGTTAAACGCGGAATGACCGGGAGCAAGCTCAGCTCGGGAGCAGAACTTTCAGGTTCGACCGGGTGAAAGACTGCACAAGTTCTACTTCAACCGTCTCTTTGGCGAGACCACGGGCAACAGCGATTTCGTCCACCAGCAGTTGCCAGGACCGGTCGAACATTTTCTTTTCGCGGAATGAAAGGGATTTGCCCTGACTCAAAACAAGCAGGCTTTTGAAGACTTCCGCCACATGCAGCAGTGAGCCGCTCCGCATCTTCTCGGAGTTCTCCTTGAAGCGCCCTTTCCAATCCTGCTGAGTTTTGCACTGCCCCTTGCGGAGAAACTCCAGGATCGTCTCGATTTCTTTACCTCTGACGACCTTCCGCAAGCCCACGTTATCAACATTGCTGATCGGCACCATGACTCGAAGACTGCTGGAATTAAGTCTTAACAGATAGAACATCTCAGGCTGGCCGGTCAGGTTTCGTGTTGATATTTGCTCGATAATACCCACTCCCTGATTGGGATAGACTACTTTTTCGCCTATGTGAAATGCCATATCAAGATGACCTCGTTTTGGTGCAGGTATGCAGTTTTTAGGTTAGTTCGTAATGTAACCGATGTCAAGAGATTACGTGCAACAATGTGCAATAGGGATTTGGTACAAGCCTTTTGCGAAAAGTACGACTCGGTGGGGCTGCTTCAGGTGGAGATATGTAACAGGCGGGAGCTACGCACGAACCTGGCCGCACTTGACGAACCTCCATGCTTTGTGCCGATACATTTATTTGCCTCTGGAATGCACGCGGCGGTGGCTTTTGCCCTTCCATGTTCCGGGCCCTGTGCAGAAAGCGATATCACGGGAAGTGTATTCAATCTTGACAAAATGGGGCCGGAACAAACATTCTTAAAGGTAGTTTGTGTGGGGCGACATGGGACATTTCCTGTTTTTCATGGTCTTGGGCTGCTTAATTGCCACTTTAATTGCCAGCCAGATCTTCTGGATCCGCCAGGTTTGGAAACTCGGTCCAAAGATTATCCCTGACCGAAGCCATCGACGCTGGCTTGCCGCAGCGGGGGCCGCCGTTTATGTTTTCCTGCTGGCCTACAACTTTTTTTGGGCCCGCGACGTGGCCGCCACCAGCCTGACCCTTAAAGCGGCCCTGCTGGAAGCGCCGATACTCTGGTGGGTCTTCAGCTCGATCGGTGGTTTTATCGTGGCTCTTCCCTTCGTGCTGACGAGTGCTGTCCTGCACGGCATCCAGGCGGCCGGACGCAAACTCCATCCAGCAGCGGAGCCGAACCCTTCTTTTTCGCCGGGCCGCCGAAAGTTCCTTTCCAACACGGCCGTGGCTGCCGGGAGCCTGCCCTTTGCCGCCTGCGGCTACGGATTTCTTTTCGGCCGAGTCGAGTTTGAAAAGTCATTGGTGCGCATGAAGCTTGCCCGGCTGCCCAAAGAGTTCAACGGTTTCCGCATCGCGCAACTGTCGGATATTCATATCGGGCCGTTCATGCCTTCCTCCGACGTCCGCCGCGTGGTTGAGATGACCAACGCGCTGAAGCCGGACCTGATTCTTCTGACCGGGGATTACATTACCTGGGACCCGGCCACCCAGGAAGCTGCGGTGGATTCACTCACCGGCCTGAAGGCCCCTTTCGGCGTTTACGGCTGCCTTGGAAACCATGAGATGTGGACGCACACCGAAGTCTCCATCACCCGGCTGTTTGCGCGGCGCAACATCAGAATTCTGCGGCAGGAACGCACCGCCATCCGGGTTGGCGGCGAAGACTTGAACCTGATCGGCGTGGACTTTGAGTCTCACGGACACATGGGACATCACCTCGAGGGCCCCGTGCGGCAATACCTGGAAGGAGTGGGCGGACTTGTCAGGCCCGGCCGGGTCAACATTCTGCTCAGCCACAATCCCAACACATTCGATCGCGCCGCCCAGATGGAAATCGATCTGAGCCTGGCAGGCCACACCCACGGAGGCCAGGTTGCTCTTGATTTCATCAGCCCGGACCTCTCGCCGGCGCGCCTGCTGACGCCTTACGTCGAAGGCCATTTCCAGAAGCCCGGTGGGCAGCTTTACGTCAACCGCGGCATTGGAACCATCGGCGTACCCATCCGTTTCGGCGCCACGCCGGAAATCACCCTCTTTGAGCTTGTGCGGACCTAAGCCGGGCATGGATTATTCATCCATGAGCAACACCGGAACGGAGACCCAGACAGGCCGGCACGAGGATAAAAAGGGCCCGCGCGGGACGCAGGGCTCGCTCACCGCTTGCAGCGTTTATCGGCTCCCCTCAAGTGGAATCGCGGGCCGGCGCCAGGAAGTCTTTGCCTTTCTGTTCCCGGCCGAGCGCGATGACAATACCGCCCATGATGATGACAGCGATTTCAAACCCGGCCATGGCCCAGCCGTAACCCACATGGTCGCGCAAGGCGTACTCGATGGTGTTGGTGGGCGCGGCAATCAGGATTCCCAGATGGTACGCGAGGCCTGGAAGAAGGCCCCGGACCGAGTCCGGCGAAAGCTCGCTGAGATGCGCCGGGATGATTCCCCAGGCTCCCTGCACCCCCATCTGCATCAGAAAGGCGCCGGCCGCCAGAACGCCAATGGAGCTGCCGAAAGCCCAGAACGGGATGACCACAAAGGCCAGGCCGAAAGCGCCCAGCATGGCACGCCTGCGGCCGACCCGCTCCGAGAGGTAACCAAACAGGATGGCGCCGATGATCGCTCCGATGTTGTACAAAACGGCGAGGTCCGAAACCGTACTCGTCTCGATGTGGTGCGCGGTTTTGAGGAAGTCCGGGTAGAGGTCCTGGGTGCCGTGGGAGAGGAACATCATCAGGGTCATCATCAGCACCAGGTAAAGAAAACTCTTCCAGTGCCGCCCCACCGTCCGAAGGATGGCCCGAACGTTCGGCTCGCGGTGCTCAAGCCAGGCCTTGGATTCCGGCACGCCCGCCCGGATGTACAGGGCCAGCAAGGCCGGCACGGCGCCGATCCAGAACATCGCGCGCCAGCCCCACATCGGCAGGATAAAGCGCGCCGCCAGGGCCGCCATAATATAGCCAACGGAATAGCCGCTTTGAAGAATGCCGGAGAGTATCCCGCGCCAGCGTTGCGGAACGCTCTCCATGGCCAGCGAGGCCCCAATACCCCACTCGCCGCCCATCCCGAGGCCATAGAGGGCCCGCAAAAGAATAAAGACCGTAAACGTGGGAGCAAAACCGCAAAGCACCTCAATGAACGAATAGAAGATGACGTTCGCCATCAGCGAGACGCGGCGGCCGTAACGGTCCGCAAGAAGGCCGAAGATGAAAGCGCCGGCAGGGCGCGTCGCCAGCGTGGCGGCCAGCGTCCAGATGATATCCGCCTTCGACACATGGAAACTGGTCGCCAGCGTGCCCACCAGAAATACCACAACGAAGAAGTCGAACGCATCCAGCGTCCACCCCAGGAAACATGCCAGGACGGTATGCCAGTGCGCGCCACTGAAGAATGGCGCCTGCGCCGTCTCAACCTCTGAAGAAGAATGGGTCGCCATTGATTTACGGATTACCAAATCGAAAACATTCCGCCTCTGCCGCAGCGGACCACACACTTCCTCTTCCGGCCATTCACCATCATTCGGCCGGCGAACATCCCGGCGGTCAAAATACTAGGAACTTCTTCCGGCTGTCAACTATTGTCTGCGGATTTCGGATGAAGGAGAGCCGGAAGCCCCCGATCTCCGCCTGCGCATCACCCATGCCGACAGCGCCGCAGCTCAGGCTTTCTCCAGATAAGCCGGGATCTGGCCGAACGCCGCGCCATCGAAGTCCATTCCAGGACTTCAGGGATGGAAGATGATTATCTTTAAATGAGAGAGCGGCTCCGAGAAATCGAAGACGTCTTCGCTTGCGGGATTATATTTGTCGGTAATACCCAGGAAGCGGGCTTCGGCAGGCTTGCTGGTAGGCATGAGGAACTTGCCGTGTTCAACCCGGCCGTTCCTTAATGTCAGCGTGATTTCACCCTCTTGAAACTCGATGCGAGCGATCTGGGAGAAGTCCTCAACATCCGCGCCTCCGGTATCAAGCTGCAAGGGAAAAGAGGTGAGGGCCGGCACGGCCACCAGAAGCGACCCGCGCCCGCCGGGCGGATAGAAATCAATATAGGCGTCAAAGACCTGCGTGGTCTTGCCGCTCGTATCCGTCACGCGGGCTGTATAGCCGAAGCGCTTCCAGAGATCGACAATGCTTTGCCTTTGCTGCGGAGTGCTGGTGATGACGGTGTAGGGCAGGCTGCCCTCGGACAGTTGGACCTTCTCAACCCGCATGTCCGGCAGGTCAAAATGCTTGTAAACGAGGATCGAACCATCCTGATGAACCAGAATCGCGTTGCGCTGGATGATCCGCTGCCTTCCCTCTGCCGTCGCCTGGTAAATCGTGTCAGCTTTCAAAGGGAGCGCCAGCGTCAGGAGAAGGGCAAGCACGAAAAGAGCTTTTACCTGGAAGGTTCTCAGCATAGAAAAGCCCCGCCTTTCCTGCAGGCGGGGCCTGCCTGTCATCAGGATCGAACTGTCTGTGCTACGGCTACTTCTTCTTTTTGTAACCCGTGGTCACGTTGCCCTGCACCGTCGCGATCATCGCTTTTGCGGCAGCGGCGTTCGGGCCGTCGGGATCAAGCTTTAGGTATTGCTGGAAAGCCTCGATGGTCCCGTCGGGTGCTTTGACCTGGCCGTTCGCCGTCATCGTGGCCTTTCCCATCAAAGCCTGCCCCTCTAGGTAATAAGCTTCGGCGTTCTTGGGGTCAAGACTGATCACTTTTTTGAAAGCCGTAAGCGCATCGTCCATCTTTCCGGTGTTGTACATGATGGCGCCGATGTTGAAATAATAACGCCCGGCATTTGTCGGATCAAGCGAGGCCGCCTTTTCGAATTCCGCCTGCGCCTCCGGAAGTTTGTTCATACTGGCGTACAGGCTGCCCAGATTATTGTGGAGAGCGGCGTCATCGGGGGTCAATTGCAGGGCTTTCTGATACGTCGCAACAGCCTGTCATTTTCCTTCGCTTTCGAGTAGGCGTCTGCCAGGCGCGCCAGGACAACAGGAAGGTTCTTGTCCTTGGCAAACGGAAGCGCTTTTTCATACGCGGCGGCTGCTTCTTTGTATTGTTGCTGGTTGTATAACGCATTCCCCTGGTCGAAAAGCTGCTTGAGCCCTGTGTACTGTTTTGCTTCCTTCGCCTGGTCCTCGGCCTGCTTTGCCACCGCGGGATTACTCTTCTCCTCCTCCTGCCGCTGTTGCTTTTCGTGGGTCATTTCTTTCGGCAGATTAAAATCCACGTTGGTGGGATCGCCCATCCCGACATGTTTCTCAATGTAGAAGAGATTCTCCCCGCTGGGATTCTGCAAGGTAACCTTGTAATTTCCAATAGGCAAGCCGATGTAAACAAAGTCGCCCTTCTTGTCCGTCTTGGTCTTATAAGTTCCCTTAATATCCATCCGCTCGATGAGAACCATACACTTGACGCATGGCTGGCCATCCCCCTGGATGGCTTTTCCTTCCAGCCCGCCGGTTTGAGCATAAGCCGGCATTACCATACCCAACGCTACGAAAGCAAAAACCGCTCCGAGTATCTTTCGCGCTGACACCAACTTCATGTGAACCCTATCCTTAGCCTTTGAGCCACGCAAAGGACTCAACCTGCGCCGGACGCCTGCGGAGTGTACCGCGGACGGATGGCATAGGCAATGGGGTCTTCCAGACCTGCTTCTTCAAAAGCCCGCAAACGAAGAGCGCAACTGTCACAGACTCCGCAGGCCACATCCTCCCTCTGATAGCAGGACCACGTGAGATTGAGCGGAGCCCCAAGTTCATATCCCTTTCGCACAATTTCGCTTTTGCGCCGGTGAATGACCGGCGTCAGGATCTCCAGATCGGTTTCCGGCTTTGTTCCGACGGCGATCACGTGATTGAAGGCCTCGTAGTACTCCGGCCGGCAGTCCGGATAACCCGAGCTGTCTTCGGCCACTGCGCCGATGAAGATTTTGCGGGCGCCGATGACTTCGCCCCACGATACGGCAGCGGAAAGGAAATGAGCGTTTCGAAACGGAACATAGCTCGAAGGAATCTCTTTGCGCTCGAGGTTCGCAGCCTCGACAGGAATGTTCGGATCGGTGAGGCTCGATCCCCCGATCTGGCGAAGATGATCCAGCCGGCACACCCTGCGCTGTTCAGCGTGATAGAAATCCGCAAGGCCGTTGAAAGCCTGCAGTTCCCTTCCCTCGGTCCGCTGGCCATAGGCCACATGCAGAAGCGCCAGGCGATATCCCGTACTGGCGATGGCGGCCGTCACACAACTGTCCATGCCACCGCTGGCGAGGACCACCGCCAGAGGCCGATGGGCTGAGGTTTGAGCGCTACTGACCAAAACACTTGCTCCTTGGAAATCAACAGGACCATCCGCTCTGCTCGCACCGATCCTGCAAAGGTCCTGTCTTAGACTCCCCGCGTTTCGGGGTCCCAGATAAATTTGTGGAGTTGCAATCCCACCCGCACCTCCAGGTTGTCGCGCAGGATCCATTCAGCAAGCTGGCGGGCTGGCCACTGGCCAAAGACCGGAGAGAAAATAATCTCATCCACGCGCCCGGCCAGGCGATGCCGGGCCATGAAATCACGCGCGTAGAGGTAATCCCCTTCGTCGAGGACAACAAACTTGATCTGGTCTTTCCGCTCCAGCACATCGAGATTGGCCAGATCAAACTTTCCGCTCTCGCCGCTTGCCGGGCACTTCACATCCACAATCTTCACCACCGGCCGCGCGAGGTCTCCGATAAACCGCTCGCCGCTGGTCTCAACCAGAACGCGATAGCCTTCAGCAAGCAGGCTGTCCGCCAGCCCGATGGCCTCCTTCTGAAGGAGCGGCTCGCCCCCGGTCAACTCCACCAGCTTTCCGCCCATTGAACGCACGCGATCCAAGACCTGCTCCGGCGCCATCTTCTGTCCCCCCTGGAACGCATAAGCCGTATCGCACCAGTGGCAACGAAGGTTGCAGCCGGTCAGGCGAACAAAAACGCAAGGAAGACCCGCAAACGTGGATTCCCCCTGGATTGATTTAAAGATCTCGCTTATGACCATTGGACTTAACAGAAACCAACCCGTTATTTTAACCGATTTTCGTTCGCACAGCACGGGTTATAGGCCGCTTCGATGGGACCGCAGCTCAACAATTGAGAAAAACAGTGTCGCCGGGTTATATTGAGTGTCGCCGGAAGGGCGGCCCGGGTAGAAGATCGCTTGAATGGAACTTTCCGCCGAATGGAGGTTACAACTTGAAACTGAGAGCACTGAAGCAGGAACGGGCCATGCGGGGGAAAACCACTTGAGCAAAAAGGTATCGCGCCGGGAATTATTGAAAGACCTGGGGACGACAGGCGTAGGCGCATGGCTCGCTCTCCGATCGGAACTGAAAGGCCGCGCAGCCCCGCCGGGGACACTTCCCGTCTCTTTTACTGACGTGCGCGAGGCCGCAGGAATCACCTTCAGGCAGGACGCTACCGCCAGCCAGCAAAAGTATTACCTGGAAACCATGGGGACGGGCGTGGGCTGGATTGACTACGACCAGGACGGCCTGCTGGATCTTTATTTTGTGCAGTCGGCGGCCACCAAAGCTTACACCCCGCCGCACCCGCTGCGCTCTGCGCTTTATCACAACAACGGCGACGGGACCTTCACCGACGTTACGGAAAAGGCGGGCGTGGCCGGCGAGGGCCATTACGGCCAGGGCGTCTGCGCCGGCGACTACAATAACGACGGCTACCCGGACCTCTACGTCACCGGCTATGGCAGCGCCATTCTTTACCACAACAACGGCGACGGAACTTTTGCCGATGTCACGCAGAAGGCCGGCCTGGCCGACAAGGGTATGTGGTCCACCAGCGCCGCGTGGATTGACTATGACAAGGACGGCTGGCTCGATCTGGTGGTCTGCAATTACATCGACTGGACGCCAGAGAATAACATCTGGTGCGGCGAACACCGGCCTGGCTACCGCGCCTATTGCCATCCCGACAATTACCGCGGCCAGCATCTCAAGCTCTACCACAACAACCACGACGGGACTTTCACCGACGTCAGCAAGCAATCCGGCATCGGGATTCCGGAAGCCAAAGGCATGGGCGTCGTCACCGCGGACTTTAACAACGACGGGTGGCCGGACATCGCGATTGCCAACGACACCTGGCCGAATTTTCTTTTCATCAACCAGCACGACGGGACGTTCAAGGACGTCTCTTTCATCTCCGGAGTTGCGGCCAGCGCGGACGGCAAGTACGAAGCCGGCATGGGAATCGATGCGGCCGACGTCGACGGCGACGGCTGGCTGGACCTCTATATCACTCACCTCGACTTTGAACTGGACAGGCTCTACCATAACAACCAGGACGGAACATTCGACGACGTTACGTATCAGTGCGGGATCGGCAACAGCGCCATCTTTTTGAGCGGAGTCGCCGCCGTGTTCGCGGACTACGACAACGACGGCTGGATCGATATCATGCAATTGAACGGGGCCATGCTGGACAACATCAGCCTCTACCACACCGAAGTCACTTACAAAGAGCCCAAGCTGATGTTTCGTAATCTCGGCCATGGAAAGTTTGCCAAAGTGTCCAAAGAGCTCGGCGCGGACTTCATGCATCCCGTCTCGGGCCGCGGCCTGGCTGCCGCCGACTTTGACAACGACGGCGACATCGACTTTGCCATCAACGCACGGGGAGATTATCCCGAACTGCTGAGGAACGACGGAGGCAACGCCAACAACTGGCTGACGGTGAATCTGGTGGGCACAAAATCAAACCGGGACGGCCTGGGGAGCTCGCTCAAACTGACTTCGGAAGGTTTTGCGCAGGTCCAGCAGGCCAAGGGCGGCATGAGCTATATGTCGGCAAATGACCCGCGCATCCACTTTGGCCTTGGCCAGCGGAAGAGCGTCGAGTCACTGGAGGTTTCCTGGCCCAGCGGGCACGTGGAACATCTGGCCAAGGTTCCGGTAAATCAGATCATCACCGTCAAGGAAGGTTCCGGCATCGTCCCGAAACAATTCCCGCGCATTTCCTGGAAGTAATTCTCAGCGCAGCGGGATCAAACGATCTGGACCTCGCAACGGGTCACTAGCGACTTGAACCTGCTGGCGTCGTCATCGGTCCCCACAATGGCGCCGTAGTGCATGGGCACGGCAATCCTGGGATTGATCGTCTGCACCGCCTCGGACGCTTCTTCCGCCGTCATGACGTACGTTCCAGATACCGGCAGCAGGGCAATGTCGCACTGGACGGATTTCATTTCCGGAATGAAGTCGGTGTCCCCGGCGCAATAGACGCGCGTTCCGTCCATCTCAAACACGAAGCCCACTCCCTTCAACTCCCTGGGGTGAAAGACCTTTCCGGGCTCGCGGAATTTGTTGATGTTGTATGCCGGAACGGCCTCAATGGCAACATGGCCGACGTTCTGCTTCATGCCCGGCTCGATGAAATGCTTTCCCTTCACCTTCACCTTGGCCAGGCCTTCTTTGCAGGACGGGCTCGCAACTATCGTGGTTTCGGGCGTACAAACCTGGTTGAGGTCGTCCAGGCTGAGATGATCGAAGTGGTTGTGGGTTAACAGCACAATGTCAGCCTCGTCCTTTTTGACCACCTTGAAAGGGTCCGTATAAATCACCTTCGAGCCTGCAATCCGAAACGCGTCGTGAGCGATTCGGGTGAAATCGAGATTTAGAAGCTTCATTGCAACCCCTCCCCTCCAGAACCATGGTATTTTAGTGGCTTGCCACCTTGTCAACGGCTGAACCCATTAGAATATCAAAAAATCACGCCGGCGACTTCAACCGGGCAACGCGGGTTCGTCCGGCGTGCCGCAGGCCAGGACCGCAGCTCCTTCGCGCGGAGACTCACGGGCTTGCCGGCACGCTCCTTAAGTATTTCTAATGGCCTCCGCGTTGCTCCATGCCGACTAATA
>Ga0307372_10013201_pt1 | contig 10707 bp, 10 predicted proteins | sample OX1MG_FD_202533 | JGI IMG/M metagenome (GOLD analysis project Ga0307372, IMG submission 202533) | Soil microbial communities from Risofladan, Vaasa, Finland - OX-1 | ecosystem: Environmental > Terrestrial > Soil > Coastal area > Acid sulfate soil | place: Finland: Risofladan, Vaasa | collected... | reverse complement strand
CCATGACCCCGGGCTGACGGGTCGTCGAAAGTAGCGCGCGGCCGGCGCGCCTCAACAGAGGCGCCGCCACGACGAGGATTTCAACCTCGGCCCAGGACGCGCCCAAATTCTACTTTCGATTTTTCTGAAGACACCCTGCGCCCCTGGACGCCCACGCGAAAACGCTGGACTTCTCCCAGGCGCCGCTGGAGCGTAAAGCGAGCGTAGTGCGGAGCCTCCGTGATCTTTGCCACGAACGCGCCGTCGGCCGCGGCGGCCCGCTCTCGGTTTAGTTCATAAATCCGCTCGAAAAGTTTCTCGCACTGCAGGGCGGAAATCCCGGAAAGACCCCGGCCGCGGCCCATCGGCACCAGGAGAAAGACTTCCCAAAACACCGCTCCCATATCCCGGATGAGAGCGATCATGTCCTCCAAATAGGGCAGGTTCCACGCGCCAAAGCAGGTATTGATCTGAAGAGGCAGCCCGGCCTCCCGCACCTCGGCCGCGGCGGCGATGGTTCGCTCGAACGCGCCGGGCACGCCGCGGAAAGAATCATGAAGATCCGCCTTGGGAGCGTCCAAGCTCAGAGCCAGCTGATCGAGCCCCGCATCCCTAAGAGACTCCAGCCTTTCCCGGGTCAGCTGTTTTGTCGCCGCGGGGATAGCGCCGGTGTGGAGGCCGCGTCTTTTGGCATGCCGGATGAAAATCTCCAAATCGCCGCGGTTGAGCGCGTCGCCGCCGGAAAAGACCATGATTTTGGCCAGACTCGCGGCCTCATCAATAACCCGCAGACCTTCCTCCGTGCCGAGCTCACCGGGGTCCCGGTTCATATTGGCCTCGGCGCGGCAGTGCTGGCACGCCAAAGCGCAAGCCCGGGTCGTCTCCCAAATAACCAGAAGCGGCGAGCGATCGAAGTCCAGCTCGGACGTGGCCGCCCGAATCGCGCGAGGCGCGCTCAATCGGATTGCCCTCCGAAATGCTGGGCGGCCCGCAGGATATCCATGGTCGTGACGATGCCGGCAAGACGTCCGCCGCGCGTGATGATGACCCGATGGACCTTCTGGATAAGCATGGTGCGGCTCACCTTATCGATGGACTCATCTTCATCGGCCTTGATCACCCGTCGCGTCATCAAATCCCGGACCAGCGCGCTCCGGCCGCTGGCCGGCAGACCAACGTCCCGCTCGGAGTCGGAATAAAAATCCGGCAGTTTTGCGGCCCGGTCCTCAAAATAGCGCACCAAGTCGGTCTGGGAAATGACCCCGACGAGCTGGCCGCTCGCGCCGAGAACCGGGGCCCCGGTGATGTCGTGCGCGATGAGCGTCTTTATGGCGCTCCAGACGTCCTCAGTTTCATTGATGGCGATGACGTCGGAGCTCATCACGTCTCCGGCCGTCAATAGCGTCGCCTTTTTCCCCAGCATCACTCCCCCTTAGTTTTCGTCATCCAAACTGGGCCTCAGGAAATACTCGGCGCCAAGCTTTTGGGCCATGGCGCGGACGGCCTCCGGATCGGATCCGATTCCCTCAACCGCCGTCACCCGAGTCTCCAGGCCCGCGGCGACGCACTCCCTAATGAAGGAAAGCACATCCTCGAAACTGTTCCGATAGGCCGGCGCCGGACGCTGGATGCGCCGCCACTCTTCCTGATTGGCCGCGTTAAGGCTTACGGAAACGGCCTCAATGCGATCCTTCAGGTCCGGCACGATGCTCCCTTTCCAAATGGCATTGCCGAGGCCCACGGTATTGAGGCGGCGGCGCAGGCTCGGGAATTCGCGCCGCATCTCCGCCGCGACCGCGCGGATGACGTCGAGGCGGTAAGTCGGCTCGCCGTAGCCGCAAAACACAAGCTCCTTTGCGGGTTTGGCCGCCGCGGCTTTTCTGGCTTCCGCCAAAATCGCGGCGACCGGGGGCTCGCCGTTGAGCTTCAAGTTCCAGCCGCGATAGCGCCACTGCCACGGCCGCTTTACGCAAAACGAACAGGCCGTAGGACAGCGGTTGGTGATGTTAAGGTAGAGGCCATCCTGATAATAGTAGGCCAGCGCGGGCTTTAGGTCCGTCTCTGGAATCGTGTTTGATGCCATGCCACTTTGTCCATAGCAACATATATGCCACGGATTGCGGCAGGCGCTTACAGATGCTTCTTCATGTATCCGGAAATGGCGGCCCAGGACTTTTCCATCTCGCCGACCTTTTCACCCGCCTCGTGCGCGAGGGACCGGCGAATTGAGCGGCTGCTCAGGTTATTGCAGGAAGGCCAGAAGAGATTTTTCTCGGTTTCGAAATGAAGCTCAAGCCGCTGCGCGCTTTTAAGGAGCGCCTCCACCTCAACCCGCAGGGCCTCTATTTCCTTGTGCTGGGAGGCGACCAACGCCAGAATCCTCCGCGCATCCCCGCCCGCGGCATAATCCGAATCGCCGAGCAAGAGATTCTCGACCTCCTCGTGACGCTCCAAGGCCGGAAGAAGCACGCGCAGGCAGCGCACGCGAAGACTTTTCCATTCCTCGGCGCGGTTGGGACCCGATTCCTTCCATGCATAGACCGTCTTGGGCCCGTATTCGCCGTCGAAGGCAGCCGATTTCGCCTCAGATCCGGGATCCAACAACGGGCAATGCTGCTCGCAAGAGTCGGATTCGCCTTCGCCGATATCCAGCATGCGGCGGGCCGCGGAGTTGGCATAAAGGACGCGCCCTTGATCGTCGGAAACGCAGACACCTTCGGCCACCCTCCCAAAAAGGTTCTTCAAGCGCTTCCGTAAAGCATCACCCACGCTTTCCCTATGTTTATAACCGCAACGAATATTCACAATCCTTCCCTTGGCCGGTGCTTCGGCATGTTTGTTGCCAGAGTTCAAATTCGATGGATTCAAGTCATCTTCACCGCGATCGGATATTCAGATATGGCCGGCAACTTAATAAACTGTACTGGTTCAAATACCAAGGAGAATCGTTCATGAAAAAAGCCGTCTTCACCGTCGCTATCGTGGCCGTCGCGCTGACTATCGGAAAAGTCGCTCAACAAAACCGGGCGCAGGCTCAGCAGAGCAACGCCGCCGGCGGGCTCTTCCCCAACGATTTCGGACCTGCCGCCATCGACGTTTCTTCTTATCCCAAGCAGTATCAGGAGACTTATAAAGTCTTCCTGGAAAAGTGCTCCGTCTGCCACACCATCGCCCGGCCCATCAATTCCCAGTTCCTGGAAATGTCCGAAGCCGAGCAGGCGCAAATGAAGAAAACGCAGCCCGAGCTGTTTGAAGATCCCAAAATTCTCCAAATCGATCCGCGCGTCTGGTCCCGCTATGTGCACCGCATGATGGACAAGCCCGGTTGCCCGGTCGGCAAGGACGGCAAGCGTATCTGGCAGTTCCTGGTCTATGATTCCATCGCGCGCAAAACCGGAAAGAACTTCGCCCCCTGGAAAAAAACTCGGGAGAAGCTTGTGAAGGACTTCAAGATCCAGCATCCGGCGAAATATAAAGAGCTTTTCAACGAAGGCCAATAATCCTAAACAAGGACCATAGACCAAATGAAACCATCGTCCCTTAAGCGTTGTGCCCAAAGCCTGGGATTCTTAGCCGCCTACTTGGCGTTTCTCTGGCTGGCTCAGCCGATGATCAACTCCGCGCTTCATCTTTGCCCCATGCGCGGCGACGGCATCCAAGGCGCCGACGCCCTTCCGGCCTTCGCCCGGAAATACCACATGTCCTGCGAGCAGTGCCACTACGCCTTCCCCGTCCTGAACGCCTACGGCCGGCAGTTCAAGATGAACGGCTACGTCAGGAGCCCCGGAAGCGACGAGGGCGTCCTGCAAAGCCAGGACAAGGAGCTTTGGACCGAGAAGCTCTTCCCCTGGGCCGCCATCATCCGTTCCCGCCCCTTTGACGACGGCAAGGGCGGCGTGGCCAACCAGGGCGGCCAGATGGGCGGCACGGCCAGCCCCAACACCAACGGCTTCAAGATGCAAGCGATCAACGACGTGGACATGTTCGTGGCCGGCGGCGACGCCGCCAAAGAAGTGTCCTTCTTCGGGGAAATGGACGCCAACGCTCCCGGCGGCTTCTCCCCCGGCCTGGGCGACCTCCGGCTCGGCTATCACCCCGGCCTGTATTTTAACGCCGTGGCCATGCGGCGCGGGTTCTTCGCTGACGACCCCTACCAGACCATCGTCTCCAACGAAAGCCCCACCATCGCCAACCGGGCCACGGATCTGCTCTTCAACGATCAGGGCTCCATCTCGGGCAACCAGATGATCTCAACGCCGCAGACTCTCGAAATCTACGGCCAGTACTTCCTGCCCCACAGCCAGGACTCTTTCTCCGCGCCATCCTTCCTTTACTATTCCGGCGCCGTCTACAAGGATGCGGACTCCGGAACCCAGGCCACCGCCCCCACCAACGGCGCGGCGCGTTTGGCCTGGGACGACACGGGCAACTCCGGACTCATGCTGGGCACCTTCGGCACCTACGGGCACGAGGGCCCCATGGCGGCGGCGGGCGCGAGCAGCGGAGCGCCGGGCTTGAACGCGGCGGGCCCCGGCGGCGAGCTGACCCAGTTCGTCCGCGGCGGCTTCGACGCCCTATGGGAAGGCGCCGGCTTCGCGGCGCGGGCGGCCTTTGTCTATTCGCATGACGAGGACCCCGCCGTTCGCGGCGCCGCAGCCACGGACAGGGCGGCCTACGCCGAACTGGCCTATGCCTACCTGCGGAACAACAGCAGCTATCCCTTCTTGATGCCTCTGGTGCGGGAAAACTGGTACACGACCTTCAACGGGGCGCAACAGTTCAATTACCTGACCTTCCAGTTGGCGCACTACTTCGCGGCCAACTTCAAGGCCTTCGTGGAATACTCGCTCGACACTAAGCGCGCCTACCAGGGCGGCTCGCTCGCCGCGCAGGGCTCCAACGGCACCCTGCAGCCCTTGGGAGACCGCGTCACCGCTCAAATCGAGGTCGGGTTCTAGAGGGATGAACGAACCAAGCCAACCCATGCCGAAAAAGGAAAAGCGCGCCATTTCCGAGACGTATCAGAAATACGCGCTGGGGCTGGCTAAAAACAAACTTCTGGAACAATCGCCGTCTCCCGGGGAACGCGACGGGAGACGCAAGGAGCTTGTCGCCGAACTTGTTCGCCGCGGCGTCAAGGGATGGCCGGAGCGGGGCACGTTCTATACGGGCCTGCTCGCTCCGGGCTGCATCCCCTGCCTCGGCGGCCGCGGCAGCAACCTCTGCCTGACTACGCTCTGCACAAGAGACTGCTTCTTTTGCTTCAACCCCAAGCCTCGCGCCGAGGGCATCAGCGTTCACGGCTTAAGCGTCTCTTCGGAGAGCGACATCCCGGGCATCCTCGCCCAGCGCGGCATTCGCAGCGTGGGGATCAGCGGCGGGGAGCCGCTCTTAAAACCCGATGCCGCGCTGCGCATCATCAAAACCCTGCGCGATCATTTCCACGATTCCCTGCGCATCGATCTCTACAGCAACGGAGACATGTTCACGCCGGAAATTCTGCGCAGCCTGCGCGACGCTGGTTTAAGCGGATTGCGGCTTAATCTCGCCTCCAACGGCTACAATCCCGCCCCCCTAGAGTTGGCGCTCACCGAGTTTTCCGACGCCAGCGTTGAAATTCCGATCATTCCCAGTCACGCCCAGCGCCTGCAAAAGATGGTGCGCGCGATGGCTAACATCAAGGCGCCGCGGCTCATCATGCACGAGCTCTTCGTATCGGCCCAGAATGTCGACGCGTTGCGCCGGCTCGGCATGCACGCCGCCGGCGAAATGGGAGAAAAGCTGACCTGGTCGCCCGTCGCCGGCAGCGACGAGTCCGCGCTTGAGCTTTTCCTCTACTGCATGGACCATGCCCCGAAGCTCTCCGTTTTCTACTGCTCGACCGGAACGCAGGAGTGGATCGCGGAAAACGCCTTGGCGCATGCCGGGAGCCCCTCAGCTTAAAGCCTTGGCCGCGCGGCGTGGGCCAACACCCCAAAGCCGCTGGCCCTTCGTTTTGCGCAAGGAGCGCGACCACGAATGAACGTCAATGCCGCGCAGAGGCCGCGCCGAAGCGGGGCCGCTGCCTGCCGTCGGCGATCGCGTTCTCCGGCAAGGCCGGCGCGGAGGCGTTCCAACGCGAGCACGGCGGGCGCCTCATGGCCTGGGCGGAGCTCTCCAAGCAGGGGCCCCTAGGACTCAAAGCCGTTGCGTCGGGCCCAGTTCGGCCTGGGTCCAAAGGCCCGCGCGAGCGGCCTCCAGTGCCCAGGCGCCCCGGCTCGACTTCTCCTAAGATTAAAAGGCCTGCATGCAGGCCGGAGGGACCGTGATGAATCGCCGAACGCCGCTCTTGTTGCTCGCCGCCGTTGCCGTCGCCGCTCCCAGACTCGCCTTGGCCGCGCAGACCTCGGAAAGCCGGAAGGCGTCCGCGGACAAGGTCTTCACGAACGACAACCTGCAGGCCTTCATCAAGGGCTCCCAAATCTCGGTCGTCGGCGCGCCGCCGGCCGCCGCCGCTCCGGCCGGGCCGCCCGCGGCGGACTCCCCGGCGCCCGCGCGGTCGCGGCGGACCAAGAGCTTCGCGCTGTCGATCTCGCCGTGGTGCGCGTCGGGCCGCCGGCTCTTCCCGACTTGGTGCCCGGCCTCGGGCGAGGGCGTCGACGGCAAGGAGATCGAAGTCAGCGAGGGCGACGAAGTCGAGCTCACCTTGGTCAACGACCCCGCTTGGACCCAGGGCGAGGCGTCCTTCATCCTGACGGCCGCCGACGTCATCGAGGACTGCCAGCCGGACGCCTTCGGCCGCCCCAAGACCCTCCCCTCCGATGAGGCCGCCAAGTGCGCGTCCTTCCCGCAGTTCGGCGTCAGCTACGCCGTCGCCCCCGGCTCCTCGCGCGTCATCCGCTTCACGGCGGACAAGGCCGGGACCTACAAGTATTACGACGGCATGAGCCGCTCGGGCTACGGCGTGCTCAAAGTCGTTCCCTGACCGGGCCGATAGAAACTGGCTCCCGGAGTAGGACTCGAACCTACAACCTAGCGGTTAACAGCCGCTCGCTCCACCATTGAGCTATCCGGGAATAAATCGGAGCGTCAACGCGCCTTGATTTTACTATTTTTTACCGTTTTTTTATCCCCGCCGACTTGATTTCCGCGGACTGGGGCGCTATGCTTGTTGTGCGCCATGACCGACAACAACGTGACCCTCGCGGATCTTCTCCGGGACGTCGCCGCCAAAGGCGGCTCGGATCTCCACCTGGTTCCCGGCCTGCCGCCTTTGGCGCGCGTGGGCGGAAACCTGCGCCAGATGTCCCAGCCCGAGCTCGACGCCGCCGCCGTAGGCAAGCTCATCGAGCCCTACATGGACGAGTTGCGCCGCCAAACCTACGAGCGGGAAATGCGCGCCAACTTCTCCTTTAGCATCGAGGGCATCGGACGCTTTCGCTTCAGCGTCTGCCAAACGCTCGGCATGCCCAGCGCCGCTATCCGCCTGACACCCACAAAGATTCACCCGCTCTCCATGCTGGGGCTGCCCCCCATCGTGCAGACTTTGGTCAACCGCCGCGCGGGCCTGATTTTCATCACCGGCGCCACGGGCAACGGCAAAAGCACCACCATGGCCGCGATGCTCGAGCACATCAACCAGAACGGCGAGCCCAGCAAAATCATGACCGTGGAAGACCCCATCGAATTTTTGTTCAAGCCCGCGCACTCGGTGTTCGTGCAGCGGGAAGTGGGCGTGGACACGCCCTCGTTCGACATGGGCATCGTCGACGCCCTGCGCCAGGACCCGGACATCCTCTGCGTGGGCGAGATGCGCGGCACGGCCTCCATCAACGCCGCCCTTCTGGCCGCGGAAACGGGCCATTTGGTGCTCACCACTTTGCACACCCGCGACGCATCCAAGACCGCGCAACGCATCGTGGCCGCGTTCTCGCAAGTCGATCAGGACGGCATCCGCGAGCAGCTGGCCTCGACGCTCGAGGCCGTCATCTCGCAGCGGCTGCTGCCGCGTGCCGATGGGCGCGGCCTAGTCCTCGCCTGCGAAGTCATGGTCGCCACCTCCGCGGTGCGCCAGCTCATCCGCGAGAACAAGTTCGAGGCCATCAACGACGCCATCCAGTCGGGCCTCAAGGACGGGATGGTGTCCCTGGACGCCTCGATCAAGGGCCTCTACCAGAAGCAGCTTATCAGCCGGGCCACGGCCGTGGCGAACATGCGCAACCCCGAGATGCTGCCGGCGGCGCCGACTCAGGTTTTCGTAGGCGGAAAGCCCGGCGGCGGCGCGGCGGGCTGAGAGCGCGCGGCCCACTCCTTCTTCCACTCCTCGAATTGGGCGCGCAGTTTTTCCTCGTTGCGGGAAATCTGCTCCAGGTAATGCCGGTGCTGCTCCTCCAAAGCCTTCAAGCGCGTCTCGACCGCTTCGGCCTCGCGCTTGGCCCACATGTCGCGGAGAGACTTTTCCATCTGCAGGTGCTTACGCTCGCGCAAGGCTTCCCGCTCGCCGCTTGATTCCTCGAGCGACAGGCGCTGGGCCTCCCACTCCTTCTCGCGGCGCTGCAGGGCGTCCCAGGTCTTGCGCCGCGAAGCCTCGGACTCGGCCAACTTCTCCTCCAGAGCCTTGATGCGCAAGTTGCGCTCCATGGCGTTCTCGCGCATCTGGGCGTCCAGGCGCTGCAAATCTTCTTTAAGCCGCGCGATTTGCCCCTGCGCGTCTTGGCGCAGGCGCTCTTTCTCGCTGTCCGCCTTCTCGAGAGAGTACTGAAGCTCCTGGCGGCGGCTCTGCTCGATTTGGGACACGAGCGCCTCGTGTTTGGCGGCGAGTTCCTGCTCCTTGCGCGCGTAGGACTCATTGAGCTCGGCCTCCGCCGTTTTCCGCTGGGCCTCGAACTCCTCCTCCATCTTGCGCGCGGATAAGGCGAAGTCCCGGCGCAAGCGGTCCTGCGCGGCCTCGTGGTTCTGCGCCAGCTCCTGCTCGCGCAAGGTCCAGCGGCGGTCCAAATTCTTTTCCTTTAACGCGCACTCCGCGGCCAATGACGTTTTCTTTTCCTCGAACGCGCGCTCCAGCGCCCGCCGATCGCCGGCCAACTCCGCGATCTTCGCCTCGTAGTCGGCGTCCAAGGTCCGGGCCCGTTCCTCGAACTTTTTCTCCAAGGCGGCCTTTTCCCCCTGGGTCAGGCGGGCCTGCTCCTGCAAAAGCTCCACGCGGCAGCGGTTGAACTCCGCCTCGGACGCTCGGGTCTTGGCGAGGAACTCCTCGGCTCGTTCCCGATCGCGCGCCTCGAAGGCGGTCTCAAGCTCCGCCGTTTTCTTGGCGATGAAGTCGTTTTGCGCGCGGACGCGCTCGGCCTCGTGCCGCGCGCCGTTCTCTAAAACTCTCGAGTTGCGGTGCCGGTAGTCGGCCTCCAACTCCTCCTTGGCGCGGGCCAGTTCCTCGGCGTTGGCCAGCCGCTGGGCGTCCAAGGCCTTCATCTTCTCCTGGTAGCGCAGCTCGACTTCACCCTTTTCCTTGCCCAGCTCCTCGTCGTAACGGCCCAGGAAGCGCTTTTCCTTGTCCTCCCACAAGGCCTTGAGCTCGCGCTCCTTCGCGGCGTAGCGCGCCTCGGCCTCGGAGCACTTCCTGGCGTAATCATCCTGGAGTTCCTGCTGGCGCTGGAGCAAGATGGCATCGATTTCCTTGCTTCGCTCGGCCAGGGTCCGGGATTTTTCCGCGAACTGCTGCTCGGCGATTTGATCGAGCTGATCGCGCCCCGCCTTGGCCTTCTGCCATAAGTTATTCTCGAGCTCGGCCCAGGAAGATTCCAGCTCCAGCTCCCGCTTGCTGTAGCGCTCGTGCAGGGACTGCTCTTTGAGGCGCATGTCCCGCAGCAAGGTCTCTTCCCTCTCCTTGAGCCGCTTTTCCATATCCAAAGCGGCGGCGGAAAGCTGCTTTTTAAGCTCCTCGTTCTCGCGCCGGAGCGCTTCGCTCTGGCGCTGCTTGTCCTCGGACTCGAGCTCCAAGCGGCGCAGGCCCGCGGCCACTTCCCGCTCGCGCCGCTCGCGCAGTTCCGAGACGGTCTTGGAATCGTCGTGATAGCGCCGGGCGAGTTCGATTTTCTCGCGCTCGGCGCGCGCCAGATCCACCTGGTAGCGCTCCAGGTTTTTCTTAAGCTCCGCCCACTGGGCTTCTTTTTCCTTCTGCAGGCCGGCCAAGCGCAGCATCTCGCCGCGCAGCCGGGAGAGTTCTTCCTCGTGCGCGGCCTGGGCCTGCCCAATGCGGGTCTTCTCCTCGGCGCGAATCTCCAGCTTTACGGAGTTGCGCCAAGCCTCCTCCTGAGTTTGGCGGACGCGGTCCTGCTCCTCCCAAATCTTGGCCTGATCCTGCCAGCGCTCGACCTGAACGCTTAGATCGGAGATGCGGCTCTCCAGCAGGCGGCGGGCGCTTTCCTGCGTCTGGGACTCGGCCTTGGCCCTGGCGTTTTGCTCCTGCAGATTGCGGATGGTGGCCAGGGCGCCGCGGATGGCCAGGCGGGCGGAGTCCAGGCTGTTGATTTCGCGCAGCGCTTCCTCGTCCCAATCGCTCATAGGCCCGGGAGTAAAGATAGGCAAAACATATTGCGAATTTATTATATCCTTCCGTAGGAAAACGCCAGGAAAATCGAAAGTAGATTCTAACCGTCGTTAAAATGCGGGAATCCGTGTTTGCTTTACCGGATTCCCCATTTTCTGCTTGAAATATAACACTATATATTATTATATGGTGTCATATGACGA
>Ga0307372_10013200_pt1 | contig 10708 bp, 10 predicted proteins | sample OX1MG_FD_202533 | JGI IMG/M metagenome (GOLD analysis project Ga0307372, IMG submission 202533) | Soil microbial communities from Risofladan, Vaasa, Finland - OX-1 | ecosystem: Environmental > Terrestrial > Soil > Coastal area > Acid sulfate soil | place: Finland: Risofladan, Vaasa | collected... | reverse complement strand
TACTCGGCGACCGATAGCGTCGTGGCGCCAGTGTGGACGTAGACGGCCTGGGCGCCTACGAGGACCAGTGCATCTTGGTGCTCGCGTAATGCATCGAGAGTGTCAAGCAGCGCTGCTCGCGCCGCAACGTACAGCGGATCAGGATCGCCAGGCGTCTTCATTTTTCTCCATCCAGTCAATCAGCGCTTCACCCTCGGCGGGCTCTCGGCCCGGACCGGTCAGCAGGTCCACCGCGACTTGGCTCGGGGCCGCGACAGTTAGTCCATTTCGTTTGACTGTCCTTTCGAACACCACCTCATCGAACGGCTCGACCAACAGGACGTTGGCACCGGCATCGGTCGAGCGCAGGTCGAGTGTTTCGGCTGTCGACGTGGCGTCATCGACGTAGAGCACGGCCATTCGAGCAGGCGCCACCGGTGCGAATCGTTGCGCCGCCAGCGACGAAGTGACGGCGTAGCGCCACGGCACGTCGTCGAGTCTTTGGCTCAACGCTTCGAGTCCTCGGGGCTCAAGATAGGAAGTCACGGTGTTGGATCTACGAAGTTCGTAGTCCTGACTCCAGCGACGCAGCGCGCCAGCCCAGTCGACGCTCGCCACGCCACCTCGACTGTCTCTCGTGACGATTGCGTCTCGCTCCAAGAGATCGATTACTCGAGACAGCGTCGCCGCAGCGACACCGGTTCGGGCGCTGAGTTCTCTGACGCCGTACGGCGGGATGGTGTCGACGAGTGCCCGCACTGCACGCCCTGCTCCTCGTCCTCGAAGGGTGCGCAGCGGCTGGTCATCCGGCCACGGATCCTTTTGGGCGCCCTGGACTTCAACGAAGAGGCCGGGGTTCGATGCCGTGAGCCTTATATTCCCCGTGGCGTCGACGTAGCTGACGTCGAACTCTTTGAGGACCTCCCGAGAGCGGCGGCTTAGGTAGCCAGCGGCGAGCAGAGGCAACGCGCCCTCTCTTCCTTCGAGCAGGAGTCTGAGCTGCGTGACCGCATCAACGATGGACCTTGCGGTGGGCGAGCGTTTCACCTCGACCACATAGTTAACAGATCGTTCTTCCGGGGACGTCAGCGTGAACCACGAATCGAACCGACCGGATCTCGATTGTTGAGCGGCACCGACAGCGAAGTTCCATTCGGCGGGTAACACGCCTTTGACCAGCTCTTCGCAGGCTCGGAGCACTTGCTTTTCGCCTATCGCCTTGTTCGACCTCATCTCTTCGCACCATCTTTCGTAGAACCAACTGGTCGGTTCATCTTTATGTTTCAAGTATAGCAGTGTCTCGTATTACACGATACAGATACATTATTGAAACATAATCATGTTCTGGTTCTATCAGTATTGACTTGTTAAGTCCCGTACTTACCGCTCAAGAGGTTCGGTATTTCAGAAGTTTGATTCTCGAGTGAGAATGCGGCGACCGTTGTGGCCCACGAGCGTGAACGTTCACATCTACTCAGTGGGCCGCCCGGGTCTCGATCCCGGCACCTTGGGATTAAAAGGCCACCGAGTTCATTATTCTCTATTCATTAGATTCAGAGAACCCCATATTCATGGGGTTTTGTGATCAGTGTGATCAGTGCGTTCAGTGACTATCAAGAAATGTTAGGGATGGATTTAGGGATTTTTCCACCCGATTCTGGCGTCCGTGTGAACGCTGGCCCAATTGGCGCGCCACTCTTGTTACCACCCCCTGATTCTTCGGATCGGATAGTCGAAGCTCGGACCATCCTCACGGCCCGTTTCTTCAACTCAGGTGGATACCTCTTCGATGCCGCTGGTTGATTTCCCATGATTCCATCCTCTCTCCCAAGAAGGAGAGCCTCAGGAATACCTGGACCGATTCAGATTGATGACTGGGCTCGTTGATCGGGTGTCGATCGATGGAGATGTTTCGACGATCTCGATTGCAGGTTTTCACCAGGAACTGAGGGAGACGCGCATAGAAGGTTCGACAGAGGGTTGTGATGACACCCTGCGGATGTCACATGGATAGTTCAAAGTGATGGGAGTTATGGGTAACCTGAGGGACGTGGAGGCGATGGAGAGACCAGCGATGTTGGCGCTTCTCCTGAGGCCCAACGCCCATTGGTCAGAGGTTGCTGACGAGGTCGAGCAGCGGGGAAGCGCTCTAACCGTCTTGAGAGCTCCGGCTCTCGAGCAGGAATCACTCTTCGCGGTTGAGGACTCTGTGGGGGATGAACTTCAGCACGCCGACAAGCTTCTTCAGGAGTGGGCGTCGGAGGGCATGGTGTTTCGAATGATTCTTGACCAGGACTATCCGAGGCAGTTACTAACGATTCGAGAACGACCTCCCTTTGTGGCCTGGATGGGCACAACTTCGGACAGTGACGCCAGCGGTGTGGCGATTGTGGGTACGAGGAAGGCAAGCGACGAGGGGACGCGCACCGCTGGGAAACTCGCACGCGAGTTCGCAGACCGCGGGATCACTGTGATAAGCGGTCTAGCTGCTGGAATCGACACTGCCGCACACCGCGGAGCCCTTGAGGCGGGGGGCAGAACTGTCGCGGTGATAGGGACGGGTTTGAGGAGGAGTTACCCCGCTCAAAATGAGTCACTGCAACGCGAGATCGCTGCGTCTGGAATGGTGCTATCCCAGTTCTTGCCCGACGCATCTCCGATGAGATTCTCGTTTCCAATGCGAAACGCGGTTATGAGTGGGCTGGCTTCTGCGACTGTGGTCATCGAGGCCGATGAGAGGAGCGGTGCGAAGATGCAAGCGAGGTTGGCATTGCAGCACGGCCGAAGAGTATTCCTCATGACCAGCCTCGCTCGCCATGAGTGGGCTCAGAAGCTTGGTCAGCGGCCAGGTGCACGCTTCGTCTCGTCCGTGGATGAGATTGTGAAGAGTCTGGGTGACTCGGAGGTTGGCTCCCGAGAACTTGTCGATCGGTAGGAGGGGTGTGGCTTCAGTCAACGATCTGAGCGCCCCCTTTGCCAACTTTCTGCTTCCAGTCCTTCCAGTCTCGGACGGGGTGTGTCCTGTTTGCCACTCCGATATCGCTGGAACATACGGGTTGTGCTTTCAATGCAACGCAGCGCGCACGGCTCTTCCGGAACGGGCGAGCGCCATCAGTTTCGTGGCTCTCGCTGCCAAACATCAGCAACTTGCTCGCGATCTCTTCACATACAAGAGTGAGGCATTGGGCGACGAGGCCATTCAAGTTCAGATGAGTCTGGCGGCCCTTCTTTGGAGATGGTTACGCGATCACGAGTCTTGTCTCGCCAACGCAGTCGGAGTCACAGACTTTCCCGTGGTGACCTCGATTCCAAGCTTGAGGGCAACACATCCTCTGAAGACCATGGTCGGCGACATGATTACGATAACGAAGTCGCGATACGAGCCATTGCTCAAAGCGGGACCGAGTTTTAACAGTGAGCGCGTCCGTCGTGTTGACATGTTTGAAGTCACGCGAAGTTCAAGGTCGAAAGAACCGGTTCTTGTCATCGACGACACCTTCACCACCGGATCACACGTACAAAGCGCGGCCGCTGCACTTAAGCAGGCTGGGTTCGGGCCGGTTGGAGTCATGTGCATAGGACGACATTGGGTTAAGAAAGACGAAGTCCGGTTTGCGGCATCCTCAGCCGAGTACCTGAGACGGTCCAAGGCACTGGGCTGGAATTGGGAATATTGCTGCCTATGTGATTCTCGCAGTTCCTGAACCTCGTTGATCTCGGCTCGTCAGGAGACTGGTCACCGCGAAGCGCGAGACTGTTGTCGACGTCACGGTGCTATCGGGACGTCGCAGTCGAACTGTACGGCAAGTGATCTTGCGAACCGAGCACATCACCGCGATCAGGTGAGACTGCTGATGATCGAATTCGTAACGTGAATCGCGACGGGTTTTGCGTTGACCGGTACTCTTCCAAGCTTTCGAAACTTCATGCCGTAGCCCCGTTGGAGCGACAGTTGAGAATGTATGAGCCCTTGAAGTTTGACTACTTTGGTGCGCCGGCCGGCACTTGAACCCGAAACCTGCTGATTAAGCATTGTTCAACAAACTTGATTCGAAGTCACTTGAGAGATTACTTGATCACGCGTACGAGCGATCCATTTCCCGCGTTGAGTTCGGTGACCGAACTGATATTGAGAATCCACAGCTTGGAGTCATTCGCGACGATTGCTGTTGGTCCATAAAGGCCGTCAGTTTTCGCTTTGATAACCCGCACCAGTGAGCCAGTCGTTGCGTTGAGTTCGGAGACGGAGTTGGTATTCCCGCCACTTTCGTATCCATTTCCGTTGGTCACCCACACGTGCCGTCCCTCTGCCGCAATATCGAGAAGCCCGTTGAATTTACCCGCTCTGGCTTTGATGTTGCGGACGAACGATCCGTTCGAAGTTCTAAGTTCGGTGACCGAATTATCGCCTTCTCGAATGTTCGCGATCCACACGTTCGCACCGCTGACCGCGATGCCGTCAGGGGCCAGCAGTTCACCTGCCGTTGGTCTTATGACACGCACTAATGAACCAGTGGTCGAGTTGATCTCGCTCACCGAATCGTCGTAGGGGTATGCGTTGGTCACCCACACGTCGGACCGAGTCGCGGTGAGGTTGAGCGACCCGTTAAGTCCATCAACGCCAGTCTTGAAGATGCGTACCAGGGAGCCGTTACTCGCGTTAAGTTCGATGAGTGCGTTCATGGGCGTCGACGTTGCGGATTGAGCAGTGTTGGCGTTTAGGACCCACACGTGCGATCCACTGACCGCGATGGGGCCTGGCGCGAGGAGATGGTCGGTGTTGGCGTCGATGACACGCACCAGTGAGCCGTTACTCGCGTTGAGTTCGGTGACCGAACTGTTCTTGGCCAACGGGTAATTCGAGGTGCCCATGCCGAACTCTTGGTTGCCGTTCGTAACCCACACGTGAGAACCTTGCACCGCGATACCGTCAGGATGATGGAACGCGTCAGATTTTGCGTCGATGACGCGCACCAATGCGCCGGTTTTCGCGTTGAGTTCGGTGACTGAGTTTCCCGCCATATTTTCAATCCACACGTGTGATCCACTAACGGCGATTGCTTGGGGTTCATTAAAGTGTGGAATGACGACCGACGAGGTGTTCGCACCGACCGTGCGAGCGGGTTGATTACCCGTCGTTCCTTTCGTACTGCTTGGTACGCCACCGGCGACGAGCGCCAGCAGCGCCACCACGAAGGCCAACGCAGTCGTAAGAAGAGCACCTATTCGGAGACGCCGTCGACGAGCCTTCTGTCGGGCCTCTTTGATTAGTAGCTCCGCAGGATCCGCGCCCTCGCGAGCGACGTCATGCTCGATCGGAGTGATAATCATCGCAGACCCTGCGCTTGGATTATTGCTACTACTTCGTCACTGCGGTAACCTTGTTGTCGAGCGAAGTCCAAGAGTTCGCTGACGCGTACGAGCACGGCACTCTGTTGCGCAGTTCCGACCACTCGCACGCCTCGACCCCTGGTGAAATCCAACAGACCTTCATCGCGCAAGATATGCAACGCTCGAATCACCGTGTTCTTGTTCACTCCGAGTACCTCGGCCAAGTCGATGGCGGGCGGGAGCCGTTCACCCGGGCCAGCCTCACCGTCAGCGATCGCTCGGCGTATCTCGGCGGCCACCTGCTCGTAGATAGGCATCAATTTGTTCTTATTGACTTCTAGAGTTCTCATAGTACTATCTCGTATAGTACTATATTTTTACCGTTACGTAAGGAGTTCCAATGATTATCACCCCCACGGAACACGATGTTTCCTACGAGAGTCCAGACCCCACCGAACTGCTTATCAAAGAGGCCCGACAGACGGCGCGTCGTCGGCGTGTCCGTAGAAGTGCAGTTCTCACTGTTGCGTTGGCTCTCGTGGTGCTGCTCGTGCTCGTCGCCGGTGGGGTGCTGAGTAGCGCGAAGCAAACGACGGGCGACCAACCTGCACGCACGGTCGGTGCGAACGGCCCGTCGGTCGCCGTTCCGCACTTCGCCCTACCCGTCGACATTGCAGTCAGTGGATCGCACGCGTGGGTAGTGAATAATTATATGAGTTTGAAATCGCCACTCGCCAACTCGGTCATCGAACTTAACGTCTCTAACGGTTCGTTGGTGCGCGTCATCAGCCTTTCTCACGTCATTGGGGGACTGCACGCGCCCAACAGCATTGCCGTGAGCGGTACTCACGTCTGGGTGACGGACTTCAACCGCATTATCGAGCTAAACGCAAGCAACGGCTCGCTCGTGCGCGTCATCAAGGCCAAGGCTCCCCTCGACCCCACCGATCCGGCGTCGCTGTTCGCCATTACTGCGAGCGGTACCAAGGTATGGGTGGCGAACTTGAACTCGGTCATCGAGCTAAACGCGAGCAACGGCTCGGTGGTGCGCGTCATCAACGCCAAGGCCGACAGGTTCAGTATGCCAATCGGGATTGTCGTGAGCGGTTCGCACGTATGGGTGATGAACAATGTCTCAGGCAATAGGATCACCGAGCTCAATGCATCGAACGGCTCGCTCGTGCGCGTCATCAACCCCAAAGGCGGCGTATTTAACCAGCCCGCGTTTGTCGCGAGCGGTTCCCACGTGTGGATAGCGAACTACGACGGCAATTCGCTCATCGAACTCAATGCATCGAACGGCTCGGTGGTGCGCGTCGTCGGGCTTGGTGCCCTAATTGGATTCAATGGGCCCTTCACCATTGCCGCCAGCGGCTCCCACCTCTGGGTGACGACTGACAAGACGGTCATTGAACTCAACGCGAGTAACGGCTCACTGGTTCGCGTCCTCAATGCCAAGGCCGACGGTTTCGATACCACCTCCGCCGTCTACGCATTTGACGCAATTCACGTTTGGGTGGTGAACATCCAAAATAACTCGGTGACAGAGCTCAACGCGAGTAACGGCTCACTGGTGCGCGTCCTCAAGTAGTTCTGCCTCGGGGATTGACGGGTGAGGGCGCTTGAACTCGAGCGGCCCATGCTTGCGCCCTCTCACTTCGGAATTGAACTGAATACGAGGCTGCAGTCACGGGGAGGAATGTGTCATTCGCGACTCGCGCCTCCGACAACGTCAGGCCTGCGGCGAAGGCAGTCCTCGGTGAATGGTCACAGGGTCACGTCGGGTCTCCGACACCAACAATCCGACCCAAGCGGGCTGGCCGAAATGGCGCTCGTCATCTCTTCAGGTCGTTCGGTCACTTAGCCATGAGTGATGGTGTTATCGAAATCGACGGCGGTCCGAAACGACTTTTCTATGAGCGGCCTCATAGCGACCTCGACGCAGCCCCGAGGGGGAAATGTGTTGCATAATTATTCCGTGTGCGGTAGTGTTATGCACATGCTGAGTGTAAGTGAAGTCGCAGAATCTCTATCTGTAAGCCCTCGCCGCGTACGACAACTAATTGAATCGGAACGCCTTGAAGCTCGACGCTTCAGCGGAGTATGGATGATCGAGGAAGCAGAAATCGCTGATTTTTCCCGTCAACCTAGACCCGTGGGACGTCGCTGGAGCGCAGCGGCAGCATGGGCGGTGCTCGGAGAAGCCAATCGGTGCGTCGAGCATGATCTTGATGGTTACCAGCGGAGCAGAGCGAAATCTCGACTTAGGGAATGTGGATTACTTGACCTTGCGCCGCGCCTCGCAGCCAGAGCTCGCAAAGAGCGCTACTTCGTCCATCCCTCAGTCGTATCGAGACTTAGGAACGAGTCCCAGTTGGTGCTTGCAGGAGCGAGCGCTGCGCCGCAAGTGGGCGCTGATCTTTTGCCTGGGGATGAAGTCGATGCCTATATACGAGAAAGCAACCTGCAGAGTGTCGTGAAGCGTTACGCTCTTAGTTCTCGAGCTGAGAACAAGAACGTGGTTCTTCGCTCGGTCGATGATGTCTGTTGGCCATTTGCCGAGAATGAACGGGTCGCGTCGCCCGCAATTGTGGCCGTTGACCTCCTTGAAAGCCGAGACGAACGTAGCCGGCGCGCCGCCGCTGCATTGATTCGATCGCTGTGACGTGGCCCAGGGTTGCCCGCACCTCGGTCAAGTTACCGAGTACCGAGTCACCGATTTGGAATGTGATGTTGGACCTCTCGGAAAAGTTGCCGGACTCCTGGACGCTCATCGGCGGAATGATGGTAAATCTCTTCGCGCTTGAATATGAAATTCCGCGAAGACGTGTTTCGCCTGACATTGACGCTCTCATCAACGCGCGGCACATCAGTTTCGGTGGAAGAGCATTCTCCGCGGCCATCCCTGAATTCGTCGCTGTGTTGGAGTCCATGGAGTTCGACGAAGACGGAGTATCTCCGGACGGAGTGGCGCATCGGTACAAACGCAACTCGGTAAATATTGATGTTCTCGGCCCCGATGGTCTTGGTGGAGACGGACGCTCCTTACGAACTCGTCCGCCGAGAGGAGAACACACGGTGGCAGTTCCGGGAGGGACGCAGGCTTTGAACAGAACAGAGTTATTGCCAGTCGAAATCGATGGTCGCTCCGGATGGATTCCGAGGCCCAATTTGCTTGGTGCAATCGTGGTCAAGGCTGCAAGCGTTGACGTTGACGACGTTCCTGAGAGCCAACGTGAAGATCTTGTCCAGTTGTTGTCACTCGTAACGGATGTCAATGCGATGAAAGTGGATTTAACAATGGGAGATCGAAAGGTACTTGGACGCCGAAAAGAAATGCTGGAGAGAAACCACAATGCGTGGCTTCAATTTTCACCCGGCGACGCCGATTTAGCGTTCGCCGCTTTCAATTTGCTTGCAGCGAAAGAATAAGTCGTCGCGCCAGCGACGTAGAGGTGAGGTGTCGATAATTGAACAATCCGCTACGTGTACCTCTGGGGCGTAACTTCTATTCACGTCAAGTGACGGGGGATTGGTCAGGAAGTAGGGGCAGGCGTCAGGTTGACATGCGACCAAGTCTGACCATCGTCAGAGGTCGTTAACAGCGAACCAACCTCCATGCACGACGACTTGCCTGACGGGCATGCGCCGTTCTGCACCGTGGCCCAGGCCGAGGAGCCACTGAGGGCACCCACCTCAACTACTGCGCCTTCTTGATACAGACCGATGCCGTTGGTCGGCTTCAACCCGCCACCATCGGTGTAGCGCAAGAGGCGCGGCGTGCCACTCGGCGTGCCAATCCACACCACGTTTGATGAAATCGCAGAAATGGCCGTGACCCCTGAGCCGATCAATCCGGGATACGAGGTGCTGGCTTTGAGATTCCAGGTTGCCCCTTGGCCGCCCGATAGATAGACGACGAGCCCGAAGGTGGACCCGGAGTTCGACGAGGGCGTCACCGCAACCAGAACGACGTCGCCGTTGCTCAGAGCACCGGGCACCGTAAGAGCCGCGCCGTCAGCGATCGCCGCCTGAGGGATCGACACCTTCGACCATGATGAGCCTGCGTCGGTGCTCTTGTAGAGAAGGTTGGACTGAGGACCTCCGACAAGCCATAGCTTCCCGTTGGAGGAAGTCACCGTCCCTCCCGAAGGCGCGGCATCGTACGTCCAGGTCCGTCCACCATCGGACGTGGCGTACCACTCGCCGGCGGAGAAGTTTGAAGACGTGACGTCGGTCACCATCATCCCCACCACAGTTCCATTCTCGCTCACCAGTCGCACCCCACCGGCATTGCCAGATCCCGCTGGCAATGTCGCGCTGGCCCACGTCGCACCGTTGTCGCTGGAGTATTGCACCCACGGAGCGAAGTCCTTCCATCCGGCGAGCACGATCGAACTGGCGCCCACCGCGACATCACCAATCGTCGCAACCGGGACTGGAGTGTTGATGAGAGCGAACGAGGCACCGCCGTTGGAGGTGATCTCCAACCCCTTGGTCGTGAGAGCCCACCCAGACCCACTGGACGAGACTTCGTCTCGCGGTGGGGTCGGAAATGAGTCGCTCGAACTCGCCATGAGGGTAACTGCAATCTTCGAGGTAGGCCCGTTGGGCGATCCACGCAGGCCAACGACCGCGATCAAAACAGCGACGACGACCAGGAGGCTGGCAGCACCAACGAGACTCGGCGTGCGCGGAACCCAAGTCGCCCAGGTCCGTACATCAGTACTTTGGTGCATTGACGTGTTGGCCCGAAGTCGAGCCTCGACAGCGGTCACAGGCGTGGCCGAGCGCTCGACCGTGGAGCGCAGTTCGTGGGAAAGGTCAAGGTCGTTCATTCAGTAGCTCCATTCAGTTCTCGACGCAATTTGGCCAACCCTCGGTTCAAGTGGTTCTGCACCGTGGTGACTTTGACGCCGGTGAGTTCACCGACCTCGCGAAGCGTCCACCCGTAGCCGTGCACCAAGACCACCGCGGTGCGCTGGTTCACGGTGAGCTCCTTCAAAGCGGGGATCAACTTCGGTTCAAAGATCGATTCCCCGTGCGGCGGTGGCGCGAAGGACACGGCCAGGCGCTTGTGGCGGGTGCGGCTCTGGCCCACCCGATAGAGGTATCCCGGTGCGTTGGTCATCTGCGCGACCCGGGTCCAGTTCTCCCACGCGTAGGCCAGCGCTTCGGCGGTCGCCTCACGACCCCGGTCGCCGCCGTAGGCAGCAACGAACGCCCGACGAAGGTGCTCCTCGTGGGTTGCGACAAAGTCTGCGAACTGCCTATCGGTGTCAAGAGAACCGCCCGCGGCTGGTTCCTTCGATGAGGGTGGTTGAGTAGACATTGATCCGGCCATCACTAGAAGAGAGCCACCACCGCGGTCGATTTACCACAAGAACTTCACGCGATA
>Ga0307372_10013199_pt1 | contig 10708 bp, 7 predicted proteins | sample OX1MG_FD_202533 | JGI IMG/M metagenome (GOLD analysis project Ga0307372, IMG submission 202533) | Soil microbial communities from Risofladan, Vaasa, Finland - OX-1 | ecosystem: Environmental > Terrestrial > Soil > Coastal area > Acid sulfate soil | place: Finland: Risofladan, Vaasa | collected... | reverse complement strand
GCTTTTGCCCCTCTCCTGCCTGGCCCTGAAGCTGGCGCACCGGGCCGGGCTGATGGCGATGGTGCCGCTTACGGCTCGGGCTCGGTCCGCCTTCTCTCGTGCGGTCGAGGCGACACGCGTGTCGCCTCCGCGCCTGCCGGCCGGAAGGCCGCGGGCCATCGTGATCCCGCCGCGCGCGGCGGCGAGTTTTTTGGTCGTCCGCCGCGCGCGGCGGAGCGCAACGAGATCCCCCCTTTTGTTTGGGCGGCGATGCAGCGGCGGGTAAAGCTTCGCCGAACCCGGTACGCAGGTGCCGTACACCAACCCGAAGCGCTAGCGAGGAACGTGAAAAAGGCGACAAAACCTCGCTTGCGCTTCGGGTTAGTGTGAAATGGGAACGGGTTCGGCGAAGCTTTACAGCGGCGGGGTCGCAAACCTTCTCTGCCAAAGGTTTTGCGCTCCGCAACGGAATACATCGACATCGTCTTTTTACAATGGCGCCTTCAAGGCATTTGCGAGGCTGCCAAGGCTGCCATCGTTGGTGACTCGTTCGGGGGCGGTTTTCACTGTTGTGGCCGGTCTCCGACCGTGCCTCCGGCGTGCCGCGCGCAAGACTGCCAACGACGAGCAAGACTGCCAACGACGAGCAAGACTGCCAACGACGAGCAAGACTGCCAACGACGAGCAAGACTGCCAACAACGGGCAAGACTGCCAACAACGGGCAAGACTGCCAACGACGAGCAAGACTGCCAACGACGAGCAAGACTGCCAATGACGGGCAAGACTGCCAACATTCCTCCGTCTCTCGGTCGCCCCCTCTCTCCGTCTCTCCCTCGCGTCCTGGCCGTTCTCCGACCGTGCCCCTGGCGTGCCGCGCGGGCAAGGCTGCCGATCAATCGCAAGGCTGCCATGATTCGCAACTCGGTCGCGGCCGGTTTTGGCTGCTGTGGCCGGTCTCCGACCGTGCCTCCGGCGTCGCGCGCGGGCAAGGCTGCCAACCCATTGCAAGGCTGCCAACGTTTCCGCGGCTCTCCTCATCGCCCCTCTCTCCCTCTCCTCCGACCCCGCTCATAGAGAAATGCGCTTTTTGTTGTCATCTATGGCGAACGGTGTCATCTATGGGCTGTTTCTCGGGAAAAACTGGCCCACCGTAGATGAAACTTTGTCATCGATGGGCCGCATTTGTCATCTATGCGATTCGAAGGCTGCCGACGCAGTTCGAAGACTGCCAACATTTTGCAATGACCGCGCTCGGAATCACCCGTCGCCGACCACAGGCCACCGACCCTCGCCTGCCAAATTGTCAAAGATCCGCCGCCGGCGCTCGACGCCGACTGCCCACCCGCCGTGCCGCCTGCCAATTTGGCCGGAACCCGACGCACCATCCGTATCCCGCAATCGGCGTGCCTAATCTGAACAAACTATCATTATAGTTAGCATGAATAGAGTAGTAGAAAAGTGAACAAATGCGCCCAACTGACCGGTACCCACTGACCACTATCCACTACCCACTAGTTTTAGACGCCTCTCGCCTGCAAAAAGTTCCCACTTCAGTTCCTGCCCTTTTGCCTTTCGCCAATCTCCGCCGGGGGCTAGGCTTCGTAATTGGTAAACAGTATACTTGGTGCCTAGCGATCAGCGATTTTGTTTACCTGTCACTAAACATGCCACGCGGAGGTAAGCTACTTGAGCGCGGGGAAACATGGAAACTAGCCAACTTCGATGGATCGCGAACTTTCTCTGGAACATCGCCGATGACGTGCTGCGCGGCGTATACGTCCGCGGCAAGTATCGCGATGTCATCCTGCCGATGACCGTGCTGCGGCGCCTCGACGCGGTGCTGGAGGGCACCAAGAGCGATGTGCTGGCGATGAAGAAGCGGCTCGACAAGGCGCGCATCGCCAACCAGGACGCCGCGCTCAAGCAAGCATCGCGGCAGGCGTTTTACAACACCTCCCCGTTCACGCTCCGCGAGCTCAAGGCCCGCGCGAAACAGCAGCAACTCAAGGCCGATTTCGAGGCCTACCTGGATGGCTTTTCCGCCAACGTCCAAGAAATTCTGGAGAAGTTCAAGTTCCGGCACCAAATCCCCACACTCGTCGAGGCGGACATTCTCGGCGCTCTGCTCGAAAAGTTCTTGGACAAGTCGATCAATCTCGGCCCCACGCCGGTTTTGGACCAGGACGGCGAAGTCAAACTGCCGGCACTCGACAACCATGCCATGGGAACGATCTTCGAGGAGCTCATCCGCCGGTTCAACGAAGAAAACAACGAAGAGGCCGGAGAGCACTTCACGCCGCGCGACGTCGTCATGCTCATGGCCAACCTGATCTTGCTGCCGATCGCCGACCGCGTTGAATCGGGCACGTATCTCGTCTATGACGGCGCCTGTGGCACCGGCGGCATGCTGACCGTCGCCGAAGACGCGCTTCGCGCGCTGGCGCGGGAACATGGAAAAGAGGTATCGATCCATCTCTTCGGCCAGGAGAGCCAGCCCGAAACCTACGCCATCGCCAAAGCCGATCTGTTGCTCAAGGGCGAAGGCGAGGAGGCGGAGAATTTTAAAAACGGCTCGACGCTGTCGCAAGACGCCTTTCCCTCGCGAGAGTTCGACTTCATGCTCTCCAACCCGCCCTACGGCAAAAGCTGGAAGGCCGACCTGGATCGCATGGGCGGGTCGGGCAGCAAGGGTGATGTCAAAGACCCCCGGTTCGTGGTCCAGCACGACGGCGACCCCGAGTTCTCGCTGCTCACGCGCTCCAACGACGGGCAGCTTATGTTCCTGGTGAACAAGCTGAGCAAGATGAAGCACCATACGCCGCTGGGCAGCCGCATCGCCGAAGTCCACAACGGCTCGTCGCTGTTCACCGGCGACGCCGGCCAGGGCGAGAGCAACATCCGCCGGTGGATCATCGAAAATGATTGGCTGGAGGCCATCATCGCGCTGCCCTTGGGCATGTTCTACAACACGGGCATCGCCACCTACATCTGGGCGCTGACCAATCGCAAACCGGCCGAGCGCAAGGGCAAGGTGCAGTTGATCGACGCCACCGCGGTCTTTCAGCCTTTGCGAAAGAACCTGGGCAAGAAGAATTGCGAGCTGTCGCCCGAACAGATTCGGCAGATCACCGGCATGTTTCTGGCGTTCGAAGCGACGGAGCAGTCGAAGATTTTCGCCAACGAGGAGTTCGGCTATTGGAAGTCGGTGGTCGAACGGCCGCTGCGGTTGGCCACGCACGTCACCAAGGAAAAGCTGACCGCGTTCAAAGCGTCGGCCGATAAGCGGCTGCACAAGCCAGCCGAGTTGCTCGCCAAGATCGCGGGCGGCAGGTCGCCGCACCTCGACTTCAACGCCGTCAAGGAGCAATTCGAGTCGGCGCTGGACAAACACGGCATTATGCTACGGCCGACGGAGCTGCGGAACCTGTTCGGCGCCTTCACGGCCAAAGATCCGGCGGCGGAACCGGTGATGAAGAAGCAAACGAAAGACGGAGTCGAGTACGAGCCCGATCCCGAGCTGCGCGACACCGAGCAGGTGCCGCTCTTGGAGCCCGGTGGAATTGAGGCGTTCTTCCAGCGGGAAGTGCTGCCGCACGTTCCCGATGCTTGGATCGATGACTCGAAGACGTCGGTCGGCTACGAGATTTCCTTCACGCGGCATTTCTACAAGCCGCAGCCCGTGCGCGAGCTATCGGCGATTCGAGCTGATATTTTGGCGTTGGAAAAAGAGGCGGAAGGATTGTTGGACGAGATTGTCGGCGGCGATGGGTTGGCGGCAAAGAGCGAAGCATCTCGGTCGCGACGGGAGGCAGTTATATGAAGAGAGATGATGACGCGCGGGCCCTAGCTGCTGGACTCCATCCGCCTCGTGCGGATGGTGAACGAGATGGTGGGCTAGAAGCATACCCCGACAACCCTGGGAAAGACCCCATCCAGCTTGACTGGACGGTGAATGAGACTTGTGGGCTAAGCGGGAGCCGCGAATCTTCTTCACCATCCGCACAAGGCGGATGGGGTCGTGGGATTGCCGTGCTCGTTCGGTTAGCTCACCATCATCTTCACCATCCAGTCAAGCTGAATGGGGTCCAACGCGCACCGTCAAAAGGTGCAACGGCGGGTTTCGCGGCGCGCCGTGCGATAGCCCGGAAACGGCATCGTTCCGACCTGCGGCGCATCGCGAATGGCGGCGTGGCGCCGGTGCCGCGAGTTGACCTGTGGTGCGCCATTGCCGATACTTTCAGCATCTATTCCCCGTCGGACACGCCGCAAGGACTCGGGCGGGGTTCTGTTTTTCCGTCGTTTCAAAATCTTCTCGGCTCCGCTTGGGAGATGACCCATGCCCGCTGAGCGAGGCGTTAAGGGCGCCCTCCTGACGAGTGAAAAGGCGCGGAGAAGTATCCGCACCAAGGGAAGCAATGTTCCGTGGTTAACGTCCATTCCAACTCGCTGGGGCATCACCGCGGCGAAGCGGCTATTCGCAGAACGTAAAGAGCGGGCGCTGCCCGACGACGAGCAGCTTTCGGCTACGCAGTCTCATGGCGTCATAAGGCAGAGTGACTACGAGTACATTGTCGGACGGAAAGTCGTCCGTATCCTTCAACATCTCGACAAACGCCGACACGTTGAGAAGGACGACTTCGTCATAAGCATGCGTAGTTTTCAGGGTGGGTTGGAGCGCGCGTGGTGCCGCGGCGCCATCCGCTCGTCGTACGTTGTGCTTAAGCCTGGCGCAGATGTTTACGTACCTTACTTCGCCCATCTCTTCAAATCGCACGACTATATTCAGGCGCTTCGCGCGACATCGAATTTCATTCGCGACGGCCAAGACCTGAGCTTCTCAAACTTCTGCCTTGTTGACCTACCGGTTGTCCCGATTGCGGAGCAGCGCGCAATTGCAGGGTTCCTCGATCGTGTTAGCGCGGCGGTCGGCACGTTCATCCGCAATCGCCGGCGGTTGATTGCGGTATTAAACGAGCAGAAGCAGGCGATCGTCAATCACGCCGTCACCCGCGGCCTCGACCCCGGCGCAGCTCTGAAACCCTCCGCGGTGGACTGGCTCGGCGACGTGCCAGAGCACTGGATTGCCAAGCCATTGAAAAGGTGGGCAGCAATCAATGCGCTCGTGTTGACCGAAACGACGGACGCCGATTACGAGTTCTCATACATAGACATCGGTGCGGTTGGGACGGGCTTTCTCCTTGAACAGCCCGAAACAATGCGATTCGGCAGCGCGCCGTCGCGAGCTCGCCGCATCGTTAGAGGTGGGGACACGATCATTTCAACGGTGAGAACCTATTTGAAGGCCGTCTTATTCATACGTGATGGTCTCAAGGATTTAATTGCTTCCACTGGGTTTGCCGTACTTTCGCCGCGTGAGGGCGTCGTTCCCGAAGCACTGAGTTTCGCTGTTCAAGGCAAGGCCTTTGTCGACCGGGTTATGGCATGTTCGACAGGTGTCGCCTACCCGGCCATCGCCGAAAGCCGCCTGGGCGCTCTGCACATAGGCTTGCCGCCAACCGAACGAGAACAACATGAGATTGTGCGACACGTTGAGTGCGCGACCGCTCACCTCGACCAGACAATTCGTCAAACTCAGCGCGGAATCGACCTGGTCCGCGAGTACCACACGCGGCTGATCGCTGGCGTGGTCACGGGCAAACTCGACGTGCGTCAATTGACGCCGCCGGGTGAGGGCGTCGAGTCGGAAGAACCGATACCATTCGACGGTGATGACGCGTTTGATGAGGAGTTGCACATGGGCGACGACGCCGAACTTAACGAGGAGCTTGCCGATGCTTAACGATCAACGCACCAACTCCTTCGCGGAGGTATTTCGATGTTGCTCCATGAACTGAGGCTCAACGGCTTATTGTCGTTCGGGCCGGAGTCGCCACCGCTCACGATGCGTCCGCTCAACGTGCTGATTGGGCCAAACGGATCGGGCAAGTCAAACCTCGTGGAGGCGATTGGGCTGCTTCGCTCCACGGCGACCAAGGTTGCCGCGCCGATGCGCGGTTCCGGGGGCGGCGGAGTGAAGGAATGGATCTGGAAGGGGGCCAACAACGGCCATGCACGGCTCGAAGCAATCGTCGATTATCCCACCGGCACGCAGCCACTGCGGCACATGATCGAATTCACAGAAACCGCTTCGCGCTTTGAGCTGCTCGACGAAGTAATCGAGAACCAACTTCCTTACCCGGGACATGACGACCCGTTCTTTTTCTACCGCTTCCAGAACGGCCATCCGGCCCTCTCGGCGCGCGATGCGGGAAGGCGACAGCTAAGGCGCGAAGACGTGGCCGTTGACGAATCGATCCTGTCGCAGCGCAAAGAACCGGACCAATATCCAGAACTGGCGCACCTCACCGACGTTTATTCCAGTGTCCGACTGTATCGCGAGTGGTCCTTCGGCCGCTCGTCGGTATTCCGCAGTCCGCAAGCGGCCGATTTGCCGAGCGACCGACTGGAAGAAGATTTTTCAAATCTGGGGCTCTTTCTGAATTATCTTCGCGGGGTGCCGAGAGCCAAAAACGCAATTGTCACGCATTTGCGCGACTTGTATGAGGGGCTTGACGATTTCGACGTCCGCGTCAAGGGAGGCACGGTTGAAGTGTTCTTGACCGAGCGCGATTTCATCATCCCGGCCAGTCGCCTCTCGGATGGAACCCTGCGGTATTTGTGCCTGTTGGCCATCCTTTGCGATCCCGACCCACCGGCGCTGGTCTGTATCGAGGAACCCGAACTGGGCCTTCACCCGGACATGCTTCCCAAGATCGCCGATCTGTTGGTCGTGGCTTCCGAGCGAACGCAGTTGATCGTGACCACCCACTCGGACATCCTGGTCGACGCCATGACGGAGCGGCCGGAATCGGTGGTGGTCGTCGAAAAGCACAACGGCCAGACCGAGGCCCGGCGGCTGGAGGCGACTGACGAGTTGCAGCAGTGGTTGGAAAAATACCGGCTCGGGCAGTTGTGGACCCACGGCGAGATTGGAGGCACACGCTGGTGAGTGGGCGCATCTACCTGGAAGGAGGCGGCGATTCCAAAGAATTGCACGCCCGTTGCCGTGAAGGCTTTCGACGGTTGCTGGAGAAATGCGGCTTTAGCGGCCGAATGCCGCGCCTCGTGGCTTGCGGGGGCCGCGCAGCGACCTTTGACGATTTCTCGACGGTGCATGCCAACGCCGCCCACGGCGATTACGTAGCCATGCTCGTCGATAGCGAGGACCCGATAGCCGACATCGAGCAGACCTGGGCTCATCTGAACCAGCGCGACGGCTGGGTTCAGCCGGAAGGCGCTGTGGACGAGCAAGTACTGCTGATGACGACGTGCATGGAGACCTGGATTACGTCGGACCGTGCCGCGCTCGGCAGTCACTATGGAGGTTGCCTGCGAGAAAATGCACTGCCCGACCTGAACAACATGGAATCGCGAGCGCGCGGCGCCCTTCAAGATGCGTTAGTTCAGGCGACCCAGACGTGCAAAAACAGGTACGCCAAAGGAAAGCGTTCGTTCGAGATCCTGGCCCGCCTCGAGCCCACCGCTCTACGACAACACCTTCCCAGCTTCGTGCGCTGCGTGCGCGTGCTGGAGGACAACCTATGATCTCAGACACCAGCGAGAAGGGCCTGGAGACGTTGATCTGCGAATCGCTGACTGGCGATGCCGGCTACGAACCGGGACGGCCGGAAGATTACGATCGCGAGCATGCCGTCGACTGGGCCAAGCTGTTGGCCTTTCTGCGGACCACCCAGCCCGATAAGCTGGCCGCGCTCGACGTCGAAACCGAAGAGCCCAAGCGAGCGCAGTTTCTCGCGCGACTGCAAGGCGAAATCGCCAAGCGCGGCGTCATCGACGTGTTGCGCTCAGGCGTGCGGCACGGCCCCGCGGCGCTCGATCTGTTTTACGGCCAGCCGTCAGCCGGCAACCCGCGCGCGGCCGAGCTGTTTGCGGCCAATATCTTCAGCGTCACACGGCAACTGCGCTACAGCAAAGATGCCACGCAGCTTGCCCTCGATCTCTGCCTATTCATCAACGGGCTGCCGATCGCCACGTTCGAGCTCAAAAACAACTTGACCAAGCAAACGGTGGCCGACGCGGTCGAGCAGTATAAGCAAGACCGCGACCCGCGCGAGCTGTTGTTTCAATTTGGGCGGTGCATGGTCCATTTCGCCGTCGACGACTCGGAAGTGCGAATGTGTACGCACCTGGACGGCAAGCGGTCGTGGTTCCTGCCGTTCAACAAGGGTTGGAACGATGGCGCCGGCAACCCGCCGAATCCGCAGGGGCTCAAAACCGATTACCTTTGGAAGCAGGTCCTGACCAAGGACAGCCTGGCGGAGATTTTGGAGAACTATGCCCAGGTCCTGGAAGAGAAGGACGAAAAAGGGCGCAAGAAACGCAAGCAGGTGTTTCCGCGCTATCACCAGCTTGCGGTCGTGCGGGCACTGTTGGCCGACGTAAAAAAAAACGGCGCGGGCCGCCGCTACCTGGTGCAGCATTCGGCCGGGAGCGGCAAGAGCAATTCCATTGCCTGGCTGGCCCATCGAATCGTGGACGCGAAAAAGAACGGCCAGGTGGTGTTTGATTCCATCGTCGTGGTGACTGACCGAAAAGTGCTCGACAGGCAGATTCGCGACACCATCAAGCAATTCGCCCAGGTCGGCTCGGTCGTCGGCCATGCCGAGCGGTCGGGCGATCTGCGACGGTTCCTGCAGGCCGGCAAGAGAATCATCATCACGACGGTGCAGAAATTCCCCTTCGTCTTGGACGAAATCGGCGACGAGCACCGCGGCCAGAAATTCGCCCTGATGCTCGACGAGGCGCATTCCAGCCAAGGGGGCCGCACGACGGCAAAAATGCACGCCGTGCTTTCGGAGCAGGCCGAAGAAGATGACGAGACGACCGAGGACCGCATCAACCGGATCATGGAGTCGCGCAAACTGCTGGCGAACGCCAGCTACTTCGCCTTCACGGCGACGCCGAAGAACAAGACGCTCGAGCTGTTCGGCGAGAAGCAGCGCGACGGCTCGTTCCGGCCGACCAAGGGGTGCGTCTACACGATGAAGCAGGCCATCGAAGAAGGTTTTATATTAGACGTGCTGAAATCGTACACGCCCGTCAACAGTTACTATCGGCTCGTGAAGACGGTTGAGGACGACCCCGAATTCGACCCCACCAAGGCCAACAAGAAACTGCGCAAGTACGTTGAATCGCACGAGCATGCGATCCACGAAAAGGCGGAGCTGATGATCGACCATTTTCATGAACAGGTGGTCGCCAAGCGCAAAATCGGCGGGCGAGCGCGGGCCATGGTCGTCGCCGGCGGCATCCAGCGGGCCATGCAATACAAGGTCGCGTTTGACGCTTATCTGCGCGAACGGAAAAGCCCTTATCGGGCCATTGTGGCGTTTTCGGGCGACCACGAGTTCGGCGGCGAAAAGGACGTCAACGAGGCAAAGATGAACGGCTTTCCCAGCTCGGCCATCCCCGAACGCTTCAAGCAGGATCCGTATCGCTTTCTGATTGTGGCCGAAAAGTTTCAAACGGGCTTCGACGAGCCCTTGCTGCACACGATGTACGTCGACAAGGTGCTTTCGGGCATCAAGGCGGTGCAAACCCTGTCGCGGTTAAATCGTGCCCATCCCGAGAAGCACGACACCTTTGTGCTCGACTTCGCCAACGACGCCGACACGATGGAAACGGCGTTCGGCGATTACTACCGATCCACGGTGCTGAGTAAGGAGACCGATTCCAACAAGCTGCACGATCTCAAAGGCGAGTTGGACGGCTACCAGGTTTACGCCTGGCCGGCCGTGGAGCAGTTCGTCGCCCTTTTCCTCGATGGGGCGGGACGCACACGACTAGATCCAATTCTCGATGCCTGCGTCGCCGTGTACAAGGCCGAGCTCGATGAAGACGCCCAGGTTGCCTTCAAGGGTAAGGCCAAAACGTTCGTCCGCACCTACAGCTTCTTGGCAGCCGTGCTCCCCTATTCGCTGCGCGAATGGGAACTGTTGGCGACGTTTTTGAACTTCCTCGTTTTGAAGCTGCCCGCTCCGAAAGAGGACGATTTTTCACAAGGCGTGCTAGAAGCAATCGACATGGACAGTTACCGGGTGGAGGTGCAGGCGCAGATCGACATTTCGCTCGCCGACGAGGACGCCGTGCTTGAGCCGGTGCCGCTGGGCTCGGGCGGGGGCAAACGCGAACCGGAGTTCGACCGGCTAAGTAATATCGTCAAGGCGTTTAATGACCAATGGGGCAGCATTCCTTGGAAAGACGCCGACAAGGTGCGGAAGGTGATTACGGAGGAGATTCCGCAAAAAGTCTCCGCGGACACGGCCTACCAGAACGCGCGAAAGCATTCCGACAAGAGCGCGGCGCGCCTGGAGCACGACCGGGCTTTGGCGCGCGTGATGACCGACCTGCTGGCGGACCACACCGAGTTGTTCAAGCAGTTCAGCGACAACGCCAGCTTCCAAAAATGGCTCAAGGACATGGTGTTCAATATCACCTTCGACGATGAGGTGGCCTAATCATGAAATTGTTGAGCAAAGAGCTCGCTGCCGCGTTTGCAGCGGGTTTTCTCCACGCCGCTCAGTTCAAGTTTCGCGGTTTCCGGACATAGTTCGAGCCGGCCGTCGCGTTGGGTGCGGCGGCAAAACAGCAGTCGTTGAGCCGTAATTCGCGAGACAGAGCTCGCGTCGGCTTGGTCAGCCCGCGTGG